>ENA-ORBV01003365-ORBV01003365.1-microbial-mat-metagenome-genome-assembly--contig:-NODE-3365-length-32075-cov-6.029971_pt1 | contig 32075 bp, 33 predicted proteins | sample MGYA00237777_ERZ505514 | MGnify/ENA primary metagenome ERZ505514 (study PRJEB26160, sample SAMN06269048) | microbial mat metagenome | isolation source: Oligotrophic lake microbial mat | place... | reverse complement strand
GCCCAGAAGAGTGCGTCGATCCATAGCTGTTAGGTATATCGCACAAATAGGGGGCTTGGCGCGGAACCAATGCGGGGTGCCCCGGAAATTCCAGCCTTGCCGCTAAATCACACAAACCAAGTCACTTCCACCCGATCGGGGCCATCCACGCGCATCCCTGGGTTTCCTTGCAAGCCGATCAAGGTAAGGCGCTTAGCTCCGAATTTGTGGATCCCCCTCTTTGCGCCTGCCATAATCAAGAACTTGGACTCTCCGTCGAATCCTCAGCACCCCGAGAAGGAGTCTGTTTATGCGCCTGATGCTTCTGATCGCGCTTGCGGTATCCGCGCGCGCCAGCACCCACGCTGAGTTAGTGCCGTTCTTCAAAGATTGGCGCGACTTTCAGCGCCCGCGAATGGTGAACGGCGTTCCAGACTATTCGCCGGCGGCGATGCGCGCCAAACAACTGGCGCTGAAGGGCTGGCAACAGAAGCTCGCGGCCTTCAATATGACGGGCTGGAGCATTGTCGAGAAGGTGGACTATAATTTGGTCCGTGCCGAGATGAATGGCCTCGACTTTGACTTACGCGTGCTGCGGCCCTGGTCCCGCAATCCTTTCTTCTATGCCACGGTCTTCGCGCAGGAGTCCGATACGCCTTTGCATGAAGGTCCGCACGTTTATGGGGCGCTCGAGTTATGGAATTATCGCTTTCCCCTGACGCCGCAAGATACTGACGAAATTCTGACTAAGTTGAACGCCGTGCCCCGGCTCTTGACCGCCGCGAAAGCGAACTTAATCGAGGACAGTAAGGACCTCTTCGCCATCGGCGTGTGGCAGAAGCGGCGCGAGAGCCAAGCCTTGGCCGAACTCGCTGCGCGCGACCCCAAGTTAGCCCCCGCGGCCCGAGCGGCGCAGGCAGCAGTCGACGAGTTTGCGGGTTGGCTCGAGCGCCGGGCGAAGACGATGACCAAGTCCGCGGGCATTGGCGTCGAGAACTATAACTGGTATCTCAAGAACGTCCACTTAGTGCCTTATACCTGGGCCGAGTTAGTGACGTTGATGGAGCGCGAACTCGCACGCACCTTGGCGTCGATGCGGCTGGAGGAGCAGCGCAATCGCAACCTGCCGGCACTGGCATTGCCACGTTCGGTGGAAGAGCTGGATCGGCGGAATAATGAAGCCATCGATACCTTAATGAATTTCCAGCGGCAATTATTTACGGTGAAGGATTATATGAATCTTGACCGCCTGCGTGGCGTCCGGCAGTTACTCCCGGCGGAGTCGCTGGATGTGTTTAGTAACGTCGAGTATCGCGATTCAATTCCGATGAAGACCCATGCTATCCACTGGATCGAGAAGCAACGGCTCGACCGTGAGCCGCATTCCAGCCCTATCCGCTCTTCGCGCCTGCTCTATAACATTTGGGATAGCCGTTCGGAGGGCTTTGCTACGGCCTGGGAAGAGGTGACCATGAATGCGGGCCTTTTCGATCAACGCCCCCGGGCGCGGGAGTTGATTTACTTCATGGGTGCCGTGCGGGCGATCCGTGGGCTGGCGGACCTAAAATTCCATAGCGGCGAATTTACGTTGGAGCAAGCGAAACGCTTCATCGTCGAAAAAACTCCGCACGGCTGGTTCAATCCGAAAGGCAATACCGTGTGGGTCGATATGGCGATTTACGCGACGCAACCCAGTTATGGCACCACTTACTTGGGGGGAAAAATTGCTTTTGACCGATTACTCGCCGATATGAAGCCTATGCGGTTTCGGGACTTGATGGATGCCTTCTTCTCGGTCGGCGTCATCCCGATGTCGATGGTGCGTTGGGAGATGACCGGCCGGGATGACGAGGCGCGGCGCTTGGGCGTGCGGCAGTAGGCGGTTTGCGATATACTTCCGAGGCGAAAGGATTGTGCACCATGAATCGTCGAGATTTCGGAAAGACTGGTTTGGCTTTGTCCCCTTCGATGGCTGCCGCGAAGACCCTGCCTCCGCTCACGCCGGGGATGAAGATCTCCATGCAGGTGAACGAGAGTGTCTCCGCGGAAGAACTGAAGTGGATTCAGCAAATGGGTATCGAGTACTTGAACGTGCAAACGGGCACGGGCAAAGCGACGCTCGAGAATTTTCTGGCCATCAAAAAGCGCGTCGAGGCGGCCGGACTCAAAGTTTGGAACATCCCGAATAACGAGAACCGGAATATTGAAGAAATTACGCTCAATCTGCCTGGGCGCGACGCCAAGCTTGAGTGGCTCAAACAGTATATTCGAGACACCGGTAAGGCTGGCATTGGCTATATGACGTATGCCCACATGGCGAATGGCATTTGGTCAAGCAAAGGCGAGACGACACGCGGTGGGGCAGCGGCCAGGTCGTTCCATTTGAAGGACGCCAAGGGATTCTGGAATGGCAAGACCTACGACCAGCCCCTGAGCCATGGCCGCAAGTATTCGAAGGAAGAGCTTTGGGAGAACTACACCTACTTTATTAAGCAGATCGCTCCGGTGGCGGAGGAAGCTGGAGTGCGGATTGGCATTCACCCCGATGACCCGCCGGTGCCGGAGTTAGGTGGCATTCCCCGCCATATCTTCGGCACTTACGATGGCTACGTGAAGGCGCTCGAAATTGCGAACTCGCCCGCGATCGGCGTGTGTCTGTGCTGCGGCACTTGGATGGAAGGCGGCAAGAGCACTGGCAAAGACGTCTATGAAGCCGTGCGTGGTTTCGCCAAGATGGGTAAGCTGTGGAAGATTCACTTCCGCAACGTGACCGGGCCGATCCCGGACTTTGTCGAGACTTACATCGATAATGGTTACACGGATATGTATAAGTTGATGCGCACCTTGGTGGAAGTCGATTTCCGGGGTAACTTAATTGCGGACCATGTGCCCGAGATGTCGTCGGGGCGGGGCAATGGCTGGAGTTACAGCATGGGTTATATCCGGGCGTTGCACCAGGCGGCGAAAGCGGAGCTGAAACGCGGTTAGCGGTGCTGCGGCGTCACTTTCTGGCTTTAGCCGCACAAGCGCAGGAATTGCCGGATATACGGTCCGTGCCCGCTGACTTGATCGTTCCGTCGCTTACCACTGGGATGCCCGTGGCCGGGGCGCGAGTGAAAGTGGCGGTACCCGGCACTGGAATTTACCATGTCCTCTACTTACCGCCGGACTGGATTCCGCGGCGCCGTTACCCGGTGATCGTGGAATTTGCCGGAAATGGCAATTACGAGAACTCTTTCGGCGATATCTCCACCGGCCGCCCCGAAGGTAGTAACTTGGGATACGGTTTGTCGGGCGGGCGCGGCTGTATCTGGTTGTGCTTGCCTTACGTAAACAGTGAGCGGCGGGAGAACCAACTCACTTGGTGGGGCGATCCCGAAGCTACCGCCGCTTATTGCCGCGATACGGTCCGGCAGGTTTGCGTCCAGTTCGGCGGTGACCGCAAGCGGCTTGTCCTCGCCGGATTCTCCCGGGGCGCGATCGCCTGTAACTACATTGGCCTGCGTGATGCCGCCACGGCCAAGCTGTGGCGCGGGTTCTTTGCTTACAGCCACTACGATGGCGTCCGCCGTTGGAACTATCCGGAAGACGATCGTCAGGCTGCCTTAGTCCGGCTGAGACGGATAGGCCGGCGACCGACGTTTATTTGCCACGAACGTGGTGTCGAGGCGACGCGCGAGTATCTAGCTTCGACCGGCGTGCACGGCAAGTTCACGCTGCGCGCGCTCCCGTTTCGCAATCACAACGACGCCTGGGTGCTGCGCGATATTCCTTTGCGGCGCGAGGCGCGGGCCTGGCTTACTTCGGTGCTTTCGCCGGGCTGATCATGATGTGCGCGCCGGCGGTGCCGGGATACATCAGCCAGGGCTCGCTGCCCGGCGTAGTGGTGAGGCCGGTGGATTCGGGCGTCGCATAAGGCGTATAGACTACCCAGCGCAGATAGGGTTCGGTGACGGCCGCCTTGGCCGCGTCGAAGCCGGTGCCGGTAAGCACGTAGAGCATGCGCGGCTCGCGCGGCATCTTCACCTTGCCCTCGTCCACTTCTTTCCAGCGGGCTTCGTGGCGCTCCTTGCCCTTGAACTTCGCGTTCATTTCGCGCCCGCGAGCCATGAACGGTTCGAGATCCTTGTGGTAACAGCTGACACTGAACCCCTTGGCGGCCGGATCGTCGGCCAGGCAGACGAGGTCGCCGGTGCCTTTGCGCAGGGTGATGACTTCGCCTTTGTCGTTGTAACCGAGGGCGGTGGCGGCTTCGCGCCGGTCCTTGGGCGCGGCGAGGACAGCGGAGGCGATCTGGTCGGCCGGCGAGGCGACCTCGATGGCCAGGAGCGAGGAACCGAAAAGCAGAGCAATGAGAGTGTGCTTCATAGTTTCCCCAGTATATGATCAATCTCGATGTACGAGAAACTCTTTGATTTGACGGGCCGGGTGGCCTTGATTACGGGCGGCAGCCGCGGGCTGGGTAAGGCGATGGCGCGCGCCTACGCCGAACACGGCGCCGGGGTACTGATCTGTTCGCGCGGCGAGGAGGAACTGAAAGCCGCCGCAGCCGAAATCGGCGCAGGACTGGCCACGCGCGTCGAATGGATGACCGCCGACCTGGCCGATCGAAAGGAACCGCAGCGCGTCGCCGACGAGGCTCTCACGCGCTTTGGCCGCGTAGATGTGCTGGTGAACAACGCCGGCGGCAACCAGCCCCAGCGCGTCGACCAGATCACTGACGAAGCCTGGGACCGCATCCTCGAACTGAATCTGTCCGGCATCATGCGCCTGACTCGCGCCGTGCTGCCCCAGATGATGGAGCGGCAATGGGGCCGCATCATCCATACGTCGTCGGTGTTGGGTTTGGGTGGTAAGAAAGAGCGTAATGTTTATAGCGCGACGAAGGCGGCATTGGTGGGAATGGCTAGGTCGAGCGCGTTGGACCTGGGGCCTTACGGGGTCACCGTGAATTGCATTGCGCCCGGGCCGTTCCTGACCGAGTTGCCGCTGGGCTTGCTGAATGACGAGCAGAAGTTGGAGTTCACCAACCGGACGGCGCTGAAACGCTGGGGGCGCCCGGAAGAGATCGCCGGCGTTGCGTTGTTACTCGGCACTGAAGCGGGCAGTTACATCACCGGCACGACGGTGTTAATTGACGGCGGGGCGCTGGCGAATATCCTGTAAGTCGGTCACCATTCGGAATACATGGTGCCTTCGAGCGATTTCTTGTCGGAGCCGGAGCGGACGTCGAAGATACCCGGCTCGGTCTGGCTGACGCTCGAAAGCGCGTCTTCCATAATGATTTTCCAACTCGAGTTATTCTTGGTAATCGGGTCCATGGGGACTTCACGCAGATAGCCTTGGTCGACTAACTCCTGGAGCGATTGGGGGCCCTTCTGCTTGTCGTAGGTATATTCATCGATCATCGTGCGCAGGGTGAATAGGTTACTCCGCAGGACCGTTTCATTGGCCCGGATTAAGGACTTCTGGTAAGTGGGAATGGCGACCGCCACCAAAATGCCGATAATGGTGAGCACGATCATCAGCTCGATAATCGTGAAGCCGCGCTTTAGCTTACCACTCGGCATAAGGAGTCCCGTCCGAGGCCTTTTCGGTGCTCTTGCTGTAGACATCGAAAACGTTTTGTCCGCCCCAGGAGTTCGATTTGGGGTCGTCGCGCGTGCTGCGCATGCCCCACTCGCTTTTACCGGTCATCGGATCGCGCGGCAAGCGACGCAGGAAGCGAATCTTCTTGTCTACCGCGCCCTGAGCCTTCACGCCTTCCACCAACACCACCAGCTTTTCAGGGTAATTGTCGGTGTCGATCTTTTGCGTGCCGAGCTGATTCTGGTCGGCCATGTCCTTATACTTATCGATCGCGGTGCGGATTTCGCGCAGCGAGTAGCGCAGGTCGCGCTCGCGCTCGCGGCGGATTTTGTACTTGGTGAGCGGCACCGACATGGCGGTGAGCGTGGCGAGGATGGTGAAGGCGACGATCAGTTCGACGAGCGTCAAGCCACGGCGGCTGCCGAAGCGTCGTTTGCGTTCTACTGAGTGGCTGAAGATCATCGCCTTATTGGATGCTGAGCGAGAGTTCTGGTTTCACGGTAGGAATCGCTTCGCGCTTGGAATTTTCGAGTTGTACTTCTTCTAGCGCGATCAAGGCCGTGCCTTTGCCCAGGGCCATAAACGTCAGCGTCACCAGTGGACCGCTACCATTCACCCCGCCCGAGCCGGGTAGCCGATTCAGTCGAACGGAGCCCGTGGTGAGGTCGCGCGAGAAGTTCACCTGGTCCGTGCCGCCCAGCAGGCCGCCTTTCGACACCTCTACCAGCTTCAGAAGCTTTTGGTCATAACGGATCTTCATGGGGGCGGCGGCCAGGTCAGTGGCGCCGGTCATTTGAATGGTGACATTCACCATTTCGCCGAGCTTGGCCGACATGACGGGCGTGGTCATGTAAAGCAGCGCTTGCCCGCCAGGTTGGCCGGGTTGGATAGCGGGAGGCGGATTGGCCGGCGTGCCGAGACCGGGAATCGGCGGCGCCCCAGGACCTGGAATGGGCGGCATACCCGGGATGGGTCCCGGTACGGGCGTGAGCGCCGCGGGTAGCTGGGGCTGCGTGCCAGGCGCGGTGCCAGCCGGAGCTGCCACGGGAACGGCGGCAGGCACTGGCTTGTCTTCCTTCACCGGCTTGGGCGCGAAGGTCACCTTCACCACCTGATCGTTACCGGCCGAGACGCCGCGCATATTCACATCGGTAATGTCGACGGCGCGGACAATGCGCGGCACCAGCGCGATGAGAAGTTCGCTGCGATTGTCTTCCCGCCCGTCGGTGCTGGTGAGCCACTTCAGGCCCGGAATATTCGAAAGGCCAGGAATGCCGACCGTCGTGCGGCTGGTATTGAGCGTGGTGAGGCCGCCCAGCAGCGTCACTTCGCCTTCCTTTACGCGCACGTCTTCATTCACGCGCCGCGTACCGATGACAGGCTGCCTTAAGCCACCCACGTCGATGTTGTCGCGGATGTTCGAGACTTCGATTTCGATATGCATCGTCACCTCTTCGCCGCCGTGGATCTTGGGGGTCAGGTCGATATTGACGCCGACGTCGGCGAACTGGAACTGGGTGCTCACCAGCGGGCTGATGCCGATGGCGCCCTGGCCGGTTTGAAAGCTTCCGGTGGCATAGGGATACTTGTCACCGATCTTGAGGGTCACCTTCTGGAGATCGAGCGTACGAACGCTAGGGTTTTGCAGGACGCGGGTCTGGCGGTCGTTCATCACCGCGTTCAGCAGCAAGCCCGGCATGTTCGCCACCGAGTAGTCGTTCGTCGAGATCTTGCCGATCCGCGAAAGCGATAGGCCCGTACCCGCAGTGGTGGTAGTGGTAGTGGTTCCCGGGGTGCTGGTGGTGCCCGCGCCCGTAGAAGTAGTGGTAGTGCCGCCGGAGAGCAATGGATTGCGCGGCGTAAAGCTAATGCTATTCTTGAAGCCGGCGGCGCCGGCCGAGGCGATCGCGGCGGCCAGGTCGCGCGTGCGGACGCGGTTGGCTTCGATGACGAAGATGTCGATCACGACTTCGGCCTTGGCCTTGTCGAGATCGAGAATTACCTTTTGCGCCAGGTTGATCTGGTCGACGGAGCCGCGGATGGTCATTGCCATTTGCCCGTTGTAGGTGAGCAAACGGCGAATGTCGGTGACAGTGCGGATGACGGTGGCGATTTCCTGGAGTTCCTGCGGCGTGGTGACATTCTGGAGATAAAACGTCTTCACCACCTGCTCTTCATAGTCGCGGCGCTTGGTGACGTTATCCTGAGTGACGAAAATCGAACTGGAGGTGAGCGGCTTCCAGTAGGCTTTGGTCATCACGGCCAGGGCATCGAAGCCTTCGTCGACCGAGATGTTATTGGCGTCGTAAGAAAAATTGCGAGAGGACTGCGAGATGAAGTCCTGGTCGAACAAGACGTTGATGCCGGCGAGTTTGCCCAGAGTTTCCCAAAGCACCTTCACCGGCTGATTGTTCATCTTCAGATTGTTGACGCGCGCGCTGGTCGGCTTCAGCTCCGGCACACCTTGCATGGTGCTCACCTTGTCTTCCATCTCCTTGCGCGCCTGTTGGCCGGGCGTCAGTCCCCGATCTTCGGGAGAGGCGGCTTCGGCTTGGCCGCCGTCCTTCTTCTCCTTCTCACGCTTAAGCATGTCGTAGGTGCGTCGCAGTTCCTGCTCGGCCATGGTGGAACTCGGATCCATGGCGAAGGCCTTCTGAAACTCGGCCAGTGCCTCTTCGAGCTTGCCCGATTGGCGCAGCCGTTGACCTACGTCGACGTGGTTTTGCGCGGCTTGGAAGCGGGCGCGGCGGACGGCGAGTTGATAGCCCTGGTCACTCGGGTCGGCGTTTAGGGCCTCCTCAAATAACTTGAGCGCGAGGTCGTATTCCTTCCGGGCTTCGGCGATCTGGCCGTCCTTTAAGAGCTTTTCGCCCTTCTTGGTGCGGGCCTCGACCGGGGCAAGGACTAAGAAGAATATGAGTGTCACACTCAGTACTTCTCGCACGGTTTCCCGTAAATGCTTGAGTATAGGCATCTTATATGGCGTATGCTAAAATCTTTCGAGGTGGCCTATGCACTTGCGCTTGGGCGTTACCTGCTACAAGCACTTGACGTCCAACCCTTGGATCCCGTGCAATAGGAAATTCAAGCACTTGAAAGCGCCGACAGGGATTAAGATCATCGCCGACAACCGCCGCGCCGGTTACGAGTACCATCTGCTCGACCGTTACGAGTGCGGCATCGTCCTCACCGGCACCGAAGTCAAGGCCGCCCGGGGTGGGCGCGTCCAGATTGCCGACGCCTATGCCGAGGTGCTGGACAACGAAGCGTGGCTGCAAAATGCCCACATCAGCGAGTACACGCATGGTAATACTTCCAATCACTTACCGGTGCATAAGCGTAAGTTGTTGCTGCACCGCAAAGAGATCGAAAAGCTGCACCATACGACGCGGGAAAAGGGGCTCACGCTGATTCCGACCAAAATGTACCTAAAGGATGGACGCATAAAGGTCGAAATTGCCGTGGGTAAGGGAAAAAAGCTGCACGACAAGCGCGCCACCGAAAGGCAGCGCGAGCAGGAAGCCGAGGCGCGCGCGGCCGTGTCCGCATCCGCGCGACGCCGTTAGAAAATTGGCCGTTAGAATTTGGAACAGAAAAGAGCCTCCCATGGAAACCAAGATCGCGTTTACAGCCTTCGAAACGATCGACGCCGAAGCGTTGGTTTTGATCGCCTTTGAGCAAACGGCCCAGTCGCATCCTTGGATCGCCGAACTGGTGACTTCGGGCGAGTTTACCGGCAAGTTTTTGGATTCCGTAGTGCTGCATCATCCCACCGGCATCGGTGCGAAGCGCCTGGTGGCGATCGGCGGGGGCAAGGCGGACCGCTTTACGCCCAGCGAAATGCGGCAACTGGCGGGCGCGGTGGTGCGTAGCTTGAAGACGAAAAAGATGCGCCGCGTGGCGCTCGTATTGAGCGAAGCGTTCCAATATCCGGAGTACGTGGCCGCGGCGGTGGGCGGCGCGATCCTGGGCGATTGGGAGCCGGATCTCCACAAGAGTAAAAAGGAGTCCACCGGCGGAATCGACGAATTCACGGTTCTCTGCCCAGGCGGCGTCACCGAACTGGCCGACGCCTTCACCCGCGGCCAAGTGGTGGCCACGGCGCAGAACTTCGCGCGGGAGCTGTCGAATGAGCCGCCCAATCTTTTGACGCCCACCGTCCTCGCCCGCCGTGCCGCCCAGATGGCCGCCGAAACGGGCCTTTCCTGCGACATTCTGGACCAGGATCGCATGCGCCAACTGGGCATGGGTTCGCTGCTGGGCGTGGCGCAAGGCAGCGCCGAGCCGCCATTTCTCATCGTGCTGCGCTATGCGCCGCCCGTGCCGCTTCCCGGCGTCCATTTGGCCTTGGTGGGCAAGGCAGTCACCTTCGATACGGGCGGCATCTCCATCAAGCCGAGCGAAAAGATGGACCTGATGAAGTTCGACATGTGCGGCGGCGCAGCCGTGCTGGGCGCCATGCAGGCCATCGCCAGCCTGAAGCCGGGGATTGCGATCACCGCCTATATCCCGACGGTGGAAAACATGCCGGGCAGCAAAGCCCAGCGTCCCGGCGATATCGTCACCAGCCTGTCCGGCAAGACGATCGAGATCCTGAACACCGACGCCGAGGGGCGCCTGATTATGGCCGATGCCATCACCTACGCGAAGCGCCAGGGCGCCACCCACCTGATCGATGCTTCCACGCTCACCGGCGCAATCGTCGTGGCCTTGGGCGCCATCAACTCGGGCGTCTTTTCGAACCATGAGCTCTTCCAACGCCGCCTGCTCGATTCGGCGAAGAACCAAGGCGAGAAGATGTGGGCCATGCCGATGGACGAGGAGTATAAGGAGTCGCTCAAGAGCGCGTCGGCGGACTTGCCGAATATCGGCTCCCGCGGCGGCGGCTCGATCACCGCGGCCAAGTTCATTGAGGAGTTCGCCGAGGAGACGCCCTGGATTCACCTGGACATTGCGGGCACCGCCTGGATTGAAGAAGCGAAGCCGTACCTGGCCAAGGGGCCCACAGGCGTGGCCTTGCGCACCTTCGTCCATCTGGCGCAGAGCTGGGAGTAGGGCTAGTCATCGCGGGCTCTCACAGAAGATACAAATTAAGCGATCGGCGCACTTGGCCCATGGCGCCAGCGACGGGGCACATCTGCCAAAAGCCAAGAGTATCGTAATGCTTTCACATTCAGCTCTTCCTAGCCCATTGCGTAAGCGCTGGGTCACTCAGGCCAATAAGCTGGCTTTTGTGTGGCTAGGGCGACATTCTGTGCCCGGCACCGCCGCATTCAGACGCCCCAAGCCGCTACCCGGCGGTGACCCGGGAAAACAGGCAGCAAGCGCGGGAAATCGTCCTTCGCCCGCGGTGCCACGTGAAACCTTTGCCGTCGCCGCATCGTATCCTTAAAGAGTCATGATTACCCGGATCGCCCTTCTATTGGCCCTTTCTTTCGCTCTCACCGCTCAGGACGATGGTATCAACTGGATGGATAGCTACCCGGAAGCGCTCAAAATCGCCAAAGAGCAGCGCAAACCCATCTTGGTCGAGTTTCGTTGCGAAGCTTGAGTAAACGGAAGAAATTTTGACGCACAGGTTGTGCTGTCACCGAAAGACTCTCCGCTCGGCAAGCAACTCGATCAATACGTGTGCGTCCGCATCACGCGCCTCGATTCCATTGACGTGGGTTTGTTCGAACACGACCGTAACAACGCCACGTACTTCTACGCCTTGAACGCCGACGAGCAGATCTATTGGCGCTATGGCGGCCGCGATTCGGCCTCTGCCGAGACCTATCTGCAAACCGATAGCCTGACGCTCGCCTTGCAGCAAGGCCTCGACCTCCATCGCCGCTATCTCGCGGGTGACCTGCCCAAAACCACCCGCGCCAAGCCCATCTTCCCGCGCGAGATTCCGCTGCTGGTGAAGCGTACCTTTGACAATAATCAGTGCGTCGAATGCCACCTGGTGCAGGACTATCAGAACATGCACAAGGAGCTCGACGGCACGCTCGACCCCGTGCGCGACCTCTACAAGTCCCCCGATATTAAGACTATCGGCGTCTATCTGGACGTGCCCCAAGGCCTGCTGGTGCGCGAAGCTAAAGGCGCCGCCATCGCCGCCGGCATGCAGGCCGGCGATCGCATTACAGCCTTGAACGGCACGCCCGTCTATACCTTCGGCGACCTGCAATATCGCTACGACCGAGTCGATCGTAAGGCCGACCACCTCGACCTGACGGTCGACCGGGCAGGGAAGCCCGTGCCGCTCTCCCTCGACCTGCCTACCCGCTGGTGGTGGACCGACCTGCGCTTCCGCCAATCCTCCGTCGACCCGCGCCTCTACTTCGAGGACAAGCCCCTAGCGGCCGCCGACAAGCAGCGCCTGGGCCTGAAGCCTGACGGCTTCGCCAGCGAAGTGAAGTACGTCTCGGATTTTGCCAAGGTGATGCAAGCCCACGAACTCAAAGTGGGCGACGTCATCTTCGCCGTCGATGGCGTCGAGAGCGACATGTTGGCCCACACCGCCGAGCTTTACCTGAAGCTCCGCAAGGCCGTGGGCGCCGAAGTGACGCTCGACGTCCTCCGCGCTGGCCAAAAAATCAAAATGCCTCTCAAAAGCAGCCGCATGAGTTTCCGCAAATGATGATTACTTTCCTACTCCTCGCTCTCGCCCAGGATTGGTCGCCCGCCGTCGACGTGATCCACGACGAGACGATTTGCCTCAAGTATCAGGCCCGCATCGACGGCGACTCTTTGCTGGTGCGCGCCCAGATCGCCCCGGGCTGGCATACCTTCGCGATGGACAACAAGGTCCGCGCGACGGAGAAGCTGGCTGGGAAGCGGTCGCTAGGCCAGGACAAACCCACGTCGATTGCCGTCACCGGCCCGCTTGCCGTCACGGGACCCTGGTATCAGAGCCCGGTGAAGGATTTCTCGAAGCCGGATCAGAATTGGTTCAGTTGGGGCTTCGACGGTGAGGTCGTCTTTGCGGCGAAGCTAGCCCCAGGCGGTGATCCGGCGCCCCTCACTTTGGTGATGCGTGGGCAGACCTGTTCGGAGAATACCTGCAAAAACATCGAAGCCACGCTCACCTTGCCCGGCGCCAAGCTGGGCGCGCCCTTGCCGCTGCCAGAGGGCCTAGTCGAAGTCCGCACCGCTCGCTAGGCGTAGGCGCCCTCAGTTGCCTGGCGGGAAGTCGGAACAGGTCGACTGATACGGAAACCCCTCGCCCAAGTAGCGGCACCATTCCGCCACGGTCAAGTTCCGGCCCGCTCGCCGGCACAGTTCCTTCACCCAACTTTGCGGATCCCAGTCGAGCGACCAGAGTTCCCCGTCGCGATTGATCAGAATTACTTGGCCGGTGATGGGGTCGAAACCGCCCACCTCGACGGGCCAGGGAAAGTTCACCGGATGGCGAAACGGCACCCCGTTATTGGGATCGCCAAGCTGGATGGAATCGTAGGCGACTTGAGGATGGCGGTCGCCGCCACTCACCAGCAACTGTCCATCGGGGCTGAAGCGCGACGTATAAGTCCAGACAAAAGGCGTTTTGAAGACGGCATCGGGAAAGCATTGGATGGGCGAGGCCGCTCGTTCGGGTCGCGGGGGCACAGTCCACAAACTGGTACCGCTTAACGATACCGCCACCTTGGTGCCGTCCGGGCTAAAGGTGAGCCGGCGGGCGTTGGCCCCAGGAAAGATCGCCAGCACTGACGGGTGACGCGGATCGGAGAAGTCGATCAAACGTACATTGCGGTTGCCCGGAATCAGGCCATTGCCCATCATGTCATTGCCGCCCACCGCCAGCAGGTCCTCCACGGGACTGATGGCGAGCCCCTCCAACGGGGACTCATCACCCGGCAATTCGCCCAGCAGTTCCGGGTTCCGCAAGTCCTCCAGGCTGTACAGCCGCAGTGCGGATCCGGGGCGCACCCAAGTGGTAACGGCCAGAACGGTGCCGCTTGGGTTCACGGCGACGCCCACCACATCGAGGCCGATGTTCACCTCACCCACCACCTCCAGCGTCTGCGGATCCCGCATGGTCAGCGTGCCCGATCCGTCACCGACAAACAGAAGTTGGCGCTTATTCACCCGGCCGATGGCGAGCGCCGGCCGCCAGTCCGGCCGCCACATCAAGACGTCGGCCTGCACCAAGTCCACCTGCGCTTGCGGGCTCCAGGTGTCGCCGGCCGCGCGGGCAAAACTGATCAGGCGGGGTCCGGCGGCGGTGCATGCCATCCAGTGGCCATCGGCGTCAAAGACCATGCTTTCGGTGGTCTTCCCCATCTCGCTGGCCCCGACCGGCAGCGCGCCCACCAGTCTCGCCGGCAGCGGCTCTTCCGCCATTCGCCACAGCCACACACTGGTTTCGTCCCGGCCGGTGGAGGCCAGCGTCTTCCCGTCCGGGCTGAAGGCCAGGCCGGACGCGGCATCGTCGTGGCCTTCAAGCGCCAGTGCCGTCGCTGCCACGCCCGGTACTCGGATCCGGATCCGTCGTTCCCCGCTGCCGCCGGTCGCCACCTGATCACTGTCCGGCCGGAAGGCGGCCGTCAGCAACCAGCCGCTGTCGGCGCTATCGATCGGGATACACTTCGCCGCATTCTCTCCCGCGATTCCGTCCGGCCACAACAATACTTCGCGCGGGCCGACTACGGCGGCAAAGCGCCGATCGGTGGCGGAGAAAGCCACGTCGTCCACCTTGCCGTTGGTGAGCTCAACCGGCGCGGACTCCGGGTCGTCGAGATTCCAGGCATACAGTGGCGTCCAATCCTCTCCTCGGGTAGCAACCACCACTCTCCGATCGCGAGTGCTGAGCGCGATGTGGCCGATCCAGCCCCCGGCGCTAAATTCGGCCCGCTCCTTCTTGAGCCCCTGCTCTCGCGTGAAGCGCCAAAGGCGCACCTGCTCATCCTGGCCGCCCGAAGCCAGCAGTTCACCTTCGGCGTCGAAGCTCAGCGCGTTCACAATGCCCGTGTGGGCCGCCGACTCGGCCAACTTCTCGCCCTTTGTCGTATCCCAGATGCGGATGGTCCCATCCCTGCCGCCGGTGGCGGCCACGCCGGCTGTGCCCACCGCGAGACTCATGGCGTCATCCGGGTGATGCGCGACAAAGTGGTGGGCGGCGGGCGGAGACTGCCGCAAATCCCACACCCATACCGTTCCATCCCGGCAAAGCGAAACCAGCTTTTCGTCACTACCCGAAGCGCCGGGCAGGAAAGCAATCTTTCGGATCGCCGCGCGATGATGCAGCAGCGTCTTCACACGCGGATTCGCTCGCAGCGTCGTGAACAAGGCCTCGCGCGATTGCAGCGTATCGGCCAGCCGCCACGCCTGGATGCTGAGCAAGGCGTCGAGATCGACCCGGCTGTTGGTGGAGGAAAGCACCCGCGTCGCCAAGCTGCTGGAAGTCGCGAGATCCAGCGCGGCCCGCAACTTTTCGGCCTGCTCCAAGTCGTGCCGGCGAGCCTGGTCAGCCTCCTCGGACTTGTTCAGCAAATCCCGCTCCACCGGGGTCAGTTCCTGCGTGCTCTTCCAGGCTCGTGCCGCCGTCAGCGCTTCGCCCCGCAGCAGGTAATCGTCTGACCGCTTTTGCGCCTCCCACAAATCGGCCTGCCGCTGGAACGGCGTCAGGTTGAGGAGATCCCATTGGCGGTTCGATTCTCGGATGGGCCGCACCAACCGGTCGTGCGCCAGTTCGAGCCAGGTGGCACCGGCGCGCAACTCCCGGCGCACCAGGTAGGCGTCGCACAATTCGTCAATGGCGGCTTGCGGCAGCCCACTCGTGTTGCCTGGCTCCTGGCGCACCAGGTTGCGAAAGCCGGCCGGATTGATCAGGATCTCGCCGATCCAATCGCGCACCTGACGTTCGACATCGGCACTCGGGCGCTTCACCCGGCCATCGTAGTATTCGGCCAACGCATTCGAAACGTCGCCGACATCGCCGGATTCAATCAGCCTTTCGGCCCCCCGCTCGCCGATCTTGCGCCACAGGTTTTGCCCCACCACTTGCAACTGCAGCGGCTCCACGTAGGCGCTCGGCTCCTCCGCTCCGCGCGCCATGGCCAAGTCCAGCAGCACGGCTTCGGGAACGCCGGCGACGAACCGCCGCCCGAACTCGGCTAAGGGTTTGGTGAAGGCCTCCAGCGCTTGATCCTCGCGGCGCAGGAAGTCGATGCGGTAAGTGTTGTGCAGGTAAGTGGGAAGTTGCCGCGCATAGGGAGTTAAGGCCGCCAGAAAGTCTTCGCGGATCACCAACAGGGCCCAGATGCCGGGGCTGTAGAGCAGTTCGCCGAGTTCGTCGAAGAAGGCGTGCTTCGCCGCGGTCCGGGTGGGTTCCACGCGCAGCACCTCTTCAAACTGGTCGATCACCAGCACTGGCGACGCCGCGCTCGGGCGATGTTCGACGTACTCTTTCAGGCTTAGCCGGGCCAGCGCCTCCTTGGCCAGTTTGGTGCCCGGCCGGGTCTTCTCCCAACCTTGCAGCACACTGTAGGCGAACCGGTTCCGCACCTCGCCATCCGGAGCCTGATTCACCCGCGCGGCGCCCCACACCTCGAACCGTTGGCTCTCCTCCAGCTTAGCCAGCAGCCCGTTCTTCGCCCCCAGTAAGGAACTCTTGCCCGCCCCCGACGGCGACGAGAGCAGGACGATCCGCTTGGCCCCCAGGTAGTAGCGCAGTTCAGAGATCTCGACGTCGCGGCCGTAGAGGGTCTGGTCCGGTCCAAACGACTGCGGACCTACGAATGGTTCAGCGTGAGCTTCAGGCATGGTGGGTGTGATCGATCTATCACTGCACCACATGGTCCCGGGGAGAGTCAAAGGGCCAGCCGGTAGTTGTAGTTGTTCAGCGATTGTGTCACCCCTTAACTGTTCAGGGAATTTGTCACCCTAGCCAATACTTGGAGGGTGATAGTGAGTCAAAAACAGATGCAGCGGATGAAGGTGGTGGCGAGCGCTACGGAGGGGCGGACGAGCGTGGCGGAGGCGGCGGAGCTGTGGGGGGTGAGTGCGCGCCAGGTGAAGCGGTTGAAGCGGGAGTACGATGCGGAGGATGCGGGGTGGGTGCAGCATAACAACCAAGGGCGGCGACCGGCGAATGCGCTCTCCGACGCCTGCATACTTGCCCTTCGCCAACTCGATCACCTGCTGCCGGATGCCTCTGACCCTGAGCCGGGCGAGCGTGCGGCGAATTCTGCGCGAGGCTGGTTTGCCGTCGCCGCAGAAGCGGCGGGCGCCGAAGTATCGGGCGCGGCGGGAGCGGCGGGCGCAGGAAGGGATGCTGCTGCAAATTGATGGCAGTCGGCATGACTGGTTGGAAGGGCGTGGTCCGTATCTGACCTTGATCGGGGCGGTGGATGATGCCACCAATCAGGTCAGTGCGGCGCACTTCCAAAGCGAACACGAGGACAGTGCGGGCTATCTGCGTTCGTTTCGGCAGCAGGTGGAAGGCCGGGGAATACCGTGGGCCATTTATCGCGATCAACATAGCACCTTGCAAGGGGGGAAACCTGGAAACACCTAAAGGCGCGAGACGATTGGGACAAACCAACTGGTGCTGTCGACGAGCAGGTCCTTCTGATGACCACCTGCATGGAGACCTGGATTGTGGCCGATCCGGAAACTCTTAAATCCCACTATGGACACTGTCTTCAAGTAAGCGCACTGCCCTCTTTGGTCAATTTGGAGAACCGCCACCGGCACGACGTACAGAATGCGCTAACCCACGCGACCCGCAACTGCTCCAAAGCCTACGCCAAAGGCAAGCGCTCTTTTGAAGTCCTCGCCGTCCTCAATCCATCAGCTTTGGAAAAGCTGCCGAGCTTTGCCCGCATGGTACGAATCTTGAAAGAAAAGTTTTGCTAAAACCGCATCCCCCCGCTCAGCACCATCACCTCGCCCGACAGGTAGTGCGATGGGGAAACTGTACCACCCCGTGGCACCCCGTGGATGGTCCTGTTTGCCCCGACTGGGCCATTGTCGGGTCGGAATTTGCGCGAAAACGCGGGCTGGAACCGGAGATTGCGCAAATCGAGTTCTGCAAATATCTTAGTTTCAGTGTATTGCGGGGAAACTGTACCACCCCGTGGCACCCCGTGGATGGTCCTGTTTATCAAGCCTAAAACCTCGCCGCTCACACGTTGGCCATGCCCTGCGCCCCAGGCCGGGTGTTTCTCAGCCGCTTACTTTCGCACGCACTCTAATTGGCGACCGTAGCGATATACACGAACGGCGTCTCGCCATCGTTCGGCGATTTCATCACAAGCGGGACCGGGAATTCTTTTGGCTACACTGCCGAAAGGCCATTCGCCTGCGTGGGGCGCAAGGTTCTTGGCTACTGCCAAGCTATCCGCTCCTGCATTGACGATGTCCTTCGATTGCATAATTTTTCTAAAATGGTATCGCAGACGAGGGCTAAGCGGGCCACGCTGCTCTGAGCCGACTGTACCTCGCGATTTGAGCCATTCGGAACCAGTCAGACCAATCCGACGCAGTGATATCATTGTCGCAGGAGATCCCAATGAATCCTGCGCTTCCCATTCTTCTGGTATCGGTCTGGTTGCCACTCGCCGCATTTGCGCAGACCGGGAACAATTCCCACCCCAACAGCGTATTGGATTCATTTGATAAGTATTACGAAGCCCGCCGCAAGCAGCCAGAGATCAATGCCCGTATTGCGCTCATGCAGGCTGAGCAGCGTAAGCTAGAAGCCGAGACAGCACGACTGCGCCAAGAGGCAAGTAAATCCATTTCGGGAGATCAGACCAGTTGCATAATTGGCGAGGATGTTAGAATCCCGAGTCCTGACGAGATTCAGACGGCGCTCCAGCGCGTGGCCGATAGGTATCCAGACGTTGAGAAATACCTAAAGTCGATGATCGCGCTCGGCAAGGGGTTCTTGCCCACGAAGCAGCTTTCCTACTTCGAGTACTTGCAGGGGATGTATTTCTTAGCAAAGTACAGCGAGCTATCGACGGCTCCCAGCACGGAGCGCGGGTCATTGGTAGAACCAGCTTCGCCCTCGAAGTAAGCCAGCACTTTGAACTTCCTACGGAATCAGTACACTCCCACCTGCCCATCTTTCCTTTCCCGGGAAAGGCGTCTATTGTCTATGAGGGTCGTCAGACAGACGGGGACAAGACAGACGGGGACAAGACAGACGGGGACAAGACAGACGGGGAGCATATGGGAGCATATGGGACCACCCACGGAGTCTGTCGAACACGAAAACGAGGAAACGGACTCCCTACCCTTTCGTCAAGCGAATTACTAGGCGAAAATTAGTCGTTGTAGCGAGGCTTGGCGTTGACCGCAAACCAGGACCACCCCGTGCATGGTCCCGTATGCTCCGTATGCTTGGTCCCGTGTGCTTAGAGGTACTCGGTCGTCATCTTTACGGCAAAGGCACGATATTTCAAGGTCACCCGCACCGACCAGATTTCCTGGCCGCTACGGTCGCCTAGCTTTTTGAATTGCAGGGATGGATGTTGCGGATTCTCGTTCAAGGGCGAATTGTTTATCGGCCCGGTCTCCTCAGGTAGTCTTCGATAGTGGTTCCAGAAATCCGCGTTCGCCCGATGGATCATGGGCGCTGGAGCGATTGAGTTCTTCCCGCCCCATAGTCGGACAGAGCGCGCTTTATGCGATCGTCGAGGTGGCCAGCCTGAAGATCGGATTCAAGCTTCCCGTCAATCGCTTGCGGATGCTGCCGGTCAAGCCACAAAGTGAGTTCTTCGCGCTGCTGCGCCGTAAGAGCGTCTATCGCCCGTTCGATATCCTGCAGACTGCTTTCCATCTAATTCAGTTTGTACCATGACGTCGAGTTTCGTTCACCGCCGGAGTGGGTTCCGACAAGCCGGGGGAGCACCCGAAACCATGAATATGACTCGATCACAGGAATCACGCGGTTGCCGCATTAGCGCTTGATCAGGATCTCGCGCAGATGGTCGCGCGTGAGGTACATCTTGACGCTCGAGAAATCGTGGAAGACGCGTTCGATGAAGGGGTTGGTGAAGAACTGGTAGGGGGTGCGGTGGCCGCGTTCCTGGATGTTCAGGGTGCGGTAGTCCTGGATGCGGTAGAAGCTGGCGGGGACGGTTTTGGCGCGTTCGTCGTTGTGGAAGAAGGCGAGCAGGGCGGACTCGGGCTCGAGCAGCCGGTGGAGCTCGGTGACGGTGAGCTCGAGCATGGTGGGGCTGAGGTATTGGAGACAGTCCCAGACGAGGGCGCCGTGGAAGGGGCCTTTCAACTGGCGAAAGGTGAGGTTCATGAACTCCTGGGCGCGGGTGGGGTTTTCCTGGGCCTGGTAGAAGTCGTCGTCGCCGCCGAAGAAGTCGTCGAGGGAGGAGAGGAAGTCCTCGCAGTAGAGGCGGTGGCCGAGGCCGGCGAGGAAGCTGACGTTGGCTTGGGAGACGGGGGAGAGGTCCAGCAGACGCAAGGTGGGGCGGCCTTGGAGCTGCTGGAAATATTGTTCGAGGCCCGCGCTGGGGCGAATGGTGCCTTCGGCGGCGCTAGGGCTCATCTCGACACCAGGATACTACTGTATGTGGCTTTTGTAACGAAGCTAGTTAACGTTTATTCTCTCCGGCGCCCGCGGCCATGGCCTGCTGGGGATGAGCGGGGGTGGCGGCAGGAGCCGGCGTGGCAGCCGGAGCAGCGGAAGTAGTGGGCCGGGGCGCGGCTTTGGGTACCTCCACCTTGGTGACGTCGATGGAGCCTTTGAAGATGGCGCCGTCTTCAATGGCGATGCGGGCGGCGCGGATGTCGCCGACTAGATGGGCATCGCGGCGAAGGTCGATCTTGTCGGAGGCCTCGACGTTGCCGTGCACGGTGCCATGGATGATCACTTCGCGGGCCTTGATGGTGGCCTTGACGCGGGCGGCTTTGCCGATGGTCAGCTTATTTTCCAGCAGTTCGATCGTGCCGTCGATTTGGCCGTCGATGACGAGGTCCTCTTTGGCGAAGATCTGGCCCGCAATCAAAACATTCTCACCAATGGTGGCGGTGGAGCGAGCTCCTTGATATCCGGTGGGCGTGGTGGACACGGGCATTCCTTCCATGGGCGCCACAGGCGTGGGGAGCGGACTGGCGGGCCGCGGCGTTTCTTCTTCTTTTCGGCGATTCCACATTTAAGGGACTACCTCTTTCTCTCTCGTACGGGCTCTCTCGTCTCGATCAGAGTAAGGTCTATCGTAGCGTTCGTCCAGGGCAAAAGCAATTGAGTTGGTACTAGGCGAACGTGAAAAGATGCCGGTAATTGAGGGGTAGCTTGGCAAGGGGTGCGCCGGGACGTCCGGTTTCTGGGATAATACCGGTAGTACTTTACCCTGTGTCCCGCTCCAAAGACTTCGAGACCCAACTCGCCCGCACCGAACAGCAACTTCACCTCTTGCAGCAGATCAGCCGTTTCATGACTCGTGAAATGAGTTTGCAGGAGATTCTGTCCGGCATCAATCGCCTGATTGTCGAGTTTACGCAAGCCGATTCCTGCTTGATCTATTTGCTGCATGATCGCGAACTGGTGTTATGTTCGGCCAACAACGCGCCGCCCGAGGCTTTGGGGCGCGTGCGGCTGAAGATGACGGAAGGCTTAACCGGTTGGGTGGCGCGCGAGCGTCGGCAATTGGCGATCTCTCGCGAAGCCTATCTGGACGCGCGCTTCAAGCACTTTACGACGTTGCGGGAAGATACCTACGAAGCTTTCCTGTCGACGCCGATCATCGCGCGCAATCGGGTGGTGGGCGTGATCAACGTGCAGCATAAGCTACCGCACCAACATGGCGGCGACGAGATGGAGATGCTGAGCACGATCGGCGAACAGATTGGGACGCTGCTGGTGTTGGCGCGGATGAGCCCGGACGTGGTGGAAAGTACGAATCATTTGGAGTTGGTATTTCCGGCAACCGCCAAAAGCGGATGACCGTCAAAAGCGTATGAGAGTAGTTTTGGCATTATTGTGGGTGGGGCTGGCGTTGGGACAGGCGATACCGAAGCCGGTGGCTCCGACGCCGCTGTCTTCCACGGTGCCCAAGTGGCGCGTGAAGTTCTTTCATGACAAAAACAACTCGTCGATCGACTTCCGCGAACTGTTGACCCCCGCGCCGGGCGTGGTGTGCGCCTTCGGTTTCCTGACGGAAGAAGGTCGCGGTAAGCCGCGCGGGGTGCTGGTGAATTCGCGCGATGGCGGGGTGAGTTGGCAAACGATCAAGCTGCCGGACCTGCCGGTGGCGGCCGATTTTGTGGACGGGCAGAAGGGTTGGATGGTGAGTCCGGATGTGGTTTACCGAACGACGGACGGCGGCTCGACTTGGCAAAAAGCTTCGAAGCTGAAAGGCGTGCTGCGGGTGAAGTTTTTGACCGCGGAGCGCGGCTTTGCGGTCGGATATCCGAAAGCGGTGTGGTCGACGACCGATGGCGGAACTACTTGGGCGAAGGTGCCGGAGGCGGCCACGCCCACGTCGAAGCCGGAGAACACGGCTTACAATACCATCGCTTTTCAGGATGGGAAGCGGGGGATGATTACGGGCTCTTCACGGCCGCCGCGGCGCGACGATACGCGGGCGCCGGCGTGGATGGATCCGGAGGCGCAGAAGCGGCAGTCGCCGAACTTAACCTTGGTGCTGGACACGAAAGACGGTGGCCAAACGTGGAATCCACAGACGGCTTCGGTGTTTGGGCAAGTGGTGAAAACGGCTTTTGGGCGCATCGGCTTGGCGCTGATCGACTATTCGGCCGGCAGCTTTGCCTACTCGAGCGAGGTGGTGAACCTGGGGAACTCGAAGTCCGCGTTTGCGAACAAGGAAAAGGCGATCACCGATCTGGCGTTCGATGGGGAAGGTCGGGTGTGGCTGGCGGGGGTAGAGGTGCCGGGGAAGCTGAACCGTTTGCCGATCCCGAGCAAGGTAGCGGTGCTCCAGAGCATCGACGGTGAGCATTGGTACGCGACGCCGGTGGACTACAAGGCGGTGGCGAACCGGGTGAAGGTGTCGTTTGCGGGCGTGAAAGGATGGCTGGCGACCGATGCGGGCATGATTCTGACGTTGGAGTAAGTTTCGCTTTGACGTTGCTCGCCCGGTTTGGATATAGTCCAAGTTGGCCCCATCGATCTGGGGCCGGATCACAACGGGAGGAAGCGACACAACATGGCCGATAGCGTAACCGGGGCACAATTTAAGCAAGAGATGCGGGAGGGGAAGCCCAAGATGGGCTTATTCCTGAACGCTCATAGCCCCACCGTGGCGGAGCAACTGGCGCACAGCGGCTACGATTGGCTGCTGGTGGATATGCAGCACGGCCCGATGGGCTATGAAAAGCTGTCGGCCATGCTAGCGGCGATCGCGCTGGGCGGGGCCAAGAGCATGGTCCGCGTGGCAGGCTATAGCGACCGGGCCGGGATCCAGCAGGCGCTCGATCTGGGCGCCGACGGAGTGCTGGTGCCTTATATCAACACGGCGGAGGAAGCGCGCCAAGCGGTGAGTTGCACGCGCTATCCGATGGTGGGGACGCGGAGCGTTTATTTTCCGCAACGGTCGATGAACAAGGCCGGTTTGCTGGGCTATGCGGGCGCGGCGAACGACAACGTGATTGTCGCGCTGCAGGTGGAAACGGCTTCCTGCATTGAGAATATGGCGGAGATCGCGGCGGTGCCGGGCGTCGATATGCTGTTCCTGGGCCAGAACGATCTTTGCATGTCGATGGGCTTATACGTGAAGTATGAGTTCCCGCACATGTACACGTCGCCCGAACTGCTGGCGGCGACGGACACGCTGATCGCTGAGGCGGGCAAAAACAAAGTGATCCTGGGGATCTTCCTCTTCGGCACGTCGCGGGTGGGCGAGTTCCTGGAGAAGGGCTTTACGTTTTTGAGCGTGGGCAATGATCTGCACCATCTGCTGACGCAGGCAGGCGCCTATGTGAAGGACATGGAAGGCATTGCGGCGGAAAAAGGCAAGGGCTGGCAGCGGCGGCCGTCGGCGCTGATTTAACGAGTGCCGGGTCGGCACCGCTAACCCGCAGGTGTTGCAACTGTTAACATCGACGAATGGTACAGCGGAAGCTAGGAGTGGTGCACGGCCTGCACCGATATCCGGTGAAATCCATGGCGGCTGAGGTGCTGCACTCCTCAACCGTCTCCTGGCATGGACTGGCGGGAGATCGTCGATGGGCGTTCATTCGCGCAGGAATGGAGCGGAGTGGATTCCCTTGGCTTACCATTCGTGAGAAGCCTGATCTATGGCGCTACCAGCCGTACTTTGTGGATCCATCGGATGCAGAAGGGTCCAAGACCTTGGTGAGAACTCCCGAGGGAGACGAACTGGAGGTCACCGACCCTGAACTGACGCAGCGCTTCGGCGATGGTGTCCGGGTGATGAAGGTGTACAGCGGGATTTTCGATACCTTCCCTTTGTCGTTCCTGACGGTGCAAAGCGTGGAAGGCCTATCGAATCTGGTGGGGCAAGCGCTGCTGCCGTTACGGTTTCGTCCCAATATCCTGATCGACGCGAGTGAAGCGGCTCCCTATCCGGAAGACGGGTGGCAGGGGGCTATCTTGCGCATCGGGGGTTTGCGCTGCCGGCTCGATAAGCGTGACCAACGATGCGCGATCGTCAACGTGGATCCTCTTGACCCCGCCTCGGCTAACCCGGGCGTTCTTCGCGCCATCGCGAAGGAGCGGGGTGCCTATTTCGGCATGTACGGTTCCGCTGTTGAGCCGGGCCCAATATCCGTGGGCGACGCCGTGACGCTGGAAACGTAGGCTGTCAGTATGTCCATCCTAGGTAGTGGGGCTTTCTCCCGAACCGGCCATGGCGACGCGGACCCGGATGGAGGGCTTCTTGGTGGCCAGGGGCTGGAGATCGAGTAGGCGTTGGCCGGTGAAGCCGCAGGGGCATTGCGCCTCGGTAAGCTTGGCCTTGAAGCCGGTGGCTAAGCGCGCTACGGGGAAGACGGTGTTGGCGAGGCTGGTGATGATGAGCTCGGAGGTGTCGGCGTCCACTTCGAAGACGGCCTGAATGGGGTCGAGGTGGAGGCCCGAGTGGGCCGCGCATTCCCGCGCGAGAACTTCGTGGCGATGCCCAAGGAAGTGTTCTTCGACGCCGACGCGGTAGGCGGTCCAGAATTGGTCACGGTCGGCGGCGGTGAGCAGGCCGGTATCGCCGAAAGGCAAGCCGGTGAAGGCGACGATAGGTCGGCGGAGAGAAGGGAAGCGGGCACCGCTATTCAAGACATTGACGGCCATGCGGCGTAGCATGGTAACGGGTCCGGCGAGGCATTCGGGGCGGAGTTTCTGAAGTTCCGTGCTCCAGCCATCGGGGAAGCATACCACCTTCTGAGTTTCGATGAAGCCTTCCATTAGGATGGCGGTGCGGGGCGGAGGGTGAAGGGGATAGTCGAAGTGACGGAAGCCGGTTTCGCTCGAGCCCGGGTTGAGGTGCTGTTCGCGGCGCAGGAGATACTCGTCGCGGGGAGTGACGGGGAAGCTTTGGAGGAGGTTTTCCGGGAGCAGGTGGCTGGCGACCTCCGTGGCGATTCGCTCGCAGCCGGGGACCTGCCGACCGGCGGCCGTGGCGAGCGCCATCTGCATTAGGTCGCGAATTCTTTCCTGGCGGGCGGCCAGAACTTTGCGGTTCACTTTGGGGGATCGACTGGACTTGGCCCCGGAGGGGGTCCAGCGAATAACGACACGCATATGTTCTCTCTAGTATCGTCGCTGGTGCGCGCTATTCATCTCTTAAATTCCGATTTTTGTTCTAGTTTTCACAAAATTCGTTGAAATTATCCACAAGTACCTGTCGAGCGACGGAGGCCTTGACACGGAGAGTTTGGAGGGCTCCGACTTGGGCGGCGGCGACGCTTGAGTTCCAGCCGCGAGGGAAGAAGGAGGAGTCCGAACCGAAGAGCAGACGGCCGGGACCGAGGATAGCGAGAGATTCGCTGAAAACCGTGGCGAGGTCAACGGGCGGATCATTCGTGGCCATCCAACTGTTGCTGGAGGAGGTGTCGAGGTAGACGTTGGGGCAGGCTTTAGCGACGGCGAGCGACTCGCGCCAGAGCCCCGAGCCGAAGTGGGGAATGACGAAGTTGGTGCCTGGAAACTCGAGGGCCAGGGGCTGTAAATCGAGGGGGCTCGAGTACTGATGGCTGAAGTTCGAGGGCAGATCGAGCTTGCCGCGGACGCCGACGCTCAGGTGGCCACAGTGGACAAAGAACCGAATGCCGGGCAGGGCTTGGAGGAGGGCCTTTACCGAATCATGCTGGATAGGATAGCCGTGCATGGCGGGGAAGAGGCAGACCATGGCGAGGCTGGCCTTTTCGGCGAGGGGAGCGAGTTGGGTGAGGGTGCCCGGGTCGAGCGGATTGGCCATGGCGGCGCCCCAGAAGCGGTCGGCGTGGGCGGTGACGGCGGCGGCGACCGATGCAACATCGCCGGGCAGGCTGGCGATGAGCATGGCCTGGGCGACGCCGTGCCGGTCGAGCTCCTGAATCCAACGCTGGGCAAAGAGAACGGGATCCTCGGCGGGGCGTTCCCAGCCAAGGATCCCGTAAACGGCATCGAGGTCAGTCTGTTTCTGCTGCGCGAGGAGCGCGAAGAAGCGATGCGAAAAGAAGTGCACGTGGGCGTCGGCCACCGGCAGATCGCCCCACGGAGTGCGCAACCCTATTCGCCGCCGACTGCGGAGGCGCTCAGCATCTGCTCCCGAGCGGGCGGGCCGGGCAGCTTGGTTAAGCCGGCGGCAAGGGCCAACTGCGTAAGGCCGGCGACGTTATTGACGGCCAGCTTCTTCATCATAGTTTTCCGGTAGCTCCGGACGGTCTGCAAGCCCAGGGCGAGCATGACCGCGATTTCCTTACTGGTTTTGCCTTCGGCCACCAGGCGGAGCACCTGGAGTTCGCGAGGCGAAAGGCCTTCGAGGGCCGACGGCAAGGGCTTCGCATCGAGGTCGCCCTTTTGAATGCGGGTGAGCAAGCGGTCGGAGACTTGGGGGCTCAAATAGGAGCCGCCTTTGGCCACCGTGCGCAGGGCATCGAGCAGATCGTTATCGGAGGCGCGCTTGAGCACGAAGGCGCGGGCACCGGACCGAATCGCACTCACCACCGAGTGCTCGTCGTCGTACATCGAAAGGATGGCGACGCGGATATCCGGCTGGTAGCGCAGGATCTCCGCCGTAGCCTCAATGCCATTGAGGCCAGGCAGGCCAATGTCCATCAGGACAATGTCCGGCCGTAACTTGCGGGTAAGCGCGACGGCTTCCGTTCCGTTATCTGATTCACCGATGACTTGAAAGTCTTCGTCAAGTTTCAGGATCGCCCGGATCCCGTCTCGCATAATCTTATGATCATCGACCAGCAGCACACGTGTGATCATTATTGTTTTTGCCTATTCCCAATCCCGTACTTGCACTAGGACAAGTGTACCTTGCCCGGTAGATTCTATGTGTAGGGCCCCTCCGGCGAGGGCCGCATGGTGGCGCATCATGGCCATTCCCAAGCCTGAACCGGCCGGCTGCGTTAGATCGAAACCGCAACCGTCATCGCGTATTTCCAGTTTCACCGAACCGGGCGATCCTCGAAGGATTAAGTCCACCCTCTTGGCACTGGAGTACTTCACCGAATTCTCCAGCGCTGCTTCCGCAATTCTATAGAGTGCCGAAGAAATCCGCAACGGCAATCGAAGCCGGGGTTCGATTTTTTGAACCACCGGTGCCCGATGCTGCCTCCGGTAACGCTCGGCCAGCCGTTCGAGAGCAAACACCAGTCCCACGCGTTCGACCACGGCGGGATTAATCTCATAGCTTAACTCCCGCAACTGCTCGATTACTTGTCCGAGCAGATTTTGTACTTCGGCGGTCTTGGCCGTTAGCTCCGGCACTTGCGTGCCGTGTTCCATCCGAATGAGGTCCAGGTGGAGCCCGGCCGCACTCAAAACCTGGTTTACGTCATCGTGCAGAATGCGCGCGATCCTCGCCGACTGCACTTCTTGCGCATTCATCAATGCGACTAGCGAATCCGCCAGCGTAGCAGCTGGGGGCGCGCCCGAAAATTCGTTCAAGTCCGCCAAGCTAAGAACTTAGATTGTCGCTCATTTCTTGCGGGTAAGCACCCTTTTCGCGGCATTAATTATATCCCGGGAAAGCAGACCGTATTTGTCCAAAATGCTCTCAGGCGTACCGGATTCGGCATAGCGATTCTGCACGCCGACAAACTCCATGATGCAAGGTGTAGCCGAGGCGACAGTCTGCGCGATCTTGACGCCCAGGCCGCCGTCGACTAAGTGCTCTTCCGCCACCACGATAGCGCCGGTTTCGGCGACGGCCTTATGCACCGCTTCGTCGTCGAGCGGCTTGATGGAGTACATGTCGATCACCCGGGCGGAGATGCCCTCTTCGGCCAGCGACTCGGCGGCGCGGATCGACTCGGCGACCATCAGGCCGTACGCCATAATCGTGAGGTCGTGGCCTTCCACCAGCGTCTTCGAGCCGCCAACGGGGAACTTGTCGCCGTCGTTGTAGATGTGCGAAGCCTTGGACCGGCCGGCGCGGATGAAGCACGGGGCAGGGTGATATGCCATGGCCTTCACGATCTCGAACATGGAAGAGTCGTCGGCCGGGGCCATCACGACAAAGCCGGGCAGGGCAGTGGCTAGGGCGAGGTCTTCAATCGACATTTGCGAAGGGCCGTCTTCGCCGATGGAGATGCCGCTGTGCGTGCCGACTACTTTGAGCGGTACGTTGGGGTAAGCCGCCGTGACGCGCAGTTGCTCAAAGCCCTTGTTCATTATGAAGGCCGAGAAGCTGGCAACAAAGGCGATCTTGCCCGAGGCGGCGAGGCCGGCGCCGATGGCGACCATGTTGGCCTCGGCGATGCCGCATTCAATGAAGCGCTCCGGAAATTCCTTGGCGAAAAGGTGGGTGAAGGTGGACTTCGAAAGGTCAGCATCGAGGACGACGACCTGGTCATTTTCGCGGCCCAACGCCACCAGGGCGCGGCCAAAGCCTTCGCGCGTCGCGGGGCCTAATTTCAATTCATACTTTGCCATGTGATTCGTGATTCCTTACGCCAGTTCGGCGAGCGCTTTCTGGCACTCGTCGGCGGAGGGCGCCGTGCCGTGGAACTTGGGGTTGTTTTCCATGAAACTGACGCCCTTGCCCTTAATGGTGTGGGCGATGATGGCGGTGGGCTTGCCTTTGGTGTGGGCGGCCTCAATGTAGGCGCCGCGGACTTCCGAAGGATTGTGGCCGTCGATGGTGATGGTGTGCCAGCCGAAGGCGCGCCACTTGTCGCCCAGGGGTTCCACCTCCATAATGTCTTTCACCCAGCCGTCGAGCTGGATCTTGTTGTAGTCGACGATGGCGACAATGTTGTCGACCTTGTGGAAGGCACCGAACATAGCGGACTCCCAGATTTGCCCTTCCTGAATTTCGCCGTCGCCGAGCATTACATAGACACGCGAGGGCGAGCCGTTCATCTTGGCGGCGATCGCCATGCCGAGGCCGACCGAGAGCCCTTCCCCGAGAGAGCCCGTGGAGGCTTCGAGCGCGGGGATGAACCGGACGTCGGGATGGCCCTGGTAGATGGAGCCCATCTGGCGCAGGGTGTTGAGCTGGTCCTTGGGGACGTAGCCGCATTCGGCCATCACCGAATAGAGGACGGGGGCGGCATGGCCTTTGCCGAGGATGAAGCGATCCCGGTCAGCCCACTTGGGGTTCTGGGGGTCGTGCTTCATCTGGTCGAAGTAGAGGCCGACCAGGAGTTCGACCGCGGAAAGCGAGCCACCGGGATGGCCGGACTTCGCCGCGGTAATCATTTCAATAATGTCGCGCCGGACGCGCTTGGCAATGGCTTCGAGTTCAGTGAAGGACGGGGTTTCAACGGACGTCATGATGCTTTGTTAAGGGTAGCACTAGGACGTTGGTACTGGAGACACGGGGTTGCTGCGCAGACGAGGTTGCGCGGCAGACATTTTGTATGAACACTTCGGGAGTGGGATTCGCACGGCGTGCGATTTTTGACCGACACGCCGCCAGTCTTGACGACGACCTCGTCATCACTGTCGCCGACGAAGGAAGCGATCCAGGCGAGTCACGGTTTGTCACGATCGGCTTGGGTGCGAACGGCCGCGTGCTGGTGGTCGTTTACTGCTATCGGGACCAGGATATTCGGATCATTTCGGCGCGACCCGCCGATCCAGGTGAGCGAGAAGAGTACGAGGGACAATCATGAAGGACCAATACGACTTCAGCAAAGGGAAACGCGACCGAGTCGTCGTCGAGCCGCCGCCGGAACCGGGCAAGGTGAAGATCACCATTCGCTTAGGCGAAGATCTGCTCAACCACACTGGCGCGATGGCTGACGTCTCTGGCGGCAAGAGTGGATATCAGACGCTGATTAACGCGGCCTTGCGGGAGTACGTGGACGGCAAGGCGCCGAAGATCGAGGAAACGCTGCGGCGGATTCTGCGGGAAGAGTTGGGGAAGAAGCCCAGTGCGGCTGAGTCCATGAAGTAAGGGTGTTTGGTAAGAATTGCCAGTCCTGATGACCTTGCGCTATGCCTACGCGAAATGTGAATCTGACCGAGCACTGGGACCGTTTCATCGACGGCGGCATCGAGTCCGGGCGCTTTAGCAACGCGAGCGGAGTGGTGCGCGAAGGCCTGCGACTTTTGGAGCAGCGGGAACTGCGCGACAAAGCCAAACTCGAATGGCTGCGTGGCGCAGCTCAAGAGGGCTTCGACGAAATCGAGCGTGGCGAGGGGATTGAGTTCGACTCTATGGAAGACTTGGCGGTCTATCTTCGCCAGGTGAGAGTGGAAGTGCGGGAAGAGATAACCGCTGAGCGGAGGCGTGGCTAAGGCTAGTTCGGGCGCGATTCTCTCGCGGGCCGCGCGGCGGGATCTCCGGGCGGTATTGCACTGGAGCGAAGAGAACTTCGGCGAAGCGGCCTCGGTCCGGTATCTCGAACTCATCCTGCGGGCGATTCGCGATGTCGGCTCCGATCCGGATCGGCCCGGATCCTTCGAACGAATTGATCTAGCGATCGCAGTCGCGAGGACATACCATTTGTCATTCAGCCGAACTCGGGCGGCCGGAGCGCGTATAAAATGAGGTTGGGCCGGAGAAGTAGCCCGCCGCGCGTCATGAAAGAATGAACCACTGATGGCCGCGCACAATATCTAAGCAAGTTTGATGGAGCGAGTGCTGAGGTTTTAAAAGAATCGACACGATGTTGGTGTCGAGCAGCCGTACCCTCATTGCTGTCGAATGGGGGCTTGGTGGAGAATATCTCGCATCACCTGGTGGAACTCGTTGACCTCTTCTGGCTGACCAAGATTGCGGTAAGGGAGGGTGAATACCGGCGGCTTCGCTTCAGGAATTGGCATGGAGCAGCTCAGGCAAGTTTTTGGGATCCACGATTACTTTAGCCATGCCTAAACTAACGCCTCCACCGACAAACGGAAACGCTCGGCGAGGTTGCAGGCGTGGGTCCTGGTCATCTCGGGCTTGCCGTGTACTCCGCGCCGAAGTGAGCGAGCATGGCATCCAGTCCGCGCTCTCCGATGCCTCAAACGACGTTTAGGAGGGCTCTTTCGGCCGCTCGCTCCGGTGCGTCGATCCGAAGGAGCCGGACGTTGACGCGCGCGCTGGCGGTGAGCGCTTCAAGGATTCCGGAGGTGATGCGGAAATGGTCGGTCCAAGCATCGCGGCGTGGATGGAATAGGCGGATCGCTTCGTGGCTGATCGGATCGATTGCGGCTACGTCGCTGCCCTTATACCGATTGCAGAGGACGCAGGCTTAGGCGAGGTTGTCGAAGTCCGATGTGCCACCGTGCTTGCGGCTGATGATGTGGTCGACTTGGAGGGGGAACGCCGCTTCGTCTTCGTGGATGAAGCAATACTCGCAGCGAAATTTGGCGCGCTCGGCTACTTGGTCACGCAGGCGGTCGCTGATGTCGCTAGCCACGACGGAGACGTAGCTTGGCCTTGGCTTTGGCCATACGGAGGATATGCTCGAGTTCCATGTAATGGTCGAGTTCGGCCTTCTCAAATGGAGCTAAGCCATCGGCCTTCTCGCGCTCAATCAGTTCCAACACCCGTCGCTGCGCTTCCAGCGAAGGACGAAACTGTGCCACCTCGGCTGGGGTGGACCCGGCGGCGATGAAGTCGATGATTTCGAGATAGGCGGGGCTGGCGACGCTCATGATTTATTTTGACATTGCTTGTCAATACTACTGGGGTTTTAGGGCGGGGGGCTCGGGCTTGCGCATGGTGGCGGCGATGCCGGTGATTAACCTCGCTCCGCGTTGAAAGGTTAAGTAGTTGAAACCCCAACGGATGAAGACCAGGACCCGGGCTTCAAACTCGACGATATACATCAGATGCACGAAAAGCCAGAGGAGCCAGGCGATGGGGCCAGAGAACATCAGTTTGCCGAATTTCTCGAAATAGGCAACGGCGGCGGTGCGACCGATGACGGCTAGGGAGCCTTTGTCGAAGTAGCGGAAGGGGGCGGGGGCGGGTTGGCCTTTGAGG
>ENA-ORBV01003364-ORBV01003364.1-microbial-mat-metagenome-genome-assembly--contig:-NODE-3364-length-32077-cov-35.296656_pt1 | contig 32077 bp, 27 predicted proteins | sample MGYA00237777_ERZ505514 | MGnify/ENA primary metagenome ERZ505514 (study PRJEB26160, sample SAMN06269048) | microbial mat metagenome | isolation source: Oligotrophic lake microbial mat | place... | reverse complement strand
AAAACTGCACCCCGAAAGCTCCTGTTCCATCCATGATCCCATAAAGTCGGCTCCGTCCGAAGAAGAATGCAACGCCGCCCGTGGCATCGCTTGCTTTCACTCATCGGCAAGCCGCGAAAGATGTGGGTAATTGAAAGTATGCGAACTACACCGCCGCCGTTTGACCGTGTTGGTGTGCTTGGAGTTGAAGCCACCGATCAGGCAGCCAATTGTCGAGCTGGCTGATCGGCGTGGTCGGGTGCTTTGGCAGCAGCGAATGTTTCCACCGCAAGAGCCGGTCATGCAGCTCGGTCACGATCGGCCGGGATTGCGATTGTCGCAAGGACAGTCGCTCGGCATCACTCAGCTCCTTGGCCTGTTGCTCGATGGCGAAGAGCCTGCCGATCAGCGCCAATGCCTCCCTGGCAATCAGCGGCGAAGGGCCCTACACGTCGACGAACTTTCTGCGGGCGCCGGGCCTCGAGCTCTTTGGCGAAGTCCAGCAGCAGTTGCGCCAGGTCGGCTTCCTACATGACCCGGTCGGCGCGCGGGCCGTACAGACGCTTGAGGGCCGCCAGAAGTTTGTGCTCCAGGCGGATCTTCTAAAGCGCCCACTGCTGTTTCTGATTCAGCAGATCGACGCGTTTGCGCTCCGTCGCATCGCGTTCATGCGAGATCGTCGTGATGCGTTCGTCACGTTGTTGGATCGCAGTGTCCCGTTCTTGTGCGAAGCTCAGGATGATCTGTTTGAGTTCGGCGGGATCGTCGGGAAGTGTTTTCAGCGTCGCGTCGTCCATGACATGCGCATTTTATACGATGTCCACGGAATGAACAGACTAAAAATATAATTATTGCAGATACAGCCGATACAGTTCTTCTTGCATCGGTCACTAGCGCCCAGCTTCCGCCGCCAGGCGAAAAACGACGAGCACGGGATTGATCGCCGGTTGCAAAACTGTTTGACCGACAGTCCGCTGGATCGCTGCTCATCAACGATACTCAACCACTTCGCCCGTCCCGATTCTGATCTTGTCATCCCGACAACATGCCACGCCCAATGCGCAGCGCGAAGATGCGGATGGCGTAGCGCTTACGTTATTTCTGTTCGCCGCTTTCCAATATACCGGAAATCCGTACACTCAACCGGACTTTCCTGGAGGAACGTACATGGATGTCTCGCCGATTGATTCTTACAAACTGCTTTCGCCGCGCCGCAATTCCAGCGCCGCCGTTGATCTTGATTCGCTGGTGGCCGAGCAGATGAAGCATTTTGGGATTGATGATCAAGGCGACTACGGGAAAATGCTGTCGCGCATCGCCCGGCGGCTTTACGAGACGCACGCCGATTTGAACGACCTTTGGCGGATGACGTTGCAGACGATTGATACGCTCGATCGCTCAGACCGCATCGCTTATTTCAACGCTAAAAAGTTCCTCTGCTTTCAGCTCGCCAAAGTGCTCGACAACCTTCAGCAACCCACTCGGCGGACCTATCAGAGCCTCGGTTATTCGCTCAGTTCGCAGACGGCCAAAGGGCCGTATTCGCCGTTTGATAATGTGACGGCGATCTTCTCCGCCACGCCGGTCATCACGCGCACGGCCACTTACATTTATGCCTGTGCCGAATGGATTGAAGACGCATTTCAGGGCAAGGAAATGTTGCTGGAAGTTTACGCGCGGTTTCTCAATCCGACGAGCGTGAGCCTGGCCAATTATATTGTCGATCTGGAGTGCGGGCCGTACGCCACCGATTACATGGCGTGGAACTTTTCCAGCGGCATGGCGGCGATCGATTGCATTCTGTCGCATGTGCTGGGCCGCGGAGACATCGTCATCCACGCGCGCAACATTTACGGCGGGGCGCACCAGCTTATTCACGATTGGTTCGCCAAGCCGGGCAATCTAAATATCGGCGTAGAATTCTTCGATGGCTACGACGCGCCGGCGTTCGAAACAAAGCTTGCCGAAACCCAGGCCAAGTACGCCGACCGATTAAAAGAAGGGCGCAAAATTTACGTCTATCTTGAGTCGCCTTGCAACCCGCACGGTTACGTACTCGACGTGCCAGCCATTTGCAAAGCGGCTCACGCGAAAGGGCTGCGGGTGATACTTGATGCCACCGTCGGCACGCCGTTCCTGCATCGTCCGCTGCAGCGAAAAGATCCCGCCGAGCGGCCGGATTTTGTGATGCACAGTTACACCAAAGATATCAGCGGCACCGGCAGCGTGCTGGCCGGCGGGGTGATCGGGCGGAATGAAGACATGTTCATCCCAAAAGGCCAGAGCATGAACGGCGTGAACTGGGATCAGACGATGTTCTGGAACGTGTATTACGTAAAAGGCGGCGTGCTCAGCGCCGACGCGGCGTTTGAAGTGCTCCAGGGTGCCAAAACGCTCGAAGGGCGCATGCTCACCAAGGTGATCAATACGCAAATTCTGGCGGAGTTTTTGTCGAGTCATCCGCAGATCAAGGTGCGGTGCAACGCGCTGCCGAGCGATCCGAATCACAAGTTGATGCAAAGCCAGTTGCACCTGGGCATGCCCGCGCCGCTGTTCACCGCCGACTTCGGGCAGATTCCGCGTGAGGTGTTCCAGCGATTTTTCGACAGCCTCTCGCCCACGTTCGGCCACATGATCAGCCTCGGGCAGAGCAACACCATTGTTGCCTGTCCGGCGCTCACCACGCACAGCGAACTATCCGAACAGGCGCTGCGCGAGGCCGGCATCAGCCCCACGATGGTGCGCATCGCGGTCGGCGATGAAAACCCGATCGACCTGATCAACCACCTCGTGGCCGCCGCCGAATCGGCGATTGATCCGGTGATCCCCGGTTTCTCAAAAGAGTTCGCCGGCGCGGAGAAGGTGAAGGCGATCATCCGTGAAAAGTATCTGACGACGCACACGAAATATGTGGAATCGCGGCTGAGCTAATCGTACGCAAAATCTACTTTGAGATCGCTGGCGATTTGGTAAGATGCGTTCATGGACGTTCGCATTAAAGACTCTCGGGTCAAAAAGCTGATCCGGAAGGAATTAGCCGACGGGCGATTTGAATCCGAAACGGCGTTGGTTGAAGCGGCATTGGCGCACTTCATTCCGAGCCAACGATTCGGAGATTTTGCGCCGGGCGAGCTGGATCGGCTCCTTGAGGAGGCCGAAAGCGGTGGCCCCGACATTCCGGGCGAGCAGGTTTTTGAGGAGCTCAGGCAGCTCGGTAAGAAAGCGCGCAAGGCAAGATGAGAAAGCTCGTCACCCGTCCCCGCGCCCGCCGCGAGCTTGGGCAGATTTGGCACTATATTGCGGTGGACTCAACACCTGCGGCGGATGGAATGATCGCCCGCCTGCAGGCTGCCATGGCGCGGTTATGCGAATCCCCGAATCTTGGGCATGTTCGCAGGGACGTGCAGCATCCCGACTATCACTTCTACACCGAACACCCGTACGTTGTTGCTTACCGCTACACCCGTACCACGGTGACGATTCTGGCGGTCGTGCACGGTGCCCGAGATTTTCCCCGGTTATTTCGCGGCGTCTAAAGCAATAACCCGAAGGTGCCTTAAGTCCGCAACACGCGGATCACCATCTGGCGATGGCGCGACGCCAACTCGGTTAATTCGCACTGCTACTGTTAGCATAGATTGAATGATGCGATGGCCCGTTTCGACGCTCCTATTAATCACCTTGCTGGGCTGCGAACCGCGCGTGGCCGCGTGGACGCGCAGCGAGCTTTATTTCGGCCTTGCCAAAAGCAACGGCGAAGTGATTTCCGATGAGCAGTGGGACGCATTCCTGCGCGAAGTCGTCACGCCGCGGTTCCCCGACGGCCTGACGGTCGTCAACGCTTCGGGCCAGTACCGTAATAGCAAAGGCGCGCTGGTGAAGGAAAGCAGCAAGATTCTCATCGTGTGGCGGCCCACCACCGCGGAGGAAGATCGCAAACTTAATGACATTCGGCGGGTCTACCGTGAGCGGTTTGATCAGGAATCGGTCCTGCGCATCGATCAACCCAGCGCCGGAAGAATTGATTGAATGCCGATTTCCGGGGTTGCCGCGCGGTGCGTTCGGCGAGCCGGCGAACCGGGACGAAAACACGATCGCATCGTAACTACATGATTATCTTAAGCTTACTGATCGGTGTAACATTCGACCTCTCGGCAGGCACGTTGTTCTGATGCAGCGGGAAGCCCAGAAAACAATGCCCGAAGTGGGCTTAGTTGCTTTTCACAACCGATCGTCTCCTATAGAATTCTCAACTTCGTTTTTGGATTTGATGAATACCACGGCCAGCATGTCAGAAGCAGAAGATTTCGGCGACGCGGTGGAACTCGCGGCGGCCTTGGGGCGGGATGCCGCGCCTCCGGCGCAGGCGGAAAAGCACGTTTGCCCATATTGCGGGCTGCTCGGCCCGCGCCCGGAAGGTCCGTGCGGGCGCTGCACCATTGAAGATTCCCCCCAAACCCGCCAAGCTACCAAGGCCCGCATCGGCCCGTGGTATGTGCTGCAAAGCCGCAACCCGGCCGCCCCGGGAATGAAGTGGTCAACCCTTATCGCGCTCGTCAAGAAAGGCCAGGTCACGGCCCGGGCGGTCGTTCGCGGGCCGACCACGCATCAATTTTGGCGATTGGCCAGCCAGGTGAAGGGCCTCAGTCGCGAATTCAACGTGTGCTATTCGTGCGGCGGGCAGATTGATCGGACCGCCAACCAGTGCCCGCACTGCGATCGCCTCCAGGAACCGCCGGCCAACCTCGATCAATTGCTTGAATCGCGCGAGATGCAGCGCAAGCCTGAACCCGCGGTTGAAAGCGGCGGGGCGGAATTCACTCCCCTGGCCAACCGCGAGCCGGTTCGACCCGACGCCGGCCTGCTTACCGCAAGAGAGCTGGCCGCGGCGTTTCAGCTCGATTTTTCACCCGAAGACGGGGGCGCCAGACTGGTCGCGCCGCCAACCAGTCGAGCGACCAAGCCGCCGATTGAAGAGAAATCCCCGGAAAAAACTTCCCAGAAAGACCAGAAAGCGTCGTCGGTCGCCACCATCGATGCGTTGCCCGCAAACCGCCGCCGCCCCGTCGGTCGTGTGATGATGGTGTTGACGCTGCTCGGCGTGGTGGGTGTCGCGGCGGTGATCTGGCTCAATCCGCCTTATCAGGCGATGGCGCGAGAGTGGCTAAGTGTCGGCGTGAACACCATTTCAAGCCAGTTCAGTTCCAGCTCGGGCACAGCGCCGGCCGAAGGTACGGGGGCTAACAAGACGGCGGCCGACACAACCGGCGCCAACGCATCCGGCGCCGCACCCACCGGGTCTGTTCCAGCGACCGACAAACGGGCGACCGACGCCAAGCCCCTTTCTGCCAACCCACCGCCGAGGGTCGTGCCTTCGACTTCTTTGGATCAGAACCTCAAGATCCCAAGTGATCCGCAATCTATACTGCAGTGGGTTCGCTCGGTCCGGTCGGCAGCCATCGACGCCGAAACCGCCGGCGATTACCGCAAAGCGGTCGCGCAATACGAGCAGATACGCAAAGCCCCGCGCGAGTATTGGCCGACCGATCTTGATCGCCGCCTGGAAGATGCGAAGTTGCGGTTGAAGTAGTCCCTCCGTCTATCGAGTATTTTCTACGCGATTGTAGCGACGCCCGTCTCGGGCGTTTCTGGTTACTCGTAGCGGCCGGGACGGCCGCCGCTACATGCGTAGACTAATGCTCTCACCATTGTGATTGAAAGTGGATGAAAGCGATCTCGTTCCAAGACCTCCATTCCGCCGCCGCCACCGTTCCGCCAGGCGCCTGGGCCGTGGGTGTTAGCGGCGGGGCAGATAGCGTCGCGCTGCTGCGCCTGCTGGCCCTCCGCGGTGATCTTCGGCTGCACGTAGTGCATCTCGATCATGAGTTGCGCGGCGCCGAAAGTGAGGCCGACGCCGCGTTCACGCGAGCGCTCGCCGAACAACTTTCGATTCCATGCACGATTGCCCGGGCAAGCGATTCTGCCTCCCCCTCCTTGTACCCAGGGAGGGGGCCGGGGGGAGGGTTCGATGAACCAAGACCCGACGACGGCACATTGAGCTTTGCCCTCCCCCCAACCCCCTCCCGGAGTACCAGGAGGGGGAGTCAGATCAAGCTTCCCAACAATATCGAGGCGCGCGGCCGAGCGTTGAGACGAACTCTTTACGCCAACGCTGTCACCTCGTTTCAACTGGACGGCGTGATCCTCGGTCATCACGCCGACGATCAAGCCGAAACCGTCTTCATGCGACTGCTGCGCGGCTCGTCGCTGTGGACGATGCGCGGCATGGCCGTCGATTCGCGCTCCGAAACATTGCGTGTGCTGCGCCCCCTGTTGCAGCAGCGGCGCGCCAGGCTCCGGGCGTACCTTGAATCGATCGGGCAACCGTGGCGCGAGGATGCTTCCAACCACTCGATGATGTTCACCCGGAACCGTGTCCGCCGACTGCTGGGGTTGCATCCCGAGTTGTTCTGCCGCGCGATGGAGTTGGCACAAGATGCTCGGACAATGTGCGATTGGCTCGACACCGCCGCCGCCCCGCTACCGGAGGTTTTTCGCGCGAGGGAGTTGTCCGATCGACCGGCGATCGTCGCGCGTTGGTCGGCGGTGCGGTGGCTAGCTGCGCGAGGCGCGCCGCCCGAAGAATGCAGCGCCGCCGTCGCCGACCGGCTGATCGACATGTGCCGCGACGCCGCTTCGCCCGCGCGACAGCACTTTCCCGGCGGGATTGAAGTGCGCCGCCGCGCACGGCTCATTTCGGCGATGCGGGTCGGCGCGCTCATTGCGCCGGTTGCGTAGCCGCTCGCGCCTCGATGACTTGCTGCAGCAATCCCGCGGCCTTGATGGGGTTGCGGTGCAGGCGATGGGCCTCGTTAAGAAATGTTTCGGCTGAGTCATAATCACGGAGCAGAAACGCGATGTAGCCCGATTGATACCAAAGCTCCGCAACGTCCGGCGTTCGGCGGCGCGCCTCGGCGGCCACTTGCGCGGCATCGGCAAGCCGGCCGCGATTAACCAGTTCCGACCCGAGCAGTATCCGCAGCTTCACACTCGCCGGCTGATCGAGCACCGACTTCTCATAAAACGATAGCCGATCATCGAATTGCGCCACATACTTCCAGGTTCGAACCGCGCCGCCCAGGCAGGCGACGATTGCAAGCGTCATTCCGATGCCCCGCGCTGACCGCAGTGCGATCGCCGCCGTGATGATGAAAAAAACGCTCGGCAGGTAGATCAGCCGCTCGCCCATGATCGTGCCGATGAGCGTCGGGCCGTTTGAAACGACGGCGTACGTGACCGCCATCGCCACCAGCAGAAACCCCATCACGCGATGGCGCGCCCGCCATGCAATGATGAGCAGTACGATCCACACCGCCGCCGCCTCAACGCCGAGCCACAGGTAAGCGTCGTGCCAACCGATCGCCGGCGCGGTGACCGCGTAGCCGTAATCGATGCTGAGTGTGCCGGGAAACACCAGCAGCCGCGCGTAGCGGCCGAGGATGGCGATCGGCCAAAGCCAGCGGTCGGCGGGGGTTGAAAGTATCATCGGCTGCTGCGTCCAATCGAGCAGCGAACGATCCCACCAGAATTTCAGCGTGTTTTCGCGAAAGATAATGTAGCCGGCCCACGTCCAACTGATGAGAAGGATGAGTAGGAGCCCGCCGGCGCGCTTGCTCGCCGGCGCGCGAACGAGCAGGTGCTGGACGAGTAGCAGCACCGGCAACAGCAGGCCTTGTTCTTTGCTGAGCACCGCCACAACGCCGCACGCCCAAATGGCAATCGCCCGCGCGCCCGTGAGCGGCCGGCAGAACAGGATCATCGCCGTCAGCATCGCCAGCGCGCACATCGTTTCGCCCCGGCCGACCACGCTGGCGACTGCCTCGCTGTGAACTGGATGCGTCGCGAAGATTAAACCGGCGAGAAAGGCGGGTGCTCGCGAAGGCGATTCGCCTCTTGATGCACCAACCGTATTCGGCCCCGGTGCAACCGCTCGACCCTCCCCCCGGCCCCCTCCCTGATTACAACGAGGGGAAGATGTGAGCCGGCGCGTCAGTTCGGCCACCGCTGCGGCGCAGCCGGCGTGCAGCAGGATATTCAGCGCAAAGTACGGCCACCGCGTCAGGCCGTGAAAATAGTGTTGCACCGCGTACGAAAGCGAAACCAGCGGGCGAAATAGATTATCAACCCCGCCGTTGTAACTTTCGGTAAGATATCGGCTCCAGTTAGACGGCGGAGTGATGCGTTCGTCCATCTGCAGCAACAAAACATCGTCATAGACGAAATCATTCCGCAGGCAGATCGAAAACAGAATTGTCGCGACCAGGAATGCAGAGCAAGCGGGCAAAGCGGGGGCAAATCGCGACACGGTTGGGGAAGCTTAACCAATCTTCCCCTCCTTGTACTCACGAAGGGGGTTAGGCTAGCGTCGACTGCGGATTTGGTATGATGATGGGGCGTCTCGGCAACAATAGAATCGAACGAGGTTGGTATGAACGCAACAAATCGCAACCGCGGGTTTACGCTGGTGGAACTGCTGGTGGTGATTGGAATCATCGCCATTTTGATTGCCATACTCATGCCCGCGCTGCAGCGCGCCAAAGCGCAGGCGAACAGTACGGTGTGCAAATCCAACCTTCGGTCGCTCGGGCAGGCGCTGCGGATTTATGAAGCGGAGAACAAGGGCTTCTTGTTCCCGATCCGATCGCGAATTGAAGACAGCAACTCGCCGTCGGGCTTTCGATATGAAACCTGCGGCACCAACGTCGCGCCGCATCTCCGCTGGCCGGCGATTGTGTTTTCCAAAGATTTAGGCGCGCTCAAGCAGCCGCTGCCTTACGACCCGGCGACGTATACCGAATCGCCCTATGACCCCGTGCGTTTTCCCGCCGGGCCGTTCACGCCAAGGGTGCTGCTTTGCCCGTCGGATTTTGAACCCGTTGAGGCGCATTCGTATGTCGTCAATCAACACCTGGCCGACGCCGGCATCAAAGCCAACAGCCGGCGGTTCGGCAAGCTCACCAGCACGCAGGTGGTCGTCGCCGGCGAAAAGCGCACGCAGGAACGCGATTATCACATGGAGCGCGGCATCCGCATCGGCAATATCGATAACAGCGACTTTGAACGCGTCGTAGAAAAATTTCGCCACGGCTTGCGGCTGGGCAGCAACTACCTTTATTTTGACGGCCACGTCGATACCGTGCTGCCCAATGAAGCGTTGACGGGAATGGACCCATGGGATCCAATCCCCGAACCGCCTGTGACGCCCTGAACCTGATTGCGTGCAATGTCGCAACCGAATCCACCTACGTCTCCGCCGCACCGTAAGCTTCCCGGCTGGGTCGCGCCGGTCATTGTTGTATTGGCGATCGGCGGGGTGAGCTGGTTCGCGTGGCAACAGTTCGGCGGCGCGCCGGCGGTGGGGGAACGCATCGAGCTGGCGCCGGGGCCTGAAGTTCGACCCGGCAACCGCGGCTTCGCCGAAACTGCCGCCCGCGCGCTGAGCAATCTCGGGCGCAATCGCCGCGCGGCCTCGCAACCGGCCACATCTAAAAGTTGACATGAAGAATCGACGTAGGCTTATCGTGAGTCGTCGCGCTTCAAACGGCCGTTGGACCACCGGATCGCCACGCGGGATTTCTCACGCATCAATTCCAATAATTGATTGCCCATCGCCTCGGCGCGCCAGCCTTGCATGATGGCGTGTTGGGCGACCGGTTCGTCGTCGGCAAACAGGCGATCCAACTCGCCAATATCCTGCCGGCTGGTGACCACGGCGGTATCGATCCCGCGCGATAAGCAGATGGCCTGCGCCGCCGCCCAAAGCGATTCGCCGCGGAATCGCTCGCTGGGCGTGGGCTCGACCGGTTTGGGCGCCACAATATGCGCCGGCGGATTGGCCAACGCGGCGAGCGTTCGGCTCACCAACTCTTCGCCGTGCTGTTCGATAACCGGACGTGAAAGGAACTTCACCCGGCCGAGCCGTTCGATCGACTTGGCCGGCTGTCGGGCCAGATCGATCAGCGCTTCGTCCTTCAGCAACGCACGCGCGGGCATTTTTGCTTCCTGTGCGGTGGCGTCGCGCCAGATCATGAGCGTGCGAAGCACCGCCAGCTGCGCCGCCGGCAACGTGGCGGCGCCGCGCACGTGATAAAAATCGTATTCGGGATCGAACGCGTACCGAGTCGGGTCGCACCGCGCGGCGCATTCCGCAGCGGCCCAGGCGACATGCCCCAGATCGGTCAATCGCGCCTTCAACCGCGCCGCCATCGCCGGCAGAAATCGCACGTCGTCCGCGGCGTAATGCAACTGGCTGGACGACAGCGGGCGGCGCTGCCAATCGGTAAACGTGTGTCCCTTGGTGAGTTTGATCGAGAGCAACTCGCCCACCAGTTTGCCCAGCGCCACCGGGTAAGCCATCGCACAAAACCCCGCGGCCACCTGCGTATCAAACATGTTCGCCGCCGGCTTGCCCACGTTGCGATGAACCGGCTCAATATCCTGCTCACCGGCGTGAACTATTTTTTCGATCGACCCGTCGGCCAGCAGTTCCCAGAACTTTGAAAGATCAACCGCGGCCAGCGGATCGATCAGTGCCACTTCGGTGGCAGTCGCCACCTGAACCAGACACAACTGCGGGTGATAGGTCATCTCGCCGATGAACTCGGTGTCGTAAGCAAAACTGCCGGCGGCGCGCACGCGGTCGATCAGTTTGGCCAACGCGCCGTTGTCTGTGATCAGCGTTGCCTGGTCACGGGGAATGAGTGGATCATCGGGAAGTTCGCGCGGCTCAGGCGCATCATCGGCATGAGCGGAATCATGACTACGGGCGCGATGACGGGTGCGATACGAAAGTTGCGAATGCGCGATGCGATCAGGCCCACGCGGCGGGGAACGGTCCATTTCGGAAAGACTATCCGGTTTGACGCGTGTTTTCACGGGTTGGCTGTGGGTTGCAGGCTGGGAATGGGCGGCTGGAGAAATGCTTCCAACCTACAACTCACCACCTACAACCTGCAACGCCCATTGACGACCTCTCACAATTTTGCAATATTCTTCCCCGAGCGGTTCAGGCCGCCGGCGGTCCGCGTGAAGGGCAGCGCCCACCTGACAAGACGTTGGTTGTTCGAACAACACGCGACCCTCTTCAAGACTCACTTCGCGGGCGGTGAGCGATCGACGAGGAGGTCGTCATGTCTGAGTTGTCCGGTTCATCGGGCCGCGAATCGCGGCATTTGCATCAACAGCACAAACTGGCCAAAGATTTAACCCGCGCCGCCCGCGCGGGTGAAGCGCAGGCAACGGCGCGTTTGCGCGCTGCGTTTCCCGGGCGCGATCGATATCGATTGGCCGATGCGCAGTTGGTTATCGCGCGCGAGGCGGGGTTCGATAGTTGGACGAAACTGGTTCGACACGTCGAGCAACAGGAACTCCGCGCCGCCGGCGAAGCGTTGATGACCGGAAACGCCGATGAACTTCGGCGGCTGCTGGCCGGCAGTGAATTTCTACGATCGCAGATCAACGCGCCGCACTTTGATTTCGGCCGGCGCGCGATTCATTGCGCGGCGAAGAACGCCGCGCTGATCGATGTGCTGATCGAATTTGGTGCCGATCCAAACGTCAAAAGCGATTGGGACAAAGGGCCGTATGTTCCCCTCGATGACGCCAATGAAGAATCGGCGCGACACTTGATTGCCCGCGGCGCGGTTCTGACACCCAACGTCGCGGCGCGGCTGGGGTGGATCAAAGAACTGCGCGAAATTCTGGACCAAGACCCCGCCGCCGTTCATCAGCGCGGCGGCGACGGAAAGACACCGCTTCACGAGGCTGCAACGGCGGAAATTGTCGACCTGCTGATCGATCGTGGGGCGGTCGTTGATGAGCGGTGCATCGATCACAAATCCACCCCGGTGCAGTATGCGTTGGTTTCGCGGCCGGCGGTGTGCCGTCGGTTGTTGGATCGTGGCGCAGCGCCGGATATTTTTGTCGCCGCCGCACTCGGTGATGTTGAACTAGCGGAAAAAATTCTTCAGGCAGACGCATCGGCGGCGGGAGCGCGAGTCGATTTTGACGGGTATGCCCCGGTTCCGCCGTTCAACATTTATTGCTGGGAATTAGGATGGTACAAATCGCCGCGGCAGGTGGCGCTGGAGGCCGGTCATTCCGCGGTCGCGGAACTGATTGATCGCCACGCCGATGAGCGTATGCGGCTGGTGGATGCGGCGTGGGCCGGCGACGCGGATGCTGCGCGGGCGATTCTGAAAGCGTCGCCGAAAATCGTTTCGCAGCTTCCGGCACAAGACCACAAGTTGCTGGCGCACGCGGCGCATTTGCGCCTCGATGCGGCATTTTTCTTGATGCTCGAACTCGGCTTCGATCCGATGGCAACCGGCCTCGACGGCGGCACGGCGCTGCACCAGGCCGCATGGACCGGTGCCGCCGACTTAACCGAACCGCTTCTCAAAACAGGTAAATGCGATCTCGAGCAGCGCGACCCGACGCACGGCGGCACGCCTCTAAGTTGGGCGGCGCATGGCTCGGTGCATTGCCGCCACGAGAAAGGCGACTATCCGCGCGTGGTCGAAATTTTGATCATGGCCGGCGCGAGGCTCGACGTTCTGGCCAACAAGTCCGGCACCACCTTGACCGATCAGGCCGCAGGCAATCCGGACGTGCAGCGGGTGATCGAAAAGTTTCAAAAAGCGCGCTGTACGACGTAAGTTATTTTTTTTCGGCCAGTATTACTTGGCCTGTAGCTCTGTAGTAGTTAATTAATTTTTCACGTTGACGAATTTTGCTATTGACTTTCGCAGAATCAGATGTGAGGCTACATTGGTAAAAAGTTTTGTTCGAATCCTATATAGCGAGGTGCAGAACATGAGGTATTTCAAACGGCACGAGTATTGCCCCCCCCCCCGGTCCAGCAATCCTATAACGCCATGGCTTGCAATCACTGAGCCGCTTGAAAGGCGGTTTATGATGATTACCGGAATGTTCCCCGGCGGGACCGGTGCAAACATTACGGGGGACGACAAAATCACGCTCTACACCGACGGAACATTTCTATATATTGACCACACTCCCGCTGGTGGCGCGACGCAAACCTACTCATACACTCCGTTTCTTGACGGATTCTCGATTGACGGAGGGGCCAACGATGACTCCATTGACGTCCAAGGGAGCATCTTTCTAACCGTGACGCTGATCGGCAATACGGGGAATGATACGTTGGCGGGCAACAAGGGCAACGATTCAATGGAGGGAGGCGCGGGGACCGACGTCCTATTCGGCAGCGAGGGTGACGACTCGTTCATCGGCGGCTCTGGTACAGACAGCGCTGATTATTCAAATCTGCTTTCAAGTTCGTTCACGGTGCGGGGCAACTTAAGTACCGGTGTTGCAGACGTGTTCTTTAGCGGCACCGATATCGAAACCGACACACTTAGCACTGAGAATCTAGCCGGTGGGCCTGGGCCAGACACGCTGACCGGCAATGCATCGAACAATGAGATTTTCGGTGTTGGTGGAGCCGACTCGATCAATGCGGGTAGTGGAAACGATTTCATTGACGGTGGCGGAGGTGACGACGTTACGCTCGACGGCTCGTCCGGGGCTGACACGATTGTGGGCGGGAGTGGAAACGACATTCTGCAGGGTGGATCAAACAACGACTCTCTCGACGGGTCATCGGGTACCGACACGCTTTATGGTTCGGACGGTTTGGACACATTGATTGGAGGCAGTGGAGTCGGCGACTCCATGCGCGGTGGTAATGACAATGATGGCTTCAATTCCGCCGATGGTTTCGGAAACGCCGATAAGCTGTTTGGCGAATCCGGATCAGATTTCTATATCGTCGCCAAAGATACTGACGATGTCGCCAATTCGATTCCTTAAGAAGTTTCTAATAGTTCGTCCTAATTCAACAAGATAGGTGTTACAATGTTTAAACTCGAAATTTTGGACTCTCGCGCGATGTTTAGCGGTTCGGTTTGGTCAAGTATCGACACAACCAATTTGAATTCCGAAATCGGGATAGAGGATTCTTCGGGCACAGTCGAAACCGGCGTACGTGCCGCTGCGTCAAATCCGAAATCCCCGGTTGCTGTTGCCATTGATGCTCCCAACGAATTGCCAGTCGTTTTGCCGGATGGTCGCATTCAGAGCAACGAAAACTCAACGGTTACGCCAACTGAAGGCGCGCGCCTCGAAAGCAGCTACGCCTCGCTTCAGGAGCTACGCGAGCGCGGATTTGCTGTCGATTGGAATGCAAGTAGCCCAAACGGGCGGGACGTGGCGGACCAAGTTGCTCGAGACTAATCTGGCGGACATGATGGGTTTTGGGACTCGCGTTAGCCCGCGATGGCGTTAGCGTTTTGAGGTCCGATCCAAATCATTGATGCATTAGGCATTATCGCGTTGCCGCCGCCAGCCGGGCTGCGCCGATGGCAGCGTGGAAATCGTGGTCGCCGAAGTGAAGTTGCCAATCCTTTCGGGCAACGCTGGTGAGCTTGTCGTCGCAGGCCGCCTTAATTTGATCGGCGATTCGTTTCAACCGCGTGCCGATCCCGCCGACCAGCAGCACATGGTGCGGGCGATAGATCGCGTGGCAGATGCGGATGGCGCGCACCAGCGCGCGAATCGGCGTCTGATCGGCGGCGGCGGCGGCGAGAAAATCGGCGGTCGAGCCGTAGCGCGCCATCAGCACCGGCACGCCGATGTAACCTTCCAGCGTTCCGTGGCTGCCGTCGGGGCCGATGCCCGGGTCGCCTTCGATGCTCACATCCACCTGTCCGATATGCCCCGGCGACGCACCTTCGATCGAAAGCGGCACGCCGTCGTCGAGTACGCCCATGCCGACGCCCGTTCCCAGCGCGATCGACACCACCCGCCCCGTGAGATTCTTCGCGGCGATGGCATCGGTGGCGGTGGCAACGGCGTCGTTGATTATTTCAACCGCCGGCACGGCGTCGCCGAATGCCCGGCGGACGATTTCATCAAGCGTCACGTTCATCAACCCCGGCACATTCACGCTGAGCGTGATCATGCGTTTCTCGCGGTCGAGCAAACCGGGCACGCAAATGCCGGCGCGATCGCAGTTCAGCGATTTTCCTTTGACGGCTTGCTGAAGCGCGTCGATGAGTTGGTCGGTGTCGGGTCGCGCGTAGAAGGGGGATTGTGATGTCCACAACGTGGACACGGGCATGGTCAATGAATTGACCACGCCGGCGCATTCGATCAATGCAAGTTTGGCGCTGGTTCCGCCGATGTCGATGCCGAGGGATTTCATGATTGTTCGTAAGCGCTAAGGAACTCGTCGCGGCTAATTCCGGATTGGGTCAAGATGCTGCGTAGCGTCGAGGACTTCAGTGTAGCGTGATTCGGCATTGTTAACGGGGTCTTTGATCCGTCGGCATTGTTGCGAATCATCGCAATGTGCTCACGTTCACGCACCAGGTCAAAACCAAGGCTCTGTAGCGCGCGGACAACGCGGGATTTGGGCGCATCGACCGGAAACTTGGCCATCACTTCACCGGCGCTTCGGCGAGAAAGGCTTCGAGAACGTCAGATTCTCGATCAAGGGCGTCATCGCCGAACGTGTCAAGATGGAACCTGATGGCCGACGTTACGTCGGCCAGTGCCTGATCATATGTATCGCCTTGGCCGACGACGACACCTTTTAACCCCAGCGGGTAGGCGACGTAACCATCCGGATGTCGTTCGATCACGATCTTCATGATGGACAGTATACCATGTTCGTCGGGGCCTCGTTCAGCTTAATCGCGGCGAATCGGTCGAATTCACTGCCAAAGATATTTTGCGCGAAGGCCGGCGCAAATGCCGCCGGGCTATAGTCCGCGGGGACCACCGGGTTGAATGACTTGCGGTCGATCCATTGCCTCATTCACTCGCCGGCGACGAATCATTTCTACGGATTTCACATCGCCCACTGGGACCTTGACTCGAAACGCAATCGGTCCGTTGTCTTCTTTTTTCATTCCTCCGACGATCCACCACTCGCCGTCATTATTTTGTGCGATCATCAAATAACTGCCCGGGCCGTTGTCGCGGGCGACCCACACACCGGGTTCGACTTGTTCTGCCGCGATCGGCACTGGCCGCCAATCCGCGGGTTTTTTCGGGTGCGGGGCGTGGCCGTTTTTGGCCACGTCGTAATAGTCGGTCAGCAGTTTCGCAAACACATCCAGCACCCCGCGGCTGTACCACCAGCAATGGCCCATGCTCTTGGTTTCCCGCGTTAACTCGGCGTGTTTGGCCACTTCGTCTTCTTTGCAGTCTTCCCCTTCGCCCACCAGCCGAATGCCGGCGATGAGGTCTTTATTTCGCTCTCCCATGAACGCCACCTGCTCGCGCCAGTCTTTGGCGAATCGCTCGAAGCTGAAGCGATACACTTGCGGGATGTATTCATCCCACGTGGGGTTATCCGTCCAACGACTCCAGGCCGGCCAATCGATTAAGTAATTTTCCATCGCCCACGGATGCGGGCCGGGGGAAAGCGAGATGATCAGATCCGGCCCGCCGGCTTCGCGGATTTCGCGCACGAATCGTTTGGAAAATTCTTCCACTTTCTTCTGCCGCCAGGCCACCCATTTCGGCTCGCGCGCATCATCGGGCACGGCGGCGCCGTTGTTTTCATCGGCGTAAAGCTTTTTAGTGTAGTCGTCGTACCCCATATCGATGTACGGCCACACAATCCGATCATCCAATTGAATGCCGTCAATGTCATATTTCCTGATTGCGTCCTTCACCAAACCGATCAGCAGGTTCTGCGCATCGGGGTGCAGCGGGTTGAGCCAGACGAAGCCGTTTTTGGCCAACGGGTTGCCGTTTTTGTCCAGGCTCAGCCAGTCCTTGCGGGCCGTCAGTTCGTTCTCGGTTCCCTTCACCGCCGCCATGAAGCCGTATTCGAACCAGGCGATGTAAACCAAACCGTTGCGATGGGCTTCGATGAGCGTTTCCTGCAAAAGGTCGCGCTGCAGGGCCGGCCCGCCGGGGGATGGGTTGACTCTCATTTCGACCCCCGTGGCGGCCTTCATGGTTTCGCTGGGGAATTCGGTGTAGCCGTTCTTCCACACTTCAACGTAGACGGTGTTTAAGCCGATCTCGCGCAGCTTCTTCATCGTGGCGGCGGTGTTTTGGGGAGAGCTGATGGCTTGATTCGCCGTTGTCGTCACCCACGTTCCCCTTAGTTCGGGGGGCGCGGCTCGACAAAACGATCCGGGGCTGAAGCACCCGGCTTGGGATGCAATTCCAGTCAACCATAGAAACGCGTTTCGCATAATTATATAATAATCATCTCGGCGACGGAATTGCAACTTGGATCAAGGCTTAGATCGCCGATAGTATCTTCCGCTACGCAATTTTCAGAGCGTCGATTGACCGGGAAGCGAGTGTTTTTTGCAGATGAATGTTGAACGCGGCAGGCCCGATCCGCTGGGGGCGACGATTGACCGGGACGGCGTGAACTTTTGCGTTTATTCCCGCAACGCAAACCTCATTGAATTGCTGCTGTTTGATCGCGCCGACTCCGCCGAGCCGTCGCACACCATCATTCTCAACCCCGAGCGGCACCGCACCGACGACTATTGGCACGCGTGGGTGGCGGGCATCGGTCATGGGCAGATTTATGCCTTCCGCGCGCACGGCCCGCATGCGCCGGATCACGGGCATCGGTTCGACGCGGCCAAAATTCTCATCGATCCCTACAGCCGGGCCATTCACACCCCGCCCGGCTATAGCCGCAACACACTCAAAACGCCCGGTGGGCACATCGATATCGCCATGAAAAGTGCGGTGTTTGATCCCGCCGCCTACAACTGGGAAGGCGATGCGCCGCTGCGCCGGCCGGTGGGCAAAACCGTGATCTATGAGATGCACGTGAAGGGCCTCACCGCGCACGAAAGCTCCGGCCTCGATCCGGCGATCCGGGGAACTTATGCGGGGTTGACACAGAAGATCGATTACCTGCGCGATCTGGGCGTGACGACGGTTGAGCTGCTGCCGATTCATCAGTTCGATGTGCAGGAAACGCCCGCAGTGCTTACGAATTATTGGGGCTATACCACCGTCGGCTTTTTTGCGCCGCACGCGCAGTTCAGTGTCTCGCGCTGTCCGCTGGCGGCGGTGGATGAGTTTCGTGACATGGTGAAGGCGCTGCACCGAGCGGGGATCGAAGTGATTCTCGATGTCGTCTACAACCACACCGCCGAAGGGAATGATACCGGCCCAACGTTCTGCTACCGCGGATTTGAAAACGCCGCGTATTACATCCTGGAAAAAGACCGCATCAAGTACGCCAACTTCACCGGCTGCGGGAATACGATTAATGCGAGTCATTCGGTCGTACGGCGGTTGGTGCTCGACAGCCTGCGTTATTGGGTGCAGCACATGCACGTGGACGGGTTTCGGTTCGATCTGGCGCCGATTTTTGCGCGCGATCATAAAGGCCGAGTCTCAAAGGACCCGCCGATCGTCTGGGAAATGGCGACCGACCCGTTGCTGGCCGGCACCAAGCTCATCGCCGAGCCGTGGGATTGTGCCGGGCTGAATCAGGTGGGGCATTTCGGCGGGATTCGCTGGGCGGAATGGAACGACCACTTTCGCAACGACGTGCGAAAATTCGTGCGCAGCGACGCCGGGGCGATTCGCGGACTCGCGTCGCGCATTCTCGGCAGCCCGGACCTGTTTGAAAAAGACGGCCGCGGGGCGGAAAACAGCATCAACTACGTCACCTGCCACGACGGCTTCACACTCAACGACCTTTACACATACGGCTCCAAACACAACGAAGCCAACGGCGAAGAAAATCGCGACGGCACTGAAGACAATCTGGGCATCAACTGCGGCTTTGAAGGCCCGACCGACGACCCCGCCATCGAAGCCCTGCGGCAGCGATTGTGCAAGAATGCGATGGCGATTCTGATCCTGTCGCTGGGCACGCCCATGATCAATATGGGCGATGAAATCCGCCGAACGCAAAACGGCAACAACAACGGTTATTGCCAGGATAACGAACTAAGCTGGTTCGATTGGCGGCTGGTCGAAAAACACGCGGAGTTTCGCGCGTTCGTGAAAAGTCTCATACGCTTACGCCTGGAAACCTCGCCAGCGGCGCGGGAACAGCGGACGCTGGCCGAACGGCTGAAGCACGCGAAGATTCGCTGGCACAGCACCAAACTCAGGCAGCCGGATTGGGCCGAGCATAGCCGGTGCGTGTCGGTCACCATCACCACCGCCGGCGGCAACGAGGTGTATCACCTGATTTTCAACGGCAGCGAGTACGACCTGGATTTCGACCTGCCGCGTCCGCCCAAGCCGCGCAACGCATGGCTGCGGTTGATCGATACCTCGCTCCCCGCCGGCGAAGAAGTAAAGACGCACGAGACCGCCACGCCGATCGACAAAGGCGGCTATAACGCAAAATCGCGCAGCGTGGTCGTGCTGTGGGGACTGTTGCATGAGCCGGTCGATCTGAGCGAACCGGAGAAAAGCGAATGATGGCGATCGTATTGGGTTAGCGCGCGAACTGCGCACGATGCCTCCGCACGACATGGCCTGAGAGTCATATCGTGGCACCCGGGTCGTTTTCAAAATAGTGCGTCGGGTGCCACTACTTGGCTCTCAGGCCAAGTAGTGCGGCGTCGGATCGCAACGTTTCACCGATCGCGATGATGTGACAAAATTCCCGTTCAGCTTAGAATCCCGTGGAACGGGCCACAAAACTTTCCTCAGAAGGAGCACGCATGTCTCAATTCAACGCACCCCCGCCGCCGCCACCGGGCGCGATGCCGCCGGGTTACGGGCCGCCGATGGGCGGCTTTGGTCAACCCATGCAGCCGCAGACCACCAGCACCGCAGCAATCATCAGTTTGATCAGCGGGATTCTTGGATGTTTTATCATCACCGGGTTGATCGCCATCATCAGCGGCATCATCGGCATCAAAGCCACCGCCAACCCGAACGTGAAGGGCCGCGGGATGGCCATCACCGGGATTATTCTCGGGCTGCTTTTTTCGCTGGTCAGCATCGGCGTGGCGGCGACCTCGTGGTGGGGCGTGGGCAAACTAAAAGGCGTGGCCGGCGATGCCACCCGCACGTATATCTCGTCCATCGCCGACGGCGATCTTACGACGGCCGCGGCAAACAGCTCAATGACGCCGACGCAGCAGGACGAACTCCGGGAGAAGATCAAAGATTGGGGCAAGGTGACCGCCGTAAACATGAACCTTACCGGAATGAGCGCGCAGAACACCAACGGTCGCAGCACGATCGAAATGCGCGGCACCGCAACGTTTGATAAAGCCGGCGATAAAGGCTTCCGCGTCTTCCTTGATGACGGCGGTGCGGGAAAACTTAAAGTGGTTGATCTGAAGTTTGATTGATGGATTAATCAAGACCACAAGCAATGTGCCGCGAAGCCGCAAGCGTTGATTGATGCGATTAAGTCGCTATCGCGCTTGCGCCTTCGCGGCGAGAAGGCTCAGCCGCGCAGCGTCGCCCCGAGCTTTTCCTTCGCCGCCGTGATCACCTTGCTCACCGCGGTATCGACATGCTCACTCGTCAGCGTGCCGGTCGGCGAGCGGAAGATGAGCGTGATTGTCACGCTCTTGTGCGTCTTTTCCAGCGGTTTGCCGCGATACGTCGTAACGTATTCCACGTCTTCCAGTTGATCGACCTTCTGATCGTCCACCAGCGACCGAATGGCGGCATAGCGCGTGTTCTCATCAACGACCAGCGACAGATCGCGCCGCACCGCCGGGAATTTCGGCAACGGATTGAGTTGCGGCACGTGCTGCGTGCCGGCGATGAGTGCCGGCAGTTCCAGCTCGGCCGCGACTAGGTCATGCCGCAGGTCGAGCTTGGTGGCGACGGCTTTGTTGACGGCGCCAATCGTGCCAATTCGATGGCCGTTCCACTCTACGGCGCCGGTCGATCCGGGGCTGAAGCCCTCGGCTTGAATGGGTTTCACATCGATCGACTTGGTTGAATCCAGCGCGATAAGCAACGCCTCGACCGCGCCGCGTAGCGATCGGTAGTTGCACGCGCCGACGAAACCGAGCCGTTTGCGTTCATCGACCGTGCCGTCGGATTTGTGCCAGAATGTGCTGCCCATTTCAAAAAGCCGCGCGCCGGTCACGCCGACGGCTTCATTTCGCCGGGCGGCCTCGAGCAGGCCGGGCAGGATGCTGGGCCGCAACTTGTTGTCGGCTTTGCGGGTGTTGGGGTCGGCCTGGCAGAGTTTAACGCCGGGTGGGGAAAAGAGTTCGGCCAGGCCGTCGGTGGCGAAGCTGAACGTGACCGCTTCAAAGAACCCGCTGCCGATGAGGCTCTGGCGAATCTTCTCTTCGGCCTTGCGATGGATATCCGGCGGGGTGACTTGGATCTGAATGGCTTCGCGCACGGGAATGTGCTGATAGCCGACGACCCGCGCGACTTCCTCGACCAGATCGACTTCGATATTCAGATCGTTGCGATACGACGGGATGGTGCATTCGATCGCATCACCTTTGTCGAGCGGGCTGAGCCGCAAGCGGGCGAGCGCGCCGATGACATCCGGTTTGTTAATTTCGATTCCGAGCACCTGTCGCAACTTCAACAAACGCAGTGTAAGCAGCTTGACGGGTGGCGATGCCGATCCGGCTTCGACGATTCCCCCCAGCACTTCCCCGCCGGCGGTTTCGACGATCAGCTGCGCGCACCGCAAGGCCGCCACCGGTGAAAGCGCCGGATCGATCCCGCGCTCAAAGCGGTAGGACGCATCGCTTTTCATCGCCAGCGTGCGCCCCGTCCGGCGGATGGAGAGCGGGGCGAAGCGGGCGGATTCGAGCAGGATGTTCGTTGTTCCACTGGATACTTCGCTCTCCAGCCCGCCCATTACACCGGCCAGCGCGACGGGTTTGCTCGCATCGCAAATACAGAGCATGTCGGCGGAGAGTTTGCGGGTGTGGCCGTCGAGCGTCAACAGCGTTTCCCCCGCGCGGGCGGCGCGGACGACGATGTGTCCGTGGGCCACGCGATCCAGATCAAACGCGTGCAGCGGCTGGCCCAGTTCGAGCATGACGTAGTTGGTGCAGTCGACCACATTGTTGATCGACCGCAATCCAACCGCTTCCAAGCGACGCGCCATCCACGAAGGCGACGCACCGATTTTCACGTTTCGTACAACGCGCGCGCCGTAATACGGACACAGCGCCAGATCGGCAATCTCAACCCTGCACACCGAAGACGCCGGCGTGGTCATTTCAGTGACCACGGGGGTTACCGAAGAAAACGACCGATCCAGCAACGCCGCAAGTTCGCGCGCGATCCCCGCGTGCGAAAGGCAATCGCCGCGGTTGCTGGTGACTTCGACATCGATCACCGTGTCGTCGCCGTGCTTTTCGATCACCTCGACAGGCAACCCGCCGAAAGTGAGCGCGTCGGCGAACTGCTGGGGGTTGGAGTCGCCGGGAAGATGCTCGTGAAGCCATTCGAGGCTGGTTTTCATATCGTTAAATCGGCAAATGAACAATGAGATTAGTCCACTCCTCGGAGTCGGACGCACCCCAGATGGTAAGGAGCTCTCTAATGATAATGGTTCGATGGCGAAACTGCGGACAAATGAAAAGGCCAGCCATTGGCTGATTTGCTTGAATTCGCAGGCTTGCGGCCGCCGTCATCGTGTTGGCATCGTGCGAAACGACAATCAAACCTTCGCTTGCAGCCAGTGCCAGCACTTCGTCGTCAAGAAGTTGGTGCAACCCGCGTTCGCGCAAGCGGATCATCTCCACGAGAGGCTCGGCGCGTTCCACCCCCGATATGATCCGTTCACTCAAGTCGTGATCGCACAAAAACCGGGGTGTGCTCATTGAGATTGAACCTGCCTCGCGCTGCGAATTCGCTCGCGAAGTTCGGCTGGAATCCTGTCGTTATTCTTGCGGAACTCTTCCCAAAGCGCTTCTTGGCGACGGATGTATGCTGCGGTTTCCTCGGGATGATCGAGCATCCAACTGATTGCCCCATATACATCCGGCAGGGAAAGAGACCGATATTGGCCGCGGATTGACTCCGGGGAATCGCCTTGCTTCCACGAAGCAATCACCGATTCCAAAGGCACGCGGGTCTCGCCCACGCGAAGGTCGCCGTTGCCAATGTCGCGAACATGGAGTTTTGTCTCGTTCATCGCCAACAGCAATCTAAGCTTTCATCCTCGGCAACGTCAAGGGTATTCGGCGAATTCGCTGCGCCGAGCATGTTATTATCGGCAGTCTGCAGCAGCGCAAAACATGCGTCATCGTCCGCTAAAGTTTGCGCGGTGGTCTTGCCGACGAATCTCGCGTTAAGACAGCATGAACAAGGGCACGGTCGCCCACGATTGCATGCCCGACGGCAACGGATTGCCGGCGGAATTTCAGAACTACCAACAAGGAGGTTGGCCCACCCCAACACCACTTGCGCTTTCCGTGGCGGAGCCGCGGTTCAACGTCGTTCTCTTTCGAATCGCAAACTTCTGTCCTTCAACCCAACTAAGACCCGACCGGCGGATAAGGATATCCGCCGATTAGCTCCATCACGGAGGATGCTATGAGCCGAATTAATTCCAATATTCAATCGTTACAGGCCATCAACCGCCTCGGCCGAAACAACGGCGATCTCAGCACGCGCCTCGAACGCCTCGCCAGCGGCGTTCGCATCAACCGGGGCAAGGATGACCCCTCCGGCCTCATTGCCAGCGAAACCCTGCGCAGCGAAATCAACGGCATTCGCACCGCCATCGATAACACCAGCCGCGCCAACAACGTCATCAACACCGCCGAGGGTTCGTTGAACGAAGTGTCGTCGCTGCTGCTGGAGCTTCAGAGCCTCACGCTCCAGGCCGCCAACTCCGGCGCGCTCAGCGATCAGGAAGTGGAGGCCAACCAGTTGCAGGTCGATTCGATCCTCAACTCGATCAACCGCATCAGCAACACTACGCAGTTCAACGGCATCAAGCTGCTGAACGGCGCGCTCGATTACACGCTGTCGGGCGTCACCAGCACCGACATCGACATCGTCACCGTGAACGCGGCCAAGTTGCCGGATAACGGCGCGCAGTCGATCGTCGTGCAGGTGACCGGCTCGGCGCAGCTGGGTGAAGTGCAGTTCACCGGCACCGACACCGGTGCCAGCGCCGTCACCGTTGAAGTGGCCGGCGTGTTCGGAACCGAGCAGCTTTCGTTCGCAAACGGCACCACCACCGCCGACGTGGCCCTCGCCGTCAATTCAATTAAAGAATCGACCGGTGTGAGCGCGATCGTCAGCGGTGGTACGCTGCGATTCACTTCGACCGCTTACGGTTCGGATCAGTTCGTCTCGGTGAAAACCATCAGCGGCAACTTTGTTGATGGCAAGGACAGCGGCCAGGACGCAACGGTTGCGATCAACGGCTCGTCGGCCGACGTGAAGGGTCTCAGGGCCACGCTGCGCAACGGCGACCTCGACGTGGAACTGACCCTCGATTCGTCGTTCGCAACGACCGTTTCAACCGCCGGTACAAGCTTCAACATTACCGGCGGGGGGGCGAAGTTCCAGCTCGGCTCGACGGTAACTCGGCCGGGGCAGATCCAGGTCGGCTTAAGTTCTGTCGCGACGACAAAACTCGGCAACGACGTGCTCGGCTCTCTTTCGAGCATCGGAAGCGACGGCGACAATTCGCTGGTCAAAGGCAACTTCATTCAGGCGCAGAAGATTCTGACCGAAGGCATTCGCCAGGTGGCGGTGCTGCGCGGGCGGCTTGGCGCGCTGCAGAAGAATGTGCTCCAAACGAATTCAAACAGTTTAAGCGTCGCGCTGGAAAACGTGACCGCCAGCGAATCGGCCATTCGTGACGCCGACTTCGCCAGCGAAACCGCTGCGCTCACGCGGGCGCAGATTCTGGTGCAGGCCAACACGTCGGTGCTGGCCCAGGCAAACGCGGCACCGCAGCAGGTATTGGCGCTGCTGCAGTAACAGTCTTAGTGAGGTGAAGGTCGGCGGGAGCGGTTGAAACCCTGCCGCGCGACAGCAGACGATAAGCCCCGGACCCACAAGGTCCGGGGCTTGTTGATTGTATGTTTCCCTCCCCGGTACGCCGGGCGAGGGAGCAGGGTCACCCGAACCCGCACGGCCCCGGTCCGCCGCAGCGGCCGCAGCCTTGCGGGGCGGCGGGTTGCGATGATGAACTATCTTTCCCGACCGCAGCGAACACGCTGAGCGCGCGAGCGGTTTGTTTGCTGTCGCACTTGGGGCAGGCGGGTTTGGAATCGTCCGACATCGAGCGAACGAGCTTTTCGAACCGTGTTTCGCACTTCTTGCAGACGTATTCGTACATTGGCATGGCAGAATGATTGTAGCACACGCCGATCAAACCAGTGATTCGATCGTCTGGCGCGTATCCAGCGAATCGGTGATCGCCGAATCGACTCCCGCGTTGCCGTCGAGGCGAACGGTTTTCGCGCAACAAATTGCGCGTTTCTTATCAATGGAGGAGAAGAGCCCGATGAACCCGCACTTCAAGCCGTGACCGTCGCGCGAAGCTTTTCTATCGCGCCCTGTTCGATCTGGCGCACGCGCTGTTTGGTCAGCCCGAGGCGCACGCTTAACTCGTCGTATCCGACCGCTTGCGTTTCGCCCAGGCCGTAGTGCAGGCCAATAATCTCGCGTTCACGGGCGGAGAGTTTCCCGAGCAGGCGTTGCACTTCATCGCGCACCAGCAGTTGGCGCGTAAAGGTGTCTTGGCGGTCGGGAACCGATGCAAGTACGTCGTCGATCGCAGACAAGGCTTTCGAGCGAAGCAGCGGGACGCTTCGGGCAAACCCTTTCATGAGCGCCAAGGTCGAATAAGTGCTGAAGCGAAAGCCTTTGTGTACATCAAAACTGTCGACAGCGCGCATGAGCGTAATGTTGCCGTCGCTCACCAGCTCCATAATGTTCATGCCCGGCCGCATGTGTTTGCGGGCGACGCTGACGACCAATCGCAGATTCGCGCGGACGATCGCGTTCTTGGTGTCGTTGGCGCGGTTAAGGTGGCCTTCCAGTTCATTCAGCTCTCGGGCCCGTGCAAACTGCGGTTCGAGCTGCCGACGCGACTGGACAAAGCGAAACTTATGGTAGTTGAGCTTAAGGAATAGCGCCCGCTCGCGAGCCTGCGTGAGCAGGGGGGTGCGATAAAGTTCCTGCAAATACGGCGGCAGGTCGCGCGGGATGCGGGCGTCTTCGCCGGTGGGTGACGGCGGCAACTCGTGTTGTGCCATCAGTTCGGCCACGACGCGATCGCTGTCGGGCTGATGATAAAGTTCGTCGTCAATAAACCGTACCTTGCGGCTGTTAATCCGCGCGATGCGCTCGTCGACGATCACGCGATACACCGCACTGCGCGGCCGGCAGGCGCGACGCGCCAACCGGTCGATCGGCAGCCCGCGGCGGAAGGCTTTGAGAATGCGGGCGCGCTCGTCGTCGTTGACACCCGTAGGCGCGAGGCGGAAAATCGCCTGCTCGGGGTTCTGTTCGTCGTGCTTCTTAATCGTGTACTTGATCGTGAGCGGGCTGCGATTGAGCTTGCGCGCGATACGCCGGGCAATTTCGGTTTCGCAGCACTGACACATCACCGCCAACCGGCGGGCGCGGGAAAGGATGACGTCCTTCTCGGCATCCGTCACCTGAGTGAAATTGGTGCCGCGGCTGACTTGGTCTTCGTGCGTTGCGAGAAACCGCTCGACGGTCGAAAGCAAAAACCCCACCCGGCGCCGGCCGTCGTTGAAAATAAACCGCCGCGCCGGCAACCCCCGGCGGCGCCATCGTTGGATCGTTTTGCTGGTGACGTTGAAGCGCAGCGTGAGGTCGTCTATCTGCAAAACCGGCTGGACCAAGGCGCTCGTCCGCACGTTCAGTCCGTCGGAAACCTGTTCGATCAGCAATCCAAGATCGTGCTGTAACGCCAAGCCGGTAAGCAACTGCGCGTCGGCTGTCTTAGCGCGATAGCCGGTGATGCGAAAGACGACGTATTCAAGCGGGTAGGCTTTGAGTGCATCGATTTCCAGCAGAAGCCCTTCCGCCGCGGCAAGTTGCACTTCGCGCGCGTCCAGCGGCGTGAAGGCCAATTGGCGGGTCAGGGAAGCGATGCTGTCGAGGCGATATTTGGGCATCGTCGAAGTTCAGTATCAACAGATCGACTCGGGGGGTCAAGGCCAAACCGCCAAACCAAAGCCGAAGATTATAGGACCAGTCAATGACTGCGCATCGTGAAATCGTTCATTATCTGTTGCTACGCAGGCTTTTGCGGTGATGTTCGTTGGCGACGCAAGAAAAGGGCTCCCGACGTGAGGATAAGGCCAATCGCCGGTTCGGGTACGGAAGCAGTCGGGCCGGCATGGGCCGGCGTGGTAGATGACAAAACTTGGCCGAAGTTTGAGGCGAGGATGGTGAAGTCGTCCAGGTTCGTCACGCCGTCGTAGTTGAAATCGCCTTGCGCCCAGTAACTTGAGAAGCCGAATCGGGCGGCGAGGCTGGTGAAATCGTCGAGATTGACAGCTCGGTCGAGGTTTGCATCGCCGGCAACGGTGAGTCGCAGCAGCAGGCTCGTGCCGTCGATCGGTTGGCCGACGAATGTTGCGGGGAAACCCACGTCGGATGCTTCGGCCACGCCGATCGCCCGGTTGGCGGTCGTCGCGGCGATGGAGGAGCGAATGCCGGTGCCCAGCCAACTCCCGCCGGCGAAACCGGAAAGAAGTTGACTAATCACTGTAGTTCGCGGCGACGCGCCGGTGTAGTCGATCGCCAACGCATTATCGGCCAGATCCAATGTTCCAACCCACGCGCCGGGCGCGCCGACGATGCTCAGTTCGTTTAGGCGGCTGGTTCCCGTTGCGGTTGAATTGGGTTGAACCGCAAAGTTGCCCTCGATCGTCAAGCCCGTTTCGCGAATGTGGGTGAGTGTCAGGTCGGCCGATGCACCCATGTAGCTTCGGCCGGGCGTCACCAGCGGGCCGGGCGTTGCGGTGCTTTCGAAGATTTTTGTTCCGGGTCCGGTGATCTGCGCCGTGCCCGCCACGTTGCCGAGGAACACCGCCGTCGAGCCTGTGCTGACGCGCAGCTCGCTGCCGGCGCTGTTGGTGACATTATTGTAAAACGTGACGACCGCGTTACCTGTGATGATGGTCTTCGCGCCGCTGGATTGCGCGACGTTGCCAAACACATCGCTCACACCGGCCGAAAGGGCGATGGTGCCGGCGTTGGCGATCGATCCGCCGCGCAGAAGGCCTCGGCCGTTAATTCTGCCAAGCGCGGCGTTGTTGATCGCGGCGAGCACGTCGATCTCGCCGGTTTGCAGATTCAGCAAACCGGCCTGATTATCGAGTCCGCCGGTCACCCGAAGCCGCTGACCGGCGCTGGCGGTTATTTCGCCCAGTGCGTTGAGCACGTCGCCGCCGATCGTCCCTCCGCCGCGAATCAGGCCATTGTTGGTCAGCAGGGTCGATACGCCCAGCGTCGCGGCGGGGTGGTTCAGCAGGAGTTGGCCGCTGTTGGTCATCGAAGCCGCGGAAAAAGACCCGCCGTCGAGCGAAAGCGCGCCGCCGCTGCTGATCGTTGCGTTGTTGACGATGAATGTTTTTCCGCCCGTGGTGCTAAGCAATGCACCCAGCGGCCCGGTCGGGCCGATGTTGAGCGATATAAACTCCAGCGTGCCGCTGTTGAAGTTCAGCACCCCGCTGCGCGTCAGCGTGCCGACTCGAAGCGTGGCGTTGTCGATGGTGACCGATGCGAAGTCGTCAATGGTAACGCTCTGGGCGATGGCGTTGAAAACGGTGCCCGGCCCGAGCACCACTGAGGCCGGCGCGCCAAGTCCGAAGCTGACGGGGCCAAGCGATGTGATGCGAGATCCCGGCCCGGAGAGGGTGAGCGTTGTTCCCGGGCCGAATCCGCCCATGGTTAACAAATTGGTGGTGAACGACGCACCGTTGGAGACCAAAAGCGTCGCCGCCACGCCGTTGCCGATATTGGTGCTGCCGGCGGAGACGGCCGAACCGACACCATCGATCCGCAACAGCGCGCTGGCGGTGTTTCCGTCATCGGAATTTAAGCCCCCCACGCGCAGGAGCCCGGATAACGATACCAAGCCGCCGCTTAGCACTTCCAGCGTGCCGGCATTGTTGACACCGATGCTGAGGCTGGCGGCGTTCCAGGTCGAGCCGCCGCCTACAATTCTCGCGCTCGCCGGCCCATTCTCGCCCACCTGGCTGGCGCCGCCCGTTGTCAGGACGGCGCCCGACTCGATGAGCATGCCGGCCGAGCCGTTTTGGGCGAGATTGATGCTGCCCGATGAAAAAACTCGCGTGTTGAATCCGGTCAGTGAAAGTTGCCCTCTGCCTGAGGCCCCCGGGCCAACGGCGATCGCACCGACGTTGTAAGTGCCATTGCTGAGCGCGGCCGTCCCATCCCCAAAGTTTCCAACGACGAATTGACCGGAAAAGCTGTGCGTGCCGACCCCCGACCCATTCAACACACCGGTGGAACCGGCCCCGCCACCGACGCTCAGGGTAGTGCCGCTGAATGTACCCGTCGAACCAATGTTAACTGTTCCGGAATTCTGATTGCCGATGAACACGCCGGTGGTGCTGGTCCACGCGCCATTCATCTGCACGCTTCCAACGCCGGTGGCCGTGTCGCCCACTATTGAAAGGCCGGTGTTAAGTGTTGCGCCGTTGCTGACGACCACCGATGCGGTGCCGGCACTTCCGATGCGTAACGTGGAGAACGAACCGATTCCGCTGGATAGAATCGTCAAGCTGCCGGATTGTCCGGCGGTGTCGGCCAAATTGAAGGTGTTGGAGGCGACGAACAGCCGGCCTCCCGCGCCAACGGTCAGGCCCGCGCCGGCCAGCGTGCTGCCGAAGGTTGTCGCCCCGCCCAGGCTCATCGTTCCGTCGTTGACCGAAAGAATAGGCACGTTGCCCGCCCCGCCGATCGCCGCGCCTTGGGCCACAATATACAATTGGCCGTTCAGATCGAACGTGACCCGGTCGTTGCGGAAATCAAGCTGCTGCGTCACCGTGCTCGCCGCCGACGAGAACGAAACCGTGTACCCGCCAACCGAGCCGAGATTGAACACCGGCCGATCAAGCGGCCCGGGAATGCCGACCGGGTTCCAATTGCCATTGAAGTTAAAACTGCCGCCGGCGGCATTGCTCCACGTGAACGTTGCGGCGTTCGCGCGTGAATTGGCCATCAACCCCGCCGCGACGACGCCCACCGAAACGAACAACGATTGGTGCCAGACGCACCGGCCCGGAAACCGCTTCATCATGTTTCTCCCGAATGATTGCCCTGTTCGAGCGCGCTCGCATTGAACACGAACACCCGCGCGCAAATCAAGAAAAATCTGCCGATGGCGGTATGATCGCTTTCTGAATATGGCCAAGTCTTCGCCGGTTAGCCAGTTTGACGTGTTCGCCATCGGCGACCACTCGTCGGCGTATCTTGCCGCCGCCGCCGTTAAAGCGAAGCAGCCCAAGCTCGTGGTCGGTCACGCCGTCCTGCCCGGCGAATCGCATCCCGACCGGCTCACCATCGCCAATCCCAAGCTTTTTGACCTGCACCCTATTCTTAGCAGCCTCAAAAAGCAGTTTAGCAATTGCTGCACCTGCGGCGCGCAGTTTCTTTCCGAAACGCCCAATGTTCGCGGAGAATATGCCAGCAAAACCCCGACCGCCATCGTGCTTTCCACCCGCGCGTTCACTGCCGCCGCAGCAAAACTCGCCGGCGCCGCCGGCGTTATTGCCCGCCTGGCCAAAGCGCAGGTGGAAATCCGCAAAGTGATCGACGACGGCGTTGAAATTTCCATTGACGATAAAACCATCGCCGCGCGCGTGCTCCTCGTCGCCACACCCTTGCCGCAGGGAAGCGCGCGAACCGTCGGCCTGACCACCGCGCTCGACGCCAACGTGACCCACCATTACCGCTTCGCCACCTTCAAGCCCGCCAAAGGGATGTTCCCGTCAAACAAACCACTGGTGATGAGCCTCGACCTAGCCGGCACCGGCGCGTGGGCCTGGCTATTGCCCTGCGGAGACACGGCGCAGGTTTCGGTGATGCAACTGGCACGCAAACCCGCGCTGCCGCCGGGCCGCGACTTGGACACATGGATCGAAAACCTTATCGCCCACGCCGTGCTGCCCGAAGGTAAACCACCGAAGCTCGGCGAGGCCACCACGATCGATCTGCCCGTGGCCGGCGCGCTCTCGGGCGAAACCGTCGCCAACCGCACGCTGCTCGTCGGCCCGGCCGGCGGGTTCATCAGCGCGTGCAGCGAAGAGCTTTACCCCGGCTGCTGGAGCGCAATTCTCGCCGCCGATGTCGCCGTCGCGAGCCTCAAGGAGCGCCACGTGCAGGATTCACTCATCAACTACCGCGAGCAGTGGGGCAGCACCGTTGGCGATTACCTGAGAGGCCCGCAGCAGAACCTCAAGCTCCTTCTCCCGCTCATCTATCGAAATGCGATCATGGCCGCCCGCGTGGGTGAAGCGATCTTTCTAGGCGAAAGCGTCGTCAGATAGGTGCGCACGATCGATTCGACGACCTCAATTCTCAAACGATCCATACGTTTTGGGATATCGGGCGAGGCGGAAACTCCGATAACAACCACGCCCGATAAAACCCCGAAAGCGAACCCTGCGCTAGGCGTCGAATCGATAGTTTGGGTAGTCTGTAACAAATAGGTAATTTAAAACATCGTCCAAACTTGCGCGTCGGAGCGAAATTTCGGCGCGGTGCATCAGCGCGTGCGACGTAAGTGCCTTTGAGATATCATGTTGCAGCAAAATTGTCGGTGTTTTACATCGCTCAAGATTGCCAGCCCTGAAAGACGATAGCTTTTCTGTCGGACGCGATGATGATCATCAAAATCCGGCCGGCGAACGGGCGATGGAGTCGCCCGCGTCGTGAACGCTAATGAGGTCGCGCCCGCAGCGTCAGCGGCGCCGAAAACGAGTCGAAAAGAGCCGCCATGAGTGCAATCAACCTGTCTCTTATACACATCTCCGAGCCCACGAGACTAAGGCGAATCTCGTATGCCGTCTTCTGCTTGAAA
>ENA-ORBV01003363-ORBV01003363.1-microbial-mat-metagenome-genome-assembly--contig:-NODE-3363-length-32078-cov-5.861973_pt1 | contig 32078 bp, 14 predicted proteins | sample MGYA00237777_ERZ505514 | MGnify/ENA primary metagenome ERZ505514 (study PRJEB26160, sample SAMN06269048) | microbial mat metagenome | isolation source: Oligotrophic lake microbial mat | place... | reverse complement strand
AATGATACGGCGACCACCGAGATCTACACCTCTCTATTCGTCGGCAGCGTCAGATGTGTATAAGAGACAGGTGTCAGGCAACCCAAAAATCCAAAGTGACAGGGAATTGAACCCCAAAGCTGCTGTCCAGCCACTCTGAGTCAGGTCAGTAAAGTCTAGGTACGTGAAGCATGGCCGACACCTTTTCAAAATTGAGACTTGATTTGTGCCCAACAAATTCAAAAAATCTGTGAACCATTTTTTGACAAAGGGTTCACAATTGTGGTCCTTTTTGTGGACCATTTTTTTCATGGTCCTTTTGTGCAAGAAAAAATAAATTTTTAACCAATTTTGAAATTTTTGTGAGCCCATCTATGTGCCGATTTCCACTTGAAGTCGACTCCCCGCATTTGCGAGAAGTTCCAGGATGTTTGGACTGCTTGAAAAATGCAGATGACACACAGTGTGTTCTTGAGCTTGTCATGCACAAGTCTCTTTGCAGGATGAATCATGAGAGGCAGTGTACATTTTGAAGCATTTGTGATGCCTGACATAAAAACACATGGTCTCTTTCTTGTGTTCTGTTGCTGGTTCTCAAACACACTGACTTTGTGGACCAGGTTCAACAATGAAACAACAACTGCAGAATTCTCCATTTTTTCTACCCATTGACACCTGGCATCAAAATCACCTGTCTTTGTTCTGTTTACTTGCTAGCTTTGAGATCCACTGGCTTTATGGACCAGCAAAGTCCTTCCCCCATCATCCTGCTCCCCATGGTGGTGTTAAGCACAGGATGCAATGTGGTTGCACAGTTGCTCGTCCGCTGCGGCGCATTACAATGTTGCACAGCACCTCGGGTTAAATAAATATTTAGCTATTAAGTTTATAGAGTAAAATCCATTTTTACCCCAAGGTGTTGGAATTGGTATGTGTTACGACTGTGTTGTCTGTTGCCTTCGTTCCTGGTTCAGAACGTGTTCTCGGCAGAAAGTGAGCTTCAGACCTACAGTACAATACATTGTGTCACGTAGTTCTAAAACCATTCACTATTGCTGAGTGCTTGCTAGTAGCGTTCTACTCGGAATCGTGTCAATCCGTTTACTCCGAGTAAATGCGTCATCGGAAGCAACTTCCCTTTTAGCGAGTAACGGTTCAACACCTGTTCATTTCGAAATAAATGCGAAACGTCATTCCTGTAAGCCGGGCAAGCCGTGGTACCAGTATTGGTACTACGAGTCCCGTATGATTGTACTGTACCCTTTTCTCTTTCAGGAATTAGGACCTACTGTACTGAAATGACCGCCACAACCTAATTAACCAATATTCAAACGAAAATGTCGGTTATGCCTCTATTAATGAAAAAGACCAGCGTTCAAATCCACTGCTGGTGCATGCGGCTGGTTATTTTAGCTAGCTAGCTAGCTAGTTAGCCGTGACCGAGCAGTAATCGATTCCCTTACTGGTACCGGTTCATCACTTGCTTGTTCAAGAATACAAGCAACAATAGCAACCGAAGACATCTCGGCTAAAGGAGCCTACTCGATGAACTAAGAAGAGACTGACAAGATCTCCTCTACTAGAACCCAGTACAGTAGCTATTGTGTAGTTAGCAAAGTGAAAGTTAGTACGGAAGAGAGCAAGAAAGACAACTACACGTGCAACAGCCCCACAACTCGGAAGCTGCACCCGATTCAACCATGGCACCACCCGTCGCAGCTGCACCGCCCATTGTCTGGGTGACCGACACGGTCTTTGCCTCGAATGGGACGCAGCACATGGCGTTTTTGTTAGAAGAAGTGGGGGTCAATGCCCGAATTAAATGGGTCATGACGGACAAGGAAGAATGGATTGACACGAGCATTTTCCCCATTTCCAAAGAGCAATTGGACGGAAAACGACGACGACGTGGACAGCCAGCACCGAATTATGCCAAGACCAAGATTCTTCAAGGACCCGACCTGCAACAATATGCCACAAGGAAGGATAAGAAGAAGAAGGAGGAGACTAGAAAGGAAAAGACTAGCAACAACAACAAGACGAAAAAGGAGACAACAAAGAAAGCAGTCGCGAAAGGCAGTCTTCGTACCGGAGCTCATCTCAAAGGCTCCCCCCCAGACGAGGGCTCTTGGGAAGCCAAAGAATCAGAGGATGAGGATTCTTGGGTACCCAAAGACGAAGAAGAAGAACCCATGAGTGATGCGGATTCACACTTGAGCGATGACTCTTGGCCAGCCGTGCCAAGGAAGAGATCACCTGCCAGAAAACGACCTTCCAAGGGGGGTGCTGCTCCAAGGTCGACAAGAAAGAGAAAGCAAAGAATCAACTATAATGAGGACGACCTTTTTGCAGAGACTCCAGAGAGCGACGAGGAAAAGAAAAGGCCAAAGAAACGGACAAAGATGCGTATAACATATGCGAGTGACAGTGCAAGCCCTAGTAGCCCAGCAAGAGAGTCCAAACCTACGGCTTCTAGCAGGGAGGGGAATGAAGTGGTCAAGAAGTTGTCCAAACCTAGCCGGAATAAAGTAGTGGATGGGGATGAGCAGGATAATAGTATCATGGACGCAGGATTCAGGATTCCGAAAAAAGGCAAGGCACAACTTAAAATGGGGGGCAATGACCCGCCGGATGATATGGACGCTGGATTCAAGATTCCGAAAAAGAGCAAGGCACAACTTAGTCGAAAGAGATCCAAGGAATCGAGAAGACTTGAAAAGAAAACTCTCAAGTCAGGAGCCGACAATAAATCCACCGAACCGACCGGGACCAAGCAATTTAGCGCTGTCGAGGAGGTGGGATTGGGAGCCCACTCACCTCGGGCTGCGATTGACAGCAACCGTACAACTAATGTTACTACGGCAGTAAAACCACCTACTGACAAAAGCAGTGCTACCTCGGCACCAACCAATGTGCCGGGAATAGTCGCCAAAGCTTCGGAGTCTTCACCCTCAGAGAATGCAATCGACCTTGCCGCTGTCCATCTCAATGCTGCTGCCGCCGTTGCTGCTGCGGAAGATTCGGAAGATTCCGACTCGGATGACGAAGAGCTCTTTGCCATTGCACCACGACAAAGACCGCGCCAACCCATCATGATTGAGGCATTACCACAAGAGGAGCCAACAGGTGTTCATTGGTCTGACCAAAAAGAGGATACACCAATGAGCAGATCCGCGGACGACCATGATTTTTATGAGAAACCGTCGGAAGAAGATCCAGCTGGCACTTCCGAGCCAGCGGGCATTGTCATGACAAGCAAAAATGATGAAAAACCAACAAGCAATTATGGCGAGGAAGCGATGGAGGGACCACCGAAACAAGAAGAGCCAGTGGGAAGTTCGGAGCCAACGGGCACTGTTATGACAGACCTAAATGATGAGCCCTCAAGGAACGCCCCAGGGGACAACAATGATACTATGTCTGAGCCAGCCGGTATTGTTATTTCAGACGATAAAGACGGACCGAAAAGCAATACTCCGGGTGAGAACAACGTCGTTAATTCCGAACCAGCGGGCATTGTGATTTCAAACGACAATGATGGGCCGAAAAGCAATACTCCGGGTGCGAACAATGTCGTGAATTCCGAACCAGCCGGCATTATTGTGTCGGACGAAAAGGATAAACCAACCGGCAATACTCTGAGTGATAAAAATGCCACGCCAAACCAAAATATGGAACCAAAAAGCAAAGCTTCGGGGGGTCGAGATTATGTAGGAGGCAAAAGTCCTGAGGCAACAAGTGATGCTCCGGGAGATCATGACGTTATGTTAAATGTTGAAAAAGCAAGCAATGCTCCGGGGAATCAAGATGATTTGCCAGACAAAAAAGGTGAACTAAAAAGTGATGCTCCAGGTGACGATGTTACTTCAGACAAAAATGAAGAACCCACAAGAAACACTCCAGAATTTTTGTCAGGCGAAAGTACGGAACCAACGAGTAAAGGTGATGCCGATGCTATTTCTGACAAACATGAACAACCCGCAAAGAATACCTCAGTTGATAACGATGTCTCTAATAGCAAGGAGGAGACGGAAGCGCAAGCAACGAGTGGTCGTGCTGCTTCCAAACAATTTCTTCATCGGACCTTGAGTAAAAAGCTCGGAAAGAATATCCTGCGCCGCCGCAATGCCAATTTTTGCCCTGCCAAAAATATGGACGATCTTTTTCAACATCCTCCCGATGGCAAACATAATCTGCAACCATCCATTCCTGCGGGTACGCTGATAGATGGTCCAAGTTTGCTGCTGCGGCCGCCTTCTACTGCCGCCACTACTACCGTTGGCAAGGAGCGGGAGCCAAACACAACTGCGACTTCTGGCTCCAGCGACAAACCAGAAGTTGCATTGCCCGTTGCTACAGTTGCTCCAACAACGACGGGAACTAAGACCGAAGCTGAGTCAGGGCCAACCGCGGCAGCGACACGGCCCGTCGCCGCAGCTTCTGCTACAAGTAATGCAACTGTATCTCTTAAGACACCCGGCCCCACATCTAGTGACCAAGGTAAAGCTACTAGCAAAGCGCAGAAGACTGACGCGGCTAGTTGGAATGCTAAATACGGAGAGAAAGTAGCCAAACTCATTTCTTCGACGCATCTGAATGCACGTCCCACTCTACAAGTTCGCGACTCGGGCAAATCCCATATCATCACATCCCTGCCGAACAGCAACAAAGAGGAATCGTCAGCGGACTTACTCAATCAGCCTCCACCAAAGAAACGGAGACTTGATTCCCATGGCTCAGTAGCCGAGGCTCCGAATCCTTCTCCAGCACCAGCAAGCAAAGATGGACGCACAACTGAAAAGTTCAATGCGCCCCAAAAGGCGGACAAGAACAGCGTCAGCGTACTGCCTTTGTCTAAAAAGGGTAAAGCTGCACAGCCCGCAAAACCCGGTCAGGCGCTGCCTAAAACAAGTAAAGCTTCGAAACCCCCAAGCAACGACAAGGCCCCGCCTTTGTCGAAGAAAAGGAAAGCAGAAGACGAGATGCCTCCTCTTGTCTGCGGAAACATGAACGCCGGTGTTACTACTGACTTTTCTTTTTCAACCAAAGTGCATTTAAGCCTTGATGCCCGCAACCCCCCATCCATACAAGATAGATTGATGAAAGCTCGGGCGGAGTCAAAAAGTCGTCCTCCAAAGAAGAACGTTTCCGCAACAGCGCCAAGGGGAAATGTACTAGACCCTCCCGAGACCACAATTAACGCAGGCGGAATCTATGCTGACAGAATGTACGGAGTCAATGCTGCGCCTGCGCCAATACCTTCGACCACAAATCCGCACCATCTTTACTACCAAGCTATGCAAGATGCCATGCGCAGACAGTCGGAATCCGCTGCGTATTATTACGGGGCAGGATATCCCTATGCTTCTGCTCACTACGGCGCCGTGCCTGCTCCTCCTCCTTATCCCCCGCCCATTTTGGCTACTAGCAGAGCTCGACCTGCCCCCGCACCACCAGGTCCGATTCCTTCGTTTGGTCGATCGATGGCGCCTGCACCGGGCTTGCCGGTATCCCGCACCACCGCTGCAAAGCCACCAGGTCCCGCGCACCCCCCATTCACCTTGCCGGCACAGCCGAATGCATCCGGAAGGCCGCGTGCCCCCGATCCTCCGGGGGAGAAGCCATCCATCGCGTACCGGCAGGACTACCAGTATAGATAAAAAAAGAGTGAAAGGCAGTCAAAATTATACACGTCATGTGACAAATGTCCCAATCATCTGTGTACAGGTCACAAATAGCGGATCATATAGGACGGTCAAAACTAACGTTGTAGGTGAATGCTTGTAGCAAGCACCCTACTGGCCAATGGCAATTCTTGCATCAAACAAAAAGTAACCAGCTATTGCCGGACTAGCTAATCTGGTAGAGGTTACCGGAGTAGCTAATATGCAGTTTTAGACAGAAGTGTGACCTTGAATTGGCCTCGTTCCGCCTCATTCTACACTGTAATAGTACACTGTAATCGTTTAGCGCAGGTTTTCGGTGCAAATGTGCGTTCCAGTTGCCAATGACAGCAACACTCAATCATCAATAAAATCCATCCTCCATGACAAAACACTGTCATAGAAAATTCCAAGACACCCACTTGACTGCATCATATACCGCCACGACCATGAGAAAGAGAGAACAATTGCTACAAGAGTTTCCTGTGGGTACCTTTACCGCTTTGGAAGCTTCGGAAGCCCTTCGTCAATGCGGTGGTGATATAGAAAAGGCCAAGCAATCTTTGGAAAAGCGACGACAAAATAACAAAGAAAATGGAGACGCGGCTGGTGTCATGCCACAGGCGGCTGTGGCAGCCGCGGCTCCACGACTCCAAGAAGACAAGGGCAAACAGAAAGCACCCACAGAAATGGGCAAAAAAGAAGCCACAAAAAGTTCCAAAAACAACAGCAAGAACAACAACATCAATGAAAACAACAGCAACAACATCAACAAGAACAGCAACAAGAACAGCAGCAACAACAACAGCAGCACTATGCAACCTCGCCGTCCTCCAAATCACGCCGTCCGCATCAACAATTTATCCGATCGTCAATATTGTTGTGTCTGGTGGGTCGAGGTGTACGAGGATGGATATCGCCCGGACATAGCACGATCCTTATTGGCACGCGTCGCCCGTCACGTCAATCCCATTTTGCGGGATCGAGGATGGCGTGTCAAGCGATTGATGGAAAGTTCGTCCACCAAATTTTTGGGATGCTGCCTGTCCAATGGTCGTGGGGATGCCGATGCCGCCAGCGCCAATATTCAATTGAATGTGCGCCAACAACCGTCCAAACAGTGTCGTCACTTTCGAAGCTTTGCGCAACTTTTGAGTGTCATGTTGCACGAGATTACGCACATTTCCATTGGACTGGAAGATATTCATCCACCCGCCTTTTGGGAATTGATGCAAGAAATCAAGGGAGAATATGCCACCAAATTGGCAGCCGGAGAAGTGGACGCGGAAACAGAGGAATATGGGTGCAAGAGCAGCAACAAAGCCGCCGACAACAACGCCCCGTTGGGACACACAAATAATGGAGCTGCATCTACCACACAGGCAGAGGATGATGCCAATGCCAATGAAGCTGCTGCTACTCTCGATACTCTGCAAGATGGACAGAGCTGTGGTGCAGGCAAGGGACGCTACCGTCGTCGTCGTCCCGGTGGCAGTGGCGAAAATGGAGCCAAACGCACGGCCGTCAAAGCCTTGGGCATTCAGGCCGCCGAGCAATCGCAAAAGCGCCGTCCGCTCCTCAAAGGATCCAAATTGGTCGACAAACGTACCAAAGCGGGAAAGGCGTCCATGGAAACCTTGAAGGAATGGACGCCTCGAGAATTGGCCGCTCGTGCTGCCATGGAACGTTTGGTTGGTGGTGGTGGCGCTGCTGCAGCTGCTGCAACTGCAGCTGGGGAAAACAAAGACAATCATCATGCCAAGGCCGGGGCCGGTACCATTGGGATGGTCGAGTTGTTGGAGGATAGCGACAGTACTAGCGACAACGAAGTAGAAGAAATTGTGGATCATCAATTGACTTGCGCCTGTCGTGCTTGTCGTTGGGACAAAATGCTCTGCCGTGAAATCGTTTCCAGTCTTCGAGATTGGTCTTGAAGGAGTGAATTTTCAATGCATTCATTATTTTGGTTGCAGGCGAGAGTGGAATATACAATGGGCAAATAAAACAAAAACAAATTGGAACATCAAATATAGAATTGCAGCAGCACGATGGGAGTCAAGAGATGAACCGGATGAATCCTGGGGAGCTTTTACCAGACAATGATGAAGAACGAAGCCCAATACCAGGCTGCAGCTAGTCACGAGGGTGAAAACTTGCCATGACAATAAATTGCTAGTATTCGTTTTGCAAGCCAACCAATAACAAAAACCAAAGGATACAAGCGTGCGTCCCTTGTTAGGGAGACACTACAGCTAGCCTAGCTAGTAAGTAGTCTAAGAACAACGCAATGGTGTGTTGTTTTTTATAGCAAACGCAGAGGTACCGACGTATCATTTATACAACTGATTCTTCTTTTTCAAGCAGCGGAAACACGGCGGTACTGCCTGGAGGCTTTTCAAAGGCTTCTGCTCGGCCTCCCAGATGCTTTTGTAAGAACAATTCGACGCGGCCGTTAAAGTCAATGCGGTTATCGGGTCTCGCGAACCCGTGACCTTCATCTGGATATAACACATATTCGACAGGAATCCCTTTTTCGTTCATGGAAAAGGCAATCTGGTCGGCTTCTGCCTGCTTGACGCGGGGATCATTGGCGCCCTGCCCAATCAAGAGAGGCGATTTGATGTTTTCGACATGGTACAGGGGTGAGATTTTGCGATTAAAGTCTTCGTCCTTGTCCACGTCTCCAATTTTTAATAGCATGGCATTTCGGAGTGGAGCCCAGTACTCGGGAATGGAATCGAGCAAGGTCTTCACGTTGCTCGGCCCAACAATGTCCACGCCACATTTGTAGAGATCCGGAGTAAAGGTAAGGCCGGCGAGACAGGCATATCCACCATACGATCCTCCATAGATACACACATTGTCCGGATCGGCAACGCCTTGTTCGATGGCCCACTGCACCGCATCTGTCAAATCATGTTGCATGGCTCCCACACCCCATTCGGCGTCTCCCTTGTGCAAAAAACTCTTTCCGTAGCCTGTCGATGCTCGAAAATTGACTTGCAAGGTGGAATAGCCACGATTGGCAAACCATTGAGCTTGCGCGTTAAAACCCCAATAATCCCGTGCCCACGGACCTCCGTGTACCAGCAGTATCAGGGGTGCTTTGGCATTTTGGGGTTGCAGAGGTGTACGAGTTAAATATCCTACAAGCTCCAGGCCGTCGCGGGCGGTAATGCGCACGTCTTCCATAATGGGCATACAATCCTGATATTCTTTCAATTCCGGTTTGGAGACAAAGAGAGGTTGGGTTGTTTGACTTTCCGTGTCGTACAATAGATATTCGCTGGGTCCGTCACTGCGCGTGTAAACGACGATCCATACTTTTTCGTCGCGGGTACGACTGGCCACCGAAACTTCCGATCCTTCTGGTTTGAGTTGATCCAGGACCTTGTAGTGACCTTCCAGGTCCTTATCGAAAAAGATACGCTCCGTTCGAGCATAATTGTAGGTAATGGCACGGACCTTTTTGGAATCTTGATCCAAGGTCACTCCTCCTACATCACACTTGTCATTGGAGGAAATCTCTTCTATAATCTCGCACGTTTGCAGGTTGACTTTTAAAAGGGCTTTGGTATCCCGTCCAACCGTCGATAACAAGTACCCACAATCGGGTTCGTCTGGTCCACAAAAATCGACAAAGCCTCCTTCTTCGCCATAGGGAAAGGTAATCAAATCACGCCATTCACTGTCACCATTATCATCCCGAACGCGCACCGTATTGGACGAATCGGCTTGATTTCGGACCGTGGCGGTACGAATGGTAAAGCTTTCATCTTCGGATCCCCACCCAATCACATCTCCAGGATTTTCTGCTTCTACGACCTTTTCACCAGTCGCCAATTCCACACGGTACATGTCGAAATGTTTGGAATTTCGTTCATTGGTCCCCACCAGGATTTCTTTGGGAAAGCGTTTGTTGGTCATGAGACTGGAGGCCTTGACATTTTCGCCCGGTGTCAAATCACGGGCTTCCTGCTGCCCGCCGCCCAACATAATATCGACCGCCCAGAGATGAAAATTTTCGTCCCCTTCAAAATCTTGCAAATACAAAATGGTCTTGGAATCTTGGGCCCATGAAAATTGTCGAATCCCTCGAGACGTATCTTTGGTAATCATGCGAGCTGTTTCCGAGTCGGAAGTATCTCGAACAAAGACATTGAGGACTTCTTTTTCGTCTTGAGAGGGCGCCAAATAGGCAATGAATTTTCCGTCGGGAGATAATTTGGGGGCGGCATACTTTGGATTTCCAAACAAGATTTTGCGAGGAATCAAGGGAATCTCGTTCTTTTCGAAAGCTTTAGCGGCAGCAGCCATTGTAGTGCCTCCTCTGGTCATCGCAAGAGAAGGCACGTGAAAGGCACTGCTGATGCTAGCTACTACTAGCAACAACGACAAGAAGAGGTAGATGGAGTACATCTTGATAAATTGTGTATCCTCTATCTATCTATCTATCTATCTATCTAGCTAGCTAGCTAGCTAGCTGGAGTAGCTCTTGATGCTGCGATGTCGTCATTCTACGTTTGTGTTAGATCTCCGGCAGTTCGTTGATCTCTGTGACAAATAATTGTGAGTCAGCTTCACACATTTTGACTCATGATGATAGGGTTTGAGTCAAATCTGCAGGCTTAGATTCTTAAAAGCGAGGCGAACAACCCAGTCAGACATGTACAACGAAACACCTACTACAGAAGCTAGCGTAGTGCTGTAGTTAGGGCCCAATTTCAAAAGCAAACCGTCCACATAGGTTGGTCTACTACTACTAGCTACTACACGTAGCTAGCTATTCGCCTTCGGGCGCGGATACAGCTTTGCCAAATATAGCAAAGCAGAGTTACGACTAGGTCAGGCACAGTAGTATGAAGGAAACCAGTCGCAAAATATCCCGCCTACAAGTATGATTCAGTTGCCCCAGTTGCTTCGCCCCGGCCGTCCCAGCCTGAGGCACCGTCAAGGACCACTGTACAACTCGCAAGCTCTCTAGCCGAGCTAGGAAGCTCACTGAGTACCTCTGACAGCTCGGCAGTGAGCCGAAGAAAACTACAAAGTTCGCTCAAACTAAGGAGGGACCGAAGGCGCAGGAAGCATTCGTATAAGCTACAGTCACGATTAACTGAAGGAATTGACACCGATTTGACTGGACATTAGAGTTTCATTCCAACCACTGGTCAATGTATGCTTTCCTATCAAAGTAAGGGTCGGCCGGTAACTAGCTAGAATCTGTAGAAGGGGCGGGGGAATTTACTACTGGGTCCTTCAGTTACTGGGTCCTTTCGTTGCGGCCGGGTCGGAGCAAGTGAAATCAAGAACATAATAGTAGCTATCCGTCTGGCTGGCTGAAGCTCATAGTTGGCCGCTCCTTCTCCAGTAACACTTCCGTTGGAAATTCCAGGCGGTTCCAGTCACTTAGCCACCCAATGTCTATCGAATACTAGAGAAGCGATACTAGCTAGGTAGTAGGTCACGGTGAATAATACCGAAGATGGGTTGTGGCTATTCGTCGTCAGTGACTAAGCGCAATTGTAGTTCTTCGCACGGGCTAGCTGGCCACGAGCCAGCTCCAGTTTTTCATGTCGCTGTAGTTCGTTGTCTCCGGTGCACTACTCGTACAACTCCAGCTGGTAAGGGCGTGCCAACTCCAGTGAAGAGTGAAGTCGGCGGCTTAACTTCCCTTCAATTGTACTATGTAAGCATTAGGCTTGGAGAGAGAAACGCCGGCGTACGTAGCTAGTCAAACTGTGCCGGTACCTCGTCGTTAGGGTTTCTGCACCTCGTCATCACAGTTTCAGAAAACTGCATAGAGTGAGCTTGTTTCGGTCTGAAAACTAAACTGCATAAATTGTGGTGAACGCTCTATGCTACTTTGCTACATTAGCTGACAACAGCTACAACAGTAGCTACAGAAGGTTTTTGTTTGCCAGTGGAACATGCTACCGGCAGCAATAGTCTACCAGGTCGTCCAGGTGGCAGGGCAGCCCTCTGGACTCAAGCTCCTGGCGCATGAGGTCCTGCCGGTAATTGAACCATTGTAAATGGGTTAACTATTGATAATACTTAATTCGTTTTCTCCTTCAACCAAAGTAAGAACACTGCCGGTTTTCGCCACGATTGTCGAAAAGACTTGACACCTAACTTCGATTTTGAGGTGGCACCATGCTTCAATACTCGGCATTTAAGACTAAATATCGGTAACCGTACATTTGTTCAATCCCTTAGAAATTAGAATAGGATCAACAACTTTGGGCGACAAGCTCATAAATCTAATCGGTATAGCTGATCCGGACTATTATTTCTCATTTGGCTCAAGTATTCGGAGTTCACCTCTGGAGGCAGTTGCCTTTCAGTGAATTCTCGCTGGATGATAATTCTCATTTGAGGAAAACCATGAACGAACGAATCCTACAATGACCTGCCACGCACGTTTTGAGTGCCACTGCAACCTTGTAACTAGGAGTTATTTTTTATTGGAAGCGCTGAAAGAATTCTCACAATTTTTTATTCCGTCCTTAATTGGAAGACCACAACCTGACACTGAAAGATACATCTGTCTCTCACAAAAACAAACACTTCTCTACCTTTTACAAAAGCATAGCAACCATGGTTCAAGCAAAGCAAGTTACATTTGGAAACTCACTGGTGTATTCCTATGAAATCACCCGTACCGAGTTCGAACGAAGCGCAAGTTGGTTTTCTGCAAGGGAGTTTCAGGCTATGAGATGCCATGCCTACGGTCTGGCCAAGACGGCCACCCTTTTGGGAGAAGATGAACAACGCGTGTTGCATGGAAATACGCTGCGAGGTTTGGAAAAGCTCATGGACAAGAAATCACTGAGCATGAAACGCCGACGCAATGTTGTGAAATGTGCCGTGGAACTGCATGCAATGGAAGTCTGGCCACCGGTGGATGAAAGAGGCGAGTACATTCAAGCAACTTTAAAGAAATATGTGCGCAAACACCGCGGAGCTGCCTTGGAGGCTGCAATGGCAAGAGCTATTGGGGATGAGCAAGAAGCCCGAAAGATTTACTTTGAAATGTTCACTCCAACCCCACTCTCGAAAGCTGGCAAGATGGAGACAGCGCGTGTACTCGTATTGTCTTCTGCTGCCTAGGCAGACATGAACATTACAATCAAGACATGATTTTTTGTTTCTACATTTTATATATTCATATATCCTTACTATAAATTATAATGATTTTACTATATAACTATCTCGCATTTTATCTTTCATTCGAGCTATTGATTCATGTATTCTACACTGCAACAATCCTATTCGAGTACCAAGTCAACTACTCGTCCTTGAGTGTTTCTTTGCGTTCCGTCTCTTACGCTCCCTTGCGCACTCTTGCACCAAGTACCAAACTGAAGCCCACCGCCAAAGCCGCCATTCCAGCCGACATTAGCACAATGCTGCGCTTCTCTTCCCACCATTTCTTGTTGTATTCGTCGTTGCCGCCGTCCTCGTCGTTGTAATTGGACGTTGCCAGCTCAATCTCACGGCTTTCTTGGACTTCCTTCTTGTCGTCCAAAAGCCAATCCTGGGGCATGTTCTTGTGAATGGTATCTGCCTGAATGGGCGCCGGGGCCTTTAGCCAATATCCCATGGGATCTTTGTCCTCAACTTTTTTGGGTTCGGAAAGCCACACTTGGGGCATATTCTTGTGAATGGACTTGCGCTCCACTGTCTTTGGGGCTCTGGTCCACCATTCCAAAAGGTCCTTTTCTTCTTCTTGGGTGGGTTTGGAGGGCAACCACACCTGGGGCATGTTTTTGTGGATGGATTCTCTCTTCACATTCTTGGGACCTTGGAGCCACCAACCCATGGGGTCTTTTTCCTTGGCCTTTTCCTCGTTCGTTTCGGTCGTGACCCACATTTGAGGCATATTCTTGTGAATGGACTTTCGTTCCACTGGTTTGGGTTCCTTGAGCCAATAGTCCATGGGATCCTTTTCTTCTTCCTTCTTGTCCTCTTTCTTGTCACTGCTGACCCACATTTGAGGCATGTTCTTGTGAATGGACTTTCTCTCCACTTTCGTCGGCTCCTTAAGCCAGTACTCCATGGGGTCCTTTTCTTCTTCTTGTTTCGTTTCGACGTTCTTCTTGGATTCTTCTTTTCGTTCCGTCACCCACATTTGAGGCATATTCTTGTGAATGGATTCTCTCTTGACAGTTCTAGGTGCTTCCAACCACCAAGCCAACAAATCCTTTTCTTCTTTTTTGGTCAGTTCACTGGGAAGCCAGACCTGAGGCATGTTTTTGTGAATGGATTTTCGCTCTACTGGTTTGGGTTCGCGGCACCAGTATTCCATGGGATCTTTGGTTTCCTCTACCTTGGTTTCACCATCCTCCGAAATATCGTTGCTGTGATTGGTATAGAGCCATCCGTGAGGAATATTCTTGTGAATGGATTCTCTTTGGACAGCCTTGGGAGCTTGCAACCACCAATCCTTGAGATCCTTCTCTTCTTGTTTTGTAGGAGTACTGGGCAACCAAATTTGAGGCATGTTTTTGTGCATAACGTCGCGCTGCACGGCCTTGGGTTCCTTTAACCAAAATTCCAGGGGATCCTTATTGTTGTTGTTGGGAGTGTTGGTTTCGTCGTCCTTCGTCTCCTTGGCCGCGGTCGGTAGCCATACTTGCGGCATGTTTTTATGAATCGATTCGCGTTTCACAACCTTGGGAGCGCGGACCCACCATTCCATGACATCTTTTTCTTCGGCTTCATTTTCAGGTTTTGTGGGTAGCCAAACTTGGGGCATATTGTGATGAATCGATTTGCGTTCGACCGATTTGGGAGCTTCCAACCACCAGTGCAACAACTGCTCATCGTCGTTTTTTTGTTTTGTGGTAGTGGCTTCTTCCTTACTTTCTTCGTCTTCTTTTCGGTCCAGCAACCAATCCTGTGGGACATTGGCGTGAATCGACGCACGTGGAACGGCTTTGGGCTCTTTGAGATAATACTCATAGGGATCGTAGTCGGCGGTGTCCTTTTTCTCCTCGACAACGGCGTCTTTCTTTCCCATGAGCATGGATCTGAGTTGTTGGAACATTTTGTTGTTATGGTGAGTTGGGCTTTTGGCGTTCTTTGCTGCTTGGTTACTTGTGGCTTCGAGGCTTGTTTGCGGGGTGCGAAAGCGATTGCTTTTTCTTTTTCTGTTGTTGGTTGGTTGGTTTTAATTGATAATAATAATATTGTGCGCTTTTAGATCAACTCAAAAGTTAAACCAGTCCACTCACCGGTGTTTTGACAAGACAACTCGTATGGTACGTGATATCGCGGAGTGAGGGGAGGGTGGTTGATGGATGGGGTGGTTCTCATTTTTTCGATTCGCTTTCTACTCCCTCATTCTTTGATTCAGATAGAGACGATTTGGCGTGAGTGGTTGATTCGTGAATTATGACTGTTATGTTAACTGGGTTCGGAGTAAATGACAGTTCACAATAACCCAGATTGGAGGGTATTTAAGTATCTGCAGTTCTGCACAGCAGCACAGGCTACTCGAGCATGCCGCTGGAAGCCTGGAACCTGACTTGATTGCTACTCATTGTACAGTACTGTGTACTGTACCGTACCACTTTGCAATCTTGGGTCATTGGTGGTCACACGCGAAGTGTTCTTCAGGGTTAAAACTTAAAAGGTGTCAAATGCGATCTTTTGTTGGAATGAGAACGAAACCTCACCTCTAACCTGACTGACCAACGATTGAACCTTCAACTGGGGTTCCAAAGAATCAACCCTTTCTCCATCACGTTCTCTCGGAGTCGGCCCCTCCGTCTTGCCTGGATTCTAACTGTTCTCACGCCATCTGTTTGTGCTTTAACCAATAGCAGATCACCATCAACCTACCAGTAGATAGAAGTAGCTTGCAAAGGTTTGGGTTATCGATATCACATATCTTTGGGTGATCCTTATCCTTGTTTTCGGTTGTCAACCTCGAGTCAGTAGTGATCTTGGAAATGCCGTCATTCTGGCCACCAGCAGTAGCTAGCAACTTGCGACAAAGGGCATTGGAGCAACAATATGCTCTATCTCCAATGATGGACTGATACTACTCGTAGAGTTACTTCTCGGGCTACTTACTACGGTGCATACAAAAACGACACGAAGATAGATACAATGTGCTTTTCAAAAAGTTGACTTTTTGTTTATTTCATTTTTAACGACAAACTGGTGTGGTGAACTATATTTATTTCTTCTCTGCCTCCACTGAGGCTTTCACCAAGTTACACAAATGTTTTTAAAACGCAACATATAATACGCAATGATCGATCCATCTTTCATCTGCGTTTTTCTTCTCCCATCCAGTTTTTAATGAGTGACACCCTCGGCCTTGAGATTTGTCTCGAGATCCTTGATCAACTGGAGAGCGGATTCGGGCAAGACCACGACACCCGTTTGACTGATACCGGCAAAGTTGACCTTTTGCATCCACTTGAGGAGTCCCACCTTTAACGTGTCTTGAATGAGGAAAAAGACAATGGAATAAATCCAGACAAACCAAAAGACAAACTGATTGGACTTCAATCCTTGCACGAGAATGCCTTCAATTTCTGAATCGGGCCAAAAGAGGGCCAAGATACTCGACAAGAACAGGGCCAGACAAGCACCACAAAAGAGAGGCATGGCCGGACGGATTTGCCAAAAGAAGCGATCTCCAGTACGCGCCGAGAAGAGCGTCAAAAAATCCGAGACGGACACCTTCAAGTAAATGGCGGTAATGATTTGTCCGTATTGCATGCCTTCGACGCCCAATTTGGCAAAGAAACCATCGGGATTCCAGCTGTCGAGCATGAACCAAAGCAAGAGCAGCGAACTCAAACAGGCCACCATGCCCAATTCACTCGATACTGTAAAGAGACAGGTCAAATTCCACTTGTTGGGGGTCTGGGAAGGTTCGGCATTATCATAGGCAATACTGATCAACGTGCCGTCGTTCAACAAGGTAATGAGCATGAGCATGATGACGGGCATGTGGAAGAACTCCGGCCATTCCAAGCCACGATCAGGATCGTCGGGTTGTGTGAAGTCCATGGGCGTGAACGCAAAAATGGAAATGAAAAAGAAAATCAACAATTGCAAGGTGGCGGCAATACGGTAGGTGATGAAGTTGTTGATGCGTTGAAAGATGGCACGGGCAATGAGAATGCCGTGGATAATCGTTCCCAAGCCTTCTTCGGTCAAGACAATATCGGCGGCGGCACGGGCGGCATCAGTGGCACCGGCCACGGCAATACCAATGTCAGCACGCTTCAAGGCTGGGGCATCGTTGACGCCTGTTGTGGGATAAAGTCAAGGAGCAGCCGCTGTGTTAGTAATTGCAATAGAACTTCAAGTGCAGGGCATGTGGATAAAGAAGGAAGAACAAAATCAACAACAATAACAACATAGACACTTACCATCTCCGGTCATTCCCACGGTGTAGTGCATCTCACGAAGACACTCGACAATCAAATACTTGTGTTCGGGATAGACCTGGGCAAAGCCATCTGCGGCCAAGCAAAGGTCACCATAGGTCTCACTTAAATCATCGGGCTTTTTCTTGGTTTCCGGGTCCAACAAGGGCAAACGTTCGGCGGTAAAGATTTTATCGCCCATTTCCAATTGGTTGGCGGTATTGCGAGCAATCAACAAGTGGTCACCGGTAATCATTTTGACACCCACTCCATATTGGTTGGCGTCCTTAATGGTTTGTTTGGTATCGGGACGTGGAGGATCTAGAAAGGTCAACAAACCACACATGGTCCATGTGCCATTTACGGTTTTGGCCACGGCGAGACAACGAATACCCAAGGCACCGAGGCGGGCCACATCGGCTTCACATGCATCTCGAACTGCAATTTGATCCGCTGGCAACAGATTCAAGATAATGTGAGGGGCTCCTTTGGAGGTCTTGAATTCTTGATTGGTTTTAATGTTCTGTACAGTGCCTTCGGTACGCTTGATTTGAGGGTCAAAAGGCAAAAAGTCCACTTGCTTGTAATCCTCCAACAAATCATAGTTGACAGACCCAAGGGTCAATCGATCAAGGGCATCGCGGGGTGGTTCCTTCCACTTGGCCGCCATGGCAGCATAAAGCAGGACCGTTTCTTGGGTTTCGCCATCACAATAAATGGGGGTATCTTCTTGAAGGACCATTTGGTTCAGAGTGAGCGTTCCAGTCTTGTCCGAGCAGAGAATGGACATGCCAGCAAGATCTTCAATGGCGGAGAGCTTGGCGACGATGGCTCCATGCTTGACAAGTTCCTTCGATCCAATGGCCAATGTGGTAGTGGTGACAATTTCAATGGCAAGTGGAATGGACGCCACCAAAACCACGACCGTGTAGGAGAGAGCTTCCTTCACGTCCACTCCCGAGACCAACAAGTAAATGAAATAAATAAGCGACAAAGTGATGGACAAGGCGACGAGCACCAACATGATGGTCATGAGAATTATTTGAAGATGGCTGTGTTCGCCAGTATCTCCCAGCAAGCTTGCTGTCTTTCCAAAGAACGTTTCGGCTCCAGTAAATTCCACGGTTCCTTCGACTTCTCCACGAACCACAGTCGAACCCATCTTGCAAGAATCACCCTTGAACATGGTGACGGGGAGCGACTCTCCCGTAAGAGCTGCCTGGTCCACGTCAATCTCGGAATTATTCACACGGCAATCCGCCGGGATAGCGGAACCACTTCCAAGAAGGACGGTGTCTCCAGGAACCAAGAGAGTAGCATCGATGACAGCCCACTTGCCATCACGCTTGCAGGTAGCAGATGGTTTGAGGCTCGACTTGAGGGCCGCCACAGCATTGCCCGCCTTGTTGATCTCGTAGAAACTGATGGAAGCATTGGTAAACTGAATGAACAGCAAAATGCCCATATCCAACCAATTCTGAATACCAGCCTCAATGATAATCGCCAACCAAATCATGATGGGCATGGGAGCCCAGAACTGCCGCAAAAAGACAAGCCACTTGGGATCGGACTTCTCGGGCAACTCGTTTTTACCATACTGCTCGAGCCTCTTGGCAGCTTCTTCCGAGGTCAAACCTTCATGATTGTACACAAAATCATCGGGGGGGGAATTACCAATATTATCCTCAATCTCCGCAGTACTTTCCGAACCTGTCGACATGCGACGTCCCATGGCTTCTCTCTTGGAAGCCGTTCCAAACGCCGCAACTTCTTCGGCCAACTGCAAATCATAATTTCCACGGAACTGAGAAAATTTGGCAATCACATCGGACGAACTGATTTGACGTCTTCGGCCTTCTTGACGGACAATGGCATCTGGCTTCATGCTCAGCAACACGGTGAGATCCGACACAGTACGACGATCAACACGGGGAGCACGAGCAATATCATTGTGGCCCAAATGGCCCGACCTCTGCCCAGCTACGTCGGCAATGTTCATACCGGTAAGGTCGGACAAAGCCTGGACTCTTCGGCGAAGGGATTTCATCGGAAGGGGAGCAACAGCGTCCTCCTCTTCGGCCTTTTCCAAGTCAAAGTCGCCGATACGCACCGGATGGGTCAACTCTGTGACCTCGTCGCTCTCATCTTTGGAAGGTGTCGGTTCCATTTTTTTTGTTTTTTTGTTTTTGAATAATTAATTATTTTTCTTGTTGTTTAGTTTTGTTTCTGAAGTTCAGCTGGAACTGAGTTGTGAGACTTCGCAGATTTTTGTTTGCAGAAGCTCATGCCGGGAAATCCATTTTATCCGTGAAATCTATCATCAGGAAGTCAAAGCTAGCTAGCTGCTGGTACTAGCTAGCTAGCTAGCTAGCTAGCTAGCTAGCTACAGTGGTAGCAAACCAAACATTCTCTCAGAAAGATGCAATCGTGCATTTTTTTAAATTCGCGAGCCCAACTCAACCCACCAAGCACAGTAGTACCAGGTAGTTGTTCTACCTGTAGTATGTAAGTACGTACCATAGTTGCTACGGAAGCCAAAGAGGAGGAAGGAGTTCCAACGAGCCAACAGCAGTTTTTTCACCTCACGATTTCACGGGAGTAACCAAAGGCTACTCGCTACGTACCTAGCTGGCTAGCTAGTAGTTGCATTGTCTCTTCCGCTAAAAATACAAATTCAAAAACCCTAGGCCTCCTTCCGCAAGAAAAGAATGACTTCCGTAAAAGTCAGATGTGCGTTCTATTCCAGTTTGTACTACTAGCCAGTAGCCACTGCCAATTAAATTTTGCTCGAGGCTTCTACAGGTACTGGATAGTGTACGAACTTACTGTAGATATAGTCTAGTTAGCTCTTATGCCGATCATGGAATTCGAGCAACTACAGGCTTTCGTCCTACCCGGTACCTGAAAGCAGCATTAGCTGTACTACTAGTACTACTTCTACACGATACTACACGGATTTCAATGGTTCGCATTCGGTCGTGTTTTACGTAACTGAACAATTTGTTCTACTAACTGTACTACAAGCTAGCTAGCTAGTAGTAGTAGGTAGTAGTGCTACTACTTACTGAAGATATTACCGGTACCCGCACTGCGGCTAAGGTACAATAGCTAGTAGTATGGTAGCTAACTGAATCAAGTGCAATTTTGGCCGGATGAGCTAGATGCCGTGCGGAACCAAAGAAGTGGTGGCAACCCACATCTTCTGCAACTTCGCCAGGAAGTGGAAGATACAAACAACTGGCTCCTTTCAGCATGTACTGGTACCTTTCAGCAGGTACTAGTACGACCGTACTGGTACCTCATCGAGTTGCTGGTAACAAAATTGACCAGCTAGACTACTACTAGCTACTAGTGAGTCGTTTCGGGAGCGGGTCGACGAGAGTGCGACCAGGCGGTGGCAGGGGCGGCCGGGTGGCCATCGGACAGCCAACTAAAGAACGCGGAGAGCAAAAAAAGGCCAACAGATCCAATGCGGGCTGATGAATACGCCCTTTGGAGTGGACCTAAGGTATCTCTCCATCCAGTACCTACTAGCTAGCATTAGCTACCTACTAACAGTCGCGGAGTGGGCTCACTCAAATTTAAATCGCTCTAGCTTGACAAGACTGAGTCCAACTGACTCGGAACTGGAGCAGCCTTGATACTTACTATTAAGTTCCGTCCCACGGATCCAAGCCAACTCCCCGCCCCCGCCCATTTGGATATCAGCATTGGTGCATTGGTGAGTGGAGGAGGACTTCAAACGATGCCTAGCCTTTGTCGGCAAAGCAGTACACAGAATCTTGTTCAACGGCCCGGCTGGGATAATTCAAATCGGGCGCGGGAAATCTTCTGTTTTTTACATTTTACAAAGTAGTCGTGCCAAATTGGAGGGGGCCGTGATCATTTTTTGCATCTGCTGACTGCTAGACAGAGTAGTACTGGCAATGATGTTGCTCATTTCCGTGGATCCATCCTTCTTGGGTCGACGTCCCCGTCTCGGCTGACGCTCACTGTCGGGTTCTGGCTGTGCGCTGGCAATGATACTCATTTCCATGGATTGGGTTCACTTCCCCGTTTCAGTTCAGTGAGTCACATGACACTCTCTCTTTCGGATTCTGGCTGTACTTCTCTAACACTAAGGAGGCTGGCATTCGCTACAAAATCCATCTCTGGTACCAGTAGGATATGCCTGATGCAACACCCCCGTGCATCCAGACTGCTGGACCAAGAAACAATTTGAGATAGCCTTTTTTTGGTCTTGGTTTGAGATGTGGTCTTGCTTTGGCTGGTCTTGTTGGGTCCTCCGTCTGGCGCCGTAGCCACCTGACACTTGGATCCACATCCTCTAGCACCTTGATGCAGCATTATGGCTCTGCTTGCAGGTCCCACGGCTCTATTTTGTTCTAGTACAATGATAAGGCTTGTTAGAACTACGTAGACATTTATTTCCCAGTATAATTTGCCTGTCTATAATAATAATATTGTTTTTATTTGTCGGTAGAACTTGCGCGCGCATAATAAATAAAGCACCTAACATGCATACATACAATGTCATGAATTGTATTTTGGTTTTGTGTTTCAAGGATGTTGCATTGGAATGCCTCCCATGGGATTGGCGGTTGCGGCGGCGGCTGGTACTGGCACGTGTTGCTGTTGCTGCATATGCAGTTGCTCATGCGGCAGGGGGGCCGACACCCGACCTCCTCCACCTGCGGCTGCGGCTGGCTTTTCGGGTTTATCCCCGCGTACCGCTTCACGATATTTGCTCAAATACAATTTCAGTGGTTCTACATATTTATCAAATCCCAGAGTGGACATGGCCCATAATAAATCATCACCATTGATGGTTTTTCGTTTTTCTTGGAGACATTTGTCACTTGCCTCGGAAGTAATGAAGGAGATAAACTCACTGACACATTCCTGCACCGTTTCTTTGGAATCTTTGGCAATTTTGGCATTTTCAGGTAATGTGTTCTTCATAATCCGAGCAATATTGGCAATGGGTAGATACCGATCCTACATGGTACAGTAGCAGATAGGACACGCGCCAGAAGTAGAATAAAATAATGAGAGAAAGAGAGGGAGAATGTTGAGTACACGGTGGGAATACAAGAGAAATCTTGCCACCCAATCCACCAACAGTCAACTCAGCAGCAAACAAGAAATTCTTGACACTCCATTCTCAGCACCCATGCCCAACTTTCTCTAGCAGAAGGGATGCTCCAAAAAGTATGTCGGCTTTTCAATGGATCCTCCTTCGTCCAAGAGACACACAACGCCTCTGAAATGCCCATAATCAAGAAAGAGTCATTTCCCAGAAAGAGTAAGCGTCTCCGACTTGTAGAGTTGGATTTGCCGAAGACATGTTTGTGTTTGGCATCGAATTACGGTAGACCAAAAGAAGGCCACCTTCCTCACTCTCTGTTTCCCGTGGGCGGCACACGAACAACATTGCTCCGCCGGACAATCAGCTTGTGGTGCTGCCAGGGTGTGTTGACCTTCCTGCTATCTACTACAGTACAGTACTAACCTGTTCGCGAATCTCCTCATATTCATCACCCATCATTCCTTTCCCATCCCCCATCCCGTCATTAGGCGCAGCCATTATGATGATTGATTCTGAATTGATTTGTTATGAATTTAAAGTGTGTTGATGATCTCATGCAGAGAGATCTTTTGTAGCTTGTTCCAACTTGCGGTGGTTGGATTTGGAGTTTGAGAAAGAGGACCGTTGTCAGAACCCTGTGTCATGCATCCACGATATAATACTCTGTTCACTACAAGATATCAAGGAACCAAGAATGAACAACACTTCTTGATTCAATAGAGTCTAATCTAGGTTGTTTCCGTGTGTCGCACAAGACAGTCTGTTTCGTGCTTCTGGTACTACAAGTTGATGACTTGCTTCTTGTTTGTTGGTTGTTGTTGTTGATATCGATGTCGATTTGTCCAGCAGGTTCTATTGTCTCAAGCGGTGCCATTATTAGTCGATGTGATTGGCGCGACAGCCCAGCAAGCGTATTGGCTTCAGCTGTTAGTTGCCACATTGTGCACTGAACATCCGCGTGCTGAGGAGAGACAGCGCATTGAAGGATCATAACCTTTTCGATCCCTCCGGACCAATCAAAATGACATTGATGGATAAAGTATCCATCCTTTGAGTGTCCCGAACCCTACTGTTATCAGGTACCAGGAAAGTGCAACCTGGAGTCTGTTCATTTTGTTTGTAGGGTAATGTTCAAATCATTGGGTTACCATGAAAATCACTTCCAGCCTATTGTGAGGACATACACTGGAGCGAGACATGGCTTCTATGATACAAAACACCATAATCATTGAAATTTGCACCAGGAACATTGACAAATTTTGTGCAGAGACAAATCTTCGAAGACTGAAAGCTGTCAGTCTTGTGAATCAAGATTCAGCGGGCGTGTGCTTTTTTGCTATGTCTTGCTACCTTATTGGATGTTGACCATGAGGTCGATTCCCTGTAAATTAGATGGGTGTATTTATCCATGACAGCAAGAAAAAAGGTATTCAGCAGTAGAAAGCTGCATTTGACTTTGTCACTGGAACTTGCATCTGCTTCTGATTTCATGCTGGCTTGGACTGGCAACATCAGAGATCTGAATCACTCCTCAACTTGAGGGGTTGGTTAATGAATCTTAGATGTCATTGTTGTTCTTGTGAACCATGATGTAGCTTTTCTCTTGCAACAGTCAAGTCACCTATAGCTGCTAGGCACTGGCATGGATACAAAATTTGAACTTAAAAGAACAGTTCCCCGCCAGCCAGAACTGTTGCCAAAGACATTTGACACCTTGAAGACAAGTCATGACATAGATTCAATCAACAGCAGCTCTGATAAGTTGCTGTCAGAGTCACTGCATTTCAATGCTCTGAAGCTCATCTTTGATTCCATTGTTCTTGATCTTCGAAGAACAACAAGTCAATGTCACTTTTTTTTCACCTGAAAAGCAAAAACATAAGTGTGTTGCTCTCCATAAGTCAGGATCCACAATAGAACCTCTATGTTTTCCATTGAATGTGCTGCAAAACACTTGGCACATGAAAGAAAGCAGCATTGTTTTTCTTTGTCCCACCAAGATGTTGCAAATGTAACATCAGTTTGTGTGATGTTGGCTTTGCAATTTGTCCCCTAAGTCTTTCCATTTCTCAACAGGGAGGCTTAATTTGATCCTCATCTCACACACATCCATTGTCGCCAACTCAAAAATGACATTAAAATGAGATAGGAACCAATCATGACAGCTTGATGCTGATTCTAAACAAATTGATTAGGGATGCCGTGGTTCAACACATCCTCTTTCATTGGTTGCTGCCTGACAAAGCATCATTGGTAGTCTGGACATCCTCCTGTCCAGGAAGGCATTCAAATGGAGGATCAATTCTCCAAACAACAGTCTTCTTATTGTCATCTTGTTATGAGGTCACCATGGGGCCAACCTTCCTGCTGTGACGAAAACATCATGAGCTTATCCAACATCTCATGCTTCGTCCAAAACTTCTTCTCTGTCGGTGACACCTTGAAATAAACCATGGCCAAATTTCTGTCATGTTTGTCAATTGCCCTGAGAATCTCATCAAATTCTTGCATCATGGCACTGTCATGAAAGTTCATAAAAATTCTTTGTTCAGTCTGGGTTTTTGTCAAGCTAGCAGCGCATCATCATTGTCAACACTTTCATTTTGTCTTGCTCTGGTCCACATTTCATGCAAATGGAAGACTTTGGCAGCTTGACCATGCAAGTGATGACAGATGGACAATTTTACCCGTGATTTGACTGAAGTCATGATGGCAATTCCCGTCTTTTAGACACAAATTGGCCAGACAGACTGTTTCTGTCACAGGTCGAAATCAATCCCGTGCTTTTCTGTGAAGTTGTGTGCTGGGTGTTGCGCTCTGTAGCGTTCCACTTAGTTCCTCCGGCACCAATGTTGTGCTTCGTCAATAATCTTGATGACTGTGAAGAAAAGAAGCCATTATTTGGATCTTTGGAGAAGGCGTGTTGTGTGCAGTTCTATGAAGGGTGGTAGTGAATTGTCAGAAATGAGCAGTTGATTTCCAGAGGGCCCGATCAAATTTGATCAAAATGCACCTCAGTTTAATTTATCACAAGTTTCTTGTTTGTGATGCACACAGGCAATTGCTTCAGTTTGGTGAAATGTTGCAGTTGGAAACTTTAGACCAAAATGAACAAACTTGCCGACAATTGCTCTCTTGTTGACGAGTTGTTGGTGACATGACAAGCATGTTTCAGATTAACAGTTGCCTGCAGCAGTTCTATTTGTTAAGATGGATGCTGCTGCACACTCGCCGCTAATGCAAGACGTGATTTGTTGAGATTGTTGACGGCAGTCATGGACAAATCGGATTTCGAGAGTGCTGATCTTCATGCCCAATCTTGGATTTGTTAACCCAAAATTGGATTGTCTCTGACCAGCAGACTTCCTGCTGTTGAGCACCCCCATGCACCCCCAGCCATTGCCAATGCAACATAACTGGGTGAATTCTCAAGAATCATGATTAACCCAATCTTGGATTTGTTAACCCAAAATTGAATCATCTCTGACAAGTGGACTTCCTGCTGTTGAGCACCCCGATGCACCCTCAGTCATTGCCAATGCAACATGACTGGGTGGATTCTCAAGCATTGACCCAATCTTGGATTTGTTACTAGTAACCCAACATTGGATTACAGTGTCTCTGGCCAGTAGACTTCCTGCTGTTGAACACCCCCATGCACCCCCAGCCATTGCCACTGCAACATGACTAGGTGAATTCTCAAGCATTGACCCAATGTTGGATTTGTTAACCCAAAATTGGATTGTCTCTGACCAGCAGACTTCCTGCTATTGAGCACCCACATGTATCCCTTTGCCACTGCAACATGACTGGGTGAATTCTAAAGAATTAACCCAATCTTGGATTTGTTAACCCAAAATTGGATTATCTCTGACCAGCAGACTTCCTGCTGTTAAGCACCCTCATGTGCCCCCAGCCATTGCCAATGCAACATGATTGGGTGAATTCTCAAGAATTAACCCAATCTTGGATTTGTTGCACACAGGCAATTGCTTTGGTGAAACATTGCAGTTGGAAACTTTAGACCAAAATGAACAAAATTGATGAGAATTGTGCTTTTGTTGACGAGTTGTTAGTGATGCAGTGTGATAAGCATGCTTCAGTGAGAGTGGTCACGCAGTCATCACTCCTTATGCTACATTGCATTTTAGCATTTCAAGATTGATCATGTTACATTCAGTAAAACTCACGAGCTCTTTCAGAGTCTTGGATTGATTGCTTCATGATGGGTTCAACTCTCTTGTTAGATTTGATTCCATCCTTTCAGGTTGCCAGTGTTTATCCAAGGAAGTGAATGTCCTTTGCTCTCTGTTCCTCCTTGCATGATGATTGGTTTGACTGGGAATCCACAGACACATGCATTCTCCTCAACACTTCATCTCTTGTTTTGATGTTTTCCACTCAGGCCATGTTGTTGTTATGAAGCATGATAGCTATCCTCTCAGCAAACATCACTCCAATTGGTCAAGTTTGAAGTGTCTGTCTTATGCAGTGTCACCCATGTCACTGCACTGTTTCTTTTTCATGCTGAACAGCAAACAGTGACTGATTTATAACAAATTGTTGGAATTGTTTCTAAGGCTAGTGCTTTGGAAACAAATAGAAAATAATTTCTTTTTGTTGGTCCTCCCAGTGCTTCCAGTTAGACATCAGCTACTAGTAGGCAAACATTGCACCTAGTAAAATCTGTGGTAACTGTGTGTGTTGGGCTGACCCTTTTGTCATTGATTGACTCATCAGTGATGGGGATTGTCTGCTTCACATGCATGTGGAAACGGGGTCTGTGTCTACATGCACCACAGATTTTGTTGTTAGAGTTGATAAGAAGTTGTGGGTTGGATCTGGATTGTTTAAGAATTGCAATTCTCTCTTTACCACACAGGGCACAGTTTTTGGTAACAAAAGTTTTGACCACACTGATTGGGTTGCCTTGCCAGATGATGCTTCAGGTCATTCCTCCACGTTGGTTGGTTGGGGATGGATTTGTATCATGGAATTGCCGGGTTGCAAACTGCTAAGCAAACGAATCAGATTTCTTGCCAAATTTGACAATCTTTTGGACTTCGTTGAAATGTTGTTGCATTCTAGCTTTGAGTTTTTGTTGTGTGTTTCCCATGTGTGCTTTTCCTGTGTTGTTGCATTTGAGTTTGTAGACTGCCATTGAATTCCTGCCCATGTTGTTGTAGCCACATGTCCCGGTTCCTCCAGTTCTGCAGTTGCAAGGAAGAGGTTCAAAGTCTTGGGAGGTTAGACTAACTGTGAGTTTCCTGGACATTGGAACATTTCTCTAAGGTTGGTGAACAGACACACTCAACCATTGGAGGTTGAATTTGTCTTTGACAGTTTTGATGAGTGCATGCACCGGTTCAGGCCAGAGGTTAGAATGTCCAACACAAAAGTAGATTGTTCTCCTTCTGTTTTGTTTGTTGTTGGGATCATCCTTAGCTTGTTTAAGAGCTTTGGCTTCTTCGTTGTGTTGCAGTTGTTTGGTCAATGTTGGGATCTTTTTCATTGGTGACTAGACCTGTGTGTTGCAAAGCTTGAAAGTGTTGTGGGTAGATTTTGTCTACTAGTAAGGGTAAATTCTTGTTTGTTTCCATGATTGTTGTCAGTTTAGACAGTCTTCAGTTTTGTAAACTCCTGAAGGGATTGCTTTGTTGGTTTGGTTTGAGACACACTCAGAATTGTAGCCTTGTAGGTCTCCGTTGGTTTCTCAGACAAATTCAGTGTCCGCAGTAGGTGTGGAAAAAAGTTCCCTGTTTCAATTGACATTTGGAGTCATTTTGTGCTGTTGGTAGCTCTCTTCTTGACTTGTCTAACCACATGCCGCAGGTGAACTGCATGCAGTTTCCTCCTGCTACTCTGTTTGGTGAGTTTTGGAATTTAATTCTCCACTTTTTGCACAACAAGGTGTGGCTATCCTGCCAATCCATTTCATCTTTTCATCAACGCCATCAAGAGAAAGTTTCGTGTCCCTGAGATTTTTCCTCCAAACATTCAAATCATGCCTCAAATTGCAGTCGAACAAGGGGTTTGAACTTCCTTGAGATGTTTACAGCAGATAGAGAAAACCATGGTGGCATAACCGAATGAACATCTTGTCATGTCATGAACAGTCAGATGTTCTAATTTTTGATTGGATGTCTTCTTGCTATGCAATTGATGTTAACTTGACATGTCAAACATTGTGTCATCACATTAGACACAACTCTGCTTACCAGCATGTCAAAGTCAGTCTTGAAGATTAGTCTTCCTGCACAGTCAACTTGCTGACCTTGAACAAGTGCATGGTTCCTAAAACATTTTTCTTTTTTGAGCAGCTCACTTAGCTTCTGTGCTCTGTCTTTGAGTGTGCTATCAAATGACATCGTCGTTGCCACAACCATGTCTCTTGTGCTTCTGTTTTTACATTCACTGCTTCCAATCATGCACAAGATTGCATTGGTGCAGCATTGGTTGAAACCCCATCATTTTTATCCTTCACATCACCCAATCCATGGATAAAGATGTGATGTCCTCCTGTGCTTGTTGTGCTGTAAGAACAACATGTTATGGTGATGTTGATAAATCACCATGATGTCACATTCCTTGCCAATGTGATTGGTGGGCTCTTCAATTGTCATTGTCGATGTCATAGAAACTGTTTCTTGATCCTGCATGACATTCAGACATGCTGCGTGGTCCTAAATAAATGCTCAACATTGGTTTGATCCACCTCAATGATTTGTCTGCATCATTTAATTGATCATGGTCATTGAAGCACCCATCAGGTCCAGTGGCTCATCATCTGGATTGTCATCCTCTGTCACTTCTACTAAAAGTCTGAACACTCTTAGATCGGTTCTAGTTGCAGTGTAGTTGTCTTCCATTGACATTGTCTCACTTGTTTTGATTGTCTGGGTTGCAATTGTCTTTGTTACACCCAAATTTCTAAATGTCAAATCTCCCAACTCTTAAAATCACAACCACGTAGTTGAAGAGTAAGTGCAAAAAATAATTTCTGTTCCCTAAGCCCCATCAGTCTCCATGCCATCTTCTCCCATTAAATCCCTGCTGATCAGCTCCATTGAACTTTACAAACTCAGGTCTTCTTCGCTCTGGATTCACATCCAGTTCACAGGCATTTTTGACAAGGTCTCTTTCTAATAAGCATTGTTGTGACATTGACTGCTTTTCCTATCTCTAGAAGTGACATCTCTAAAGAAAATAGTTGGTAACATTTTGAGACATCCAACTGAAGATTCTTGGTAACTTGAGAAACTCAGGCAGGCGGAAATGCCGGTCAGGTTGTGTCCTACCAGCAAACAACATCCGCTGGGGATACACCTGTGACAAAAGGTTACAGCTTTGACAAACAGACATGACTATGACTTGGGATGTTCCGATGTTGACAAATGCATGTTAGCCAACCCTCCCTGTGAGATTCAGAGTAGCATGAACTAGTTTGCTCATTAAGTAATTGCTGCAGGCACAACTCCAGTTGGCTGCCTGCTTGAATTGTTCTGAACACTCATTAGTAAACACCTGCATATGTCTGCTGCTACCAGGAACTGCTACTAGCTAACTTAAGAACCTAGATATGCATTCTGCATCTGCAGCTCAATGGAGCCACTTTCTGAGCCACTACATCTATAGCTCTAAACTCGTAAAGTAACAAGTGTTTAATATATGTTGTTACAGATCAGATTATATTTGTGGTTTTCACCAACAGAAGAAGGGATGCTAGTTGTTTCTATTGTTGTTGTCAGCATAGGCCTGTAATACAGTGACAAGGTCTTTATTCCTCAGGATACTCTGTATGAGAGCAGCGTCACCGTTGTTGTGGAGGGCTTGAAGAAGCCGTTGCTGCTGCTGTGGCTGCTGTTGCTGCTCCTGTTGAAGCCGCTGTTCCTGTTCCTGTTGAAGCCGCTGTTGTAGCTGTAGTAGAAGCTGGTGCCGTTGCTGCTGAAACGGCGCCTCTTGTTGTGCTGGTGCCGGTGCTGGTTGCGGCTGCTGCGGATGTTGCAGCTGCTGGAGCTGTCTTTGCAGCAGCGACAACTGCTGTTGCTGTTGCTGGATCTGCTCTTGCTGCTGTCGTTGCTGCTGCTGTTGAAGTCGTTGTTCTTGTTGGCGATGCTGATCCTGTTGCTGATGGTATTCTTCTTGTTGCTTTTGGTATGCCTGCTGTTGCTGAACGATGTCATAAAAGGAACGTGATGCTGACAGGGGAGAGGGACACGATTCCGAAGAGGAGGAAGTGAGCGCAGAGACAGCCCTATTAGAAACATCCATGAGGAACGCAATTCTGGCCGTCATACCGTTGGAATTGACAGCGATAACGTTGTCACTGTCGCTGCTGGCAGCACTGCTCGTGGTCATAGTATTGCCTTTTCGTTGGTTATTCTGAACAGTCTTCATGGCTTGGAGAAAATCTTCCAAGTCCACAAATCCGGAAACTGTGGATGCGGCTCCTGGTGCTGCCCCGGTAGGCTGTGATTCAAATGCTACTGGAGAAAAAGCATGTGGCTTTTGGTCTCGAACAGCAGGAGCGGGTGCTTCACCACTGCTGATGGTAGCTGAAGAAGCGGCAGCAGGCCTACCATTTGAGGTAGTTACTGCTGCATCACTTTGTTCCCTCAACTGTCGCAATATTAGATCTTGCCGTGCAAACTGCTGTTGCAGCAACTGCATGCGCTGCTCTTTTGAAAGATAACTGAAGTCGAGTGGACCTGTCGGATCGTTTTGATCAACAGATGGCGCCCTGGCCACCCCACTGATAGTGGCTCTTTGGGAGGAAGGAGAGTGCAAGGCTGCGACAGACGCACCTTGAAGCGTCGTTTCGCTTGCAAGTGACGTGGGACTCTTCCTTGGAGCTTGTTTCAGTGTGGCAGACAAGAATGGGGCGTGAGCTCCATCTACAGAAGGTCCCGGGAGCTGAGCATTGGCCGCCTTGGGCAAGCCTTGCGTTTGTCCTCCTTGCTCCTTCTCCAACATGTACTTCTTGACACGGGCTATTTGGGCCCTGATGTCCTCATTGTCTTCCTTGAGTGATTGGTTCTCGTTGGTCAGGCCATGAAAGCTTGATGTCAAGTCTTCAATCTTGGAGATTCTCTTGGCCCTCTTTTTGCGTTCATTGTTTCTGTTCAACCGTCTCTTGCGCTCTGGCTGGGTCTCATTCGGTGGAGCCACAGAGCTGTCGTCGCTGTCTTCATTCGGCCCACCCTCCTTCTTCGTGGACTGACCCTCCTTGCTGGTATCCTTCTCGGGCCGAGCAGCTCGTTTCCTTCCCGACTGCGACGCGGCCGCATTGTGAGCCAGAAACTTCACTTTGACGGTCTTGTGCTGTTGCGGCCGAAGGCCACTAGTATCAGATGAAAACAAGTCTGCAGAAGAGTCGGAGACAGAGGAGTCTGCTGCCTTCTTTGCCGCAGGCTTGCTGCTGCTTCTAGCATGCTTCGGATGGGTTCCAGGTTCGCTCTTGCCATTACTCCTACTCTTTCTCTTTCTCTTTTGCTTTCCCTTGCCGTCGCGAGACGGTGCTACATGTTTGTCCTTGGCTCTGTCCCTGCCTTTGTCCTTGCCGTTATCCTTGTCTTTGCCGTCGGTGTCACTCATGGTTTGCTTTATGTGTCGGGTAGATAGTATGCTGTTGAGCAATCCTAAGTACTACTAGCTAGTTGCATAGCCTTCTTTTCTTATTTGAAGTGATAAATCAGTCAGTGATGTTTTTTTATAATGAAGCAAGCTGTCAATAGTGAGGAACTGTGGCTTGGTGGTCGTATTCTACGCGGGTTGCTGGCTGTACCAACTACTACGTACTACTAGCTAGCTAGCAATAGAAATACTGTTGTTTGTTTGTCTGGGCGAAAACTGACCGGATGCGCAACTACCTGCTTCTGTCCAATACGATCCTGGGCGATGAGGCTCATTATTTTAATTTAATCCACTACTAGCTAGCTACTGTGAGTAGCTACC
>ENA-ORBV01003361-ORBV01003361.1-microbial-mat-metagenome-genome-assembly--contig:-NODE-3361-length-32086-cov-7.065919_pt1 | contig 32086 bp, 26 predicted proteins | sample MGYA00237777_ERZ505514 | MGnify/ENA primary metagenome ERZ505514 (study PRJEB26160, sample SAMN06269048) | microbial mat metagenome | isolation source: Oligotrophic lake microbial mat | place... | reverse complement strand
AGCTGGACGGTGCGGCCACCAACCTGGGTAACGTTGTCCAGGGTATCGATGTCCGCAACACGAGCAATGCGCTGATCGCCACGTTGTCCGGTGTGCTGGCCGACCTGTCGGTTGACGGTCTCGGCAACATCACCACCAACACGGGTGAGATTCGTCGCGCTTTGGGTTCTGGTGCGGGTTGCGGCTCTGGCCCCACCGTGAAGAACATCACCTTTGACGCTGCCCTGAGCAGGATCTCCTGCGGTACGCTCACCGCGGCTGGCCTGACGGTGACGGGTGTGGCAACGGTAGTCCCCGCTCCAGCCGCCGTCTGGCTGCTCGGCACGGGCATCGTGGCCCTGGCCGCCCGCCGCCGCTTCAAGAAGGCTGCCTAAACTGACCTGACTACTCATTGAGACTCCGGCCTCCCCCCAAGGGAAGCCACTGGAAGGCCCTGCGCAAGCGGGGCCTTCTTTTTTTTGGCCCCCGGATCGACCCGGCAACGTGTCCAAACCGTAACGCGAAACGGGACTCGCTTCCTGCGCGGCGGCGGCGGGAACTGGCAGAATTCCGCTCCACTGCTGACGTGGGGAGACGCCTGGTGACCACCAAGATTCCTGCCGTGCTGCTGCTGACCCTGTCCGTCCTCGCGCTGGCGGGCTGCGCCTCCCCGGAAGAACGGGCGGCGGACTACGTGACCAAGGCCGAGGCGGCCCTGGCAAAGGGCGACGTGGACGATGCCCGCATCGAGGCCCAGAACGCCATCCAGGTGCAGCCGAAGAATGCCCGGGCGCGCTATGTGCTGGCCCAGACCGCCGAGAAGGCGGGGGAGATCGGCCAGATGCTCAATCACCTCGCCATCGTGGTGGGCGAGGACAAGACCAACGTGCCGGCGCGGGTGAAGCTCGGCACCACGCTGCTCTATGCGCAGGATTTTGCGGGCGCGGAGCTCTTGAGTGGCGAAGCCACCCAGCTGGCCCCCGATGATCCCGGCGTCCTCATGCTGCGGGCCCGGGTGGCCCTGCAGAAGAACGACCTGCCGGGCGCCCTCCTGCTGCTCAGTAAAGTGATCGACGCCGAACCGAAAAACGTCGACGCGGCGCTGCTCCGCGGCCTCGCTCTCGGCCAGACCGACGTGGACCAGGGCCTCGCCGACCTGGCCGCGTCGGCGCTGCGCGTCGACCGGGAGCAGGCCCGCGGCCTGCGCCAGGCCCGCATCGACCTGCTCAATCGGGCCAAGCGGCCGGCGGAGGTGGAGCAAGAACTCGTCGCCCTCGTGGCCGATTACCCCAAGGCCGGCCTCGCCCGGGACCTGTCCAATTTCTACGCCGCCAACAACCAGCTCGACAAGGCCGCCGCGGCCCTGGAAACCGCGGTCGCCGCCGATCCGGACAACCTGGATCTCAAGGTGGCGCTGGCCCAGTTCCAGTCCCGGGTGCAGAAGAAGCCGGAGATCGCCGAACGGACCCTCAAGAAGTTCATCGCCGAGGCGCCGGAGGACCTGCGCCTGCCCGTGATGCTGGGCACCTTCTACGAGGGCAGCAACCGCCCCGCTGACGCCCTCGTCCAGTACCAGGTCGCGGCCGACAAGGGCCCCAAGACGAGCGAGGGCCAGCAGGCCCGCTCGCGCATCGCGGCCCTCCAGACCCGCACCGACGCCCGCCTGGCCCGCCAGACCTATGACAGCCTGCTCGAGGACGTGCCCGACAACGTGCTGGCCCTGGTGGGCCGGGGCGAGTTGAGTTACGCCGAAGGCCGGTACGACGAGGCCATTGCCGACCTCCGGGGCGGACTGCGCTCGGCGCCGGAGAACGAGCTGGCGCTGCTGATCCTCGCCCAGACCCATCGCAAGCTGGGCGATCCGAAGCTGGCGGAAGACGCTTACCGCCGGCTCCTGCAGGTCAATCCCAACAACGCGGACGGCGCCGTCGAGCTCAGCCAGTTGCTGGCGGTCAGCGGCCAGCTGGATGAAGCCACCGCGCTGCTCAACCAGGTGCTGGAGAACCAGCCGGACAACCTCGCGGCCCGCCTGCGGGCCCAGAGCGGCCTTATCGACATCCTGCTGGCCAAAAACGACCTGGTCCCGGCGGAAGCCAAGGCCCGGGAGATCGCAGCCCTGGATGATCCCATGGGCCTGGGCGCGCTCCAGCTGGCCCAGGTGCTGAGTCGCAAGCAGGATTTCAACGGAGCGGAAGCCGCGTTTCAGCAGGCGCTGAAGAAGTCGCCCCAATCCCTGCAGGCCCTGGAAGGCCTGATCCTTACCCTGACTTCCGAGGGTAAGTTGGTCCCGGCGGAGACCTTCCTCCGGGGCTACCTGCGGGAAAACCCGGAGCAGTGGAACGCGGAAATTCTCCTGGGGGGCAACCTGCTCCGGCAGGGCCGCTTCGAGGAGGCCCAGAAGGTGCTGAAGCCCGTGCTGGCGGAGCAGCCCAAATCGGTGCGGGGCTGGATCACGCTGGCCGCCGCCTACCCCAAGGATCCGAAGGGCAGAATCGCCGTGCTGCTGGAGGCCGGCAAGGCCGCGCCGAAGAGTTCGGACCTGGCCCTGTTGCTGGCCACGGCTTACGAGCAGGAAGGCAAGCTGCCGGAAGCCATCGCCACCTACGAGCGCGTGCTCGAAGCCAATCCCAAGGACGTCGTCGCGGCCAACAACCTGGCCGCGCTGCTGCTGGATCCGGCGCCCAACGCGGCGACTGCCCAGCGCGCGCTGGACCTGGCGCAGCCCTTCACCAACAGCCGCAATCCCCAGTACCTGGACACGCTGGGCTGGGCCAACTACCGCAAGGGCGACATGGACTCGGCGGTGAAGTTCCTCGAGCTGGCGATTGCCTTCGGCGGCGACACCAACCCCATCGTCCGCTATCACTTGGGGATGGCCTACCTCGCCTCGGACAACCCGGTGGGCGCGAAGCAGGAACTGACCAAGGCCATCGCCCTCGGCAAGGACCAGTTCCCCGGCGCCAAAGAAGCCAAGGCCGCCCTGGCCACCCTGTAGGAGCGCCTTTAGGCGCGATCGCACTCCGCCACCCGCACTCCGCCACCCGCACTCCGTCGCCCGCGGCATCCCGGTCGGGATCCCGGCCGGCTACCGTGACTACACGGTGAGCGCCAGCCGGGACACCCGCCCGTGCTGCCGCTGCACCGGGCCGCGCCCCGACCGGCGCGATGCGATATTCCCATCGCCGGGATATCTGATCGCGCGTGAACGCGCTCCTACGGGATATCCGATCGCGCTGTAGGAGCGCCTTCAGGCGCGATCACTCTCGCCGGGATATCGCATCGCGCGTGAACGCGCTCCTACAGGGATTGCGCCACGGCGTCGGCCACCAGCGCGTAGCCCGCGGGCGTGCAGTGGCCGTCTTTCGGGTAGTGGAGCGAGGCCGGGTCGGGATGCGCCCGGAAGGCGGGCAGCGCGGTGAAGAATTGCGCGCCGTGTTTGCCGGCCCACTCCCGCAGTCGTGTCACCTGGTAATCCTGCTCCGCGCCCCAGGGCCCGCGCTCGGGGAGGTAGACGATCGCGAGTTTCGCCCCGGCAGCGCGGGCGAGCACCGCCATCCGCGTGTACTCCGCTTCCACCTGCTGCCACTCCGTCTGCCGACCCCAGGCGCTGTCGCCGGCGGTTGCGGGGACGAGGCAGGCCCGGGTGCTCCGGGACACGAGCACTTTCGAGAGCAGCAGTCGCGCAAATTCGGAATGCAGGTAGAGCTGCAGGCCGACGCGACCGAGCTGCCGCGCTTCCCGGGTCATCAGGAAGCCCGACTCGTCCACCGTGATGGCCTCGAGGCCGAGGCACGTGTCGATGAGGTCGTTGGGCGTGAAGCCCACCAGGATCAGGTCCGGCTGGAAGCGCAGCCCGAGCGTTTCCAGCAGCTGCCGTTCCGGCGCCGGGAAGAAGCGGGCCACGCCGGCCTTGATGATCTCGACCTTGCTCGTGTTGGCCGGGAACTGCGCGCCGGCTCCGTCCCGCGCGTTCAGCGCCTGCTCCAGCCGATACAGCCAGGTCTCCTCGAAGGCGGCGCCGACGCCGTAGGTGAAGCTGTCGCCGAGGCCCAGGATGCGGACCGTACCGGGCGGCTTCGCGAGCGCGTGGTCCGTGTCCCGCAGGCCGAAGCGGTTGTGCCGGAAGTCGTAGCGATATTCGCCGGTGTCTGCCAGACCCTGGTGCCGGGAGTTCGGCTGCGGTCCGTAGGTGAGCCAGGGCGAGGGCGCGTAGGTCGAGTACTGCAGGGGCAGAGGCGGGGCCAGATGCAGCACGCGCACCGCGCCCTCGGCGAGCAACAGCCCCACGACCGTGGCCAGCACCACGGTGACGGTGGCGAGGAGGGGGCGATGGCGGCGGGAGCGTTGCATGGTGTTGTCTGGTAGGAGCGCCTTCAGGCGCGATCACCAATTCCCATCGCGCCTGAAGGCGCTCCTACCGGCGCTCTGGTTCTGATCGCGCCTGAAGGCGCTCCTACCGGCGCTCTGGTTCTGATCGCGCCTGAAGGCGCTCCTACGGCCGCTCCGATCATGGCGCCATTCGCTTCCACAGGCAGCCGTTATTCCGGTAGTGGCCCCGCACGTACGCCTGCGTCTCCGCCGGCAGTCCCCGGAACAGATCGCTCTCCCGCCCGACGATGAAGCGCACCTGCTGCGCCTCGAGCGCGTCGATCCAGGGCTGGCCGAAGGGATTCACCGCCGTCGGGTTCCAGTGGGTGTCGAGCACCACCGCCCGGCCGATGGACGGCTCCGCCGCCCAGTAGTACTGCACGGGCGGGTTGAAGACGAAGCCGCCGCAGTAATCCCAGATCACGCCGATCGGTTCGTCCCGCTCTGTGGTCCGCAGCAGCAGCGCGGCCAGGCTCTTCTGCACGGTCAGGTTCGGGTGCTCGGCCAGCGGCGTGAAGCGCACAGCGGTCCAGCCGAGCAGGGCGATGCCGGCCAGCAGGGCGGCGCTGCCGGCGCGCAGCGGCAGGGCACCGCCGCGCTCCTCAAGGACCCGCAGCAGTTCGCTGACGCCAAACGCCCCCAGCACGGACCAGAGGGGCAGGAAGATGAGGAAGTACTGGGTGTAGTTGTTCAGCGCCCAGCCGAGGCCCGTGCCCGCCGCGACGACGAGGAGCAGGCCGCCACCGGCCCGGGGCAGGCGGCCCGCGAACCACACGCCTGCCGCCACGGCCAGCAGGAACGGCGCCTGGTGCCGGAGCATCAGGCCGAGATAGCCCAAGCCCCGGCCGTTGCCCGTTTCACCCCGGGCGGCGATGAGGTTCCAGGTCACATTGAAGTGCCAGAGCGCCTCGAGCGCGCCCTGGCTCGCGAACCAGCCGGCGACCGCGGCGACCGCGACCGTGCCGCCTGCCCCGAGCAAGGCCAGCTCCCGGACGACGGCGGCCGCCGGCAGCCGGTGCAGTCGCCCGCCGAACACAAAGTAGAGCGCGATGCACAGCGGGCCGAGCGCCGCCTTGAGATTGCTGAGCACCGCCAGGCCCAGCAGGACGCCGGCCAGCACCGCAAGCCACGGGCGCCGGCGGCGCAGGTTCAGCAGCGTCAGCGCGAAGCCCGCCAGCCACAGCAGGTTCTGCCACGTGTCGGGCCGGCACTCGGCGCCCTTGTCCTGGACGAAGAGCAGCGAGAGCAGCAGGGCGGCGCTGCCCAGGCTGGCGAGCCGGGACACGGACAGCAGCCGCGCCGTGGCGTAGGTGAGCGCCCCGATGCCCGCGGTCGCCAGCACGCTGCCCAGGCGGCAGGCGAACAGGAGGTCGATCCCGGGAGCCGCGCCGCTCAATTTCAGCAGCCAGCCGTTGGCGAGTGCGAACAGCGGCCCGTGGTGCTCCCAGAAATCCCGGTACAGCAGCTGGTAGGGCGGTTGGCCGTTCGCCATCAACCAGGCGATATGCCCGTGCTGGAATTCGTCCGAGTCGAACTGGTCGTAGAGCGCGCGCGTCACCAGCAGGGCGAGGGCGGCCAGCAGCCAGGCACCGATGAGCAGGCCGGCCAATTGTCCGGCCAGCGGTCCGCGACTCCGCGGCGCGTTCATCGCGGGGCTTTCACGAAGTAGAGGTACGCGCCACCACTGGCCTGCAGCGTGCTGACCGGAAATTCCGCCTCGAGCGGGGCCATCAGTGCCCGGTGATCCCGATCCGTGATGTGAGAGACGATCAGCCAGAGGTAGCCCGTCTGCTGAAGCTCGCGGCGAATTTCCGCGTGCACAGCGGGCAGTGCGGCGTCGGCCAGCGTCTGGTCCAGGCCCGACAGGTGCTTCGCGCCCACGATCCACGGCTCCCGCCGTCCGGCCCAGTAATAGCGGAACGCCGGCGCGGCGCCTGAGTAGACGTAAATCGGATCCCCCGGCGCGACGGCCAGGCGCCGCTCCAGGGTCTGGACGACGAGCCGCACCGGCTCCGGCCCCGTGCTCTCAAGCAACGCCAGGGTGCGTGGCACGCCGATGGCGATGAACACTGCAGCGATGACTGTAGGAGCGGCTTTAGCCGCGATCCATCTACCCATCGCGCCTAAAGGCGCTCCTACACGCGCGATCGATATATCCATCGCGCCCGTAGGAGCGCGTTCACGCGCGATCGATATATCCATCGCGCCCGTAGGAGCGCGTTCACGCGCGATGGGTATATCCATCGCGCCTGAAGGCGCTCCTACGCGATTCGCCAGCCAGCGCAGCGGCTCCAGCGCCACGACATAGACCAGCGGCAGCAGGAACAGGTCCTGGCGGATGCCGCCAAACGGATAGACGCCGACGAGGGCCGTCAGCACAGTCAGCGCGACGGGCACCAGCAGGAAGCCGGCGACGCGCCACCGCGTGCGGTCGAAGAGCCAGAGCAGCACGCCCACCGCGGTGAGCGCGAGCATCAGGCGGGACGGAAACGCGAAGTTGACGAAGTCGGCGCGGGGGCTGGCCAGCAGCGTGTAGAGACCCGCCGCCGTGCCGTCCCAGTGGCGGTCCGCCAGGTAAGTCACGAGGCCGGGCGCCATCGCCGCCCGCTGGCCCGGCAGCGTGGTGAGGGCCAGAAAGCCGACCACCAACCCGCCGGGCAGCTGGGCCAGGAACCAGCGGCGCAAGTGGGTGCGTCGCTCGGGCCGGAACCAGAGATCCACGCAGGCCACCAGCCCGAGGCCCGCGGCGAGCAGACCCAGGCCGTACTGGATCAGCAGTCCAAAGGCCAGGAGGAGCGCGAGGCCGAGAGCGCGCCGGGCAGAGGGCACGTCGAGGAAGCGCTGATAGGCGAGGATCAGCAGGACGCTGACGGTGAAGGACAGCGAGTACTCCCGCACCTGCTGGGAAAACTCAATTTGCGTGGGCGCGATGGCCACCAGCAGCGGCGGCACCAGGGCCAGCGGTCCGGGCAGGTACTGGCGGGCCAGAAACCACAGCGCGGGAATGGCCAGAATGCCGGCGATCACCGCCGGCAGGCGCAGCGCCGTCTCCGTGGCGTTGGCGCCCGTGACCAGCGCGAGCAGGAGCGGGAAGAAGGGCGGCGCGCTGTTCTCCGTGGTGTTGCGCAGAAAGGTCTCCGCCAGGCTGCCCTGCACCAGATCGTAGGTGAGCGCCTCGTCGTACCAGAGGGACTTCAGGTCCAGGTTGTGGAAGCGGAGCAGGGCGCCCACGGCGACGATGAGCAGCAGCACGGCAAACTCGATGACGCGCGAGTCGCTACGTTCTGGTGCGCTAAGTTTTGGCAAGACTGTCCTCGATGATGAGCTTCGCCACCTTGAGCCCGTCGCGAATCGCGAAATTCGTGCCCCGGTCCTCGGGAAAGATCTGGGAGAAGTTTGCCAGATAGACCCCGGGCAGCGGCGTGCGAAACCCCGGTACCCGGCTCTCGTGATCGCAGGTGACGACATGCTGGGCGTGACTGAAGCGGAACACGTGGTGCTCCGTGATGGCCTGCCGGTCGAAGGCGGGGTTGATCTTCTTGAGGTAATCCAGCCAGCGCTTTGTGAGCGTCGCATCGTCCAACTGGAACCAGGGACTGTCCGGGGGGCGGTAGCAGCCCAGGTAGTAGACGTGTTTGCCGGCGTAGAGGTCGGTGCCCACCAGCCGCGTGTGGTTGACCAGTACGAGGAACGGCGCCTCGGGATCGTGAATGTTGACCCAGTGCTGCTCCGTGAGAGCTTGCGTGCTGGCAAACACCAGGCAGATCGCGCCCAGGTAGTCGATGGCATCGAGTTGCGCCCGGTACCCGTCCAGTGCCGGGTCCGGCGGCAGCAGGCGCGCGAAGGCCCCGGAGGGGCCCGTGAAGAGCAGCCGGTCGTAGTGCAGTGTCGTGCCATCCGTCAGGTGCAGCTGGCGGGGGGCACTGGTCTCCAGGCGCGCCACCCGGGCGGAGGTGCGCAGCGCGACACCGGCCCCGCGCAGCTCCGTGTCGAGGGCGCTGATGAGCCGGGCGAAGCCGCCCCGCACGTAGCCCAGCCACTCCCGCCCCCGGCGCCGGGAGTTGGCGCGGGTGTGGATCCGGGCCCAGAGCCAGGCCATGGACACCTGATCCCAGTGGCGATCGAACTTGCCCTGCAGGAGCGGGTTCCAGATCGCCCGCATGGCGTCCGGTCCGCAGGCCCGGGCGAGCCAGTCCCGCGCCGTTTGCCGGGCCAGGGGCTGCCAGCGTCGGGTGCGCTGCAGACGGACCATCGCGAGGCCGAGGCGCAGCCGGTCGATGAGGTTCAAGGGCGCGAAGCGCAGCACGTCGAGGGCCGTGGTGAAGGGGTGCGTGCGGGTGCCGTCGAAAATGCCCACCGAGCCTTCCCGCTGGATGAGTTCGCTGTCGAGGCCGAGGTCCCGGATCAGGGCCAGCAGGTCGGTGTCGCCAGTGAGGATGTAGTGATAGGCCTTCTCCAGCCGGGTGCCGCAGATTGGAAAGCCGGCGGCGAGTCCGCCGAGGGCCGGACTGCTCTCGAGCAGCGTCACCCGGAGCCCCTGGCGGGCGAGGGCCCGGGCAGCGACGAGTCCCGTGAAGCCGCCGCCGACCACGACGACGTGCTCGGTCACGGGGTGGGCGCCGGCTTTCTGGCAATCACCAGGGCGCTTTGGCCCCAGGGCCAGCTCACGCCCTGTCTGATCAGCCAGTTCTCGAGGCGCAGCAGCGCCACGAGGGCCCGGTTGAGGGGCGCCGGCGGCAGGCGCAGTTCCAGGTGGATCATGCCCCGGATGGGCGGCAGCACGCGTTGCAGGAGCCGGACCAGCGCGGCCGGCGGAAAGATCAGGAAGTTCCAGTAACTGCGCCGCAAAGTTTCGAAGCCCGCTGCGGCCAGGGAGGCCTGCAGTTCGGGAAGGCGATACCGTCGGTAGTGCTGATTGACGATGTCGTGGGGACTCCACATGAACATGAAGGCCGGAACGAAGACCAGCAGTACGCCGTTGGGACGCAGGATCCGGCACCAGGCCTGCAGCGCGGCCTGCTCGTCGGCCAGGTGTTCGAGCACGTCCGAGGCGATGATGAGGTCGTAGGAGTCGTTCGGCAGGTCCGGGGCCTGCGCGTCCATCGCGTGGAGATTCGTCAGGCCGACACTGCGGCAGCGCTCGATCGCGGCCGGGCTGACATCGAGACCCCCCACGTCGGTGTAGCCGGCCCGGACCAGTTGCTGAATCGTGACGCCGCCGGAGCAGCCCAGGTCGAGGATCCTGCTGCCGCGGGCACTGGCATAGCGCTGGACCAGGGCGCAGACCAGATTTCGCCGGGCGACAAACCACCAGTGCTCGCTCTCGACCCGGTGATATTTTTCTTCGTAGTCATCTTGCATGGGGCAGGGGCAATCAGGCCGGGAGCAACGGTGAGTATACCGGGTGGGTTTGAGCGTGCTAAAAAGGTACCGGACCTTAGTTATTTAGTTTATTTAGTTGTTTGCCCACCCAAAAAACTAAACAAACTAAATAACTAAGGTCCGGTACCTTTCTCCCCGGGCTTGCCATAATGAGCGGGTTGATCGCCAGATGTTTGTCGCCAATTTTCGTCTGAAGAGCCTCGTGCAGAAGGTGGCGATGGCGCTGTCCGTGCCCCTCGGTTATGCGGCGCTTCATCCGTTCCGGGAACTGCAGCGGCGCGCGCTGGCGCAGACCGCCGACTTCATCGCGCGGGAGATGCCCGCGGCGGTGGCCTTCGATACGCCCCGGGATCTACTTGAGTACGCGCTGGGTCTGGTGCCAGCGGACGGGCTGGTCGCGGAGTTCGGCGTGAATGAAGGCGGCACGGTCAACTTCATTGCGCGGCATTTTGCCGACCGGCCCGTGCACGGCTTCGACAGCTTTGAGGGGTTGCCGGAGGACTGGGCCGGGGCCCACATTCCCCGCGGCTACTTCTCGCGGCGGGGGCAGGCGCCGCGGGTGCGGCCGAATGTGGTGCTGCATGCGGGCTGGTTTGCGGACACGTTGCCGGGCTTTGTCAGTGCCCACGCCGGGCCGGTCGCGTTTCTGCATGTGGACTGCGACCTCTACTCGTCGACCGCCACCATCTTCCAGCACCTGGAAGACCGCCTTCGCCCGGGCACCGTGCTGCTCTTCGACGAGTACTTCAACTACCCGAACTGGCAGTCCCACGAGCACCGCGCCTTCGTGGAATTCGTCGCCCGCGGCCAGCGCCGCTTCGACTACGTTGCCTACTCCTTCGCCCAGGTCGCCGTCGTCATCCGCTAAAAAGGTACCGGACCTTAGTTATTTAATTTGTTTAGTTGTTTGGGTGCGCAAACAACTAAACAAATTAAATAACTAAGGTCCGGTACCTTTTTGCTGCGCGTGGATGTCGAACCAGTCGCCCAGGCCGGCGCCGCTGAGGGTGCGGTTCAGGTCGCGCAGTTCGCGCCAGATACGGTTGATTTGCGCGCTATCGAGCCACGGTCCCGGCAGGGACTCGCCGAACGGGCCCGAGGCTCCCGGCGGAAACGCCCAGTCGCCCTCCCGGGGTCGGCGCCAGCGCCGCACCAGGCCCCGCCCGGCCCGCAGTGCTGAGCCGAGCGGGCCCAGTGCCGACGCCCGCCGTCGCGCCGTGATGTGCGCCTGGATATTGCCGGGGTGGATGGCGCCGAAGTCCGTTTGCCGGATGCACTGGAAGCTCCGGTACCCGAGTCGGGCCAGCAGCTCCAGGTCGACATCGGCCGATTCGTGGTCCATCTCCAGCGAGATGAATTCCGGCGACTGGCCGGCCTGCAGAGCCTGGAGACACAGCCGGTCGCTGCCCTCGATGTCGATCTTGAGACAGTGGGGCACGCCGTGCGTGGCGAGGATGCGGTCGAAAGTCAGGCAGGGGACCCGCACGGTCCGGTACCCACTGCCACCCCGCGCCGCGTTGTCCCGGCTGAAGGAGCTCCAGACGCTCTTGCTGCCGGACAGGTGGAACTCCGCCTCGCCGGCTGCCGCGGCGATGCCGACGCCAAGAATCTCCAGCCGGCCGGCGGCGATCGCCGTCGCAAAGGTCCGGGTGCCGAGCTGCACCAGGTCCGGGTTCGCCTCGATCGCCAGCACCCGGAAACCCCGGTGCAGATAGTAGGCGGTGTCCTCGCCGGTGTGCATGCCAACATCGATGACCAGGCGGGGCGTGTGCATGCGGGCAGAGTCTGCCACGACGCGGCTCAACAACTAAACAATTACAATAACTAAGGTCCGGTACCTTTCTCCCTATGGATGACATATTTCATGGACTTGGCGCGCGCATCGAACGGGATCCGGCGCGGCGCCTTCACTACGAAGCCCGGGTGGCCAGCGCCGGCCGGGTGCTCGACGTGGGGGGCCGCAACCGGGACTCGCTGAGCGCCCGGCGCTTGCGCCGCCTCACCACCAACCCGGCGGCGGAGTTCGTCCACACGGACGTGCTACCCGACTACCAGCCGGACCTGGTGGACGACATCACCGCGTCAACCATCCCCGACGCCAGCTTCGACGGCATTTACTGCGTTTCCATTCTCGAGCACGTGCGGGACTGCCCGGCCGCCGTCGGCCATCTGCGCCGCATCCTGAAACCCGGCGGCGAGATCGTGCTGTATGTGCCCTTCTGCTGGCCCTTTCACGACCGCATGGACCACCACCGCTTCACCTTCACGGAGGTCGCGCGGCTGATGGAGGGCTACGCGGACTTCCGCCTGTGCCTGCCAGACCGGACGGGCTACGGCGGCGTTCTCCTTCAGGTCCTCACGTTTTTCCAGGGCCACCGGCTGCCCTGGCTGTGGGAGCCCCTGTCAGTGCTGGTCAATGCCCTGCTGACCCTCCCGCTCACGGCTGCCTGGCTGGCCCTGCGCAACCGGGGCCGGTGGCGGGGCCTCAGCTGGGCCGACTTCCGCTTCTACTACCTGCACCTGCATCTGGCCCACGGCTTCTGGGCCTGGGGCAAGAAGGGCAACAACTAAAGAATCCCAATAACTAAGGTCCGGTACCTTTTTCGGTACCTTTTTTGGCTTTTTTGCCGACGAGGGAGAGCAGGGTGCCGGCGCCGAGGATCAGGCTGACCTTGGCGAGATTGCGCCACAAACGGGGTGTGGTCCGGACGTACTGCCACCCGTAGCGGAGGATCTTCGCGCCGTCGGTCCGGGTGGTGCCGGTCCGGGCCAGCCGCACGGCCACGTACTTGTAGAGGTTGGCCGTCGCCAGCCGCTCGATGCGCTCCCGCTCCGGCGACGCGGGCAGCCGGGCCACCGCCCGGGCGATCACGGTGCGCACGTCCCGCACCTGCTGCTCCGGCCGGGAGACCGCCGAACTGCCATGCACCCGGTACTGCACCTGGACCACCGGCAGGCAGACGAAGGCGTGCCGCGTGGCGAGTCGCAGCCACAGATCCCAGTCTTCCCCACCTTTCAGAGTTTCATCAAACGGCCCTGCTTCAATAAGCGCCGACCGGCGGATGAGCGGCGTGGAGCCGCAGTCGAGAAAGTTCCGGCTGGCGAGCAGGGGATAGACCCTGCCGTTCGCCACCACGTGGCTCCCGCGCTGGATGACGCGCCCCGCCTCGTCGATCAGGTCGGTCCAGCTGTAGACCAGCGCGGCGTCCGGCGCGCCCTGCAGCGCGGCCACCTGCGCCTGCAGCTTGTCCGGCGTCCACAGGTCGTCCCCGTCGAGGAACGCCACGAACTCGCCCCGGGCCTCCGCCACACCCCGGTTGCGACTGGCTGACACGCCCGCATTGCGGTGACTGATGACCCGCAGCCGCGGGTCCGACTGGCCCGCCAGCAGCGCCGCCGTCCCGTCCGTCGACCCGTCGTTCACCACCAGCAACTCGAAATCGCCGAAGGTCTGCGCCCACACGCTGCGCAGCGTGGCCGCCAGCGTCCGCTCGGCGTTGTACACGGGCACCACGATGGACACCCGCGGGTCAGTCACGCGCCGTCTCCCGCGCCCCGCGCCAGAAGCCCACCGTCCAGGCAGCCAGGTCCAGCAGGACCATCGGGCTGGCCCACAGGAAAGTGCCGAACACACCCGCCGCTGCCGACTTCTGCCCGATCTTCAGCAGGCGGAACCCGAAGAGCAGCGGAATCACCACGGGCCAGCGGAAGAGCACACCGTGCTGCCCGGTGAGCCGCCGGGACAGCGCCGCACCCCGCCCGACCTTGCGCGCGTGCCGCACCGTCTCCCGGAACCCGGTGCGATTCATGTGGCGCACGACCATGTCGGGCACGAAGAGGATCTGGGCACTGAGCCGCGTGTTCAGGAGGTACTCCTCGCCCCAGAACACGTCGGGGAAACCCCCGTGCTGCGCGAGCAGGTTCCGCGGCCAGGCCAGGTTGCAGGAGGGAATGCTCGGGTAGCGCCGGACGTCGGTCCCGGCGAACTCCACGAACTCCGTGAGGTAGAGGGCCGTGCCGCAGAGACTCTCCGGCGTGCCGTTCAGGATGCGGCCGCCCACGGCCTGGTGTGCCTGCCCGCCGCGGGTCGGGTCGGTGCTCGCTCGGCTGGCCTGGTACAAGGCCTCGAGCCAGCCCGGGTCCGGCGCACAGTCCGTGTCGGTGAAGGCAATCAGCGGCGCGCGCGCCTGCCGGATGCCCAGGTTGCGGGCGGGCCCGGGAAACAACCGGGACGCACTGCGGATCAGTTGCACCCGCGGGGCGTAGGCCGCAACGAGGGCGGCGGTGTCGTCTTCGCCACTGTCCACCACCAGCACCTCGTAGTCGAGCGTTGTCTCCTGGGCCAGCAGCGCGTCGAGGCAGCGGCCAATGGTCCGCGCCGCGTTCCAGGAAGGAATCACCACGGACACGTCCGGAACGCGGGTGGTCGTGGGAGTCGGCATCACGGCCGCGACAGTTCGAAATCAAAGTTGGCCGTGGCCGCCGGCGCCAGCAGCCGGTCCAGGACAGCGAGGGGCAGGGAGGCCGCCATGAGCAGCGTGTAAACAGCCGTCCGCCCCCGGCGCCGGCTGCCGGTCACCTGCTTCAGGAAATTCTCGCCGCTCATCGCCCAGCCCGTCGGCAGCACGCTGCCGGTGGTCTTGCGCAGGACGAGCCCGCTGCGCGCAGCGGTGCGGCGCAGGCCTTCGGGAGAAAACAGCACGGTGTGGTAGGGGAAGTGCAGCGGCCCCCAATAGCTGCCCATCAGGCGCGCCGTGTAGTGCGCGGCGTTGGGCGTCTGCCCGATGATCCGGCCGGTCGGGGTCAGCAGCGCGGTGAGTTTCCCGAGGGTGGCGTCCACGTCCGTGAGGTGTTCAATCACGTGGCGCAGCCGGATCACGTCGAAGCGCAGCCCGCTGCGGTGAATCTCGTCCAGGTCATCGAAAAACCGCGCGCCGCTGATGGTGCCGAGTTCCGGATACAGCACGAAGTCGAAGCCGGCCAGGCGCCGGCAGCCGGCGGCGGCCAGTTCCCGGAGAAAGCCACCCTGGCCGCAGCCGAAATCCAGGACGGCCGGGTTCGCCCCGAACTCCCGGAGGAAGGCCGCGCCGAGTTGCCGCTGATAGAACGCGTTGACCCCGGCAAGCAGCGGCACGGCCGTGGTCGTGTAGTTCTGGTAGTCGGCCCCGTAGAACCCCTGCACCTCCGCCGCCGTGGGCCAGGGATCCTGGTACAGGCTCCGGCAGGCGTCGCAGCGCAGGATCTCGGCACTTACCGCCCGGCGGGCGTAGTACTCCCGGTCGACGGGCGCGGCGACAAACAGCGTCGCTTCCGGGCAGCGGCAGGCCGGGCAGGCCGCGCCGGCCGCGCCGGCCGGGCCGACCGGTGTGGCGTCGTTCATGCGGCGCTCCTCACCGGAGGCTCCGGAGCAGGCCGATGGCGATGGGCCAGCCGCTGGCGCTCCTGCAGTTCGGGTCGGCGCTCCCGGTGTTCGCCCGGGCGAGCCGCCGCAGGGCGCGGTAGGGCAGCACGGGCCGGGCGTGATGCTCGTGGTGGTACATGATCATCGGCCCGTGAAGCAGCACCTGTTCGAGCAGTCCCGAGTGCACCGTGCGCGACGCGGTGCTGCCCTTGAGGTGCACGGTGCCGTCCGGAGCGATCTCGGCGTGCTGGGCGTAGAGACGCACGCGATTGGCAACCGGGTACAGCGTCAGCAGGGAGCCGAAGTACAACGGGTAAAGTTCCCAGCGGCCGGCCGCCACGCTGGCGGCGAAGCCGGCCCCGTGCAGCACCGTCAGCGCGCCCAGCCAGCGCCACTCGCTGCCGCCGCTGTGCCTGCCGGCCGCGGTGGTGCGCGCGGCCCGCACAAAGGCGCTGAGCGCCGTCTGGCCGGTGAGGTCCCGGAACAGTCCCTGCCGGAGCTCCCGGCGGGTCGTTGCCGCCGCCTTGGCCGTGTCCGGATCTTCCGGCACGAAATACTCCCGGGCGGCGTGGTGCTGAAAATGTCCGGGCCGGTTGCTCTGCACCCGCGTGCCATTGAACGGGCCGATCAGCAGGTCGGCCACCCGGTCGTTCCAGCGCCGGTCCGGCAGCAGGTTCCAGTGGGTCGCTTCGTGGAACCACTCGGACAGCATCCGCTGGTGAATGACGCAGACAAGAATCGCCACCGCCGGTGGCGCGAACCACAGGGCAGTGAAGAGGGCAGCGTGCATCGCGAGCAGCCAGAACGTGTTCAGCAGGCCGTGGGGCCAGGTCAGGAACTGCTGGCGCAGGGCGCTTTCTGTGGCCGTGCTCATGCGGCCGGCACCCGGCGTTCCCGCCAGAGCTGCAGCAGCACGGCCTGCTCAGCGGGACTCACGACCCGGAGCAGCAGGGCCGTGCCCAGGAGCGTGCCCATCGCCAGCGTCAGCGGCAGCAGGGTCGGCAGCGCGCCCGTCGCCGGGTTGGGCAGAGCCCACGTCGCTGTTGTGAGCAGCCAGACGACCAGGGCCGCGGTGACCGCCGCGAGGGGCCGCAGCAGGGTCGTCAGCACATCCGTCCAGCCGTCCCGCAGGGCCGCGCCGTAGATCAGCAGGGGTGGCAGGGCGAAGCCGGCCGCGGCGCCGACGATGGCGCCCTCGGCGCCAAAGCGTGGCACGAGCAGCACCACGAGCACCGTGGTCGTCACGGCACCCAGTACGCTCGCCAGCATCTGGAAGCGCAGCGCACCCCGGGCCACGAGCACGGCCGGATAGCCGATGCCAGCCAGCAGGGGAATCAGGCACCAGAGCGTCAAGCCCGCGAGTTGGCCCGCCGGGATGAAAGCCGGCCCCAGCAGGGTGCCAAACAGCCAGGGGCCCAGTGCCAGGCCCAGCAACCCGGCCGCCGCGCCGGCGACAAAGGCCAGCCGCTGAATCACGCTGGCAAACAGCAGGTCCTTGCCATCGCCCCGCTGGGCGGAGCGGGTGAGGACGGGCAGGGCCGCGGTGCTGAGCGAGAGGGGAATGGCGTTCGCGATGAACAGGGCCTGCATGGCCAGCGCGAACTGGCCGAACAGGACGGCGTCGTCATTGAGGTTGCGGAACAGGATGAGCGGCCCGTTGATCCGCCAGTCCACCGCGGCGGTCGTGATGAACAGCGGCAGGGCGAGGGCCAGCAGCGGTCGCCAGTCGGCCCACTGCCAGTTCAGGCGCAGCGGGACCAGTTCGCGGCGCACGATGTACAGCGAGCGCGCGGCCTGCAGCCACCACACGCCGCCCTGGGTCAGCACCAGCAGAAGAAGGCTCCCGCCACCGAGGAGCACGCTGGCCGCGAGGGCCAGCTCCAGCACACGGGCCAGCAGTTCCTGCCGGAGCGCGTGGTGATTGACCGCGTAGGCCGCGTAGAGGTGCTGGGCCCAGGCGGTCAGCGCGCGGCCCAGCAGGGCCACGCTCAAGGCGGTGATCAGCAGCGGTGCGCGGGCATCCGGCGCAATCACCCAGGCCAGCGCCACACTGGCCACCATGGCCAGGCCGGTCATGGTGAGGCGGATGGCCAGCGAGCTCGCGGCGATGTTTGCCGCCTGCTCAGGGCTACGCGCGATGGCAAACACCAAGGCGGGGCCCAGGCCGAGCAACGCCAGGGGCATGAAGGCCAGGTACCAGGCCTGGGAGTAGGCGAGCAACGCGTAGAGCTCGGGTCCGAGCAGGCGGGCCACCAGCACGATGTAGACCAGGCGCGTGGCGATGCCGATCACCTGGGCCGCCGTCAGCACGGCGGTGTTGCTCGCGAGGGAGCGCGCTGCGGTCAGCCTCTCTGACATGAGAAAGCGCAGACCCGGAACCATTGAAGAGGACGGGCAGTGACCAGATGCTGTGGAGGGAATGCCATGGGGTGCCGGTTATCATAACCGCGTGCAGATGCTGGTCCTGATCCTGGTCACCGTTCTGGTCTTTGGCAGCTGGTGGCTGCTCCTGCCCCGGGCGCTGGGCAGGCTGGCCGTGTGCGTGTATGCCGGGCTGCTGGGTGCGGCGCAGATCGTGGGCACGGAGCTGCTGCTGGGCGCCACCGGCCAGTTGCGCCTGCCGCTGCTGGTCGCGGCCGTGCTGGTGGTCACACTGCCGGTGCTGATAGCGGGCTTCTGGCAGCGCCGCGGGGTGCCCGTGCCCGTACCAGCGCCCGTGCCCGAGTCAGTGTCCGTGTCAGTGCCGGCCCCGGCGCGGCATTCGGCTCTGGGCCTCGACGCCTTCAACGGCGCACTGCTCCTGCTGCTGGTGTTGGTCAGTGCCTGGCTGCTCACGGCCACCTGGCTGCTGCCGCCCCGGGGCGTGGATGACGTCGTCTATCACCTGCCGCCGTTGTATGACCTGGTGCAGACGGGGCGCCTCGCGGTGTTGCCTCTGCAGATCCGGGTGCAGTTTGCGCTGCCCCTCGGCGGGGACTTCCTCTACCTCTGGCCGCTGCTGTTTCTCCACGCCGACACCTGGGTGGACGGTGTGCAGTTCAGCGTGGCGCTCTTCGGCGTGATCGTCGTGGCCGCGCTGGCCCGGAGCCTGGGTGCAGAACGGCGGGACGCGCTGTTCGCCGGCCTGCTCTGGCTGTTCGTGCCCGTCGTGCTGGCCCAGTCGGCCAGTAACTATGTCGAGATCATCCTGGCGGTGTGCCAGCTGACGCTGCTCTACGCCGCCGTCCGCTTCTGGCAGACGGGCCAGCGGCCGGAGCAGTGGTTGCACCTGGCGATGGCGGGGCTGGCTGCCGGCTTCGGGCTGGGGGTGAAGTACAGCATGCTGGTCAGCATCGCCGCGGTGCTGCCCCTGCTCCTCGTGCCCCTCTGGCGGGACGGGGGGCTGGCCCGGACGCTGCGGGGTGCCGGAATTTTTCTGCTGGCTTTCGTGCCGCTGCCGGCCTACTGGCTGGTGCGCAATGCGCTGCTCACCGGTCATCCGCTCTATCCCTACGCACTCACGGCCTCAGGGCTGCTGGATGTGGGCGGCGGCGATCCCCAGGGCGGGTTGCCGGGGGCGGCAGCGGAGGCCGGGTCCGGCTCTGCGCTGTCGGCGTTGCTCGACCAACCGGCGCGCCTGCTGCTCTATCTTTTCGAAGACCCGGGTCTGGGCAGTCTGAACGGGGGCTTTGGTCTGATCTTCTGGGGCTTTGGGCTGCCGGCGCTGGTCTGGTGTGTGTGGCGCGCGGTGCGCCGGCGGGACTGGCTGGCGGCGCTGGTGTTCGCCCCGGTGCTGCCCACGGTGTTGATCTTCCTGCTGCAGACGGATCTGTCCCGGTTACGCTTTAACCTGCGCCTGATTCTGCTCGTCGTCGCCTTGGGCCTCGTCGCGCTCGCCATCCTGCTGCGGGCGGTGCGGGACGAGGTGCCCTGGGCGGCGCCGGGGCTGAAGGCGGCCGGCGTGCTCGCTTCGGTCCTGGCGGTGATCCAGCTCGCGTCGGCGGCGCTGCCGCCGCTGCAGATCCGCGACGCGGTGGCAGAGCGGCGCCGCGGCACGGCCACGTCGCCCTTCATCCACTACCGCCAGTCCGACCCTGCCATGGCGCAGCTCGCGCCCGCCTTCGCCGCGGTGGACTACCTCACCCGGAAGGCGGGCGGCTGGCAGGTGGCGTTCGCTGCCGAGTGGCGCGTCTTCAACACGTCCCCGCTCTTTGGCAGTGGCCTGCAGAACCACGTCTGGAATTTCCAGGCGCAGCCTGACGCGCCACCGGACGCGGTGATCTTTCAGCAGCCCGGGCCCGGCGGCCAGTTGTTCTACCCCTGGCCTGACCAGCGCCTGACGCCGGCGGACCTGCGACGGGATGACCGGTATGTGCGGGTGGCGTTGCCGGGCCGTGCTGAGCTGTCGCCCGGGCCTGCGGAGGCTTCGAGGAGTGCGGAGCTCTGGATCCTGCGGGCGCGTCTGGCGACACCGGAGATGCAGGCGCGCCTCGCGGAGTTTCAGCAGCGCGTGGCGGCGTCGTACTGATGAGTGTCGCGCGGAACGATGGGCCGGGTGTCGGGCCAGTGGCGTCGTCGGTGGCCTCGTCAGTTGACGGGCCCGCTGTCGGACCCGCTGTCGGGCCCGCTGTTTGGCCCGCTGTTTGGCCGAGTGTGGTGTTGGCCTGGCTGTGCCTGACGCTGGCCGGCGCCTTCTGGCTGCTCAGCCTGACGGCAGGGCCTGCTGAAATCGGTGCCCCGGCACTCGCCCTCGCGCGGTATCGCGCCAGCCTCGGACCCGCGGCGGGCGGCGCCGCGCTGCTCTGTGGTGTGCTCGTGGCCTGGCGGGCGGAGCGCTGGCTGCCGCGGCTGGCGGCGGGCAGCGTCCTGATTTACGGCGCGGTGCTCGGCCCCTTCGGCCTGACGATCGCGCCCTGGCTCGCGCTGGGCCTCGCCCTCATCGCGACCGTGTTCACGCCGCGCAGCCGCCCGCTATCGTCTGCGGTGCTGGCGCTCCACTGCATCGGCACGCTGGCAGCGTTCCATCTCGCCTTCACCCAGCCGCGCTACGCCGCCGGCTGGGCTCCCTTCCAGGACGTCCTCCTCTCACTGTTGTAGGAGCGCCTTCAGGCGCGATCCCTTATCTTGCGCGGGGGAAATGGGGACATGCCTCATTTCCCTCGAGAAATGGGGACACCTCGAGAAATGGGGACATGCCTCATTTCATTGGGGGAAATGAGGCATGTCCCCATTTCCCCCCGGGAGGGCTTTGGCGGCGAGTTCGGTGCGAAGGTCGGCGATGCCGGGCTGCTGCAGCAGCCCAGGCAGGGCGGTCAGCATGGCTTCGAGCTGCTGGCGCGCCGCGCGATAGCTGGCTTGTGCGTCTGCCGTCCGGCCGGCGTTCGCCACCAGGTCACCCTGCCTGAGCAACACGCGGATCAGCTGCAGGCGCGTTTCGCCAGAGCTGGGATTGAGGCGAATGGCCTCCGCGTAAGAGCGTTGCGCCAGGCTGTAGAGGTCGAGGCGGGTGATCACGTCCTCCTCCGGCGGGCGGCCGGTGGCGATGCGGGCCTGCTCCTGGTAAACGCGGCCGAGGCCGTAGTGGGCGAGCGGGTAGTCGGGCTTGTGGCTGCGGGCGGCGCGGAAGGCGGCGAGGGCGGCGGTGTAATCACCGCGCTTCAGCCAGATGAGTCCGGCGTTGTACTCGCTGGACGCCAGCGTGGCGGGGTCGCCTTCCAGGCCGCGAGTCTGGCTGAAGGCGGCGAGCGCCTGCTCGTCATCGCCCAGATCCTGCCAGGCGCTGCCGAGTTCGCTGAAGGGCAGGGCGTGGGTCCGGGCCTGCCGGGTGGCATCCGTCCAGAGCGCGACGTTGGAGGCCCACAGCTGGCTGCGCAGCAGGCTGCTGGCCAGGAGGATCAGGATCAGGAGTGCTGTGCCGCCCACGACGAGTGGCCGGCGCGGCCCGGCTAGCCCCCGGGCCAGCAGGGCACCCAGGGCCAGCGCGGCGCCGGCGGAGGGGAAGTACAGGTAACGCTCGGCCACCGGCGTCGCGCCGATCGCGCTCACGGCGAGCAGCAGTGCGGGGGCAATGCCGGCGGCCAGCATCAGCAGGCCGAACAGCGGCACCCCGTCGCGGGTGCGCCACCAGTGCCGGAGGGCGAGGCCTGCGAGGGCCACAGCGGCCAGCAGGATCAGCCCGGCCACCGGGAGTGAGGGCAGCATGGCCGGCACGACGAAGTTGGACTGGGGCCAGGGGACCAGGAGTTTCTGCACGTAGTAGCCCAGGGCTTGCAGCACACGGGCAGCGGTCTCGCTCACCGGCAGGGCGCTGAGGCCCAGGGACACCGGATTCGCTGCGTCGACGCGGTAGGCCAGGTAGAGGGTGGTGGCGGCGGCGAGCAGCGCCAGCAGCGGGACGAGGGTGGTGGCCAGCTCCCGGGTGGAGGCCGGCTGACTGACCGGCCGAGGTGCCAGCACCATCGCGAGCGGCACCAGCACCGCGGTGACGATGCCCACTTCCTTCGACCCGACCGCCAGCAGGAAGGCCAGCGGCGTGAGCAGCAGGGCGGGGACGGAGCGGCTGTCGCGCCAGGCGAGGGCGAGCAGGAGCGTGAGGGTGCTGAACAGCGTGGCGAGGATGTCCACCCGGGCGATGACCCAGCACACGGACTCGGCGTGGATCGGGTGGACGGCAAAGACGGCGGCGGCCAGCGTGGCGGCGAGCGTGGCCGACGCGTGACCGGTCAGCAACCGTCGGGCGAGCAGGAAGACGAGCAGCGACGTGACGGCGTGGTACGCGAGATTCATTACGTGCCCGCCGAGGGGGCTGTCGAACAGTCGCGCGTCGAGCAGGAGGCTCGCGAGCCACACGGGGCGGAAGTAGTTGTACGGCCATTCGGGAATGCCCGTCGGCGGCTGCAGCAGACTGCTGAACGTCGTGAAGAACGGCAGCTGGCGTGGTAGCGGTTTGTCGTCCCAGTACGCCAGGTCGCTCACCCCCGGCAAAAACGCCAGAACGCTGACCAACAGCAAAAAGGTACCGGACCTTAGTTTTGTTAGTTTCTTTAGTTGTTGCAAACGCATAACTAAATAAAACGAACAACTAAGGTCCGGTACCTTTTTGGGAGTTTACAGTCTGAGGGCGCCGTCGATTTCGAAGATGCGGCCGGACACGTAGTCGTTCTGCAGGATGAACTCCACGGTCTGGGCGATCTCGTCGGGCTCGCCCATGCGCTTCAGGGGGATGCCGGAGGTCAGCTTCTCCCGGGCTTCCGGTTTCATGCCGGCAACCATTTCGGTATTGATGAAGCCGGGCGCAATGGCGGCCGCCCGGATGCCGTAGCGGGCGAGTTCCTTCGCCCAGGTCACGGCCATGGCCGCGACACCGGCCTTGGCAGCGGAGTAGTTGGTCTGGCCCGCGTTGCCGGCCCGGCTGATGCTGGAGATGTTGATGATCACCCCCCGCACACCGCCGACGATCATCCGTTCCGCCGCCTCGCGACCGCAGAGGAACACGCCCGTCAGGTTCACGTCGAGCACGGCCTGCCACTGGTCCAGGCTCATTTTCGACTCGACCTTGCCGTCCTTGTACTTGATGAGCAACGCGTCCCGGGTGATGCCCGCATTGTTCACGAGCGCGTGCACTGCGCCGCACTTCGCCACGATCTGGTCGAAGAGGGCGACGACGTCTGCCTCTTTCGCCACGTTCGCACCAAAGCGCTGCACGGTGGCGCCGAGCTGCTCGCAGGCCATCGCCACCGCCGCCAGGTCGTCAACCTTGAGATCCACCAGCGCCAGCACCGGCTGGTGGGGCGCGAGACGCTTCGCCATGGCGGCCCCGAGGCCGCGCGCGGCCCCTGTGATTACGATCGTTTTGCCTTGGATATCCATGCCCCACCTCGAGGTCCAGCTGTCTACAGGGCGCACATCCTACCCGCATTCTTGTGCACCGCAAGAATTCCCAGAGGCACCGGGTTTGGCATCTGGCAATTTGTGCCGCGAAGTGGCCAAAATTGCCAGATGCCAAACCCGGTACCTCTGGAACCTCTGGAAGATCGTATGCAGATTCGCAAGGGCTACGCCGATGGCCGCTGGGGCCAGATTCATTACGTTGAATGCACTGCCGACAAGCCGGGGGGCGGCACGCCGCTCGTGCTGGTGCACCAGTCACCGACCGACAGCGTCCAGTTCGCGCGCGTGCTGAAGCCGCTGGCCCGGCGCGGCCTGCGGGCCATTGCCATCGACCTGCCGGGCTTTGGCGGTTCCGACGCGCCGGACGCGCCACCCGTCATCGCGGACTACGCCCACATCGTGCCCGCGGTCCTTGACCACCTCGGCATCCCCCGCGCGAGCCTGGTGGGTCATCACACCGGCGCCGTCGTCATCACCGAGGTGGCGCTCCAGTGTCCCGACCGGGTGCACAAGGTGGTGCTCAACGGCCCCCTGCCCATGAGCGACGAGGAGCGGGGCCAGTGGCGCACGCTGCTCGCCCGGGAGAAGGAGTGGAACCTGCGCTGGGACGGCAGCCACATTCTGGAACTCTGGAACTTCCGCTTCGGCGCCCAGCCCGCCTGGACCGATCTCGAAGCCTTCCACGCCAACTTCATTCACGGTCTGCTGGCCGGCCGCACCGTCTGGTACGCCCACGACGCGGTGATGGCTTACCGCCACGAAGAAGCCGTGGACAAGCTCAAGCAGCCGGTGCTGCTGCTCGCGAATACCGGCGACGCGATCTACTACCTGTCCCAGCGGGCCCGGGAGCGCTGGCCGAAATTTGCCTACACGGAGCTGGCCGGCGGCACGATCGACATCATCGACGAGCAGCCCGACGCCTGGAGCGACGCGGTGGCCAGGTTCATCAACGGCTGACGGCTGACGGCTGACGGTCTTAGCGCCGCACCTTGAGCACGCGCACCGTCAGCCCCGCCGCGTGGCCCCGGGACGGTTCGGCCTGGTACACGAGCTCGGCCGTGCTGAGCAGTTCCTCATACACCGCGATCTGGCGCGCATAGCGCCCCGGCTCCGCGAGCCGCCGGTCGTAGTGGTCGGCCAGCAGCACGTAGTCGATACCCGCCTGCTGGACCAGGGAGGGGTTGCGCAGTGTGCCGATGACGCCCGTCGGCACCGGGTACTGGCGCCGGCCACCGTCCAGCCGGTCGATATAGCCCTGGTTCACGCCGTACAGGCGGAAGCGGTCCGCCGGCAGCTGCGGGCTGTAGGCTTCCGCGAGCACGCGGCTGTCTGCCGGCACGTTCTCCAGCAGCCAGTCGTAAGCCAGCGTGCGGGTGTCGGGTTGTGCCACCGCCCGCGTCCACAAGACCGCGTCGACGGCGGGCAGGCTGACGGCCACCAGCGCCACCGCCACGCTCAGCAACCGCGCCAGCGCCGGGCCCAGCGCCGGGCCCAGCGCCGGGGAGCCCAGCAGCGTCGCCACCTCCCGGAAACCCAGCGCCGCAAGCACGCAGAGAAAGGGCAGCGCCGGGAGCAGCCACCGGTCCCAGCGCAGGCTCAAGGATGCGATGAAAGGCATGAACAGCAGGGGAAACGCCAGCACCAGCAGTCCAGCCGGGCCTGCGCTGCGGCGACCCTCCCGGCTTAAGCCCGTGGCCAGCGCCCGCCAGGCCCCCAGCGCCGCCAGCAGGAGTGCGACCACCCCCAGGCTCGCGAGCAGGGTGCCGTCCAGGTACCACCAGAGCGTCGACAGAAAGCCATCGGACGTGCCGCCCAGGTGATAGGGCCGGGCCTCTTTCACCACGTTCTCGATGACCAGGCGCCACTCGACGAACATGAAGGGCGAGCCTGCCAACGCGCCGGCAACGGTCGCCCCGGCGGCGCCGAACAGCCGTTCCACCCGGGCCCAGACGGGCCTTCCCTGGTCGAGTTGCCCGAGGGCGTGGGCCAGCACGAGCACCGGCGCCGCCACGAGGGCCGGAAACTTGGTGGCGATGGCCAGCCCCAGCAGGAACCCGGCGCCCAGGTAGTCCCGCCACCGGCCCTCCCGGGCCATCCGCACGGCGCACAGCACACTCGCCAGCAGCAGGAAGCTCATCAGCAGATCCGGGCGCGCCAGTCGCGAGTACTGCACGTGCAGGGGCGAGAGGGCCAGCAGGGCAGGAGCCAGCAGGGCGGCGTGCTCTCCAGCTTTTGTGCCGACCACCCGCCGGGCGAGTTGCCAGGTGAGCACCAGAGTGCCACCGGCCAGCAGCACGACCACGACCCGGGCCAGCAGGTAGAACCGGGAAGGCTCCGTCAGGAACGCCGTCGACGCCGCCGCGAGATCGGGAAAGGCGGCGGCGCTATAGCCCTTGAAAACCGCCGCGAAGGCGTAGATCACTGGTGTGCCCGGGTGGCCGAACCAGCGGGGGTTCAGGTCCCCGGTCGTCACCATCTGCCAGGCCCGGCCCACGAAGTCGGGCTCGTCCGGGTCGTAGATGAAGGGCAGGCCAAAGTCGAGGCCGATCACCCGCAGGAGCAGGCCGGCGGCACAGATCGCCAGGCCGGCCAAAACTGTCCGTGAGTTCAGGCTCGTCCCGGTGGCAGGGTTCAACGCTCAGTCCCCGAGGCCGACCGTGTGCTCGATGACATAGCGGGGGCGGTGCTTGACCTCGAGGAACACCCGCATCAGGTACTCACCCAGCACGCCCATGCAAAGGAGCTGCAGGCCGCCGAGGAAATAGACGGGAATGACCGTCGAGGCCCAGCCCGGCACGGCGTCGTCGGTGGAGAAGCGGATCCAGAGCACCCAGCCGGACATTATCAGGCTGGCGACGAAGGCCAGCGCGCCAAGGGCCGCCGCAGCCCGCAGCGGTGCTGCCGAGAAGGAGGTGACGCCGTTCAGGCCCAGCGAGAGCATCCGGCGCAGCGGGTACTTGGAGATTCCTGCCTCCCGCGCGGTGCGTTCGAAGGTGACGGTGGCGGAGGCAAAGCCCAGCTGGGGAATGAGTCCCCGGAGAAACAGGTTGGTCTCGCCGTAACCCCGCAGGGCCTCGAGCGCGCGCCGGCCCAGCAGGCGAAAGTCTGCGTGCTGCGCCACGATTTCCACGCCGAGCGCGCGCATGAGGCGATAGTAAAGACCCGCCGTGGTGCGCTTGAAGAAGGCATCGCTGGTGCGCCGCCCGCGCACCGCGTAGACGACCTCGGCCCCGGCGCGGAAATGCCCGAGCATCGCCGGGATCACTTCCGGGTCGTCCTGCAGGTCGGCGTCGATGCTGATCACCGCGTCGCCTGTCGCCGCCATCAGCCCCGCGAGCAGCGCGATCTGATGGCCCCGGTTGCGGCTCAGCTTGATGCCGGCTACGCGGCCATCTTTTTCCGCGAGCTGGCGGATCAGCGCCCAGGTGCCGTCGGTGCTGCCGTCATCCACGAACAGCAGGCGGCTGCCGGCCGCGATGCTGCCGTCAGCGGCGAGCCGGGTCAGCAGTTCCAGCAGGCGCGCACAGGTCGCCTGCAGCACCTCGGTCTCGTTGTAGCAGGGCACGACGATGTCGAGCTTCATGGCCGGATGTTACCGGGCTCGCGCGGCAGTGACTGCGTAAGCCCGGCCTGCAGTGCGGCCACTTCCGGGCGGGTCACCACGCCGGGGTCGAGCCGCTCGGCATTGGCCAGGGCCAACAGCGCGCGACTTGAGTCGCCCCGGGCCGCGAGGACCCGGGCCAGCTGCACCCAGGCGTCCACGAAACCCGGACTCACCTCCAGGGCGCGTTGCAGGTTCGCCGCCGCCTGGTCGAGCAGCAACCGGCGCTCGGCGGTTGTGCCCGCGCCGGGTCCGGTGGCCCGGGCCAGGGCGATGCGGCCGAGACCGTAGTAGCCCTTGCCGTAGGCCGGGTTGATGGTGACCGCGTCCCGGAACGCCTGCTCGGCCCGGAAGATTTCGTTGCGCTGGGCGTAGAGCAGCCCGGTGTTGTAACTGGCCACTGCCCGGGTTTGCGCGCTGCCCTTCAGGGTCCGGGCGCGTTCAAAAAAGGCGAGGGCGGTGCTGTCATCGCCGCTCGCGGCCTGGGCCTTGCCCCGTTCAACCCAGGGCAACGCGTAGGCCGGCGCCCGGGCCGTGGCGTCCGCCCAGAGCCGCAGATCGTTCTGCCAGACCAGGCCCCGCTGCAGGCACAGCGCCAGCAGGACGGCGCACAGCAGGGTGTAGCCGCCGAGTACCAGGCGTCGCCCGCCCGCGCCGCCGCTGGCCTGGAGCAGCAGGCCGAGCGCACCGCCGACAGCAAGCGCAAAGCCCACCGACGGGAGATAGAGGTAGCGCTCTGCCACCGGTGTTTCCGCGACCCCGCTCAAGGTCGCCGCCAGGGACGGCGCCAGGGCGAGGCCCGTCCAGCAGAGACCCAGCAGAATTACGGCGCTGCGGATGCGCCCGTCGCCTCGGCCTTGCCACCAGAGGCGGGCCACCGCGAGCAGCAGGAGCAGGGCGACGGCAAGAATCCCGAGGCTCACCGGAATCTCCGGCACCATCTCCCAGACGGCGAAGTTGGCCTGGGGCCAGGGCACCACGAGCTTCCCCAGATACCAGGCCAGCGCCCGCAGCGGATTCCACAACAGCACCTCGCTGCCCGACGGGTTCACCGCCAGCGCCGCGCCCCCCGCCAGCCGCAGCGACCACCAGACCCAGGCAGCACCGAGCCAGCTCAACGCCAGCATTAAGCCCCCCCCCGTAGGAGCGCCTTCAGGCGCGATCGAAAGTGGATTCGCGCCTAAAGGCGCTCCTACGGGCGCGGAAACAGGCGCGGAAACGGGCGCGGAAACGGGCGCGGAAACGGGCGCTAAAACCCACAGCAGCGGCGCCAGCGCCAAACCCGCAATCGCCACTTCCTTCGTCAGCAGCGCCAGCAGAAAGAGCACGGGACTGAGCAGCAGCTGCCAGGTCGCACCCTCGTCCCGAAAGCGCAGGGCCAGGTGCAGCGCCGGAACCAGCAGCAGCGTGGCCAGCAGGTCGCTGCGCCCCGCGACCCAGCTCACCGACTCCGTGTGGATCGGGTGCACCGCGAAGAGCGTGGCCGCGGCGATGGCCGCCAGTTCGCCCTCGGTGCTCCGGCCGAGCAGACGCAGGGCCAGCAGCCCCACGCCGAGCGTGGTGAGCAGGTGGTACAGCACGTTCATGGCATGGGGCCCGATGGCGGATCCCGGGCCGAACAGCCAGGCGTCCAGCAGGTAACTGAGGACGACCACCGGCCGGTAGTAGGCATAGGACCACTGGGGAATACCCGCCGGGGGCTGCAGGATGTCGGCCACACTCTGGAACGACGGCAGTTGCTGGGTCACCAGGATCTGGTCGTCCCAGACCAGGGCGGCCGTCGGCGCCACCAGGTAGGCGAGGCCCGCGGCCAGCAGGGGCAACCACCGCAGTAATGAGCGCGTCATCCCGGCCGGCTCGCGGCCGGCTTACTGGCAAAGAGCAGCACGTTCTCTCCCCACCGGGGCGGCAGCACCGCGCGGCCCGAGAGACAGGCCAGTGCCGTCGGACCAATCACCAGCGGCAGCTGCAGCCAGCCGGGAATACCCCGGACATAGGGCACGTCCCACCAGCCGTCCGCGGATTCCCGGTACAGCTTAAGGCCCGCGGCGCGGAGCAGCTCGAGCCACTGGTCCCGGTCCAGCAGCGAACAATGGGTCGGATCCTTGCGGGCGTACCAGTCGGCGCCCTTCACCCGGGCGCCCAGTGAGCCGGTGTAGGGCATGGAGATGAACAGGGTGCCGCCGGGGCGGAGCAGCGCGGCGGCTCTCTGCAGTGCCAGCGCCGGATCCTGCAGGTGCTCGAAGACATACTTCGCCATCACCAGATCGAAGCTGCCGGGCGTCAGCGTCGCGGGGAAGCCCTGGTCCACATCGGCCACGACGCAGCGGGAGCGGGGGGCAAACCGGGCAGCCTCCCGAATGGCGTAGTCGGAGATGTCCACGCCCCAGGTGTCGTAACGGGCCTCGAGGCGGGCCAGGGTGAAGCCGTGGCCGCAGCCGATCTCCAGAACCCGGCGACCCCCGGTGCGCCGCAGGCAGGCCTCCGCCATGCCCGCGTACCAGCGCACCGACCACCAGTGGGAACTGAAGCGCTGCAGTCCTCCGGTGCCGTAGGTGTCGCGATAGTAGGCGGCGGTGTACCGGGAGTCCGTCATCGTCGGGAATGATAGCGCGTCAGGCGAGCAGCTCTGCGGTGGCGGCCAGCACGGCGGCGGGGCGCAGCTCCGTCATGCACGCCACATGATATGGACAGGGCGGCACCCGGCCGTGACGGGTGCAGGGACTGCAGGGCAGGCCCACCCGCACCAGCCGATGCGCCTGGCCGACGGGGGCCCATTTCCGGAACAGCCCGGAGCCGAACAAGCCCACCGTCGGCGTGCCGACGCCGTAGGCCAGATGGAGCACGCCCGTGTCGGCGCTGACCGCGAGGGCGCAGCGCTGGAGCAGCGCTGCGGTTTGCGGCAAAGAAGTGCGGCCGATCAGGTTGGTGACCTGGCCGGGCGGCAGCAGTGCGGCGATCTGCCGGCCGGCGGCCAGGGCATCGCTGCCCCCGAGCAGGAGCAGGTGACAGCCCTGCTCCGCGAGCGCGGCGCCGACGTCCCCGTACCGTGCGGGTGCCCAGCGCCGGTACGGTCCGCCCGCGCCGGGCAGCAGGGCGACCACCCGGGACAGCCGGGCCGGCAGCGCCGACCGGGCAAAGTCCGCCGCGGCCGCGCCCACGGACAGAAACGGCCGGTCGGGAGCAAAAGGCAGTTCCCGGCCGAGCAGGGCGGCGCCCAGGCGCAGAAACGCGCGCGCTTCGTAGGTCTCTTCGTCGTGGTCGGCCGCGTGGGTCAGCAGGCGGCCCCGGCCCAGCGTGCGGAAGCCGCAGAGCCACCGGGGCCTGAGTGCGTTCGCGAGGACGATGCTCAGGTGATGGTATTGCTCGGTGTCGATGATCAGGTCGTAGGGCTGCTGGCGGAGCGCGCGCCAGGCCTGCAGCGGCGCGTCGTCGTAGTGGAAGACCCGCAGGGCGCCGGCGTGTTCCGGGTTCAGGGCGAAGGCGCCCGCGTTCCGGCGTTCTGCCAGCACGTCGACGCTCGCGCCCGGCCACGCCGCCCGCAGGGCGTCGAGCAGCGGCCAGAGCAGCAACGCGTCGCCGAGCCCGCCGGGACGCATCACCAGCACGCGACGGAGGTCAGTCAGCGGCTCGCCGGGCGTGCCGGTGGCGCGGGGCCTGACCGTCCGGACCAGCGCGCCACCCACCTGCCGGTCCAGCGCCTGGAGCAGGCGCAAGCGGGGCGGGATGGCTGCCTGCGCGCTGCTGGGCCCGTTCATCCGCAGGCCATCAGCCCGCGGCGAGATAGAAGACCGCGAGCATGCCGGCCAGCACGACGTAGCTCGCCCCGTCCCGGAGCGCGAACACCACCGGGTCGGAATGCAGTTCGCCCCGCAGCGCCAGGAACCACACCCGCAGGATCCAGTAGAGCAACAGGGGGCAGAGCAGCCACAGGGCGTCGGGCTCGACGTAGCGGCTGCGAATCGGCTCGCTGCTCACGTAGAGCGCCAGCACGAGGATCGACAGCATGCCGGCTGCCGGGCCCATCGCCGCGAAGGCCTCCCGGTCAACGGGCCTGTAGGCCCGGGCGGCTTCCAGGTGGGGTGCGGCCTGGAGTTCGGTCAGTCGCTTGGCGAGCGCGAGGGACAGGAACAGGAACATGGAGAACGCCAGCAGCCAGGACGATACCGCGACACCCGCCGCCGCGCCCCCGGCGAGCAGGCGCAACGAGTAAAGACCGGCGAGCAGGATCACATCCACCAGCAGCACGCGCTTCAGCCACAGCGTGTAGGCCGCGCTGGCCAGTACATAGACGAGCAGCAGGACGACCGTGTCCCGGCTGAGGGTCAGCACCGCCAGGCCGCAGCCGAGACCGACCAGCAGCGGTCCGCCGAGCTGGCCCCACAGGGGGTTGAGGCGACCGTCGGCAAAGGGCCGCCGGCGTTTGTCCGGATGGCCCCGGTCTGACTCCAGGTCGAGGAGGTCATTCAGCAGATAGGTGCCGGAAGCCACGAGGCAGAAGGCGACGATGGCGAGGAGCACCTGCGTGGCCACGCCCGGCTGCATCCAGGCCTGGCCCACCAGCGCGGGAACGGCCAGCAACAGGTTCTTGGACCACTGGTGGGGACGAAGTGCTTCGAGCAGTGCTGGCAAGGGCATCTCCTGGGATTAGTATACGCACCTGATGTTTTCCGGCTTTTTCCAGCGGCTCCGTTATGGTGAACCCGTCGTCGTCGTGTCCGGGCTGCCCCGCTCCGGCACGTCGATGCTGATGGCGATGCTCGAGGCCGGCGGCCTCCCGCTGCTGACCGACGAGAAGCGCCACGCCGACCCGGACAATCCCCGGGGTTACTTCGAAATGGAGAGCGTCAAGAGCCTGGGTGAGCAGCCCGACAAGGCCTGGGTCCGCAACGCGCGGGGCAAGGGGCTCAAGGTGATCTCTTACCTGCTCAAGGAACTGCCGGACGACAACGCCTACCGCGTGCTGTTCGCGCGCCGGGATCTCGCCGAGGTGATCCGCTCCCAGAACGTGATGCTGGAGCGGCAGCAGCAGCCAAACCCGGTGGACGATGCGAAGGCCCTGGACCTGTTCCGCAAGCATCTCGTCAACGTCCAGCTGTTGATGCGCAGCAAGCGCAACTTCCGGATGCTGGAAGTGGCCCACCGGGAGGCGCTGGCGGATCCGCAGCGCACGGCCGCTGCCATCAACGCCTTTCTCGGCGGCCGTCTCGATGTCGACCGCATGGCCGCCGTCGTGGACCGGGGCTTGTATCGCAATCGCGGCTGAAGCCGCTCCTACGTCGGCCCGGTGCATGGCCGCCGTCGTGGACCGGGGCTTGTACCGCAATCGCGCCTGATACGATGGACCCCCGTAGGAGCGCGTTCACGCGCGATCTTTTTTTTCCGGCTCCGGCCGGGGATCGCGATGGGAATCGCGGCTGAAGCCGCTCCTACGTCGGCCCGGTGCATGGCCGCCGTCGTGGACCGGGGCTTGTACCGCAATCGCG
>ENA-ORBV01003359-ORBV01003359.1-microbial-mat-metagenome-genome-assembly--contig:-NODE-3359-length-32091-cov-7.549385_pt1 | contig 32091 bp, 26 predicted proteins | sample MGYA00237777_ERZ505514 | MGnify/ENA primary metagenome ERZ505514 (study PRJEB26160, sample SAMN06269048) | microbial mat metagenome | isolation source: Oligotrophic lake microbial mat | place... | reverse complement strand
TCACCGACCCGAGCCAGGCGTTCCAGATCATTCAACTGCTCAACCCTCGCGGCGGCGGCGGGGGGGCGGCTTCAATCTTCCCGGCGCGCCCCGAACGCAGGCCCCAATTGTCGAGCCGGGCGACTACCTCGTCTCTCTGACAGTCAACGGCAAGACCTTCAAGCAGAAGCTGCGAGTCGAACGTGCCAGCGGCACCGGCACCATCTCCTCTATTTTCCAGGACGACGACCGGTAGCGCGTCAGACACTGCCTCTACAGCGCCCCCACCCTCGATGGCGTGGGGGCGCATCCCTTCGGGAACCCGATGCCCGCCTGCGGTTACTCACAGGGACGCTGCGCCGCGCCGAGCCTAGGCATTATCGTGTAGCGGCTACATGATTCAGCTGCGGTCCCGCAGGTCCTCAATCTTCGCCTCTGGCCAGTGCCTCTTCCACTCCGCTCTTTCGCATGTCGGTTCGGGCTTGCTGCCGTTGCGGCGACCCTTATGCTGCAACCGCTGCAGGCACAGCGCCCTGTGCCGGTGCGTCGCCCACCGGTGCCGACCAAGTCACCGGTTCCCTCGTTGGCCGGGCCCAAAAAGAGCGATTCAACCAACGCGGTCAAAGCGGTCACTCCTGCGGCCCTGCCGATTCCCATGGCGTCGCTCACGGGTACCGTCTACGACAGTGTGCACAGTTCGTCGCTCGCCGACGCGACGGTGAGCGTTGAGGGTACGGACCGCGTCACGCTCACCAATCGCCTCGGAATCTTCCTACTCGACAGCGTTCCCATAGGAACGCACCGGGTGCGTGTCGATCACGTGCTCCTCGACTCCATCGGCATCGTGATGGTGACCGAGCCGCTCGAGCTCAAGGATGGCGATTCGCCAACTTTCAAACTCGCGATTCCTTCCAGTGCGTCGCTGGTGGCGGTGTCCTGCCCGGCCGCGCGCCGAGCGCTGGGGCCGTCGGCGGTCATCGGCCGACTGCTCGACGCCGACACCGACCTGCCGGTGGGTGGCGCGCGCGTGTCGGTGGCGTGGCTTGAAATGTCGATCAATGCCGGACTCAGAAAAGTCCCGCGCGTGCGCGAGGCGCTGAGTGGGGCCGACGGCGTGTATCGCATTTGCGGCCTTCCCGGCGACTTCGAAGGCACGCTGCAGGCGACGCTCAAGGGCGTGTCGACGTCCGAAGTCCGGCTCAAATTCGAGGGGCAGCCGCTCATCGTGCAGGGTCTCAAGATCGGTAACGCCAACACTGTCGTTGCGGCAGCGACCGACACGGCTGCGGCTCGGCGACAAAAAGAAGCCTCGGCCGGGCCCTCCTTCTCCGCCGCCCGTTTGCAGACCGGCAACGCCTCCCTCACGGGGCGCGTGGTCAACGCAAATGGCCAACCCGTGGTCGGAGCGCGCGTCGATGTGCTGGGGACTCCTGGGGCGACGCTGACCCGCGAGAACGGCGAATTTTCCCTCGGCAGTCTGCCGTCGGGAACGCAGTCGGTCGTCGTGCGCCAGATCGGCTATGCGCCCGAGGAGCGGGCCGTGGAACTCTCCACCCGCGCGGTGGCTCGGGTGGATGTGAAGATGGATCGCCCGGCGACCGTGCTGAATACGGTGGTTATTAAAGCCGACCGGGACGTCGGCCTCGAAACCATCGGCTTTACTCAGCGCAAACGGATGGGCGGCGGGTACTACATCACCGCCGACGACATTCTGAAGCGCAGCCCCAACCTACTCACCGACGTCTTCCGCTCCATTCCGGGGCTGCGTGTTTCACCCGGTGGCAATGGCACCGACTACGTGATCGAGAGTTCCCGTAGTGCCACCGGCGGCTGCGTGCGCTATTGGGTGGACGGAGCCCAATTCGAAGCCGTCTTCCCAGGCGATGTGGACCGTCTCGTGCCCCCATGGGAGGTGGCGGCGATCGAGGTCTACAACGGAATTTCGGTCCCCGCCCAATTTCAGGCGGCCGGCAACAGCTCGTGCGCAGCGATCGTCATCTGGAGCAAGACACGCACAGACAGGCCGTTCAGGAAGAAGTAGGGTGGTCTACCCGGAACGCTCGGCTCTCGTACGGCTCCATGTGAATCAGGACCCCGTGCACGCGCCCCACAGCGCCCCTGATGGCACTCTTCACTTTCCCGCTTACGATGTGGGCGGCGTGCAGCGAGAGCAGAGGGTCGGCCTGCACATGTAGATCGACATAGAAACCAGTCCCCGCGCGGCGCACTTTGAGCTTCTCGATCGCGCGAACGTCGGGTACCTCCAATGCGGCCAGCCGGATCCGCTCCAGAAATCCGGGATCCGGCGAGCGATCCATGAGATCGTTCACCGCCGGACGCATGAGGCGCATGGCATTGACCGCAATCACGAGGGCGGCTAGCAGTGCCGCCCAATCGTCAGCGGCCTCCCAACCAGCGCCTTTCCAAAGCGCCACACTAATCCCGACGAATGCCGCAACTGACGTGATAGCGTCGCTTCTATGGTGCCATGCGTCCGCCATAATAGCCGAACTTTCCTCTTCATTCCCAATTCGGAAGACGCGCCGGAAGAGCGTTTCCTTTACCACCACTACCACTACGAGCACGGCCAGCGTGAACGGCGCCGGCGCGTGATGCGGGATTCGGATTTCGCGAATTGCCTCGATGCTTATTCCCACCGCAGCGGCCAGCAGCATGAGGGCGACAATCGCTCCGGCCAACGACTCGGCTTTTCCATACCCGAATGGGAATTCCTCGTCGGCCTCGCGCGAGGCAATGCGGAGCCCGCCCCACACGATGGCCGATGAGAGAATGTCGGCCGTGGACTCGACCGCGTCGGCAATCAGGGCGTACGAGTTTCCCAGAACACCGGCCACAAACTTTACTACTGCCAACGTCATATTGACGAGCATTCCCAGTTGGGCCGATCGAATCCCGCGATGCCGAGCTTCGCTCACTTGGGTGGAGTCAAGAAGAGTTGGTGACGCGCTGGTGACGCGCTGGTGACGCGCTGGGAAGCGCTGGGAAGCGCTGGGAAGCGCTGGGAAGCGCTGGTACGAATTCGAGGGGGCCTGGCGCGCCGCAAGATACGGAGGGGTCGTTCGCTGTAGATTGTTAGAGCTCTCGAATCACCTCGGCATCCAGGAAAAGGAAGTCATGACCGCTCGGAGGGAGAACGGCCATCGCGCAGTGGCAAGGAAATCACCCCGCTCGACCTTGCCACCGCCAGTTCGGGGCTGGCGTCAGTGCCGAGCAATTTGGCGCCAAAGGACATGGGGAATCCGTACGCCGACTACACCGTGCAGCAGATGTACGACTTCTTGTCGTCGCACACGCTGCGCCGCGACCCCTCGGCCTATTCGGCCACCACCCGCTTCACCAGTGTTCCGGTGGGAATGATCACGCCAGGACTCATGGCATTGATCACCGACAACTGCGCTATGGGAATGGCCGATGGATACTGCACGTTGAACTCGGTCAGCGTCATGGCGCGCGGAAGCTGCACCAGTCGCATGCGCATAGGCTTCACGTTCATGAGGTTCGTGTCGGTGAGGCGCTGGAACGAGCCGATGGTTGACCGGAAGATGGCGTCGTACGCGTTGATGAGCGGCTGCGGCGTGATGGCGAGCAAACGATAGGTAGTTCCGTCCAGTTGGACAAACGCGACATAGCCAGCGAGCGACGTACCGTCCTGCGACGGCGCCGTGAACTGGCCGACTGCGGCGGCCAGGCCGTTGATGGCATTGGTGTTGGTTCCGAAGGCCTTGATCCCTTCCTGTCCAAGGAACTGCTGCAGCGCTTGCTGGGGCGCCATGCTGCCGGCGAATTCGAGGGTTATCTGCGCGTCGCCTTTGGCACTGGCACCCATGACCGCTTGCGCGGCGTTCTTCGTCTGCCATCCTGCGGGAAAATTGAAGCGGAACTTGAGCGTGGGATGGATGAACGCCGTCTGCTGGAAGTAGCCCTGGCGCGGATCGTCGCCGAAGATGATCCCGTCCATGCGACGCAGGAATGCCGCTCGCTCGATGCGGGCGCCTGCAAACGATTGTTTGGACGCGGTTATGCGATCGGCGGTTTTCGCCACACGGTTTCCGGGGTCGGGGTGCGTAGAGAGCCATTCCGGCGTTCCACGCGATCCGCTTCCACCACTCGTGCGCTCGAGCGTCTTGAACATCTCGGCCATTTCATTCGGGTCATAACCGATGCGGGTCATGTAGCGAAAGCCCAGATCGTCGGCTTGTGTCTCGTCGTCGCGGCCGTACTTGAGAAAGAGAAGGCCGAGTCCCTGGCCGGCCAGGTTGCCCACCTGCTGGAGCTCGGGGCGAACGATCATCCCGACCGTGAGCAGTCCTCCCAGCAACTGTTGCTTCGATATCTGGTTCACCGAGTGCTTGGCGGTGACGTGACCGACTTCATGTCCGAGGACCGAGACGAGTTGGGCCTCCGAATTCATGTACGCGAGAATACCGCGCGAGATGAAGATTGGACCCCCGGGGAGGGCGAAGGCGTTGACGATCGGATCATCAACCACCGTGAACGACCAGGGGAGCGATGGCCGTTCACCGATTTTTGCGATCGACTGGCCTAACGCGGCGACATATCGCTGGATGTTGGAATCTGCGTATACGCCCATCTGCGCCGCCGCCGCTTTGGCCCCCTCCTGTCCCATGGAGATTTCCTGGCCTTCACCAACGAGCGAGAGTTCACGACGACCGGTGACGGGGTTGGTGGCGCAGGCAACGCATGCAGTCACGACAGCGAGCGTCGCAGCACGCAAACGAAAGTGGGTGCGGTAAGTCATCGAAGTGGCCTCAAGGACGATGCGGTCGGTCGCGGATGCGGTCGGTGGCATGCACGCCCGAGTACCTGAGCAGCCGTGCATGGAATCGGTCGAGCGTGAAGCCGACCGTTCGATAGAAATCAAATCGGCTCGGCGTACGGCGTCGAGAATTCGCTCTTACGGTTGAGTGACGCCGCGCTTGGTTCGCCCACGGTAAACCCTTCCGCTTTGCCATTGCAGATTCTAGCTTGGCTCGCCTCAATCACCCACGCGATCGATGGATCATCTATGCGATTTTCGCTTCGTAGACTGGGCGTCGGCGGTGTGCTGGCCGTCACCGTGATGACAGCGACCATGCCTCACGCATCCGCACAATCGGCGACGCCCGCCCGCTGGGCGTCGCTTTTCGACGGCACGACCATGAGCCAATGGCGCGGCTACAAAATGACCGCCGTCCCCTCGGGCTGGCAGGTCAAGGATGGCACGATCTACAAGGCGTCGACCGCCGACGACATCATTACTAGGGAAACGTACGCCAACTTCGAACTTGAGCTGGAGTGGAAGATCGCACCGGGGGGTAACGCGGGGATTTTCTACCGCGGAACGGAGAACTTCGAGCGCATCTACTGGACGGGCCCGGAGTACCAGATTCTCGATGACGCTTCGGCAGCCGATGGCAAGAACCGCCTAACGTCGGCCGGAGCTGCGTATGCGCTGTACGCAGCACCGGCGGGCATCGTGAAGCCGGCAGGCGAGTGGAACGCGACCCGCATCGTGGTTGACGGCGCGCACGTGGAACACTGGATGAACGGGAAGAAGCTGCTCGAATACAAACTCTGGTCGCCCGATTGGGAAGCGAAGGTGAAGGCGACCAAGTTTGCCGCGTGGCCCAGGTACGGCCGAGAGAAGGTGGGACACCTCGGCATCCAGGGCGATCACACCGGCGCGCTGGCGCTCCGCAATCTCCGCATCAAGGTGCTCCCGTGAGTGCGCGCGCGCGGCTCTCGGTGATGATGTTCCTCCAGTATTTCATCTGGGGGAGTTGGTTCGTCACCATGGGAACCTATCTCGGACAGACGTTAGGCTTCGGCGATGCGCAGATTGGTCTGGCGTACGGTGCCACGGCAATTGCGGCGCTTGTCTCGCCATTTTTCGTGGGAATGATTGCCGATCGCTTCTTCGCCAGCGAGAAGCTGCTCGGAGTTTTGCATCTGGCGGGCGCGGCGGTGATGTGGCTGGTGTCGACGCAAACAACCTTCGGGACGATGTATCCCCTCCTGATCGTCTACGCGCTGTGCTACATGCCCACCTTGAGCCTCACCAATTCCATCTCGTTCCACCACATCAAGGATCCGGCGAAGGATTTTCCCCTCATCCGCGTGCTGGGGACCATCGGCTGGATCGTGGCGGGTATCGTGATTGGCAAGGTGCTCAAGGCCGATGCCCTTGCCCTTCCCATGCGGGTGGCGGCCATGGGCTCGGTCGCGCTCGGACTCTTCGCCTTCCTTCTGCCGCACACGCCACCCAAGGGGGCCGGGGCGCCCTTTTCCATCCGCGACGCCTTCGGACTCGATGCGTTGCAGCTACTGAAGGACCGCGACTTCCTCATCTTCACCCTCGGGTCGTTTCTGCTCTGCATTCCGCTCCAGTTCTATTACACTTTCGCCAACCCATTCCTCAACGAAATCGGGGCGCCCGAGCCGGCATTCATCCAGACCTTCGGCCAGATGTCGGAGATCGGATTCATGCTCCTGCTCCCGTTCGCGCTCAAACGCTTCGGCATCAAGACCATCATGCTGGTCGGCATGCTGGCGTGGGCGCTGCGCTATCTGGCCTTTGGCCAAGGCAACGCCGGAAGCGGGATGTGGCTCATCTATGCCGGCATTCTGCTGCACGGCGTCTGCTACGACTTCTTCTTCGTGAGCGGACAGATCTACACCGACGCGAAAGCGGGACCGAAGATTCGGGCGGCCGCGCAGGGCTTCATCAACTTCGTCACCAATGGCGTGGGCTACTTCATCGGCGCCTTCATATCTGGTGCGGTGGTCAATCGGTACTCGTCGGCCAATGCGTCGTGTAGCGACCAAGCGGCCGCTGCACGCGAGTGCTTCAAGGTCGTCCACGATTGGTCCAGCGTCTGGATGGTGCCGGCCGGCATGTCCTTCGTCGTCTTCGTCATCTTCTTCCTGCTCTTCCGTCCGGCCACCGACAAGCCGGCCAGCGCCTAACGAACTGACCACGTGCCCACCGACGCGCGTGCACCGAGGAAACTTCCGCATGAGCAACCCCGACGGCATTTCGCGCCGTAAAGCCATCGAAGGCATCGCCACCGGACTGGCCGCCTTCACCATTGTTCCGCGTCACGTGCTGGGGCGCGGATACCGCGCGCCGTCGGACACGCTCAACGTGGCCTGCATCGGAGTGGGCGGCATGGGTTTCAACGACGTGAAGGGGATGTCGAGCGAGAACATCGGCTTCCTCTGCGACGTGGATGCCCGAAGCGCCGAGCGCGCCTTCACCACGTGGCCCAAGGCAAAGCGCTACACCGACTATCGCGAGCTGCTGGCCAAGGAAGGGAGCAGCATCGACGCCGTCATGGTGTCCACCCCCGACCATCACCATGCGGCCGCAGCCATGATGGCCCTCAAGCTGGGAAAGCACGTCTTCTGTCAGAAGCCCCTGGCCCGCACGGTGGGCGAGGTGCGCGCCTTGAAAGACGAGGCGGCCAAGCGTCCAAAGCAGGCGACGCAGATGGGAAACCAGGGCCACTCCATGGAAGGCACGCGCCTCATCCGCGAGTACGTCGAGGCCGGCGCCATCGGCACGGTGCAGCGCGTCGAGTTCTGGACCAATCGCCCCATCTGGCCGCAGGGAATCAACCGCCCCTCCGAAATGCATAACGTGCCGCCAACGCTGGACTGGAATCTCTGGTTAGGCCCCGCGTCGGAGCGACCCTATCACCCGGCATATGCGCCGTTCAATTGGCGGGGGTGGTGGGACTTCGGAACGGGCGCCATGGGCGACATGGCGTGTCATATCATGGACGCCTCGTTCTGGACGCTCGGCCTCACGTACCCCACCAAGGTGACACCGGAGTCTTCACCGCTGAACGCGGAAACAGCCCCCCGAAGCTCGCGCATCACCTACGAGTTTCCGGCCCGCAATGGCCGCCCCGCCGTCACCCTCGTCTGGCGCGATGGAAACTTCTATCCCCCCCGTCCTGCGGACTACGGCGTGGAGCGCCCGTGGGTGCCCGACCAGGAGGGGGGACAACTCTGGATCGGCGACCAAGGTACCATGATCGCCGGCACCTACGGCAGCGACCCGCAATTGAGCGATCAGACCAAGCAGGCCGCGCTGGTGGCCAAGCCGCCGGCCGTGAAGTACCCGCGCACCGAAGGTGTCTACAAGGAGTGGATTGCCGCTATACGTGGCGGCACGCAGCCCGGCTCCAACTTCGCCGGACACGCCGGCCCCCTCACCGAAATGATCGTGTTAGGCAACCTGGCGGTCCGATCGGGGCGGGCGATAGAGCTCGATGGGGATACCGGCGCCGTGAAGTCAACTGGCATCCCCAGCGAATGGTTGAATCCCAGGTACCGGAGCGGATGGAGTCTGTAGCTGGATTGCCGTACCAGCGATAGTCGGTCGCAGGCAGCGGCAGGCAGTCGTTGCGCGCCGCTAGGGTCAGGGCGCGACGGCGTTCTTCGCACTCATGCTGCGACCAACGAGTCCGCCCAAGGCTCCCAGAACGGCCGTGCTGGCGGCGGCGATGGCCACGGTGGACGTCGGGACATCACCAAGCCACACGGAGACGAGCGTCCTCAGGACACCGGAGATGAGTCCCGTGTGCAACCTGCGGCACGTAGTGACCAACGACCACCATGACTATCTGCCGAATCGTACCTGCGATTGTCCCCTTGATCAGTCCGTTGCTTCCCATGGCGTCGAGCTCCGTTAGAGCGGGAAAGCCCAAACTTCGGGAATGGGGTAGACGACCGCGTTCAGCTCGATAGCGCAAGATGTGACCGACCTTCAGGCGAACCGCAGGTGATCAACCATCCCCGTTGAACGCACTAAAACATCCTCGGTCCGCCCGAACCGTACGCGTACGTGGCCAGCCATACGCGCCACTGGCGGTCGATGTCATCCCACGACGCGCTGAAGGAACGAGCCGTGCCCAGTGCAACGGACAAATCACCTCCAGCCAGTGACGTGGCGACCAGATTGCGAATAAATGGCGCTCCCTCCCGCTTGGCGAAGAAGTGCGTCAGTGCGTACGACGACGCCACAAACCGCACTCTGCCCTCAAGCGCCGGGAGCCGTCCGCGGCCCGGCGACCCTCGGCGTTGCGCCTCCTGCACGCTCGCGGCATCGTCTTCGGCCAGCGCGGCGGCGGCATCAGGTGCACCGTCGGTGGCTCGGAGCACGCGTGTAAACGGAGCCAGGCAGGCGGCGTCGCACGCATCGGGGCGTACGAGTTGCGACACCGGCATCAAGCTCTCGCGCTGGCGACCGAGCTGGGCCAGCCACAGGTCCTGCAAGGGGTTCTCAGCCACCCCTTGCAGGAGCCCCAGTCGCAGCCAAGGCCCGATACGCCCCTCATTCATCCACTCACGCGACGCGATGCCGGAATCGTTAGGCGCCAATTCGAGCAGGAACCCCGTAAGCCACTCTCGCGACATCACCAGCACCACTCCCGACGCGATTCGCCGGGCCTCGGACACGCGACCACCCGCACGCCCACCACGCTGCAGGGGAAGGGTGATGGGCGCGATAGTTCGACCTCCGACCTTTAGGTAAACCGTCACGTCGCGATCGGTGCTCGTTAGCCGAATCTCGGCGGCGTTCGGGCGTGAGCCCAGCAAACGTTCGTACGCACGCGCGGCAGCATTGAGCTCCACTCGCGTCTCGTCCAACAGGTCGGTCCGGTTGGAGATGAGCACGAAGCCCTGCCCGCGCGTGGAGTCGGGCTCGGCCAACAGTGCCCCGGCCTTGAGGTCGGGCGCGCGCCCAATGGGCCCACCGCCTAACGCAGACGATGCGCCGGCCAGACAACCGGACAACAGGGCCGGGAGCATGAGCGGCAGGAGAAGGAAGTGCGGAGCGAAGAAGCGTCTCACGAATAGTCTCGAGTGGGCGCCAGCGTTCGGAGGCGTGTGCCGGGTGGTCGGCGGGCAGACCATTGATAGGAATTGGCGCGTCTGGGGGGAAGGCTTGCGCTGCGGGGAAAGATAGCATGCGCGAAACCCCGTCCGACTGGGTGCCAGAGTCGGTGCGCCGTGGGCGGCCTCGGCCCCTTCATATGGTTCACACCAACCAAGCGCGGCAGACCCGTCCTACGGGTCTGCCGCGCTCATGTTTACTGCCGCTGGTACGCTTATACGCTGCGCCAAATCGGCGCGCTGCTTCGGAACGGAGCGGTTAGAGCGAACTCTTGAAAAAGTTGATCACCTTCAAAACATTGCTCGACGACATGAAGCGGCGGTCGGAGTGCACATACCCCGGCATCTGTTGGTATGTCACCTTCGAGGCCCCAACCTTCGTGATAATCGCATCGCGCAACGTGGTGCTCTGCTGATACGGCACCGTGCAGTCGGCCGAGCCCTGTTGGATGAAGAACCGTGGATCGCCGGCACCCAAATATGTGATCGGGTCGGCCGCAGCCACTTTCGCAGGCACGGTGTTAATGGCCGCGCCGAGCAATAACGAGCTGGGTGAACGAGGCGAAGCGAAACCGATGCCGTTGTAGAGGGGGCAGCCATCGAGGGCGAGCTGCGCGTCCATGGAGCGGAACGAGACCGGGCCGTAGAAGTCGGTGACCGCTTTCACGCGTTCTGACATCGAAGCGTTCCCCAGCGTGGGATCGGTGAGGGCAAGTACGCCGTTGGACGTTCCGAGGAGGGCGGCGAGATGCCCGCCCGCCGAGGCGCCCCATGCACCCACCCGTGCCGTATCGAGGTTGAACCGCTTCGCATTTGCCCTCAGCCAGCGAACCGACGCTTTCACGTCCTGAATCTGGGCCGGAAACTTCGCCTCCCAACTGAGACGGTAGTTCACCGACGCGATGGCGTACCCTTGAGCGACGAGCGCGAGCTGCGCCGCCGTGCTCGAGAGGTATTTGGTGCCGCTTTGCCAGCCGCCACCGTGAATCCAAAGCACCACCGGAAACGGCTTCGTGCCGGTGGTCGGGAGATAGAGATCCAGCTTCTGTGCCGACGACCTGGTGGCGTACGCCTGATCGACAAACTTGGTCGCGGCGACCGCATACGACAGCGTGCCCTCGGCCTCACTGTCGTCCATGAGATCGCCGAACACAACCTGTGCACGAGCAATCGTGGAGGGGGCAGAAGTTGGAAGGCGCGACGTTTCCGAGCAGGCGATAGCGGCGAGGGTCAGCACCGCGAGGGTGAGCCGAGCGGAGTCTGTTCGCGGAACGCTCATGGTCGATGGGAAACCGGGTCAGGAAGCGAAAGACCAGATGGGGAGGTCGCGCTTCTGTGCGCGATACGTGTGAGAGCGTTCATTTTCACATCGACACTCATAATGCTGTTGGGCCGACAAACATGCGGTGATGCAGTTCACACTGGCAATGTGCGGTCGATCCGTGCGGTCGATCCGTCGTCCGCTTCGGCACCCGGACCGACTACCTGTCGCGAGAAGCCGACAGGACATCGCCCAGCGGACGCCCAGCCTTCGGGTTCCGGGCATTCCAGTTCTCGCCGAGCAGGGCGGCGATGGTCGCGGCGATCTGGCTTTGTGTTACTGCACCGTGTTTGCTACGCTCGCCCAGTGGCGGGGTGTCGGGGCCCAAGACCGCGATCCAGATGTTCTCGGCGCCATCGACGTCCTTTCCGTGGTCACGCCATTTGTCCGGCCCGTGGCCGCGACCATGATCGGTGGTGAGAACGAACGTCGTCGTTCCACGATATTCCGGCATGGCTTGCATCGTATTCCAAAGGTCCGCGATGAAGGCGTCCACCTGGTGGGCCGATCGCAGGACCATGTCGTACCTCCCCGAGTGGGCCCATTCGTCCGTTTCGCCATAACCGACAAAAAGGAGGCGGGGCGTGTTGGTCTTTACATACTCCTTCACCACCAGGTTCATCGGCGCATCGAAGGCGTTGTCGGGCCACAACTGCACCGACGTGCGATACAACTCGTTGATCAGCGTTTGGCGAGCAGATGGCGACTTCACTTTGGCAAACGGCGGATCCCATCCGTCCAGCACCGCAATGCCCGAACGTTCGGCATGGAGAATGCGCCGGAATGCATCCCATGTGGCCACGGCCGCCACCTTCCCCTTGAGCGATGGACGGCCGGCAAGCCACTCGAACACCGTCTCGTTAGGGTTCGGCGGGTAGCTGTTGGAATCGATACGTGGGTCGAACGCACCGGTGAAGATTTCATTGTAGCCGGGATACGAAAACCGCATCGTATTGGTAAGTCTCGCCGTGCTCCCCTTGGCTTGGTTGCCGAAGATCTGTCCGTGCGCGGCGATCGTTTCCCAAACGAAGGGAAGCAGCGCGGAACGCCGCAGTTCCGGCGTGAGGCGCCAGAAGTCCTTGATGAGCCGTGTAGTATCGCGCACCCCCCCGGGCTTCTCGCTCATCAGCGCGCGCTCGGCGCCGGTAAAGAGCTCCTGCCAACGTAGCCCGTCGGTGACAATGAGCACCACATTGCGCGTCTTGCGTGGGATGGAGGGCTGGGCGTGGAGCGGGATTCCCGCTAAAAACAGGAGCGTAACGGCGGCGTGGCGAAGCGTCATGAGCTGGAGTGGGAGAGTGATTGCTCAGCGGGCACGGAGAAGAGTCGCAGGCAGTACATGGCGTGTGCCTGACTCGATGCCTGGGGAATGATCGCCCGTGTTGCGGGTGGATGATGCACTCCGGCTGTAACCGTGAGGTCACGACGCCGACTTGTCAGAAGAGCCCGACCTTCCCTTTCACCGAATCGATGAGCTTGATGGGGTCAAAGCCGACTCCCTGCTTGAAGACCAACTCCACGTTGCGAATGTCGGAGATGCGCGCGGACGGGTCGCCCGCGATCACGATGAGATCCGCCTGCTTGCCCACCACCAGCGAACCGATCTTGTCCGAGCGGCCCAGGTAGGTCGCGCCATTCAGGGTCCCGACGCGAACGGCTTCGAGCGGGGTGAAGCCTGCTTCGACCAGGAGTTCCAGGGCGCGCTGATTGGAGTACCCGGGAATGACGCCACCCCCGCCGGTGGGGTCGGTTCCCGCGATTACCAGGCCGCCGGCGCGGGAATATGCCAGCTCCATGGCCATCGCCTTGGGGAAGAGGGTGGTGTAGATCGACTGCTGCATGCGCGATACCATGTCGTACTGCTGCATGAAGGTCTCGCGCAGCTGGGGCACGAGGACGTCGAGGCCCGGTGGGAGTGGTCGGCCAGGGGTGAAGGTCTCGAAGACGGTGAGGGTGGACGTGAGCGCCACCTTGTGCCTAACGAGATGGGCCACCAGTGACGTGAACGCGGCGCCGTTGAGGTCGAGGGTATTGAGCGACGCTTGCACCTTTCCGCCCGGCGGGCATTCGTCGGCCTTCTTGTCTGCGACGAAATCAGACGCCGCCAGAAAGCCATGTTCGAGGTCGTCGATGCCTGCGTCGGCTGCCTCACGGTAGGTGACGGAGCAGAGGTGCCCGGTGATCTTGAGTCCCCGCTTGTGCGCTTCCTGCGCGGCGGCCTTGAGTTCGGCGCGGGTGATGTGCATGTACGCCTTGAACGACGTCGCGCCCTGATCACTCCAGTAGCGGACGAGGCCTCGGGCGTCGTCCGCATTCTTGAGGACGTTCATCTGCCCAATGGCGGCCAAGCCTGGGCCCTGCAGATAGGGTGCGGTGGCATCGATCCACGGACCTGCTTTCAGCCCGGTGTCGATTGCTTTCTTGATGTTGACCTCGCCGAAGCCGTTCATGTTGCCGCCTGTGCGCATGGCGGTAACGCCGCCGGCCAGATAGAGACGCACGAACGATTCCGCCACGTTGCCGTAGGTACCCGGCCCGGTGGGATAGAACAGATGCTCGTGCACCATGACGAGTCCGGGCATCACCGATTTGCCGGTCATGTCCATCACCTGCGCGCCCGCTGGGATAGCAACCGACGCCGAGGAACCTAACGCGGCGATGATACCGTCGCGGATAACGATGGTCTGCTGCTCTCGGGTAGGGGCACCGGTGCCGTCGATGACGCGAGCGTTGGTGAGGGCGAGCAGGGAGGTGTCGACGCGCACGAAGTTTCGCACGGCGGCGGAGAGGGACGGGCGCTGGGCGTGGAGGGGGGCGACAAGAGGCTGGACCGCCAGTGGGAGGAGGAGCGGGAGAAAGAGCAGAGGTGTACGCATGAGTTAGCTAATCCTGAAGAGGATGAACGCATTGGCGCTGATTCCGAGTACCTTCTCCCATATTCGGCGCAGAACGGTCGTCAGCGCACGCGCGCGTCGTCTCCCGTCAATCCTCTATCTCAAATTAGGCGTGCAACGACGCGTCGTCGAGCTCTTTCAACTCGGAATGGGATCCGCCGCGGTGTGGGAATTGCGCGCGCGGGTATGGACGACAGCCGCAGTGGAGCGTACACTTTCGGCCCCCCTGCGGATTCCATGCACGTGAGCCCCCCGCGTCGAGATGAGCGTCTAACATTCACACGGAACAAATGAAGCGAACCGCCAAGAAAAGAACGCCTCCCCACCGCAGCCTCGCCAAGGCCCCCACAGGTGTCCAGGGGCTGGATGAAATCACGGGGGGCGGACTGCCGCGAGGTCGGCCCACCCTCGTCTGCGGCAGCGCCGGATGCGGCAAGACACTCCTGGCGATGGAATTCCTGGTCCGGGGGGCCACACAGTTCGGCGAACCCGGCGTCTTCATGGCGTTCGAGGAGACGTCAAAGGAACTGGCCGAGAACGTGCGCTCGCTTGGCTTCGACCTGGACGACCTGGTCGAGAAAAAAAAGCTCGCCATAGACTTCGTACGGGTCGAACGCAACGAGATCGAAGAGACGGGCGAATATGACCTGGAGGGGCTCTTCGTCCGCCTCAACTACGCGATCGACTCCGTCGGTGCGAAGCGGGTCGTGCTGGACACCCTTGAAACGCTCTTTGGCGGACTGTCCGATGTCGACATCCTGCGCGGCGAGCTGCGCCGCCTCTTCCGCTGGCTCAAGGACAAGGGCGTGACCGCGATCATCACCGGCGAAAGCGGCGACGGCACGCTCACGCGGCACGGGCTGGAAGAGTACGTGTCCGACTGCGTCATTCTGCTCGACCACCGGGTGGTCGACCAGGTTTCGACGCGGCGATTGCGCATCGTCAAGTACCGGGGTACCACGCACGGCACCAACGAATACCCCTTCCTGATCGACGAGGACGGTATCAGCGTCTTACCCGTCACCTCCATGGGATTGCAGCACGAGGTGAGCACCGAGCGAGTATCGAGTGGCGTTCCGCGACTTGACATTATGCTTGGCGGAGAGGGCTACTTTCGGGGCAGCACGGTCCTGACATCCGGCACAGCGGGCAGCGGCAAGACCAGCCTGGCCGCCCACTTCGCGGTCGCCGCCTGCCAGCGCGGGGAACGCTGCCTCTACTTCTCCTTCGAGGAGTCGCCGGGACAAATGCTGCGCAATATGCGCTCTATCGGCATCGACCTGGCGCCGTGGGTGAAGAAGGGCTTGCTGCAATTCCACTCCAGCCGTGCGGCGATCCATGGCTTGGAAATGCACCTGGCGACGATTCACAAGTTGGTACGCGACTTCCAACCGCGCGTGGTCATCATGGACCCGATCGACACGCTGGTAACGGCCGGAACGCGACGAGACGCGACAGTGATGCTGACCCGGCTCATCGACTTCCTCAAGATAAAGGAAATCACCGCCCACTTGACCAACCTGACGGCTGCCAGCGACGCCTTGGGGGACACCGACATGGACATTTCGTCGCTGGTGGACACCTGGCTGCTCTTGCGCGACTTGGAGCTGGGCGGCGAGCGGAACCGGGTGATCAACGTCCTCAAGTCGCGCGGCATGGCCCACTCCAACCAGCTCCGGGAGTTCCTGCTCACCGACCGGGGCGTAGAATTACAGGATGTGTACCTCGGCCCAGAGGGTGTCCTGACTGGCTCCGCCCGTCAGGCGCAAGAAGCGGGGGAAAAGGCCGTGGCCATGCTTCGGCAACAGGAGGTCGAAGGGAAGCAGCGCGAGCGGGAGCGGAGGCGAGAGGCGCTGGAGGCCCGTATCGTCGCCTTGCAAAAGGAATTCGAGGCGGAAGAGGAGGAAGCCAACCGACTCAGTGCCCAGGTTCACGCGAGCCAGGAAGTTCTGGGAAAAGACCGGGAGGAGATGGGCCGTAGCCGAAAGTCCGACACAAACGAGTCGCTAACCCGTTCCCGCAAGGCGGTGGGCAGTCGCAAATGAAAAAACAAGCCGGACCCGCTCAAGAGGAAGCGGCAGCCGTGGCCAAGAGCGACACGGAAGTGTGGGAGCTGCGGCTGTACATCGCCGGACAGACGCCGCGGTCCGTCGCCGCCTTCGCAAACTTAAATAGGCTGTGCGAGGAGTATCTGCCGGGCCGATACAAGATCGAAGTGATTGACCTCATACAGCACCCACAATTGGCGGCTGGCGACCAGATCGTGGCCATCCCAACGCTTGTGCGGAAGCTGCCCGAGCCGCTGCGCAGAATCGTCGGCGATTTGTCGACTACCGAGCGCGCCTTGGTGGGATTGCAGCTGCGGCCCGCCCAGCCGGGCAAATGAGAAGGGACGGATGGCAATGAAGAAAAAAAAGCCCGACACGACCGAGGCGTTCGAAAAGTTGATAGCGGCGTCCCCTTCGGAGGAGCGCTATGTCTTGCGCCTCTACGTCACCGGCATGACGCCGCGCAGCACGGAGGCATTTGCTGCAATCAGCGCCCTCTGCGAGGAGCGTCTGCACGGACGCTACGATTTGGAAGTCATCGATATTTACCAGCACCCGCAACTTGCGATTGATGAGCAGATTGTCGCTGTGCCTACGCTGGTCAAGAAGCTGCCCGCTCCTCTCCGCCGGTTGATCGGCGACCTCTCCAACACAGAGCGCGTGCTGTTGGGCCTGGACCTGCGGCGAAAATCATAAATGAGCGGTCGCACGACAGATGCCAACCAGCAGGCGGAGATCGCCGAGCTGCGTCTACGCCTCGAAGAGGCCGAGGAGACAATCCGCGCGATTCGAAGCGGTGCCGTGGACGCGTTTGTGGTGCAGGAGCCGCACGGGGCACGGGTCTACACACTCCAGACCGCAGACCGTCCCTACCGCCTGCTGGTGGAGGAAATGCAGCAAGGCGCGATCACGCTCAGCGACGCCGGTGCCATCGCCTACTGCAACCGCCGCTTTAGCGAGTTGGTAGGCAGACCACTGGAGCGATTGATGGGCGTCGCCTTTCGCGACTTTATCCCGCACGACGCCCAGGTCTTGTACGAAAGTTTGCTGCAGCAAGGCCGCGCCGGTTTCAGTCAAGGCGAGAGTTTTGTGCAACATGCCGACGGCGCACTGGTCCCCGTGTTTTTCACCTTCAACGCCCTTCCGCCAGACACCGGAGCGGCGGTCGGCCTCCTGATAACCGACCTCACGACACAACGTCACCATGAAGAACTGAACGCCCTCTTGGAGGCACTCAAGGAGTCCGATCGCCGCAAGGACGAGTTCCTGGCAATGCTCAGTCACGAACTTCGTAACCCCTTGGCCCCGATCCTCAACGCCGTGAAAGTGCTTCAACTTCACAAAGGCGAGAGCCCCATTCAGGAAAAAGCCCGCGCCATTATTGAGCGCCAGGTGGGGCAACTGGCGCATCTGGTGGATGACCTGATGGAAGTGTCCCGCGTTACCATCGGCCGCGTGCAGCTACGCCATGATCGGGTCGCCGTGGGCGGCATCGTGGAACGTGCAGTGGAGACGACGCGTCCGCTCATCGACCAACGCAAGCACGAACTCACGGTATCGTTGCCATCTCAACCGATCTGGCTCAACGCCGACTCCGCGCGGCTAGAACAGGTTATTGTCAACTTGCTCGTGAACGCGGCCAAGTACACGCAAGAAGGCGGTCACATTTGGCTGACCGTCCAGCCCGAGGGCGACGAGTGTGTAATGCGGGTGCGGGACACAGGGGTCGGCATAGCCCCCGAACTCCTGCCCCGTATCTTCGAGCTCTTCACGCAGGCGGAACGGTCGCTCGACCGCTCGGAAGGCGGGTTGGGCATCGGGCTGGCGTTGGTGCATCGACTCGTGGTTATGCACGGAGGAAGGGTGACCGCTCACAGTGCTGTGGGGGGAGGCAGCGAGTTCGTGGTGCGTCTTCCGATGGTTTCGACTCCTGCACCGCCGCCCACAACCGAGACAACCGAGACGACCGAGACGGCCGGGGCCGCCGTGGCCACCGGACGACCATTGCGGGTGCTGGTAGCGGATGACAACGCGGATACGGTTGAGACTTTGGCCATGCTGCTCAACGTGTCTGGTTATGATGTTCGCACGGCGTTTGACGGCCCGACTGCACTCGAGGCAGCCCTTGCCTACCGACCCGATGCGGTGCTGCTGGACATCGGTTTGCCCGGACTCGACGGGTTTGAGGTGGCGAGGACGATGCGTCAACTGCCCGTGCTCGAGCACATCGTGCTCGTCGCCATGACAGGGTATGGCCAGGAGACAGACCGCCAGCGTTCGCAAGAAGCGGGGTTCGACCATCACCTGGTCAAGCCCGCCCGGTTGGAGCAGCTGCAATTACTGCTGGCAGACGTTGCGGTGAAGTCCAGGTAGTGGCCCGCACGCGGGCCACGCTATTCGCCTTGCACGTTCCGTCAGGATGGGGGTCCCCGCGCCCGCGCCTAACGCCTTACGGTTTCCAATCGCCACGCGCTACCGCCGGCACGAATTTGTCGATTCCACGCGGCGGAAAATCCAGCGTCTTCCCCTGCTCGGCACTCTGGTAGGCGGTCATCAGCATCTTCACGACCTCTACACCATCGGCAAAAGTGAGTTTGGGTTTCTCCTTGCCCAGGAAGGCGTTCACAAAGTGGCGGTCTTCGTTGGTGTACCCGTAGGCTAGGTACTCCTCGGGCACCACCGGCATGACGCCCTGCTCGGCGTTCTGCTTCTCCACCAGGTCCTCACCGGCCCGCCCCGTGACTTCACGCGAGAAAAAGAGCTGCAGCCCGCTGTCGAGCGAATTCCACTTCATCGAGTACTCGGGCCCCAGCAGCTCGGCCGACAGCCGCAATCCGGCGCCGACAAAGGCCCAGGAGGTGCTCGCCTCTCCGATGACGCGTAGTCCGTCGGCGGTCTCGAATTCGATCATGACGCTGGCAAAATCTTCGCTGGGCGCCTTGGTGTAGTCCACCGCCGGCCCCATGGTCTGCTTGAGCTGCTTGGCATAGGCGGGGCGCGACCACTTGAGCGACGCCACATGTCCGGTTACGCGCACCGGCTTCACCGTGTCGTACGAATCCCCAGGCTTGGTGAGCAGGTGCCTGACGAGTAACGTCGAGTGGCACATCATGTCGTTCAGCACGCCGCCTCCCTGCAGCTTGCCCTGCCAGAACCAGGGCATGTGCGGGCCGGCATGTTCCTCGGCGGCACGGGCCAGGTAGGGGCGGCCGGTGGTGGCGGCCCCGCGCGCCCACAACAGGGCCCGTCCCGCTTCCACATGCGGGGCGAAGAGCTGGTTCTCGAGATACCCCGTAGTGAGACCGACCGATGCCACCAGCTTTTCCACCTGCTTGGCCTCGGCCACGTTGCGGGCCAGCGGCTTCTCGCTGGCAATGCCCTTGAGCTCACCCTTGCCGCGCTTGATGGTATCGACGATTTCTTCGACGTTCTCGATGCGGGCCTGGTTGGGGCCACACAGCCAGATGGCATCGATGGACTTGTCGGCTACCATGGACGCAATTGATTTGTAGGGTTTGGCCGCTCCTACGTCGAGATCGCGGGCGAGCCTGGCCGCACTGGCGGCGTTCTTCTCGTTAGGGCTCCACACGCCGAGCACATCTCCGTCGCGTACGCCGCGCCATCCCAGAATGTGGAAGCGGGTGTTGAAGCCGGAACCGATGAAGCCGACGCCTAATCGTGGTGTGGTCATGAGTCGGGAGACAGGAAGAGGATGAACCCCGCCGGCACTTCGCGGCGCGGGGCCGGGGAACCGCGCGCTCTGGCTTGCGGCGTGCAAGAAAGTGTGGCGTAGAGCGACCGCCGTGAAGGGGGGAATGAGCGGGATCCGTCGCCCCCCCCTTTCGCCCCGAAAGTGGATGTGCGACGATGGGGTGGGTTCGAATTGATTCGAATCCGACCATCGGTCATCTCCCGCCAAGCTCAGGAGTCCTCCATGCCCCTCTCTCTTCGCCAAGTCGTCGTCGCGGCTGCCGTCGCCGCGACATGCTCCGCTGTATTCGTTTCGCCAGCCACCGCGCAGCAGCGCGCCGGCGTCATGGGCGAGCTCATCAAGGACATGCATGACGTGCACGGCAAGTTGGTGGCCCTCGCCAAAGCGATGCCGGCCAACACGTACGGCTGGCGCCCCGAGGCAGGGGTGCGCTCGGTAAGCGAAGTCTTCCTCCATGTCGCCTCGGACAACTACCTCCTGCCATCGGCTGTTGGAGTCGCTCCTGACCCGTCCACGGGGATCAAGACCGATGACATGAAGACGCTGGGCGCCTTTGAGAAGCAAAGCCTGAACAGCGAGGCGATGGCGGCGGCGCTCGACAAGTCGTTCGGCCATCTCGCCAAGGCGATGAACGAGTCCCCCGACTCCAAGCTCGACGACAAGGTGAAGTTCTTCGGGCAGGACTTCACCACGCGGCAGCTATGGATCCTGACCGTCACGCACCTGCACGAGCATCTGGGGCAGGCCATCGCGTACGCGAGGTCGAATCACGTGAAACCGCCCTGGAGCAAGTAACCGACGTCGAGCGCGAGACTGCGGCTATTCGTGATCGGAGTGGCGCTGCATATTCCCCACTCCGATCGAAGCTGTCGCAGCGGAGTCAAAGGCAGCAGCTCCGGCAGGGTCAGCGACCGAGAATACTTTTGGTGATCATCATGTGCACGCCGACATTTCCGTCGACGAGTTGGGTGATGCGGAGGTCGGCCGCGATGCTGGCCAATTGATACGCCTGCATTTGTGAGAGCCCGCGCCGCTGCATGATGAGGGTGACCATTTCGCGGATGGCAATGCGCGTGGCGGCGGTCAAGTCGGGATCGGCGCCCATGGTGATCCAGTGGGTTGCCGTTTCGCCCAAGGGCCAGGCGAGCTTCATGTCCTTGCGCACGGTGAGCTGCAACCGGCCCCGCATCGACGTTTCGATCGCCGTCTGGTCCACCTCGCCGTCGCCCTGGGCGGCGTGTCCATCGCCGACCTGGAAGAGTGCGCCCCTGGTGTGAATGGGGATGTAGAGCGTGGTCCCGGCGGTGAGTTCCTTGTTGTCCAGGTTACCCGCGTGTTGCGCGGGCGGGTTGGAGGAGATACGCCCCATGCCCATCGGCGGCGCGACACCCATGCTCCCGAAGAAGGGCTTGAGCGGGATGTCGATGCCGGGAGCGAAGTGTCCCAGCAAACGTTCGCGATCGAGACGAATAATGCGTGTACTCGGCACCCCCGGTTCGCACAACTCGCGCATGAAGCCTGAACATCCGTTGTAGCCGTACGCGATCGGCAGCGTGATCGAAAGAATCTTCACCTCCAGCACGTCGCCCGAGTCCGCCCCCTCCACGTAGACCGGCCCGGTGAGGATGTGACCGCCCGGGCCACGATCGGTGACCGTCGCCACGATATCGCGCAACGACTGCTCGACCTCGTTAGGCGGTATGCCGGCTGCTTCGAGACGGGGCGGCGTATTGGTCAGTAGCGTCGCGACATCGATGATGTCGCCCGAGGCAATGCGAAGGACGGGTGTGGTTGCGGCCCAGTAATATCCGTAGGCCACCGTACGGGGTGTGGCGGGGAGGGAGTGAACGCGCGGCGCCGACTGCGCGCCCGAGATTCTCGCAAACCCCATCACGAGAGCGGCCAGCGCTAGAATTCTCATGGTCGTGGACGATGGGCGCGTTCGGTGCGTGTACCGCGCGGCATGCGTATTCATCGCTTTGGCTCAACCAGTGCCTGATAGACCAAGGTCGGGAACTTGGCCGCAATGTCGGTGCGGTTGGGCAGCTGCTGAATCATGAAGACGGTCACCAAACGCTCCTTCGGGTCCACGCGATAGATGGAGCCATATGCCCCTCCCCATCCGTAGGTCCCCTGGGAACTCAACCCGCTGGCGCCGAACGTATCGACCGTTTCGAAGCCGAGCCCGAAGCCGAGTCCAGTGGAGGAATACAGGGCGCCGACCATGTTGGTGGCCATGAGTTGCACGGTCTTGGGCGCAAGAAGTCGGACACCATCCAGCATCCCGCCATTCAGCGTCATCTGGAGAAAGCGCGCATAGTCTCGCGCGGTGGACACGAGGCCGGCCCCCCCGGCGAAGCTCTGACGCGGTCCATCCACATAGTTGCCCTGGCCTCGCGGTCCGTCGGGCGCGCGAGTAACGCGCCCATCGTCGGTGCTCGCGTACACCGTGCTCAGCCGGTCGCGTTTGGCTGTGGGCACGAAGAAGTACGTGTCTTTCATGCCTAACGGTTCGGTGATTCTGGTTCGCAGAAATTCATCCAGTGCCACACCGGACGCACGCTCGACCACGCAGCCAAGAATGTCGGTGCTGTAGCCATATACGAAGTCCTCACCGGGCTGGGCAACGAAGGGGAGCGAGGCGAGACGTTCCATGGTCGCGCACACGAGTTCGTCCTTGTCGGCAGTGTACCACCCCCACCCGGCCGCCGGACCAAGCGCCTTCGCTTCGTATAGTTTGGTGACGGACACATCGGTGCCGTACGAGATGCCGGCCGTATGGGTGAGTAGGTCGCGAATGGTGATGGCACGGCGCGCCGGCAGAATAGCAAGGCCGGTATCGCTCTTCGCTGCAACGGTTGTTTTGGCGTAGGCGGGAATGAAGCGGCTCACCGGATCGCCGAGAGCGATTTTCCCTTCCTCGACCAGCATCATGATCGCTACGCTGGTAATGGCCTTGGTCTGAGAGGCGATGCGAAACATGGCGTCTGGTGCCATGGTGCGCCCCGCCTCCTTGTCGCTCCATCCTACCGCATGCTCGTAGACGATCCGGCCGTCGCGCATCACCAACCCCACCGCGCCGGCTATTCGGTTGTCGTCCACGTACTGCTTCATGAAACGATCGATGCGCGCCAGTCGCTCGGGGGAGAATCCGGCGGCGGCCGTGGCCTGCGGAGTCGGCCGCCAGAAGGTCGCTGGTTTCTGCGCCTCCAGGGGATCTTGCGCGAGTGTGGCGAGCGACGCAACGACTAGAAAGCGCTTCATGATGCGGCATCCGGTGAGGGGAGGTGAATTGCTGACATGCTTCATATCGTTAGAGACGTTGGCGCAGTGTCAGTGGATTGCGGTCAGTGTTGCGTATGCACTACTCGGTGGTGCAGCGCATTCGGATAAGTCCCTCCTGCGCCACGGAGGCGACCAGGGCGCCGCTCCTGGTATAAATGGAGCCGCGCACGAAGGCACGAGCCCCCGCTGCCGCCGGACTGTCGGTCGCGTACAGCAGCCACTCGTCGGCGCGAAAGGGACGGTGCATCCAGAGCGAATGATCGAGCGATGCCATCTGCAAGCCGCGAGAGCGGAACGAAAGTCCGTGCGGCTGCAATGCGGTTGGCAGGAGCCCATAGTCGGATGCGTAGGCCAGCACCGCCTGATGAATGAGCGGATCGTCGGGGAGCGTTGCGATGGCCCGGAACCAGACGTGCCGCACCGGCGAACGCACCTCCGGCCGGAACGGGTCGGCCGGAGAGACCGGACGAAAGTCCAGCGGACGGTCCTGCGTCAAGACCGGACGAAGGGACTCGGGAATGCGCTCGGCCATTTCGCGAATGAGGTCGAGTTCGGGCGAGAGTGATTCGGGTGGAAGAACCTCGGGCATCACATTCTGGTGAGTGAGTCCGACTTCGGTTTTGTGAAACGACGCCGAGAGGTTGAATATTGCGTGCCCGTGCTGAATGGCCGTCACTCGCCGCGTGGTGAAGCTGTTGCCGTCGCGTAGTCGGTCGACGAAGTAGACAATTGGCGCGGCCAGGTCGCCCGGAAGAATGAAGTAGCCGTGTACCGAATGCGCCTCGCGCGGCCCTTCCACGGTGCGCCGTGCCGCGACCAGCGCTTGGGCGAACACCTGCCCTCCGAAGACGCGGCCAGTTCCTAGGTCGCGATTCGTACCGCGGTAGATGTTCACTTCAAGAGGCTCGAGATCGAGCAGGGTCAGAAGATCGTCGGTGGGTCCGGACATGCTGGATGAATGGGGGCGAGAAACAGATGGGCGATCGCGGGGCGAGAAACGGATGGGCGATCGTGGGGCGAGGGAACGGCAGTTGTGATGTAGGCAACCCCTACGACTTGTAGACCACCCCGATTTTCCTGAGCGCGGCAGGGGGGCACCCGTTCCACACCGCTTGCGGGCGATTGCCCATGTACTGCAGATCGGCAACGCCGATCTTGCTCGACCAAAAACCCGACGCGGTCAGATTGCGGAAGCGGGAGAAGAACTCGACCCCGGGCTTCACGATGGCGGACGCCTTCTTGGGATAGGCAATCTCATCGAGGATGTTTGCCTGCTCGGCAGCGGCGCAGCCGACGAATTTCCGATTGAATCGCTGCGTGGACTGGGTGTCCAACCATGCCAGCCCATCACGCATCCCCTTCTGCATCTCGGGATACGCCGTCATGATGAAATCCATGAACTCCGGGACGCCGGCGTCGGTGGCACTCCCCGACCGCTCGTCGCGCGGAATCACCAGGTCCGCGAGAGTCCGCACCTGCTGCCACTCGGTAGGGGTGAAGTACTTCGGCTTGAAGGCCTGCCCTCGGGACGCCACCGCCTGGAGTGCGGCCGCCGCCCGGTCGGACGCGCGCTCCACATCCTCCAACGTGATGGCGAAGGCGGCCAGCGGCGCGGCGGCAAGCAGCCGCACCACGTCGCGTCGCGCGACCATCCGCACGACCACCGCGTCGTCCTGCCCTTGGGACTTGTTGTCTTCGCTCATAACGCCCCTGCCTTGCGTTGCTGGATGATGTAGTCGCTGGCCCGCATGGCGAGGGCGAGGATGGTCCATGTGGGATTCTTGTCGGCCTGCGACACGAACGAGCCGCCGTCGGCCACGAAAAGATTCCGGCAGTCCCACGCCTGCGCCTGCGCGTTGAGCGCCGACGTCTTGGGGTCGCTGCCCATGCGCACGCATCCCAACTCGTGGATAATCGAACCGCCGTTGGAAATACCGTATCCCTTCTCCTTGCTCGGCATGTCGCCTAACGCCTCGCCCCCCATCTCGGTGATAAGCGCACGAAAGGTCTCCTGCATGTGCTTCACCTGCCTGATTTCCTGGTCGCGCCATTCCCAATGGAAGCGCAGCACGGGAATGCCCCACTTGTCCTTCACGCTCGGGTCCAGTTCGCAGAAGCTCTTGTCGTTAGGTATCATTTCGCCGCGGCCGGAGAAGCCGACTACCGAACCGTAGAATCGCCGATAGTCGTTCTTGAGTCCCTTGCCGTAGCCGCCGCCCAGTGAGCCAGGCATGTTTTCGATGCCGCCACCGAACCCGTACGACGGCTGGCCAAGCCCGCCCCACACTTCGATGTGATAACCGCGGGCGAAGTCGAGCTTCTTGTTGTCCACCCACCAGGGCATGTAGATGTGGCCCCCCCCAACGCCGTCGCAGTTGTGCGGCACCTGATTCATCAACTTCGGAATGAATCCCGCCACGTCGGTACCCGTAGTGTCGGTGAGATATTTTCCCACCACGCCGGACGAGTTGGCCAATCCGTCGGGGTGCCTGGGCGACGTGGAGTTGAGCAGGATACGCGCGGACTCGCAGGCGCTGGCCGCCAGCACCACCACCCGCGCCTTCACCTGCACGTCACGTCCGGTCGTTTTGTCGATGTAGTGTACGCCGGTGGCCAACCCTCGCTCGTCGGTGCTCACCGCGCGCGCCATGGCGTTGGTGACAATGGTCACCTTTCCCGTCTTTTGCGCAGGAAAGAGCAGAACATTGGGAGACGAGAAGTTGGAGTTCGTCATGCACCCGCGATTGCACTGCCCACAGTAGTGGCACGGCGCTCGTCCGTTGAGCGGCTTGGTGATGATCGAAAGGCGCGCGGGAATGCACGAGATGCCCAGTTTGTCAGCGGCGTTCTTGACCGAGACTTCGTAACATCGCGGTCTGGGGGCCGGCATGAACTCGCCGTCCGGATGATTCGGCAGATGTTCCTGCGATCCGAAAATCCCGATCAGCCGATCCACACGGTCGTAGTACGGCTTGACATCCTCGTAGGAGATGGGCCAATCGTCACCAAGTCCGTCGATGCGCGTCCGCTTGAAATCATCGGGGCCAAAGCGGAGAGAGATGCGCCCCCAGTGGTTAGTGCGGCCGCCTAACATGCGGGCACGCCACCAATCGAACTTGGTTCCGGGCGCCTTGGTAAAGGGCTCCCCCTCTACGTTCCAGCCGCCGATGCAGGCATCGAACTCGCCGAACGGGCGATCCTTGGTCGATGCCCCACGCCTCGGAGACTCGTACGGCCAGGTGAGCATCTTGGCGTCTTTAGTGTTGTCCCACCAGCCGCCGGCTTCGAGGACCAGGACATCGGCCCCGCCCCGGCTCAGCGTGTGAGCGGCCATACCACCGCCGGCTCCGGAGCCGACGATGCAGACGTCGTATATTTTTGCGCGTGTTTGAATTGGCATGGCCTGGATTGACGAGTGCGTCGGAGTGAGCCCAATACTTTGCGGTCGGGGAACCGTGACCGCGAGAGGGTGGTATGCGTTTTACATTGTTGAACGGCGTTTTTTCTCGCTCCCGAATGTCCGTGAATCTGTTCGTTCGCCTCGTCCCTGTCGGGCGCCGCGCCTTTGTGTGGGCTGGCTCGCTCGTGCTCACCCTCGTCATGCACTCGGCGGCCGCGCCGGCGCAGGCTACGAGCCCAGCACTGGGGCTGGCTGCCGTCCGGCCCCTGGCCTTCGGCGCCGGCGAATCGCTGGTCTACGACGTCAAGTACGGCTTCCTCAACGTGGGCACAGCTCGCATGGAAGTGTTCGGACTCGATACCGTGCGCGGCCGGAAGGTCTGGCACACTCGGCTCGAAATCGAGGGGGGCATTCCCGGCTATCGCGTTCACGACGTGCTCGAGAGCTGGATCGACGCCGAAAACTTCAATTCCTTGCGCCATCGGCAGGAAACGGCAGAGGGGAAGCACGAGCGGACAAAGCGTTACGAAATCTTTCCCGAGCGCGGAGTCTACAAGGAAGACGCGAAGCCCGAGCAGCCCACGGTGGCCCAGCCGCTCGACGAGGGGGCCTTCCTCTTTTTCGTGCGTACGCAGCCGCTCGAAGTCGGACGCACGTACGATTTTCCGCGTTACTTCATCCCCGACCGTAATCCGGTCACCGTCACGGTCGCGCGCCGAGAGCGGGTAGAAGTCGCGGCCGGCCGTTTCCAGACCATCGTCGTCAGACCCGTCATCAAGTCCAAGGGTATTTTTTCCCAGAACGGACGGGCGGAAATCTGGTTCTCCGATGACGACCGGCGCCTGATGATCAAGATGGAAACTCATGTGGTGTTCGGGACAATCTCGCTTCGCCTGCGCGAGTTCACCCAGGGCAGTTCGACTCGTTAGGGTGTAGCGCGGATAACGAGGGACGGTCACACGCGCTAGCGCGGAAGCGTGATGGATACTCCCACCGCCGAGGGCGAGAGAATCGGCGTCCACGAGAAGCCGCGATTATCGCCCGAGGCGCCCGAAGCGACCGAACCGCGCGCCCGCAGCACCATGCGCCCACGCGCCACGGTCACGCGCGCGACGCCGCCCCCAATGAGCAGGGCGAGGGGATAGTCGCTCGCCCAGTGTACGCCATTGTTCACCATGGCGAAGCTCAGCGCCGCCATGAGGGTGTAGCCTAACGGGCGCACGATTGACTTCTCCGGATAGTTGAGGGCTACAATCTCCACGGTCGACATCGCTGCTGCGAGATGGCCGGAGGGCATGGCGTCGTAGGCGGGAATGTTTCGGTTGTAGTCGCCTTGGCTCGGGAAGGGGCGCCAGCGGCCGCGTGGCACGGTGGACTCATTGGGAGTCTGCCGCCCGAACGACCGCTTGAGCAACTGGGTGTAGACACCTAATGACACCAAACCGCTCGTGATCTCGCTGGCGGTCATGATGGCGCGATTGTCGTTCTTGCGCAGTCCGTGTACCAGAAAGCCGCCGGCCACCAGCAGGTCGGTCGCCCCATCGCCCAGGAAGTAGATGGCCGAGCCTAACGTGGTGGGGATGGGAAGTTTCATTCCGGCAAAACGCAGATTGATGGACGGATGCGTGGGCGGAAGGCCCACCCGCCGCGCCAGCATGCGAGACTTGTCGAGCAGATATTCATCGGCCGCGTACAGGGCCAGCGTACTCACCACCACCGCGCCCCACTCCGGGAGATTCTCCGGCGAGACGCCACGCTGGAACGTTGCGGCTACCGTGGCGGGAATCTCTCGCAGCGCGCGAAGCCGCACCGGACGCTGAAACGCGTATGCGCCGTGCGCGCCCAGATCGTAGCGCTGCGCATCGCTACGAACGCGTGACAGTCGGCGCTGAAGCGTGTCGCCTGCGCGCGCGGTACCGAGGCCTCGCGAAGCCGTATCGCGACTGCCGACGTCGGAGGGCGGTGGCAATACCTGCGCGGCGACGCGCTGCACCGGAACACATAAGGCGATCACGACACACATCGTGACCGCCCGAAGATCTGCTACGTGTGACATGCAACGGAACATAGCGCCTACTTCCTTCTCCCGTGCCACGACAGGGCCTGCAGTCCACTCAGTGTACCGAGCGCGGCACCGGTCACCACGTCGCTCGGCCAGTGTACGTTCTGGTACATGCGAGCCAAGCCGACCGTCGTGGCGGCGCTGTACAGGGCGCCGCGTATGAGCCATCGGCGCGACGGATGGCGCGCCGAGAGTTCGCTCGACAACACCGTGGCAACGGCGAAGGCCGCACTCGTGTGACCCGACGGAAAAGAGGCCCGCTGCGCGTCGAAGAAACCGCGACCTGGCGAAAAGTCATCCGCGTCATCGGAGCTATTGGGACGCGACCGGCCAATGAGTCCCTTCACACCGATCGTGATGACGCCGCTCAGCATCACGGCCTGCGTGGACTCGAAACCGACTCGTTCGGCGAAGTCGTTCTTGGTCAGCGCACCACCAGCCCACAGCGCCGCACCTAACGACACCGGAACAATTCCACCTAACGCCGCGCAGAATGCCGAGGCCTGTCGTAGTCCTCCGGCAGGTGTCCGCAGCCTGGCGATTTCCTGCATCAGGGCACCGTCGGCCAGGGAGACGACGGCCGAGACCCCTACGGCAGCGGCGGATGCCCTGAAGAAGGGCGGTGCGGTCCGTTTGAAGGAATAGCCTTGCGAAACGCGTCCCGAATCGCCGGGCGCCGAGAGTTGCGGCGACGTCAGTGACGGAAGAGTCTGTGCGTTGAGGGTACACACGCAGCACAGGCACCCTCCGAGGACGACCGCGAGTCGTGGAAAGAGCACGAATCCTCCGGAACGGTGATGTGGGGTCGGGCGCCGCGCGAGGTACACGCCAAGGTGCCGCGTGGAGTGCGGCAGGGAAGGAGCATTCTCCTCGCGGGAAACGTGACACCGAATCGCTACCTTCGCGAGGGGAAGAGCGCTTCTTCGAGCTGATTGCTTGCTGGTGTGGTTGGCAACTTTCCCGAACGTTGAGGCCATCTTTCTTTCAGGAATTAGGCATGAAGGCCTACCGCCCACTCACCAACCGCACCCAGCGCGCAGGATCTACTTCTCCGTGAGGGGCCAAGGGTCGCCACAACTTGTATCTGTATTTGTTCAGGCCAACGAGCCCACGCCCCGAGGCGGCAATGGGGAGAAGTCGCTTGGCCGGAATCGCGAGCAGCCGGCGACGGATGCGGTGCTTGAATGCCTGCCGTTCACCCGGCAGGTACTGCGCCCATCCGATAGAACCACAGAAGCCCGCTGCACCGAACTCGGCACTGTCGAGGATGTCTTCGCAGAAGACCCGCAGTGATCCCTCCCATGTTCCGAGCACATCGTGCATCGCCACGATAGCGCCAGGTTCGAGACGCGGCAGAAAGAGACGAAGGTCCCGCCGAGCGCCCTCTGTGGTGTGATCGCCATCGATCCAGAGCACGCGCAGTCGCTCGCGAAAGCGAGGTGCCAGCTCCTGGGAGAATTCACGGTACGGCGTGACAACCGATGCCACTCCGGCCTTCTCGATATTCTCCACGAACTCATCCCACGAGGTGAGTGAGTCCTTGAGATCGGGATCGGTGGGCGACGGCGAGGTGTGAGGATCGACTGCGTGTACGATGCCCTCGCCGTTCCACTTCACTCCGGACGCGAGCGCAACGGTTGACCGGCCCTTGAAGCTGCCGATTTCGAGTACCGCGCCCCGCGCCGGTGCCAGTGCGCTCACCAGAAAGAGGAAACGCGCTTCTCGGTCGGAGAGATAGCCCGGAGTGTTCCGTACCTCGCCGAGCGCTCTTTCCCTCGCGAGGTAAAAGGACTGGTCCAGAGGTCTCACGGTACCTGTGATCTGCATGTTTGATCGCCTCGGCCTCTGCGCGCACGAAGCGGGGGTGCCTCGGTTGTTCTCCAGGCGCGCCTGCGTGGATCTCAGGGCCGCTACTTCCAGCGCATGACGCCCAGCACGTCGGAGTAGTCGTCGGTCCACACGCGCACGCTAGCCGACGGAGCGAGCACCTGCCATCCCGCCTGTTTGACCAACGGGGCGAGCGTGTACGCGTTTCGCGCCACGGTGACCCATCGCGAGCCGTAATACAGTTTGCGACGCTGTGACTCGTTCACATCGCGGTCGAGCAGTGCACCAGCGAGTCGGGCGTCGCGTGCCAGTTCCACCAGCACGGGCCGAAGGTCGAGATAACGATTGCTGATGTGAAAGGCCACAACGCCTCCGGGGCGCAATTTTCTCAGGTACAGCTGCAACGCCTCCCGCGTGATAAGGTGGACGGGAATGGCATCTGAGCTGAACGCGTCGAGTGCAATGAGATCAAACGACGAATCGCTCGCGTCCATGAGCGACCGCCGCGCATCGCCGAGCACGATTCGCACCTCGGGCTGGCACTCCGTCAGGTAGGTAAAGAGGGACGGTGATTGTGCGATGGTAACGACAACCGGATCGATCTCGAAGTAGGTCCACCGCTCACCGGGACGCGAGTAGCACGCGGTGGTACCGGCGCCGAGTCCCACCAGCGCGACCGCCCGCGGCGCCAGGGAGTCGGTGACAAGGCGAAAGATGTCGCCTAACGGCCCTTCTCGATGATAGTAGGTGAGTGGCTCCGTTCTGCGGTCGATAATGATGCTCTGCGCTCCGTGCGTGGTCGTGCCATGCTGGAGAATGGAATACTCCTCCCAGCGGCGAACACGGTAGACGCCGAAGAACGACCGGACCTGGAAAAGGTTGTCGTCGCCGGTGTGCATGCCGAGGTCGGCGGCGAGAAAGATGGCGCCGGCGGCGAGGGCTAGGCGCAGCGGACGTTTGTGGAAGGACGCCGCGACGAGTGCTGCAACTCCCAGGTAGAAGTAGACCCCGTAGTTGCCCCAATCCGCAGGCGGCGTCGGGAGATAGAAACCGCCGATGATGACACCGAACAGCGCCAGCGGCGCCAGGAGATCGAGCATGAGGGGGCGAACGTGCGGCGTGCCCACACTGCGCCAGGCAGGGCGTAGCCCGAGAGCGATGATCATGGCGAACGGGTATTCCAGCACGCGGTCATACAGTGCGGGAGCGAGCAGGACGTTGTACACGCCACCCAGCAAGCCGCCTAACGACATCCAGAGATAGAATTCGGTGAGGTATTCGGCGCGCGGTCGGGCGTCGGCCAGTTCGCGATGACAGACCATCGCGGTGACAAAAAAAGTCAGCAGGTGCAGTGAGGCCACTGCGGTGAGGCGTTTGGTGGGATTGGCGCTGATGATGACCATCAGTCCCAAGGAGAGAACGAGCTGCAGCACGAGCATGAAGCCGCGCCCGAGCATGGGCCGGCGCGCGAAGACGACGACGAAGGTGAGGAGATAGAGGGCGAGTGGCGCGACCCAGAGGAAGGGGACCGAGGCGATATCGGTGCCGAGAAACGTGGTGACGCCAATGACTGTCTCTTATACACATCTCCGAGCCCACGAGACTAAGGCGAATCTCGTATGCCGTCTTCTGCTTGAAA
>ENA-ORBV01003358-ORBV01003358.1-microbial-mat-metagenome-genome-assembly--contig:-NODE-3358-length-32096-cov-12.036634_pt1 | contig 32096 bp, 20 predicted proteins | sample MGYA00237777_ERZ505514 | MGnify/ENA primary metagenome ERZ505514 (study PRJEB26160, sample SAMN06269048) | microbial mat metagenome | isolation source: Oligotrophic lake microbial mat | place... | reverse complement strand
GTGGGCTCGGAGATGTGTATAAGAGACAGAACATCTGCTGATTCTGGGTTAACTTTAATGGCGCAGCGGTAACAATCAACTGCATCATCTAATTTACCTTTCTGTAGCAATAAATTTCCTAAGTGTTCATGAAACCAGGGTAATATAACTCCTAGTTTAATCGCATTTTTGTAGGTAAATATGGCTTCATCTAATTTACCTTGAATGGCTAATATTTGTCCTAAGAAATTATGAGACCAAGACAAATTAGGCTGAATTTCCAAAGACTTTTTGAAATAAGTTACGGCTTCATCCAAATTGGTTAGTTGTTTCAGGGATACACCTAATTGGTAATAAGTTTCCGCTGACTCTGGATTTAAGTGAATGGCAGAGCGATAGCACTCGATCGCTTCATGCCATTTACCTTCTTTCGCTAATTGTTCTCCTTGTTGGCGGAGCGAATCTGATTCTTGGCTGCGATGTTGAATTAAATTCTCTTGCTCAATCATTTCATGTACCTCTAATTCGTGGGTTTATATTGACAATTTCTTCGTGACTTCTGAAGCTAAATCGATTGGCTGTAAACAGCACTAGCTTCTGCTACTTTACCTTGTTTGGCAAGAATATCGCCCAACTTTTCATGAAATATCGAGTAATTAGGATTGATTTCAATGGCTTTTTGATAACAGACGATCGCGTCCTCTAGCTGACTTTTTTTATCCAAAATGCTAGCCAAGATACCGAGAGACCAACAAGAATCAAAGCCGGGATTAATCTCAATACCCAAACGCAGAGTTGCGATTGCTTCATCCAATCTGCCTTGTTTGGCAAGAGTATCTCCCAAATGGTGGTAACACCAAAAATTGTTGGGATCGATATCAAGAGCACAGCGGAAAGCTGCGATCGCCTGAGTCAATTTGTGGGTGTGTACCAAAGCATTCCCTAATTCACAGTAAACTTGCACATCATCGGGTTGAATTTTAAGCCCCATTTTGTAAAACATAATTCCTGCATCCAGGCGATTTTGCTTCACTAACGCTTTTCCTAGGAGGAAATAAAGTTCAGCATCATCTGGCTTCAAATTCAGCGCTTTATGATAAATTTCCACATCCTCAGGGTTTAGGTGAACTGCCTGACGATACGCATTAATAGCTTCCTCTGAATACAAGCGAATTTGATTTAGCAGAACATCCGCTAACTTTGTATGAACTCTTGGCAGATCCGACTTTAAATTAATGGCACACCGATAAGCTGCGATCGCCTCATCCCACTTTTCCAACTGCACCAAAGCATCCGCCAAGTTATAGTGAGACCAATAGAAGCCTGGATTTAGCCCGATCGCACTTCTATACGCTTCCACCGCCTCCTCCCACATCTCCTGCTTAATCAGCACATCCCCTAAATTATTGTGCGACCAAGAAAAATCTGGGTTAAAGGCGATCGCCAGACGATACGCAGCAACCGCCTCATCCAATCTTCCTTGTCCTTGCCAAAGATCCCCCAAATTGTGGTGAACTTCCCACAGATCCGGCTGAATTTCGATAGCTTTTTGATAAATTATTACCGCTTCATCTAACTCGCCCTTTTTAACAAGAGCGTCTCCCAAACTCATGTAAATTTCTGCTGAATTAGAATCTAAATATAAGGCTTGGCGATAGGAGTAAATAGCCTTATCCCACTCTCCTTTTTTTGCAAAAGCTTTTCCTAAACTGTAGTGTGGCTTAGCATAATTGAAGCTAGCATTGACTATACTATAGGAATCGCGCCCTTTCTTCCTGTCTTGTTCGTCACCTTCTGAATATATTCTTTTTAAAGCCAAAGATTGCGTATTTAATAAATTGTTAAGTGGTTGGCGCGCGAGCAATGAATCGGGATTGTTGTTAAGAGGAAATTCTATGATATTATTGGTTTCGCTGTTCATACCCTATACCTGCTAAAAATTAAGACAGTCAAATCCTTTTGACTTATTATTCTTTTGCTTGAATCAGTATCCGGAAAATCTTCTAATTTTTGACCAGTTCAATCGCGCGGTTGTAAGCGTCGATCGCCCCATCAATTTCGCCTTTTTCTTGCAAAGCATCACCTAATTTTTGGTGAATTTCCCAGATATCTGGTTTCAATTCAATGGTTTTTTCATAACACCCGATCGCCTCATCTAACTCACCGCGACTGTCTAAAACTTCCCCCAAACTTTGATAAGCTTGAGCAAAGCTGGGATTTAATTCGATCGCCGTCCGATAACAGGCGATCGCATCTTCCCGCCGATCGAGACTAGCCCAAACTTTCCCCAAACTGTAATGAGACCCCTCATAATACGGATTCAGTTCGATCGCCTGCTGGTAAGATGCGATCGCATCATCCCACCGTTTCTGAACGCTCAAAACTTCCCCTAAATTGTGATAGGCATCCGCATAACTCGGCTGCAACTGAATCGCCCGCTGGTAACAGGAAATTGCCTTCTCCAACTTGCCATGTTCGAGCAAAGTATTGCCCAGAGTAAAGTGTTCCTCAGCCGTTGCCCAATTGATATCTAAAGTGAGAGCTTCATACCAGTATTCTGCCCCTACTTGCGGCTGGCCAGACTGCAAAAAGACCTTGGCTAAATTCCGGTAAGCCACTACTAAATCCGGTTTAATTTCAATTGCTTTTTGATAACAAGCAATTGAGTTTTGCCACTGTTTGTGATGAGCATAAATGCTGCCTAAATTCGCATGAATTTCAGCAAAATCTGGCTGAATTTCCAAGGCTTGAACGTACCAATACCGAGCTGCATCTACTTTTCCCATTGCTTGGGTAGCATTCCCCGCAATCTTGTAAGCAATTGCCACCTCCGGTTTGATTTCAATGGCTCGCTTGCACTCAGTTATCGCTTCCTCAAATTTCCCCTGGGCGTAATAAGATTCTGCCTGTTTGATGTATGCTTCTGCACTGAGAGAATTGACAACTGTCACAGGTTTACCAGAGTCGATCGCCCTAGCAGACAATCTGAGAGTTTCCGCAGATTTTGCAGGATTATTTATCTCTACCGAGGAAGCAATTGTATCCCCAGTTTCCGCCGCAGCTTGGCGACTGTTTTGATGGGCGTTTACCTGTGTCGCCGCAGGAACAGAATCCACTGCTTTACTCCCAGATACTGAATAGTTGCCGTTAAGTGCCGCCGCTTTTTGCAAGCAGACAGCAGCTTCATCCAACTTGCCTTGTTTTGTCAGCGCTTTCGCTAGATTTTGGTAAACACCATTCAAGTTTGGATTTAACTCGATCGCGCGCTGGTAACACGCGATCGCCTGAGCGATTTTACCTTGCCGAAACAAAATATTTCCCAGTTTAAAGTGGTGCGCGGGAGATACCTTTTCCGGTTCCAACGAAAACGCTTCGTACCAACACTCATTCGCCTCTTCCTGCTTGCCATCTTGCGTCCACACGCGAGCCAAATTCCGATAAGCTGCTGCTAAATTTGGCTGGAGGGCGATCGCCTTTTGGTAACAAGCGATGGCCTGCGATCGCTGTTGTGTCATGGCATACAAACTGCCGAGATTTACGTGGGCTTGCACGTCGCTAGAATTAATTTTGACAACTGTTTGATAGCACTCGATCGCCTCTGCTAAATTCCCCCGCCCTTGCAAAACACTGCCCCACAGTTTGTAAGCAGCCACCGCATCAGGTTGAATTTCAATAGCTCGCTGGCACTCAGCAATAGCGCGATCGAATTGTTTTTCAGCGCAATAGGATTCTGCCCGCTGAATGCAGTTATCCGCCGTATCCTGCCTCCGAAAATCTGTCGTAAAACCGCTGTCAACAACCGTCACCTGCGACAAAACATCAGCAGAGTTGGGAATAGCGGGTGCAGAATTTGCCGAATTGGCGATCGTATTTAACAGTTGCGGTACAGCAGGAATTGTTGCCTGCTGCTGCAACTGTACGCGAGGTTTGTCAGTGGAAATTGTGGAATCTAGTTGCAAGGCATTAGCTGGAACATTTGCCTGCAAAGTAGATGTTTGGAGATTCAGAGGTAACTCAGCTTTTGGGTTTGCACCCACCACTACTGTATTCAACAAATCCCCAGAAATATTAGCAGGACTTTCAATATTTTTTCGATAATTAGCAACTTCTTCCTGTAACTTTCTTTGAGCTTTGAGAGCATTTCCTAACTGTTGGTAAGCCTGGTTAAAATTGGGGTTTAACTCGATCGCGTGGCAGTAACAGCGTATAGCCTGCGTTACCTGATTCTGTCTCAAAAAGTTATCGCCCAATTGGATGTGTTCTTCAGGCGTTGCTTTGGCAGGTTCCAGAGAATACGCTTTAAACCAGCACCCGTCAGCCTCCGATAGCTGCCCCATTTGCGCCCATACGCGAGCTAAATTTCGGTAAGTTGATGCTAAATTTGGCTGAAGGGCGATCGCCTTTTGGTAAAATGCGATCGCCGATTGCCACTGCTGTTCCTGAGCATAAAGCGTCCCCAAATTAGTATAAGCTTCAGCAAAATCAGGATCGAGTTCAATAGCCTTAGCGTAGCAATTTTTCGCTTCATCTACCTTGCCTTGAGCTTGCCTAGCATTACCCCAAATCTTATAAACCCTCGCATCTGGTTTAACTTGGATAACTCGCTGGCAAGCAGTCGCCGCCTGCTCAAATTTCCTTTGAGCATAAAACGATTCTGCACCTTGAATGTAGACTTCAATATCATCAGGGTTTAAAGCTAAAACACCTGGAATGTTATTGTGAGTAATTACTGTATTTTTCATCGGCACAGATGTTGATTTTTGGTAAAAAACTAAAGCCAGATCCCAATTTTTTTCTTGAGCGTACAGAGTTGCAAGGTTAGTATAAACTTCGGGAAAATTTGGCTGAAGTTCCAGAGCTTTTGTGTACCAATGCTTTGCCTTAGCTAAATTTCCTTGTACTTCACTGATCTTTCCCAAAGTTTTGTAAGCTGGTGCAAAATCAGGTGTGTGTTTCAGGGCTTGATCGCAAGCAGCTAAAGCATCACCTAACTTGCCTTGTTCTAAATAAAATTCTGCCCGTTTTTGGAAATAATCTGCTGATTCTTGGTTCATAATAGCGCTAGGTTTTTTAAAGTTGTCGAGCGAAATGAAATTTACTGCATTTTTTGAGGGAATGAGATTAATCTTCCCAATCATTTTTTTGAGATAATTCAAATTTACTAAAATATCTTCAGTCAATGGATTTTGATACATTAACTGTCGGATTGGCTGGCACTCAAAGTTCTCTCCTGTTAAGTAATAATTTTCTAAATTTAGCTGCTGACCGATCGCCCAATAGTAATGCCTGATATAATTCGGAGATGTCAGCTCAATTACCTTGGTTCCGGGAGAACAGAAGATAATATTTGTTAGACCACTGCCGTGCGGCGCAACAATTACTTTGGCACGAGCAAATAAAGATATTTGCTCCTGAAAAGTCATAGATTCTAGTAGCACTGGCACAAAGCCAAATCCGCTTAAAAAATCTATTACTTTCTCTTCATTGATGACTCGCCGGTAGCTGCATTTGCTGCGGCTGATATAAATGCGTTCTGGGTAAGAATTTTTGCGATCGCTGGCGAAGGTTTTTTGGAGTGTATGAGATTTTTCCCTTGAAAAAACTCGCCTCAAAAACTCAAGCCCCTGGGTTGACAGCCAGCCCAAATATCCGGCAAAAGAGGGAACAATTAACTTTTTGGCTTGAATGTAAGGATGGCGATCGCTCTCGATAATTTTATATTCAGGAATCCCCAATGCTTTCAGGGTTTCTCGCTGAAAAGGCTGCTGGCAGCTATTAACCAAAAACCCATCTATCTCTTCCAGATTTACCCCCCAACGGTGCAGAATTTCAATCCGGGGCAAGATATCCACCATCCAGTGAAAATAGACATTTCCCGAAAGTCCGGCTAATACCGCCACCGTACCGTCTATCTTTTCTAAAGGTGGCAATTCTTCCGGTTTTAAATTCAAAAACCTGTGCTGAGTAGAATGTTGATTTTCGCATCCCGGCAACTCGCCCGGATATTCGCGGGAAAGTTCGGGTAAAAACCGATCTTGTTCATCGATAATAGCAATAGCATTGCAAATCATCCAAGAATTTTTCTGCGGTACAATCCAAGCCCGCCCGTTTGGGAGCGAAGTCACAAAGGTTTCCGGCGACTCAAAAGCTGTTTTTGCCTGGCCGTCGCAAGAATATACGCCATCACCTAACTGCACGGGCTCAAACTGTTTAAAAATCCGCCTGAGACACCGCTGACAATCTAAACCCTGACATTCCAATTTCTGCTGTTCGTTCCCATTAACAATGGAGGGCTGTTTTATGCTTGTTAAGTCCGAGTCAGAGTCCGACAGGGGTTGAAACCCCTGTCTCATAGCTGAAGTCCTCTGAAGAGGACTAAAACACGACTCTTTAGTCCACTTTAGTGGACTTTTGCTATTAGCCAGGGGTTTTAACCCCTGGCGGGCTGAGGGAGAATGAATCAAATTCTGTTGTTGTTCCAATACGGCCTGCAATCTATCAGAAACATCAGATCGATCGCCCGCAATTACCAGCACTAGGCGGTAAATTACAATCGCTGCCGAAAATCGTTGCTGCCGACTCAAGCAATCAGCCAGCCGCAAGTAAATATCTACATTCTGAGGTTGAATTTGTAAAGCTTTTTGGTAATATTGTTCCGCTTGTTCGTACCCACCATACTCGAATAAGGCGTTTCCCAAATGGAAGTAAGTCTCTGCTAAATTAAGGAGCAAGGAGGAAGGATGAAGCGGATTTTTAGCAAGACTAGAAATGGCAGAACTAGAGCCGTTTTTTCCTTGAAGTTGCCTGAGAAATCGGACACAGGCTATTTGAGATCGATCGAGTTCATTGATATCTGCTAGGGAAGTCAACCGCATCTCTACGTGCCGGCAAAAACCCTCAACAAACTCGCTTTGCAGAGCAATAGCATTTTGGAAACATAGCATTGCCTCAGCTAATTTGCCTTGTGCCATCAGGGAAACAGCCCGATCGCCATACACCGAAACCCGATCGGGCTGTTTGCTAATTACCAGCTCAAAACATTCTCCAGCAAAAGTATGCAGCCCCAATTGTTGGAATGCTTTCCCCAAATTGTAACGGGTAACAACTAACTCTGGCTGCAACTCGATCGCCCGGCGGTAAAGGGCGATCGCTTCCTCTGGCTTCCGGATCTCCAATAGAACAATACCTAAATTATTGTACAGAGCCGCATCATCGGGCGCAACAGCTATTCCCGCTTGAAAAACTGCAATTGCTCGATCAAATTTGCCCTCCTGGGCCAGAATGCAGCCCCAATTGCTATAGGCATTTACCGCGTAGGGCAAAAGTGCTTTTTCAGAGCTTTTTTTCCAGCAGGATATCGCTTGCTGGTAACTGTCAATTGCTGCTTCTATTTTTCCTTGCTCTTGAAAAACAGTGCCTGTATTGTAGAGACTTTTAACATTTAAATTGGCATTTTGTTCGATAGCTTCGGTGCTGATCATAGTTAAATTACTAATTTCGATCGGAAACAGTCTTTCTGAGCCGTTTCGCGCGGTGAATTTTTGTTGTGGGGCAACAGAGCACCCTTCTCGTAATGTTTAAATTATAGGAATGGTAGATATACCGTAGATCTGGTTAAAATTTAGATAATTTCAAAGTTGTTTGACCCAATATTCAGGTTAGAACCGACTTGGGCGACGATCGACACTTGACCGTTTTGATTGCGGTAGTACAGCAAACCGTCAACCGGGTTGTAGACGACATTAGCCGCGCCGGCTGCCCCCGGAACGTTGGGATTGAAATTGGGGTCGGTAATAAATTGGTTGCCAGTTAGATTGCCCGGTATCAAAGCATTAAACACAGATCGATCGAGCTGAATTTTATCTTCTGTAGGATTAAAATCTGTCAGGGTATCCATATTATCGACTCCGACAAACTCAAAGCGGAATGTATCCGCCCCTGCACCACCAGTGAGGGTATCATTTCCTCTGTCACCAGAAACAAGATCGTTGCCGGCACCGCCTTCTAGGATGTCATGGCCTTTACCGCCAAACAACATATCGTTTCCTTCGCCACCTCTAACGGTGTCATTTCCTCTGTCGCCACGTACCAAGTCATCTCCGGCGCCGCCCTCAACCAAATCACTGCCTTTACCGCCGTACAAAGCATCATTTCCTTCGCCTCCGAAAAGGTTGTCATTGCCCTTTCCACCGAAAAGGTTGTCGTTGCCAGTACCGCCGAAAAGGTTGTCGTTGCCGAGATCGCCATACAGGAAGTCATCGCCACCACCGCCGTCAACGAAATCATCACCTTTACCTGCAAACACAGTATCGGGGCTGTCGCCACTGCTGATGGTATCGCCTCCTTGATTGCCAAAAAGAACGTCCTCGCCAGGGCCACCTTCAACCAAATCATCGCCTTTACCGGCGAAGACAGTATCATTTCCGTCGCCGCCTCTCAAGGTGTCATTGCCATCTCGAGCAAACATGATGTCATTGCCGCCAAGACCGGCAACTTCATCGTTACCAGAACCTAGAATGATTTCATCCGAACCGGTGCCGCCGTTAATCTTGTTTGGTGTATCCGGCGAGCCTTGGATAATTAGACCGCCAAGAGCGTTCGGTTGAACGCTTAGGGGTTGAGTGGGATTTGTTATTTGGGACATAGCCAGTCATCTCGAATGGGGGGATATCTATCGGGAGTCTTTAGATATCTGGTGAAATTTACTAGCTAAAATCCTAATTTCCGGAATTGGTATATCTAAAATCACTCAAAAAAAATCAAACTATTTGTTTGATTTTTCCCCCTTGAAAAATACTGCTGCAACCGGAACTATTTAACTATCCATACGTCTTTAATTTCCAACTATTTTCGGTGAACCAGAGTTGCACTAGCTTGGTCTGTAGGAACTAGCAAGACTTCGCTAATATTGACATGAGGCGATCGCGTGGCGCAAAAATATACTACATCGGCTACATCATCCGCCGTCAAAGGTGTAAGTCCTTGATAGACATTCTTTGCCTTTTCTGCATCGCCGTGAAACCGGACATTGCTAAATTCTGTTTCCACCAAACCGGGTTCTATTTCCGTCACCCGCACCGGTGTTCCCAAAAGGTCTTGTTTCAACCCTTCAGAAATCGCTCTCACCGCTGCTTTAGAAGCGCAATAAACACTACCTTTCGGGTAAGCTTGGCGGCCTGCTATTGAGCCGATATTCACTACGTGGCCGCGGCCTCGGCTTACCATTCCCGGCACGATCGAGCGAGTCATGTAAAGCAAGCCTTTAACATTGGTATCAATCATTTCTTCCCAATCTTGAAAGTTGCCTTCGTGCAGTTTGTCTAAACCACGGCTCAATCCCGCATTGTTAATCAGAATATCGATGTTTTTCCACGCATCGGGAAGCGCAGCAACAGCCGATTCGACTTGCGGGCGATCGCGCACGTCCAATTCTAGCAAGTAAATCTCGTTCATCGATGCGACCGATTTTGTTTCTACAAGTTCCTTTGCCAGTCGATCGAGCTTTTCAAGACGGCGGGCTGCTAAAATTAGTTTGGCTCCACCTTTGGCGAATATCTTGGCACAGGCTGCTCCGATACCGCTACTCGCACCTGTAATGAAAACAATTTGATTTTGGATAGAAATCATTTTTTGTCAGTTGTCAGTTGACTGTTGGCTGTTGACTGTTGGCTGTTGACTGTTGACTGTTGACTGTTGACTGTTGACTGTTGACTGTTGTCATTGGTTATTTGTTAGTTTTGTTATTTGTTAGTTGTTATTTGCTAGAGCCTTTATCGCTATAGTGGGGTATGTTTAATTCCTTATAATGAGATTTTTTTATCTTCAAATATGTATCTCGTGTGACTAATAACCGCTATACCACTTACCACTTACTAATCACCAATCACCAATCACCCATTACCCATGCCCCATGCCCCATGCCCATAACACCTATTTTATTACTTGACAACCCGCAATCGCACACTAACCGTTGCAATTCCGCCTTGTCGCATCAAAACTGCTGAAACCCACCGATTTTCGGGCGTAGCCGGAGCTTTACCTACTTTAAAAATTCCCCCGGAATTTAGCAACTCCAGCTCGACTTCTGAGGGATTAAAAAAGGTTTTTTCGGTAATGGGTTCCTCCAAAACAGTCCCTATTAAAATATCATCCCCGATCGGCTCTCGCACAATGGCATCAAAATGGTACTCTTCGCCCACTTTAACTTGCTCCGGAAAATTCACTTGAATTGTGGGAGGATTTTGACCAGAACTAAGCTGAGTTTGTTCTGCTAAAATCTCTTGACTAACTATTTTTTCACCTTCAAAGCGCTGCTGGGAACGGATGGTAGATTTGAGAGTTAATTCTCTGCCATCCTTTTTTTGAGTGCCGGCAATTGTAGTTATGGTTTCTGCGAGAATCGCGCTACCTTCGGTTTTCCAAGATTTGATCTCGGTGCGGTAATTTAAACTCGGATATCTCTCCCAGAGTTGGGTGAGGGCTTTTTCCATGCTTTGGCTGTTTAAGCCGTCAGAATGAGTAAAATTCTGGCTGTAAAATGCCATTACTGCTTTGACATCGCGGCGGTTGGCTGCTGCGTCAATTTCTGTTAGCAGTTTTGTGAGTGGGGCAGGGGCATTTGCAGGGGTTTGGGCGATCGCCCGGGGAGTCGCCGCGATCGCACTGATCGCTCTTACTGCACTCGGATGCAGCACGCCAGCACTTACCACTGTTAAACATAACAACATTTGAGCGATCGACAGCCCGCATTTAAAGCCAAAAACGATCGGGCGTTGGCGCAGCCCGCCCCTACGGGGGCTACGCCAACGAAGAGGATCGGCTTTTTCGTCCCGACGGCTGCAAAAATACTGAGATACACTTGGCACTAAATTCAAAAAATTACGCATTAGATGATACTTTGGTTATTTGTCAGGGGTCGTGGCGCAGGCAACTGTTCGACTGCAACGAAAACTGACAACGGAAGGAGGGACACGGCACAATCTAATTTTAGATGGCTGATTGAAAATTGGCTGAAACTGCCGGAACAATAAGCATAATAATCTAAAACCTCTAATCTAAAATCGATCGACCTGTGGAACTTGTAAAAGAGACAAATACCTTGACAAAACCCCCCCTGCGGTTGTTGGTTGCAGCTAGCGGTACCGGAGGACATTTATTTCCGGCGATCGCCACCGCCGCCGAGTTGGCAGACTGTCACATCGAATGGCTGGGAGTCCCAGACCGCATGGAAACGCAGTTAGTTTCATCGCTTTACCCCCTCCACACGATCGCCGTCGAAGGCTTTCAGCAGCGATTTGGACTCGGTACAGCGCGCATTTTGGGCGGACTGGTCGCCTCGATCCTTCAGGTGCGGAAGTTGCTCAAAGAAGGAAATTTTCAGGGAGTATTTACTACCGGCGGTTACATCGCAGCACCGGCAATTTTGGCGGCTCGCTCTTTGGGTTTGCCGGTAATTCTCCACGAATCTAATGCAATTCCTGGGAAGGTGACGCGGTGGTTTAGTCCTTTTTGCACTGCTGTGGCGATCGGATTTGCAGCAGCAGCCAAGCATTTACCCCGCGCGAAAACCGTGGTTGCTGGTACGCCGGTGCGATCGCAATTCCTCGCCCCTCAACCTCTAAAGTTACCAATTCCTGACAGCGTACCTGTAATTTTAGTCATGGGCGGCTCTCAAGGTGCTGTCGCAGTCAATAAATTAGTGCGCGAGTGTGCTCCGGCTTGGTTTGAGGCTGGTGCTTGGGTAATTCACCTCACCGGAAATAATGACCCGGATGCTGAGAGTTTGAAGCACGAGCAATATTTGTCAATGCCATTTTACGACAATGTGGCGAGTTTGTTGCAGCGAGCAAATATAGCAATTAGTCGATCTGGCGCTAGTGCTCTGACAGAATTAGCTGTTACCGGAGTACCTTCTATTTTAATTCCTTTTCCTTACGCCGCAGACGACCACCAAAGATTTAATGCGGAGGTATTTGCTAAAGCCGGGGCCGCCGTGGTATTCCGTCAAAGCGAACTGACAGCAGATGTGTTGCAAAGCAAGGTTCTGTATTTGTTAAGAGATTCCGAATATTTGGCTAAAATGTCTCAAGCTGCTGCTCACTTAGCGGTGACAGACAGTACGGAACGTTTGGCAAATTTGGTCAGGGAATTGTTGAGTAAAAAAGATAAGAGCAAGAAAGATAAGACGGCGGTTGAAACCGCGGCTACAAAAACCAAGTCCGCCTCCGCGGACTGAAGAAAATAACGTAATTTTAACCGTTCGTCCTTCAACCTGCGGAGGCCGGTTTCGCTTGTATAGACGCGGTTTTAACCGCCCTGTCTTCTTTCAATAATTCGATCGCCCTAGGCGACATTCAACTTCACAAAATCAACCACCGACGCTAAACCATCCTGAGTCTTCAAGTTAGTAAAAACAAAAGGTTTCTCCCCGCGCATCTTTTTAGCATCCCGTTCCATCACGCCCAAATCTGCTCCCACAAAAGGCGCGAGGTCTATCTTATTAATTACCAATAAATCCGACTTAGTAATTCCCGGCCCGCCCTTGCGTGGAATTTTGTCCCCCGCAGCCACATCGATTACATAAATTGTCAAATCCACCAACTCCGGGCTAAAAGTTGCCGCCAAATTGTCGCCGCCGCTTTCGACAAAGACTAAATCTAAATCAGTGAATTTGTGTTCTAACTCTTCTATAGCTACCAAATTGATTGAAGCATCTTCGCGGATGGCTGTGTGAGGACAGCCGCCGGTTTCTACGCCCAAAATGCGATCGCTCTCCAAAGCTTGACTCCGAACCAAAAACTGTGCATCTTCCTGAGTATAGATATCATTAGTCACCACAGCAATCTGGTACTGCTGTCGCAGCGCCTTACACAAAGCATCAAGCAAAGCAGTTTTTCCCGAACCAACCGGGCCAGCAATTCCTACACGAAAAGCACTCATATCGATTTTAGATTTTGGATTTTAGATTTTAGATTTTTTTATATTGTAGGGTGCTTGTGGCGTACCTTCTGTTGCCGAATTTTCCCCCTGCCAATTTTCAACTCCGAAACAACCGACTGTACTGAGTTTCGTGCGCCATACTAGCCAGTCCCAATCCCCAACTGCAACTACCGAGGTCATCATCTTCTAATTGTAAAACTTCTCGCGCCGTAGAGTTAATTTGAAACTGCAAATCTAACAGCAACTGCTGACCAGCAGTTTGACCGAGGGGAATCAGTTTCACGCCCGCACTCGCCAAATTTGCAGCCCAACTGTACAAATATCCTACCACAGCCGCTTCCTCTTCAATCTGCCAACAGGCCGCCGCTATCCCAAAGCCGATCGCAAAATTGCACGGATTGCCGCCAACTTCCACCAAATCTTTTACAATAGTTGTTAAATCAGAAACAACGGGCGATCGCAAATCCACCAACAACCGCGTCAAAGTCCGTCCCATCTGCCAACTTTGCAAGCGCAACTCTTCACTTTCCTTAGCAGCAGTCGCCCAAGCATTCCAGTAACTCAAAGCCCTCAAATCCCCAATCTTCGCCGCCCTCAAAGCCCGTACCGCCACAGCAGCTTCTACTCGCACCGCCCCAAATTCCAACGAATTTTGTAACCAATTCCTCAAACTAATCTCGCTGTCGATCGCACCAGTTTCTACCAGACTTTCGATTCCCTCAGAATAACTATAAGCTCCCACAGGCGCAAAAGCTAACTGCAACAAACATAAAAGTTGATTGTTCACTGTTGACTGTTGACTGTTGACTGTTGACGGTTGACTGTTGACGGTTGACTGTTGACGGTTGACTGTTGACTGTTGACTGTTGTTATTTGTTGGTTTCAATGCCCAATTCCCCATTCCCCATTCCTAATGGTTGTGTCCGTAAGCCCCCGTTTCTGGCTGAAATGGCACAACTTCTGCTATTACCTCCAAACCCATTTTTTCCAGCATTCCCTGCAAAACAGAGTCAGGAGAAAGCCTTAAATAATTATCAGCAACTTCTAAAGCTACGTGGCGGTTGCCTAAATGATACGCCGCCCGCATCAGTAGCAGTGGACTTGAAGCGCGTACCGTCAGCACCGATTCAGGTTTTGCTGTCACCAATACCAAACAGCTACCATCTTCCGACTGCAATAAATCTCGATCGCGCAGTACCGTACCTCTGGGCAAACTCAGGTGCAGCTTTTCCCCCGTATCCGTCTCGAACTGGTGGCGGCTGCGAGTGCGATCGTCCGCTGTCATCGCTAAAGTAAAGCTGACAGCAGCATCGGGATTTGCAGGCAAATGTTTTGTGAAAGTTAGCATTTTTTTATTCTATTCCTCAACTTAACTCAATTCACATCTACTTTTTGAGGAATATCTTTTTGATCTTTAATTGCGACTGACAGCGAGTTACAAAATTGTCATCTCTCTGAACCGCTCCCGTCCTTGCATACCATGTTTTGCTCGTTTTGTCAAGCAATTTATTACAGGCGATCGTCATTTTCTCAAAAATGATTGCATACCGTCCAGTAACTCAAACAATAGAACGGGAGAGGAAGAAAGACTCAAACGCATCGATTTTATTGATTGCCCGCTTGTTGCAGTCGCAGCAGTTCGGCTTGAATTCGCTGTTTGACTGCCGGATTCGCTTGCTGGAGCAAAGTGAGCTGGTTGAAGCGACTAACTGTCAAACCATTGGTTTCGATAACTTTTTTAGCTTGTTGGCAGTAATTCACTGCGATGCCACGAACACCTCCAGACAACCTATTAATTTCCTGAGTTTCGTTGCAGACTACTCTGGGAACCGAACCCCCAGCCATGCCTTTAATTTCGTTATAAGCTTCCACCCGTCTAGGTTCTATTGCCAACACAGCACGAGCGTAGCTAGTAATTTCCTCGCTGCTAATTTCTTGAGCTTGGGCGGCCGCTCCGAAAACAAGGCTTGGGGATTTTGCGTACAAGTCAGGGGCCCATCCGCTAGCCAAAGCTGCTGCGGAAATGATGCCTGCGAACAGGGATTGTCGCAGCATCCGGTTTAGGCGAAATTTAGAGGTGTTGGTTAAGGTGTTCATGGTCGTCGGTGATTGCTTGCGTGTAGATAAAAATGACACAGCGCTTGGAGGCTCAATCTTTTTGAATCATGTGGCGGCTAAAAAGTTCCTGCCGTTGGTGACTATTTTGAATTCCAGCAGGATGCTTTAGGAGTTGCTACGACGATCGACTTTTTAGCAAATTCAATAATTTCATTATAACATCGGTCGGAAGTTGACAAAATTCAAACTTTAGATAGTAATTTTAATTACAGAGCGTGCCCGAATTGCCTCTCCCAATAATTCTCAAAGCGCAAATATTAAATAATTCTAAAAGTTCTTGACAAATTACTCGCCTTAATTAGTCTCATCAAGGTACGCGGTAGCAAAGCTATCCCTTTCCCCGCAAGGGTTCCCGTTCCCCGTAGGGGGTTCCCGTAGGGTAGGGTAGGGAAGCGCCTGGAAGACTAGGTCAAATTTAGCAGCAATCGCACTCATCAATTGCGGCGATGATTTATTTAATCTTAAGCGGTGGTGCATTTGTCAATCGAGAAAATCCCCGGCTGGTTTGGCTGCTGGCGGAGCCAGAGGCGGAACAAAAATCATGTTTTACTACCCGAAGATAGAGACAGCAGCAGGGAACTAGACATTAAAATCTTGTTATAAAAATGCGCGCTATCTGTTTTCGGCAGTCAACGCGCAGGCCTTCGATTCCAACTCTCGCTTCCTCCAGTTGGGGGCTGTGAAAACTTGTCTGGGAGTTACCCAGAAACCTGGTTTTTCTACGAAATAAAATCGTTACAGCCACCAGCAAGAGCAGACAAACCCGGAAAGCTGGAATTTTTGGGCCTCAGTTTTCTTGTCATCTCGATCGCCAATAGCGATTTTTTGCAAGTGTTTTCGCAGCAAGTTAACAATTATTAATTACCCATTGCCCATGAAAAGTCAAAAAGAAATTTGGCGAGTTATTCTCGCAGTAGCTATCAGTATTGTAGGCGTGCTGCACTTTGCAGTGCCCGCACCTTTTATCAGAATCATGCCGCCCCAGCTTCCTTACCCGGAAGCATTGGTCTATATCAGCGGTTTTTTCGAGATTTTTGGGGGAATTGGGCTGTTAGTTCCGCCAGTCAGCAGGGCGGCGGCGTGGGGGTTAATTGCCCTGTTTATTGCCGTGTTTCCAGCTAATATCAATCAGGCCGTCAACAGCATACCCATAGAAGGGATTCCCCACAACCCATTATTGTATTGGTTCAGGCTGCCTTTTCAAGCTGTCCTGATTGCTTGGGCCTGGGTTTATACCCAACCAGACGAAGGTAAACCCCGGGCTTCTATAGTTCCAGATAGAACAGAAAATGCCCGATGAAGCAGTTCGACTACTCTTTGGATTTTAAGAACATCGACTTTCGACAGCACCCGGAGCTCTATCGGGTAGGGAAAGGAGAACAGGGAGTGCTGTTGGTGGAACCCTACAAAGGAGAAATTCTGCCTTTCTGGAGATTTAAGAATCCTGAAATTGCCAGGGAATCCAGCAGCAAAATTTACTCCTTGTTTTTAGAGTATCTCGATCGGGAAGATTTTGTGGGAGCCGACATGGCCCGCAAGTTCTTGCAGATGGGGTATACTCGATCGCGTCGCTACGCCAACCATAAAAGCGGCCGAAAATACCAGCAAAACCCTCAAAAGCTGAAGTCTGTTGCAGAGCAAACCGCAGCTCGAAAAGATATTTTGCCCCTACAATCAGATCCGGTGAAAGCAGAATCCGCCGCCATTTTTCAAGAGAAATGGATGCTGGCCAAAACTAACGAGAAATATCTCCAGCTTTTAGCCAGACACCGGCAGATGTACGAATCTTCTTGATGCAAGTCTGAGGATATATCTACACTTACAAAAACTCAGAACTCACAATTTAGCCCCCAGGACAGCAGTACAGTTGTGCGGGAGGATCTCTTTCGGAGAGTAAAAAATCTTTTCTAGGAGTGCGAGCGGGACGCTCGCTATATATATACGTATAGCGAGCATCGCGCTCGCACTCCCTGTAAATTCAAAACTGAGAAGCTCCCAGTTGTGCTTGCCTATCTAGGAACCGCGCAAATTGGTGAGGTCATAAAATTTACTCATCATCTTCTTCTGTTTGCCACTGCCGCCACATTTCAAAGCCATTAAAGCCCCTGTATTGCAGGTAATTCAAGACTTTGCCCTTGGTTTTCGGATCTACTTTACCCCAAGTATCGATCTTGTATTTCCGCATCACTTTGGCTTTTAATTCGGCGAGTTTTGCGGCTTCCGAGTCCAGATTTTCGGCAATTTCTTCTTCCCAGACTTGCTCGAACAAATCGCTGGTAATTCCTTTTTGCAGGCACTTGCGCTTGATTGCAGACTTCCCATATTTGCCTGTAGCAGAGGCGATCGAGTTTGCCACCAAGCGAGTGTCAGACTGATAGCCCCGGTCTTGAATTTGCGCGATCGCCTCCAATATTTCCTCATTGCCAAAACCTTTCTCTTGCCCCTTTTTGCGAAGTTCAGAGGCACTGTAGTCTTTGCGGGACAAGAGAAAATAGAAATAGTCAAGACAGCTCATCAGTTAAATCGAAGGGTGGCGCGCAAATACTCGTGTAGCGAATGCCAAATCCAGTCGCCTTGCTATCGGCTGACTGCATCGCGATCGCCTCTATTCTTCTGTATCCTCCTCTTCATCATCCACTTCCACATCCGGTCTGTCCACATCGATCTGAATCAAGCGAATGTGCTTGTATCCGAGCTTAATTTCAAACTCGTCTCCCGGCTTTAATCCCATTTCTTGGGTATAATTTGCCCCGATCACGATCGAGCCATTCTTGTGAACGCTAGCTCGATAACTCGCTTCTCGCCCGCGTCCGTCTGCTTTAGACTTCTCTAGCTCAATGCCCTTAGCAGCTAACACTGCATCGTAAAACTCAGCCAGATTAATCCGGGTTTCTCCACTTTTGCTGACAGTGAAGTAGCCGCAAAGCTTTGCAAGTTCTCTGCGTGGCAAATCACTGCCTTTGATTTTTTGAAGCAGACCTTTTCCTGTTAAGGGTGCTGTAGCTGTTTCTGCCATTGACCGTACCTCGCTTATTGGACTTTACTTATATCAATTACAACACATTAGATTAACTTTGTTTCACTGTCAATACTAATAATTCTGAATATTAAGATTCTGGATAAATTTCTGCAGCCTCAAGACCGGGGGTGCAAGTAAGGATGCTCGAAGGGCGATCAATTTGCTGCTTGCGGCCCAAATGCTTGCGTAAGCCTCTCTTGCGATCGCGCGGGGAATTATTGTCGCAAATTAAATGCTTTACTTTTTTACAGTAAAGTCTGTTCCCTGCATTCACCAATCCCCGATCAAGTCTGTGGTCAAGGTAAAAACAAGACAGCCATGAATCGAAATACCTAGAGTGCGGCCGCTGCAAATCTGCCGAAAGCATTTACCGGCCGGGGTTAACTTTTACCTCAACAAGGGGAGGCAGCACTTGTTCTCGATGCCCCTGCCAGCTACTTGCAAAACCAGTTTACAAAAAGAATCCAACTGTAGGCCAGTGCTCCAAACCCTTATGGAATAAGTCATTCCCAATTCTTCAATCTCAAATCTCAAATCTCAAATCTCAAAAGGTATAAACCCTATTTTTCGGGCGGGAAATCCCCTCAAAACCCCAAATACCAACGAGCAATCTTCTATTAAGGTGTTGGGCATATAACTTCCACAGAACGCCCTGCTGGGGAAGGCAATCCGGTAAAAATTGAAGGAAATTTCACCTCTTCGTTGAACGGGTTTAGGCTAAAACCAGACTCAATGGGCGCGGCGGCAGAAACATCAGGCAGCCACTAAGAGGGGAATAGTTTTGATCGGGCGAGATTGCTTCGCGACTCTTAACACTTCGCCACGAATCAGTAGATGTCTAGGGGGAACTTGGGAAAATCTTCCTCCTCCGGCCCCAAGCCAGAGAATTTGAGGTTATTTCCACAGGGGAATTGAAAAAGACCGAGTTAAATGCACAACTGCTTAAATGTTTGATGCACTACAAATTAGCAGCGGTTCCCGACATGGAGTTTCGATGGAAATGTATTGGTTTCCACTCGTGGCCTGTAAACTGCCAGACTCTCAAAATTTATGCACCAACTGGGGGGCGCGTCAAACCCACAGCCGCTTCCATAATTAATTATTGTGAAATATACCAACCGCACTGACGGTGAGGACGTTCTTAATTGTTGCAACTCTGGCTTTTATTGTCTTGTGCCGAATGACGAATGCTCCTGCTGCCGAATCAGCCCGCCCAAAAACGCATACAAGCCACCGACTCCTGTCGTGGAGAGATCAAAATTTTAGAGTTTTGTTCCAGTTTCCAGATTTATCTGTGGAGTAAATTTAAAATCTCAAATCCTTCGACTCAGGGATTAAGCCGAAGTCTAAAATCTCAAATCGACTGACGAATACTATATTAAGCAGTCCCGGACTTACTTTCTCGACGACAAACCCGGTTTCTTCCTTGATGCTGGGTTGCGCTGCTGCTTATTTTCGGTCAAAACCGGCTTGATGAAGGTAAGTCCGAGATGCGATCGAGCAGCATACTTTTGATCATTTTTCCAGCGGCACCCGATCGCGAATGGTCAGCAAAAACCCCACCCAGTTTGGAGCCAGGTCAAGAGGGTCTAAATTCAGCATCGCAGTGGGCGATCGCTTTTAGTGACGTTGTTGCAGGTAATTTTGCGACAGGGGAGTCCGTACCGCCGGCAGTAACTCTTCAGGTTTCGTACCTCGCTGGTGCGAGTACCGCCACCCAAAAAAGCCAGCACTCAAAGCAACGGGCAATAAGCAAAGCATCAGGGCCACAGATTTTTTCAACCCCGGTTTTTTTAACGGTTTTTGAGTCGGTGCAGCCGCGCGAGTTGCTTGGAGCGCCGAACACTCAGAATTAGGAATAGAGGACTGCGAAGCCGTCGGTGAGTTCGGTGAATTAGTAGCATCGGGTCGATCGTTCTGGTGAACCCAATCCCTACGATCTTTTAATTGCTCGGGAAAGTATTCCCAGACTTCGCCGTCAGAACTGTCTGACTCATGCGATCGATTGGCTGGGATTGGGGGGTGTTGGGCGATCGCCGAAACCGAAGACGGGGCCTTCCATTCTGTACCCACGAGCGCCGGTTGCGTTCCCGACGCGATTATGTGCAGCATAGAACCGGATGTCGCACTGTGGGCTGGGGCGCCGGTCAAATAGCCGTCAAAGTCCGGGTGCTGGTAGAGAATGGGCAAAGCCCAGTATAGCTGGTGAGAACCGTAGGCAGAAATTAACCCAGCTCTGGCCCGGCTCAGGCTGAGATCGACTGGATAGCCTTGATTGAGGTTGCGGTAAAACAACCGCGTCAGAGTTAGCGCTACATCGTCGGGGATGCTTTCTGCCATTGCTAGCACTGCCGGAATGCCCCGCTTCACTAGAGCTTCGGTTAAGTTCCGTTCCGGGCTGTCGTCCGCGAGGTCTGAGGGGTCGCCGTAGGCGCCGCGACAGGAGTTGAACACGGCCATCTGAATACCGTTGTTAACAAGCAATCCAGCTAAGTCGTCGCCACTGAGGGTTTCGGTTAAGCCGGTGCGGCTGCTGACTAGGTAGAGTTCGCCACCTCTGGAACCTAAGTTGCTGTGGCCTGCGTAGTGCAGGACTTGGTAGTGTCCTTGTTCTAGGGCTTGGGTAAGTTGTTCTCGATCGGGCTGTTCGAGAATAGTCAGTTGAATTTCCGGGGAATGGGGGCTGTTTTTGAGAGGATTAGCGGTGCGGTTTTGGAGTTCTTGTTGCAGGTGGAGCACTTCTCGCTTGAGCTGCAAGCTGTCTCGATCGCTCGGAGAGGCGATCGCCATTAAAATTTTTAGTGGCCCGCTACTAGGCAGTATCCGGGTTTGTTTGAACAAACTTGTACCTGGTTGGTAGCGAGAAAACACGACATCGGTGCCGGTTGCCAAAGGGCGATCGCCGGCGTGCAGAACTTCCCACGGCAGCCGCGGCAAGCGCCGGCCTTTGAGTCCGAGTCGCAGTTGCAGCACTTCTCGGCGGTGCTGGGCGATGCCTTGAGCGCAAGTCCAGCTATCGCGCAAGTTTCCTTGAAACAACCCGCTGTATAATTGTTGCCCCAGGGCTACTAAATTCGGCGCTGAGTTGTTTCCCGAACGGGAGAGGCCGCGACCAGCAAAATTGGTTCCCTGTACTGCTTTTCCCTGGAGCAAGCCCACCAGCGGGTCGTTCATCAGTTGAGCAGACAGTGCAAGCCATTCGTCGATCGGCCAGCGGACTTGTTCTTCGGCTAAGGGTACACCGGGTGCAACCCTTTCTGTCCTCACTAGATATTCGTCGTCCCCAACAGGGGTGACTGAGAGTTGAAATTCTTGGCTCACCGATTTAGCGCCCTCCCGCCTTAATTCTGAATTTGCCTGCGTTTTTGCGGCTAGCAATAGCGATCGGCAAAATAATTTTTACTCTTCCAATCAAAGTTTCTGAATGCGCTTCCCCCGATCGGGCGATCGCTGGGGTGAAATATATTTGTTCAAACACCTTGAGGCTATAAAATTTGTACTTTAATAACAGTTTATTAGTTTTGATTGCCCTGTGGCTTGGTGAAAGCCGAATTTTCTCCAATCTTGCTATCTTTAACATTTTGCACCTCTACCGCAGACCCCTTTAGATTCGTCCCGAACTTGAGTTTCTCATTGCTGAGTAAAGTAAAATTGGAGGCACTTTACCAGGCGGATCTCTAGTTCTTATTAAAATTACTTCTGCTCTCGCCAACCGGTTTCAGGGCAATATCGCAGGGAAAGTTGAGTATTTTTTTTTTTTTGGCGATCGGTCGATCGGTCTTTACCGCTTATCCTCTACCACGAACCCCCCATGTGTAATCTTGATTTTGTGTCAATTAATTAATTGGTCAGCCCTGGGTTCTCATCCGTAAGCCCTCCGCCCTCATCCTTAAGACCTCAGTGGCGATCGGTAATCGATAGTTGACCCTCGATAATTGCTAATAACTTATTGCTAATTTACCGCTTTTATGATATAGAAAACTTTTAATTTAACTCTCTTAATCTAGTTAAAGTTAAGCAGCAAAAATAAACCTAAGCAGCCAAGAACTCTCAACAATACAACGGCAATCAAATTATTCCGGTACTCTCAAGCAACCATCATTTTTGGCATCTAGAGGATTACGCCTCATCAGGCCGGTTTCTCCGAGAATTATTGGATTTGGTCGCGAAGCCTCTACAAAGCAACTGGGTTTCGCAGGCTCGCCGTGGGTTATTCCCGCTCAAAATGCCGATCGAGCTTGCAACTGTCACCAAAAACGACTCTTGCGTTTACTACTCTTTTTGGCAAAATTTTACAATCTGTCTTGAGATAGATAAATTTTTGCAGAACTCTTAGTATTGATCCGAAAAAAAACTTTTTCTCAGTTCGCGAGGTTTCCTCGAATCGAGAGAAAATTGTGCAACTAAAAATTAGAACAAATATTTGCCCGGGCGAATTATCTAAATTTCTAATTACTCATCGGGAACTAAAATTAGAAGCGTGCAGTCGTTTAGTCAAGAGATTCAAATCCTAAGTCAGGGAAGGATTTGTCAAAGCTGGGAGTGTTACAAAACTTCAATACACCCAGCCGAGATCGGAAAAAAAGCAAGGGTAAAATTTGGGGAATACAGGTTTTGGGTAGTTATTTGGGAGTTGTCAGTTGCGAGTTAAAATTCAGCTAATTCACTGTAGAAATTACGTAGAAAATCTACAATCATCAGCCCTTCGGCGCAGCTTACTGTAGAAATTACCGAGAACATATTAAATGCTCGGAGCTTCGGCGCAGCACTTACAGTGTAGGTTGCGGATCTATTAATTTTGATACGCAATTGCAGAATATAAAACTCGCAACAGAATGAAAAAAACCTTGCAGTTTAAGTGGCATCTATAATAGTTAAAGATCAGGAGACCAGCTCCTCTAGCAGGCGAAAGCATGAAGTTAAAAATTTTTCTTCTGCAGCCTCCTGTTTGCTGATAAATTGATTCTAAGAAGCTTACCTTTTTTTGGGAAATATCAACGATGGAACCAGAAACAATGTTGTTAGAAGAAGGACAGGGAACACTTTTTCCAGTTCAAGATGAAACACAAAAGCCTGTCGGGGGTTTGGACAACAACAGCCCTACACTTTCCGATGAGGAGTTAGCCAAGTTAATTGAGCAAGCGCTCGCCGAAAACACCGACGGCGTTAATGCCCAATTTCCAGATCTGTCTAACGGCGCATCCACAACAGGTGTGGGCGATGACGATGATGACGATCGCGGCCCGATGATCGAAGGTATCGATGACTTAGACGACGATGACAACGATGACGATGACAGCAGCATCGATCGCCGCCGAACTCTCTTCGGTACTGATGACGATGACGTAATTGTTGCCACGGGCGCTAACGAGGAGATATACGGCAAAAAAGGCAAGGACATAATCAAAGGAAACCGTGGCAAAAAAAATAAAATCTACGGTGGTAAAGGTGACGACGATTGTGAGGGCGGCGATGACGACGATGAAATAAGAGGCGATCGCGATAAAGACAACGTTAAGGGCGGCAAAGGCAACGACACCCTTAACGGCGGTAAAGACAACGATACCGTGATGGGCGGCGACGGCAGCGACGTTTGCAAAGGCGATGACGGCGACGACTGGGTGCACGGCAACCAGGGAGATGATAACGTTGACGGCGGCGCCGGCAACGATAGCATCTACGGTGGCAAAGACAACGACGATTGCGAGGGCGGCGAAGGCAACGATGCCGTCAGGGGCGACACAGGCAACGACACCGTGATGGGCGGCGACGGCAACGATACCGTTAACGGCGGCAAAGATAACGACACCGTGATCGGCGGCGACGGCAGTGACGTTTGCATGGGTGACGACGGCGACGACAGCGTTAGCGGCGGCATCGGCAACGACACCGTGATGGGCGGCGACGGCAACGACGTTTGCATGGGTGACGACGGCGACGACAGCGTGACGGGCGGCGACGGCGACGACAGCGTGATGGGCGGCGACGGCGACGATACCCTCGTGACTGGTGACGGCAATGACATGGCCGACGGCGGCGAGGGCGACGACAGCGTTAGCGGCGGCGGCGACGGCAACGATACGCTGATGGGCGGCGACGGCAACGATACGCTGATGGGCGGTACTGGCAACCATACCTGTGTAGGCGGTGCTGGAGATGACGTTTATGGCATGAGTAACAGTAGCTCTGGGGCAAGTGCAGTCATCACTGACTACGAAGACGGCAAAGACAAGTTTCTGTTGTTTGCCGACTTGAACTTTAGCAGCTTGACGTTTATACAAGTCGGTGGCAATACCGAAATTCGGGTCAATAACTTCGCGCTGGCGCTATTGTTGAATGTCAACGCAACGCTGATCGATGCTGGCGACTTTTTAGGAGTTACCGGTTCAACTCCAACTCCAACTCCAACTCCAACTCCAACTCCGAACCCGATTTTTAACCCCCCGCGAGTGGAAGCGAATAAGAGCCTGACTGCTGGTTCCGACGGCGGCGAGCAAACTATTACTTCTGAGTTGTTGCGGTTTGTCGATGGCCAGCAAGGTCCTGGTGGCACATCCTTCAAGCTAACCGAGCTGCCCGATGCTACAACCGGGCAACTATTCTTTAAGGGAGTTGCTGTCACACAAGTCGGTTTTACCTTCACTCAAGCAGACATTAACGCAGGCTCGTTAAGTTTCAAAGCGGCAGTAGGTTTTTTCGGTGCGGCTAGTTTTGGTTTTGAAGTTAGCAACGGCAAAAACGCTCTCACCGGTCAGCGTTTTAGCTTGAACATCGAGCAAAATTCCTTTAAGTTTGGTGGCACTACAGTACCTCAAGTTATTGTCGGTTCTGCGACGCTGGATAACGACATCGAAGGCAGCGATGGTGACGATGACATTACAGCCGGCACAGGCAAAGACAAAATCATCGGCGGCAAAGGCAAGGACAAAATTAAAGCCGGCGATGGCGATGACGATATCGACGGCGGCGATGACGATGATGATATCGAAGTCGGTAAAGGCAAAAACAAAATCATCGGCGGTTTGGGCAAGGACAAAATTAAAGCCGGCGATGGCGATAACGATATCGACAGCGGCGATGACGATGATGATATCGAAGTCGGTAAAGGCAAAAACAAAATCAAAGCAGGCAAAGGCAAGGACAAAGTTAAAGCCGGCGATGACGATGACGATATCGACGGCGGCGATGACGATGACGATATCGACGGTGGTAAAGGCAAAAACACACTAAAAGGAGGCTTTGGCAACGACAAAATTCAAGGCGGCGATGATGATGACGAGATCGAAGGCGGCCTAGGAACCAATACTCTAATTGGGGGTGCTGGAAAGGATCGCTTTATTTACCGGACTTCCCGCCAAGACATTCAAACAGTTGTAGAAGCTGACTTCATTACTGACTTTAGTGTCACTGACGATGTTTTAGAGCTTTCTACGGCAGCTTTTGCTAATCTCAGCGTTTCTAGTTTGACCCGACTGGACATTACTGCTACTTCTGCTGTTGGTTCGATCGGCAGCTCTAATTTGCTCGACTTCAGTGCTGATATCACTGTTAACAGCATCGCGACTTTGCAAGCACGGTTTGTAGCTTTGGGCGGCAACTCAGACGCGCCTACTTTCTGTCAGTTTACAGATGCCACTACCGGCCGTTCTGTACTGGTATTTGCTGTTGGGGCGCGCTTTGAAATTGTGGCTAGTTTCTCAGTAGACATTCGCCTGCAAATCAGTAACTTTGTCTTCACCGGCACGCCACTAAATATTCCTGTCGGTACTGCTGGCCCTGACAATTTCGATTTCGGCACTTATCCGGCTGCAGTTAATTTCGATGGTTTAGCAGGCGATGACAACATTGTCGGCAGCAACTTTAACGATAGCCTCAAGGGCGGCGACGGCAACGATACCATCACCGGCGGCCTTGGTTTGGATGTCATAAGCGGTGGCAGTGGTGCGGATCTGTTTGTTTACAGGACAACTAAAGAAGGCGGCGATAAAATTTCCGACTTTACTGTTGGGGTGGACAAATTCGAGTTTAGCGCGAGCGCTTTCGGCAATTTGACGACGACTAACTTTGACGGTGTTAGCGGGGTTTCTCCTGACATTACTGGCAAAGAGTTAGTGATTTTCACCGGTGGCAGTTATGCCTCTTTGGAAGCTGCACAAGCTAAGGCCGTAGGCAATTCTACAACTGCTGGTTTCTTCGCATTTACTAATGCGTCAAACGAGACGGTGTTGTATTTTGACTCGAACGGTACCGTAGCTGGTGGTTCTACCTTGATTGCGAATCTGGGTACTGCTGCTAGCAATCTGGGAACGGCGGACTTTGTATTTACAGGTACGATCGCACCTTCTGCCAATGGTACTACTACCAACTCAGGTAGCGTTGCCGATTTAACTGCTGCTGGGAACACTTTCCCAACCGACTTTAACAATTTCGGTTCTGGTGCTGGCGGTTACAACTTCACCTCTCCTGTCTTGTTTACCGGCAATGACAGTGCTAACAGCGTCACTGGTACTGAGTTTGCTGACATCTTCAGCGGCGGTTCTGGTGCTGATATTTTCGACGGCGGTTTGGGTAACGACAGCATTTCCGGCGACGATGATAATGACAGCCTCTTCGGCGGTGGCGGTAGCGATACTCTTAACGGTGGCATCGGGAATGACACTTTAATCGGTGGTGTGGGAACCAATGTTCTCAACGGTGGTGCTGGTTTGGATGTGTTTGTGTTCAGCGGAACTACTGCTGACGGCGGCGATATCATTACCGATTACAGCATTGTTGATGATGTAATTAACCTCGACAGCACTGGTTTTGCAGCCTTTACAACCGGATCTGGGCCTTTGGGTTCGAGTTTCTACGCTTACAGCAGTACAGTTTCTGTAACTGCGCTCGAAGCAACTTTAACCGGGCCATCGATCATGGCTATCTACGACAGTTTGTCTGCATCTACTAAACTGTATTACGATAGCAACGGTTCTACGGTTGGTGGTAACAGTTTGTTTGCCACTGTCAATGTCGATTTGGGAGTTTCCGGTAATACTGAATTGTTGTTGTTCTAAACGGCAAGAATCCTAATCGGGATATCGGTACGGTTAGGGACACAGCATGGCTGTGTCCCTACAATACAGAGTTAAGGACATAGTAATACTGTGTCCTTTTTTTTGTAATTGTTAAACAATTTAGCCGCTCTTTTTTGTGTAGGGAAATGGCAGTGCCGTGTTCTCTTTTGCGTTGTTGTCGATGGTTGGAGTCGATCGCACTCGCGAGGGCAATTTCACTATCCAATCCGGTTGATTTTACCCGTTATATCGATTCCGGTTGTATCGGAATGATTAAACCGCAGAGGACACAGAGGATACAGAGAAAGGGAAGAGAGAGTTGAATAATTCCGATGCCAACGGATTTGATATTACCCAAAATCAGGACACGGCGCCGTGCCGTTTCTCTACAATTAATCGGGCGGTGGTTAAATTTGTATTCATTAATCCCTCTCCTGTGCAAGTACAAACGCCCCTTTACTTTTTGATTTTAGTCAACAGCTTTTTTAACAATTAAGCGCAACAGCTTATGATAAAAATTTATAGTTTAATGGTAGGAGTGAAGCGGGCATTGCCCACCCTACAAATAGAGTTATCTATCGCCCCTATCTAAAATCTATGAGTGCCGACTTCTGTACCCAAAATTCCTTGTCAGTCTGTTTCGCGGATGTGGAGGCGGCGGCAAAGCGCTTGCAGGGCATAGCTTTCAAGACGCCGGTGCTGACTTCGGAAACTTTCAACAAACAGACGAATTCTCAGGTATTTTTCAAGTGCGAGAACTTTCAGCGCACGGGTTCGTTTAAATTTCGGGGTGCTTGCAATGCTTTGATGCAGCTATCTGAAGCCGAAAAACAGCGGGGAGTGTTGACTTTTTCTTCGGGAAATCACGCGCAGGCGATCGCCCTTGCCGCACGGTTGCTAGAAATTCCTGCTACTGTTGTCATGCCGACAGATGCGCCCAAAGTCAAGCAAGAGGCGACTCGTGGCTATGGTGCAGAGATTATTTTGTACGATCGCACTCAAGTTTCCCGCGAAGAATTAGCGGCTAAAATTGCCGCCGAACGGCACTTGACAATTATTCCTCCTTATGATCATGCGTGGGTGATTGCGGGACAAGGTACGGCGGCGCTGGAATTAATCGCAGAAGTTGGGGAGTTGGATTTGCTGTTAGTTTGTTGCGGTGGCGGGGGTTTGCTGTCGGGATGCGCGATCGTGACAAAAACTTTGTCTCCGCAGTGTAAAGTAATAGGAGTAGAACCCGAGCAAGCAGACGATGCGGCGCGATCGTTCCGCACGAAAATGCTGCACACGGTGACTAACCCGGATACGATTGCTGATGGTGCGCGGACGCCATCTTTGGGGAATTTAACCTTTCCTTTGGTGCTGCATTATGTTGATGATATGGCAACTGTTTCTGAAGAGGCAATTCGCAGCACAATGTTTTTTATGTGGGAACGCATGAAGATAGTTGTTGAACCGACGGGAGTGTTAGCGGCGGCGGCTTTGTTGTCAGGTGTTGTGCAAGCTGAAAATGCGAGGATTGGCGTGATTGTTAGCGGGGGAAATGTCGATTTTAGTCATTAGTATTGGAGATCGGAATGATTTAACCGCAGAGAACGCAGAGAACACAGAGGGAGACAAGAGAGAGATGAATAATTCCGATGAAGAGCGGAATTGATATTATTAGTTAAGGATCTTTGAGATGCTGCCATTAATCTTTGATACTTGTGTTCCCAGAGAGGAAATTTTATCGGGAGACTTGTCTCTGGATTTATTTGCTGCAAAATTGCGGCTGGTAGTTGAAGGAACTGCACCTCAAGTTTATCAAGATCCAAATACTTTCTTTGCTAATACTTTCGCCACAGACGGTATCAAAACCCTGATTAGCGAAGTTTTTGGCCGCTTGATGAAGCAAAGCGCTGGGGCTGGGGTGATTCGTTTGGAAACGAGTTTTGGGGGTGGCAAAACTCATGATGAAATTGCACTCTGGCATATCTGCAAGTTAGGGCGAGAAATTCACGGATTGGAACGATTTACAGATATTAGTGTGATTCCCGATCGCCCTTTGCAAGTTGCAGCTATCGATGGTCGAGATTTAGACCCAGAACAAGGAGTATATCACGCTGACACTGGCTTGACAACCTATACTTTGTGGGGCGAAATTGCCTACCAAATTGGCGGGATTCAAGGTTATCAGTTAGTGCAAGGTAGCGACAAAAGCGGCGTCAGTCCCGGTACTTCTGTGCTAGAAAGATTGACGGGGGGACAGCCGACTGTGATTATTTTAGATGAAATTGCGCGGTATTTGCGATCGGCAAAAGCGAAACAAATTGGCAGAAGCGATTTAGCTAAACAAGTTGTAGCTTTTCTGTTTTCCTTGATGGATTTGGCGGCGGCGTGCGATAATTTAGTATTGGTTTATTCCCTCGCCTCGACAGCAGATACTTTTGCTGAAGAAACCGCAGAGTTGCAAGAAACGATGCGCGCTTCCGCCAGACAAGAACGAGTTTTGAGCCCTTCTACAGATATCGAAATTTACAACATTGTCAAACAGCGCGTGTTTGCGAAAGTTAGCGAGGAAGCAGCAGAAAAAGCAGCATCGGAATATCTGGCTGCTTATCGCAATTGTCGCGTTAATTTGCCCGATGGGTGCAAAGATGCGTCATACTCAAAGGCGATCGCCCAAAGTTATCCGTTTCACCCGGAATTGTTCAATCTGCTGACTAAAAAAATTGCTTCGATTCCTGAATTCCAGAAGACGCGGGGGGCTTTACGGCTTTTCGCGCAAGTCGTGCGACATTTGTGGGAAAATCGCAATGGCTGGGTATCGATGATTCACACGCATCATATTCCGGTGGGGATGGATGCCGAAATTACTAACGATCTTACTTCTCGGTTGCAACGATCGCCCTTGCGGAATGCGATCGGCGCTGATATCTACAATCCCGATGGTAGGCCGGCTTACGCACAATTGCAAGACGCGGAATGGACAGCAGCCGGAAAACCGCCGTTTTCTACCTGGATAAGTAGAACCATATTTTTGCATTCTTTGACTCAGGGAAATTCTTCGGGAATTCGGCTGGCTGAGTTGAATTTGTCGCTGCTGACTCCGGGGGTTGATAGCGGTTTTGTTGATCGCGCTTTACAAACATTGACTAAGGTAGCATGGTATTTAGACTTCGATCCAGTAACATCTTTGGCCAGGTTCAAAGAAGAACCTTCGATTAACAAAATTATTACCGAAGAGAAAGAACAAGTCGGAGTTTTGTTAGCAAAAGAAGATTTGCGAATTCGCCGCGATAGCATTTTTGCTAAAAAATTCTTTACCTTAGTTTCTAATATCGAAAGTCCGGGAGATGTAGACGACAACCCGGATGATGTGGCGCTGTGTGTACTTGACTTTGACGAAGCGACAGTGCGCGATTCTACCGACGCAGCGCCGGAATTAATCGATCGCATTTTTAACAATACAGGCGAGTCGGGGAAGTTTCGCACCTACCGCAATCGCTTGTTATTTTTGGTGGCAAATCAGCTAGAATTAGAAAGGGCGATCGATAATGCCAGAGAATATAAAGCTATTCAAAATATTCTCAAAAGTCAAAACCGGATGGAAGATTTATCGGGAAGCCAACAGAAGCAATTGAAGGAACGGGAAGGTGCGAAAAATTTAGCTGTTAGAGTGTCTCTGACAAACGCCTACCGCCATTTATTTTATCCTGCAAATGATGCGGCCAAAGCACCGAAAGGATTGATGCACTACACTCTTCCCGCCCAGGATTCGAGTACGGTAAAAGGCAACAATAACCAGCAAGATGTGATTCTCAAAGCCCTCAAAGATTGCGGCAAGATTCGCGCCCAAGAAGCCAAACCTTTCGCGCCGGCTTTTATCTTGCAAAAAGTTTGGCCAGGAGGGTTGGATAATTGGACTGTGAAGGCGCTGCGGGATGCTTTTGCTAAGGATTTGAGTTTGAATATTCTCCTCGATGCAGAAGTTTCGATGCTGCGGGAGACGATTCGCGAAGGTTTGAAAATGGGCAATTGGGATATGAAAGTCGGGGAGAGGCTATTTATCAAAACTGATGATAGCGTGCTGACGTTGCCGGAGACGATCGAGTTTAGTGATCGGGCTACCCTGTACAAGCGCGGCATTCTCGAACCTCCAGCGCCGAAATTAGTGGAACTCAGCGCCCAATTGATGCCCGGTACAGATGCCGCAAAACCCGTGCGTGTCAGGTGGAAAGCTAAAGGAGCACTGACGGTTAGTTTGTATCAAGATGGTATTTTGGTGCCGGGAAATTTCCGCCCTTCCGATGAGTGTGAAATCACCATTGTGAATAACACTATTTTTCGGGTGGTGGCAGATTACGGCAACGGGGAAACAGCACAAACAGAAACTAATGTCAATCTAAATCCTCAAGTTTCTAGCGTGCGAGATGGCGGCACTTCTGTTTATGTGGTGGAAGGGCTACAGCCGAGTTTGTGGGAGGCGAAACCGCCGATTATCGAACTCGACGGCACGGTGAATGCGGTTTTTGCTGGTTTGGGCGATCGCATTAGCGACCACAAAATTCAAGGCATCGAAATGCTAGAATTGTCTGTGAATCAGGTAATGGATTATCGCAAATTGGGAACAGCAATTGCCCTATTGCAAAGATGGCAGCCGGAAATCGACCAAACAGTAACAATTAAAACCGGCGATCAATTTGTGCGGTTAGAATATCAAGGGCCTATGCAGGGATTTCAGAGCTTTTCCTCGACTATCAACAGTTTGTTGAACAGTCCCGACGCGGAAGCAACTGTTAGTCTGAAACTCACCTTAGAATTCAAGCCAGCTTTGTCAGCAAATGCCTCGGATATTAGTAGTATAAAACAAGCACTCGATCGCAATCCAGTAGAAAGGTTGAGTTTAATGGCAAGGGTGATATATTAAAATGTAGATACTGTCTTGAACTGTCAAGGGGTAGCAAGTAAATAATTGGGATCGAAAGGCTTTTGGGATTTTAAAATCC
>ENA-ORBV01003357-ORBV01003357.1-microbial-mat-metagenome-genome-assembly--contig:-NODE-3357-length-32107-cov-10.156572_pt1 | contig 32107 bp, 24 predicted proteins | sample MGYA00237777_ERZ505514 | MGnify/ENA primary metagenome ERZ505514 (study PRJEB26160, sample SAMN06269048) | microbial mat metagenome | isolation source: Oligotrophic lake microbial mat | place... | reverse complement strand
CGTCGACACAGTGCCGACCGCAATTCCGCTGCATGTGATGTCGAGCGTGTAATTTCCCACGACCGCCGGCGCTCGAAGGCGCACGTTGCTGAATGCCACGTAGCCGCCTGTGCTGAGCATGTCAAGACTGCCTGCCAGAGGAACAGCCAAGTTCCGGACTTGCACACCGACACTCCGTTGGAATGGTGCCGTCGGACCGAGCGCGTTATTTCCGGCGTCGCGGATTTCGAGAACAATCGCCGACGGGAACGGCGAGTCGTCATTCGCCGGAACGGATTGTCCAGCGCCAGACACAAGGAGAAGTCGATAGGGCGGTCCCGGCGTGACGCGGAAGTTCGCAGTGGCAGTCAGACGCGAGGATAGACTCGCAGTGCGAACGTCAATCCGAACGGCGTAGAGGGCAGCAACAGGAGATGGAACCGTAAGATTCACGGCGGTGAGCGTGCCGTTGACGAGCCCCGTGGAAAGGACCGTAAAGGTGCCGTCGTAGGGGCTTCCGGCACCCGAAACCGTGATCGACTGACCCGGCACGAGGCCGTGCGCACCCGACGTCGTCACCTTGATGACGGCGCTCATCGGACTGAGCGGCGCGAGCGTCACTCCCGTCAGCGGCGTGCCTGGCTGCGACGTCGGCGCCACCGGGAGCGGGTTGGCGCTCACGGCCCCCGTGTAGAGCAGACGGTCGAACTTCCCGACGTTCTTCACGGCCGCGGGCTCGTTATCAATGAAGAGCGTGTAGGCCTGACCGATGGCCTCGCGGCTGATCCCCGGGAGCGCCGGATTGACTCCCACCTGCGACGGCCCCTGCGTCACCGTCGACGATGTGAGGGTCAAGGGCAGCGCGAATCCGTCGACCCCACTGACGTCGAAGGTCGAGTTGGAAGTGCCCGCGTAGTAGAACTCGACGATGTCGGCAATGGAGGTTCCGGCCTGCGTGCCCGGGGCAAACGGCGGAATGCCGAGATTGGCGATGTTGATCGTGCCTGGCGTGAGGCCGAGGGGATAGGGCGTCTGCCCCGCTGGAGTCACCATCGCCACGAACTGGCTGGAGTAGGTGGCGATCTGCGAGTCGAGCATGACGCTCGGCCGCTGCGTGGTCGGGTTGGTCGGGAGGGCCGAAATCGCGACGGGCCTCAGCGCAGCGATCGTGACGGTCGCATTCGAGAGCGTCGCTGTCCCGCTGGTTGCCGACGAGTAGTTGAACTGGAACTGATTGGACGCGAGGGCGGGATTGCTCGAGCTGTTCTGCGAGACCGCCCACTCCCCGTTCCATCCCGCGCCGGGACCGGTCAGACCCTTGATGACGATTGGCGAATTGAGCGGGATCTCGGCCACGCCGCTGACCGTCACCGTGACGAGCGGCGAGACACCGCCGACGGCCTTGGCGGCCGTGATCGCCTGAGACGCAATGAGCGTCTGGAGGTAGGCGGCACCGCCGGCGCCATTGCCGAGGGTGCTCGACACGGTGTATTTGAACCACGTTGGAATCGCGCCGGGTTCGACAGCCGTGACCGTGAAGACGCCGTTGTATCCAGCGACATTCACGCCCGAGATGAAGACGGACTGTCCAACCTTGACCTGGTGCGACACGGGCGTCGTGATCGTCGCCGTCGTGCCTGTCGTCGTGCCTGTCGAGATCTTTACGGCCCCTTGGACGAACGCTCCTTGGGTGCCGAGCACCCTGAGGTCATCCTGGGGCTGTGCGACCCCGCCAACACTGCCTGGAATACCGTGCCCGGAGACGTAGACCGACCCCGCGGTGCCGAGGCTCGTGTTATCGAAAACGTCGAGGGCAATCGTGAGGGCGAGACGTTGCTCGAGAGCCTCCACCCCCATGATTCGGTTTTGGGAGCGGCGGCGGGACGAAAGACGCTTCCGGCGGAGCGGAAAGAAGGGCATCAACGGACTCCTCGAGACACTCCGACTGCACCCGGACCCACTGGGAAGCCTAGGTCACGCTTCGCGGGGGGGCAAATAACCGGTTCATTCGGTAAACCCGAGGCAGTTTGCCAAGGCCGGCCGTAACCCTAGCGACCCCGACAATCACCACCAGCCCTGAAACGGCTCGTAGATGCGGAAGGCGAAGAAGATCTCGCTGGCGCTAAACGCCGAGGTGATGCGCGTGGTGTCGATCGGCACGCCGGCCTGCGAGAGCGTCCCCGTCACGCCACCGGCGCCCAGGTCAAAAAACCGGTAGCCGAGGTCGAGCGTGAGGCCATCGGTGATCGCCCAGGCAAGGCCACCGCCAGCCTGCCATGCGAATCCGGTCACCGAGCCGAGGCCGGTCAGCGAGGTGTCCTGAATCGGAAAGTCTTCGTTGATGCCAAACTGATAGCCGCCGCCGCCGATGCCACCGCCGACGTAGCAGTTCACGCGATCATGGACTTCGAAGTCACGCCAGAGATTGACCGTGGCGGACCAGCCTCCGGTGGCGGAGGGCGCCGCGGTCGAAAAACCGTCTTCGAGTGTCACGTTCGTCGCGATCGGATCGCGAGCTCGGCCTTCGACCTCGAGCCGCAAGTGGCCATGATCGAGCTCGAAGTCGTAGCCGAGGGCACCACCGGACGTGAAGATGGAGTCGGTCGCCGACGGAATGCCGGGAGTTGTGAGCGTTCCAAACGAGCTGCCCATGATGCCGGCCAGATAGAAGCGATCTTCGTAGGCACGGGAATCCGGATTGTTCACGAACTGAACGACGCTCTCGCGATCCTGATCGCGTGCACGTTGGATGACCTCCCCACGATCCGCTTCCCTCACCAGCGGTACGAGCGACTCATCGCCGCGAGCGCTCACGGTCATCACTGCCATCGCGACCATCATCCCTGACATGCCGACTCGCATCGTGAGTCCTTTCTCAGTGTCGATTGCAACCGCATGATCGGCGAATCGGTACCCGCCGCACATTGGGAACATTCGGCATTGCCGTCCCAGCCGGGCCCGCATTCCGCGTACAGCTGGCATGGCTTTCCCAGCTTGCCGGGCCCCCTATCGAGCCCGGGACGTTCAACCGGCAGCATTCTTTGAATCCGAGGAATGTGCTGCCTACACTGCCAGCCCTGCACCCGAGACGGCTTCATGCCCCGATTCCTCACCGCCCTGCCCGTCTACAACGAGGCCGCCCATGTGATGGCCGTGCTCGATGAGGTGCTCAAGTTCGCGCCAGACGTTCTCGTCGTGGACGACGGTTCCACTGACGGCACCACGCAACTGCTCGAACAACGTGTGGCGGAGAAGGCCGATATCAGGCTGGTGCGTCACCCCGAAAACCGCGGGTATGGTGCCGCCCTTGTCACGGCATTTCGTGAGACCCTCGCCGGCGATTGGGACGGTCTGGTCACGATCGATTGCGACGGCCAGCACCAACCCAGGCTGATTCCGCAGTTCATCGCTGCGGCGACCGCCCCGGGCGGCCCGGCGATCGTCAGCGGCAGCCGCTACCTTCAGAAGTTCGCCGGTGACAGCGAGCCTCCCGAGGCACGTCGCCAGATCAACGCCGAGATCACCGCCGACATCAACAGTCGGCTGGGCCTCGAGCTCACGGACGCCTTCTGCGGCTTCAAGGCCTACACCCGACGAGCCCTCGAGGCCATCGACGTCACCGAACCGGGCTACGCCATGCCGCTGGAGGCATGGGTGCAGGCCGTCGCAAGGGGCCTCTCGGTGGGCGAACTGCCGGTGCACCTGGTCTACCTGGATGAGAAGCGGAGCTTCGGGGGCGCCCTCGACGATGCCGCCACTCGACTGGCCTACTACCGCCGCGTGCTCGACCTGGCCGAGGCCGCCGTGGCTGCTGGACGTGATTCCCAGCCGTGACGCTCCGGCCCGCTGGCCCATCACACGTGGCCTGCAACGCGAGGGTGTGATACCGTCGGCGTTCGCGTGTCATGGGGCGACCCCTCGCCGTGCCGTCATTTCCGATCCCCCGAGTCCTTTGTCGCCGATGCCTGCCCGCCACCGCGTCCACGAGCCTCCCGAGCCCTCCGGCGCACGGCTTATTGAGCCGCCCATCGTGCCCGCGCCCGGAACCGGATCGATCCAGGCGCTCGTTGACAACAACCGCCTGCTGCGGACGGCGCTCGATCTCACCATCGGCGACATGCGTCTCCACGAACTGGTGGCCGCCACCCGCCGCGAGCTGCTCATGGTGGCGTCCGAATACACCGGCTCGTACCGCGATGTGAACCGGCCAACCAACATGGCCGAGTGGCTCGCCCGGCCCATGATCGTGGGCGGCCACCAGCCCGAGCTTTTCCATCCTGGCGTGTGGTTCAAGAACTCCGTGCTCGATGCCTACGCGCGGCAGGTCGGGGGCACCGCGGTGAACCTCATCATCGATAGCGATCGCTGCGGCCGATCTGCGGTGGATGTGCCGGTGGGCACGCCGTCCGCAGCGCACTTCGAAGAGGTGGCCTTCGACGCGCCGGCCGCGATGCCGTGGGAGGAGCGGCGGGTCGTTGACCCGAGCGTCTTTGAGTCATTCGGAAGCCGCGCCGCCGACATGCTCAAGCCACTCGTGCCCGATTCCATTCTTCGCCGCTGGTGGCCCGCGGTGGTGGAACGAGCGAAGGCGAGCCATCGCCTGGGCCTGGCGATTGCACAGGGCCGTCACATTCTCGAAGAGCGGCTCGGGCTCGAGACCCTCGAGGTGCCGGTGAGCGAGCTTGTGCGACTGCCCACCGTCATGGTTTTCACAGGCTGGCTGCTGGCCCACTCCCGGCAACTCCACGATGCCTACAACGCGGCGCTTTCGACGCACCGGCGCGCCCGGCGGGTTCGCAGCCGTGGCCGGCCGATGCCCGACCTCGCCGTGCACCAAGACGCCGTCGGCACATGGTTCGAGGTGCCGTGGTGGATCTGGTCTCGCGACGATCCTCGCCGCCGCCGTGTCTTCGCCCATCTTGCCATGCCCGATGCGCTCGTGTTGTCGGACCTCGAGACGTTGCGTGTGGAACTGCCGATTTCACCGCAGACCTCACCCGCCAAATGGATCGATGCGCTCTCGCGACTCGAGGAGCACGGCTATCGACTGCGTCCCCGAGCGCTCGTGACGACGCTCATGGCCAGGCTTCTCTTCGCCGACGTGTTCGTCCATGGCATCGGCGGCGCGGCCTACGATTCGATCACCGACGACATCGTCCGCCGGCTCGTCGGCTCGGATCCACCCAGGTACGCCGTGGCGTCGGCCACGCTCCGCTTGCCGCTCGAGCAGGTTTTCCCGGGTATCGAAACGGCCGACCCGGCCGCTGAACTGGCCGCGGTGCGGCAAACCCTCCGTGACATCGCCTACCACCCCGAGCGACACCTTGCGAACGGGGATGGCCAATCGACCGACGTCCGTGCCCTTGTCGCGTCCAAGTGGGAGTGGGTGCAGACGGTCGCCACCCCTGATCTGGCCCGCCGCCGTTGCCATGAAATCCGTGCCGCCAACAGCCAACTGGTGAGCCACGCGGCGGGGACGATGAGGGATCTCGAGGCCCGGTCGGGGGAGCTTCAGTCAGCCCAGAAAGCTCGGGGAGTCCTTCGGGCACGGACGCATCCATGGTGTTTTTTCTCGGAAAAGACGCTTCGTGCGCTCCTCCTACTGGAAAACGCCTGACGAACCGGTACCTTTTCCATTCAACGGATTGAGTCTGCATTCTCCAGGGAAAGGAGGCATCATGCATCGGGTGGATCATACCCTGAGCCGATGTCGTTTCAGGACAGGTTTGCGTCGGCCGCCTCAGAGGGCGGCAACGCGATCTTCGGCCCGGCGAGTTGTACGGGCGGCCGTGAGTGGCTCAGTTGCCGCTCCGTCCAAGGCCCGGAAACCACGTCTGGCGGCTGGCACATCGGTCGACGCGACCACGCGGCAGCACACCGCTGGCAGCGTTGATGAGGGCAGTAAAACCGGGGCCAAGCGGAAACCCGCAAACGTCCGGCCGGCCCAGGCCAGTGATACGCTGGCAATCGTGCGGCTGGCCGAAAAAACGACCCACCGGTCTGCGCCCAAGCGGGCCAAGACAGGCATCGTCGAATCGGTTGTGATCCGCCCTTCCGCCAGCGTGATCAGCCGTCGAACCCAGGCCAAGCGACCTCCGATCCACCACCTGCCGCACCAGCCCGTGGTGCCGTTCACGCCTCCGGCGTGGATGCTCGCGGAGTGCCAGGTCTCGCCAGCTCGCGCCGGCGAACAGAACGAGATTCTCCAATTGCTTTCGGGGCTGCCCACGCCCCCTTCGCGGGCGGAGTTTCATGCGGCCGTAGACCATCCGGAGCATGATTCAGCCAACCGGCTCGTGGCGCGGATCGGCGGCCGGATCATCGGCCACGCCGAAATCATTCCCCGCACCATTCTCCTCGGGAATGTGCCCGTCAGCGGCGCTCTCGTCGACCGTGTCGCTGTGTTGCCAGAGTGCCGCGGCGCCGGCCACGGCCAACGGCTCGTGCAGGCGGCCGAGGTACGGATGCGGCAAAGCGGCGCCGTCGTCGCGCTGTCTCGCACGCGGATTGCCGCGACGTTTCGCGAGCTGGGCTGGAGCGTCCTCGGCCGCGACTGTGCGACGCCAGGACGCCCCACCGAGATTCTCTCGCGAATTCTCGAGACGCCCCGTTGGAACGGCGAGACGGTCACGATGCGGCAGTGGCGGCACGTCGAGTTGCCTGCGATTCTTCGGATTTATGGCCAGAACGCTCGTCGCTTCGTGGGGCCACTCGAACGGGATGAAAATTACGGCCGCTGGCTCGTGAGCCGCGGTGCCTTCGACTCGATCCTCGTGGCGCTCGTGGGCCAGGATCGTTATGAGATTCACGAGCAGAGCGCTCGGATCGTGGGCTACTGCATCCAGGCGGGCACGCGGGTGCTCGAGATCATGGCCGATCCGGAGTTCGCGGGGCTCGAGCGGGAGATTCTGGCGCGAGTCTGCGCCGAGGCAATCGAGAACGACCGCCAAGAGATCGTCTACGAGAGCGGTGCCTCCGATCCGCTCCATGCGGCGGTCGCCGGCGGAGATAGCCAGGTCGCGCAGGGCGATCGCATGATCGTCGCCCGGGTGTTTCAGCCGAAGGTGCTTCTCGAAGCGATCGCGCCACTTGTTGCCGAGCGGGTCGTGGCCGCTGGCATTCGCGAGACCGTGGAGCTTGGGCTCGACGCCCCGTCGTTCCGTGGGTCGATCATCGTGGCTGAGGAGAAGGGCGACGCCCGTGGCGAGCGGCCGGCAACGGTGCACCCTGGCCGTGTTGGCCGCAGCTACCTGAAACTCGCCGACGAAGAGCTCGCAAGGCTCTTGCTTGGTCAGTGCGATCCGACGGAAGCAGCGGCCGCTGGTCGCATGGAACCTTCAACGCAGATGGCCCAAAAACTCGCTGGCCAGTTATTCCCCCGGCAGCCGCTCTGGTGCCCGATGTGGGATGATCTCCCGGCGTGATAGCCTTCACACGGCGCAGGCCTTCCATGGCCCTGCTTCGCGTGCCGGGCATCCGCCCGGAAGAAACTCCGCCATCCAGGCCTCGTCCAAATAAAAGCCCCTGGCGCCAGCCGGGGGGGCCTTCACGCGGCGCAGGCCTTCCATGGCCCTGCTTCGCTTGCCGGGCATCCGCCCGGAAGAAACTCCGCCATCCAGGCCTCGTCCAAATAAAAGCCCCTGGCGCCAGCCGGGGGACTGCGGGTTGAAGGCCTCCCAGTTGGCTATCGCAGGCCGACTCGCCCAATGACCCACCGGCCCCTCGCTTTCGCGAGGGGCTTTGATGGCTCTCGCGGGCACCGTTGCTCTCAATACCTCGACCGTGCGATCACGCTCCGGCCAGCCAGGCGTCGGCCCAGGTGCGAATGTCCTCGATGCCTTTGCGGTGACAGAAGTCACCGAGGGTTTCGCTCGGCTGCCGCTCAGCCTTGTAGTAGGCGAGCACGGCGGTGATCTCGCGGCGAAGATCATCGAAGGGAACGACGTCTTTGTATTGCTCGTTGAGCCGGTCGCCCAAGAGCCGGCCACCGAGAAAGATCGTGTACTTGCCAGCGGTCCGGCCCACGATGCCGATATCGGAGTTGTAGGGGCGGGCACAGGCATTGGGGCAGCCGGTCATGCGGAGCGTGAAGGCGTCCTGCGAGAGTCCAAGCTTCGCGACTTCAGGCTCGAGGGAGTCGATGAGGCCGGGGAGCACCCGCTCGCTCTCGGCGACGGCAAGGCCGCAGGTGGGTAGGGCCACGCAGGCCATGCTCCAGCGGCGGAGCGTGGAGATCTCTTCGGATGTCTTCACGCCGTGGGCATGGAGCATCGTGGTGATCCGCTCGCGGTCCTCGGCCGCGAGATCGGTAAACAAGAGACTCTGGTGCGACGTGATTCGCACGCCAGGCTTGATGTCACGGAGAATCTGCCGAAGCGCCGTCTTCAACCGAAATTCACCCGTGTCATGGATGCGGCCGTTCTCGACGTTGAAGCCGTAGAAAAACTTCCCGTCGCCCTGCTCGTGCCACCCGATGTGGTCATCAAAACCGTGGACGTCAGCGGGATGGCAGGGGGCCAGCGGCTTCCCAAAATACTCCTCAACCTTGGCCCGGAAGTTTTCCAGACCCATGGTGTGAATGGTGTACTTGAGGCGAGCCACCTTGCGGTCGGAGCGGTTGCCAAAATCCCGCTGCACCTTCACCACTGCCTCGGCGATGGCCAGCACGTCCTCCGGCGGGACAAAGCCCAGCCGCTTGCCGAGTGCGGGAAACGTTTTTGCGGCGCTCGGGGTCACGCCCATGCCACCACCGGTCAGCACGTTGTAGCCGAGGATTTTTCCATCTTCGTGGACGGTGAGAAACCCCAGATCGTTCGTGTAGACGTCGACGCAGTTGTCTTCGGGCAGGGCAAAGGCCGTCTTAAACTTTCGGGGGAGGTAGGTGGGGCCGTAAATGGGCTCGACCTCGGCCTCTTTGGCGCCCCCCGCGGCAAGCGTTTTCTCGCCTGTGTCGGGATCCGTGAGCCAGATCTCGTAGTAGGCACGCGTCCGCGGGGCGAGGTGCCGAGAAAGTTTCTCGGCCATCGCCATCATCTCGTCATGGACCGGGCTCCCGTGGATCGGCGCCGGGCAGCACATGATGTTCCGCTCAACGTCGCCGCAGGCAGCGAGCGTCGTCAGATGGTTGGCATGCACCTTCTGCATGAAGGTCTTCAAGTCGCCCTTCACGACACCATGATGCTGAGTCGCCTGCCGCGCCGTGAGCCGAATCGTGCCGTTGCCCAGCTCGTCCCCCATCTCCATGGCGGAGAGCAACTGCTCCGCGGAGAGTTTTCCGCCTGGCACGCAGGTGCGAATCATGAACGAGATCTGACGCTCGCTCTTCTTGCCGTCGGTTGACTTCTTGCGGGTCTCCCGATCGTCCTGCTGGTAGGTGCCGTGGTTCTTGAGAAGCTGCACCGAAGCCTTGCCGAAGCCCGTCGCGCCGTCGACGAGCTCGGTGGGAATATCGCCCGCGAGGTAGTTACTGGCGATCTTGGCGAGCTCGACCGCAGACGGTTTTGGAGTGGTGGACTCGGTGGAAGCGGGTGTGTCAGCCATCGTGGCTCCAGCGGAAAAGCACGGGGGCGACATGGCCCCGGCACCCACAGAATAGAGTCGCGGAAGCGGTCCGGACACATGCTTTTTTTGCCGCCATTCCATGCATGCTATAGTGCAGGCACATTGGAGTCATGCGATGAGTCAGATTACGGTGCGAAACGTCCCTGAGGCGGTCGAAGCTCGCCTGCGGCATCTCGCCGTCCAGACTGGTTCGAGCCTCAATCAAACCGTCGTCCGCCTGCTCGGAGAAGCGACCGGGGCAGTGCCGACCGCGGGGCCGAAACGGGACCTCACAGCATTCGGGAGCCGGTGGACGGCTGCCGAAGCGGATTCCTTTGACACGGCAGTGACCATCTTTGAGTCTCTTGATGCCGAGGTCTGGCTGTGATCCGGCTGTGCCTTGATACAAGCGGCTACAGCCGGCTCATGCGGGGCTTCGAGTTGCTCCAGGCCAGGCTCGAGGAGGTCGACGAGATCCTCCTGCCGGCGATCGTCATCGGAGAGCTTCACGCCGGGTTCCTCGCCGGGACACGGGCTGCCGAAAACACCGCGCTGTTGGCAGCGTTCAGCAGCCAGCCTGGCATCTCGGTCGTCGATGTCTCTGAGCATGTGGCCGAGCGATATGGCATGGTGGTGGCCGAACTGCGTCGTCAAGGCACGCCGATTCCCACCAACGACATCTGGATCGCAGCGGTGGCCCTGGAGAACGGCGGCCGCGTCGTGGCGTATGACGATCACTTCCGTCACGTGCCTGGCCTGATCGTGGAGTCCCCCTGAGGAGCACCGCGGCCTTCTTGAAAGGATGCCTCTGACTATGGGCTATCTTTGTTTCTATCTTGCCGTTGTCGCAGCCTGCCTGCTCTGGTCGGCTGTGTTCACAGCCGCGGCCCGCACTCGGGTCGGCTGGATTCGGCGGATGCTGGTCGCCGTGGCGATCGCCGTGCCCGCGCTGTCATTGCTACCGTGGATCTACGCGACAGCGATGATGGCCTTCTGAATTCGGCTCGAGACCAACTGGTTCGCCCCCACGCTCACTGCGGCGATTGCGGCGTTGATCGGGGGCGCGTGGATCGCGCGAGCGGGCCTCACTCCCCGCGCGGCGCCGGCCGCCGCGGTGGCGGCCATGCAGTCGGTCGTGCCGCCGTGGGTGCCTCCCGACGACGACGCAGCGCCCCTCTACCGACAGGCCTTCGGCATGATCGAGGCCGACCACGCTCTCGAGGCGGAAGACTCGCCGCTGCGCAATTTGGCGGCGGCAGACATCGGCAGCGCGACCGTCGGCGATCTCCTGGCCCGGCATGCCACCACGCTCACTCTCCTCAGGCGGGCTGCCGATCGGCCTGGCTGCCGATTTCCACGAGACTGGTCGCGGCCCTCGATGGACATGCTCCTCCCGGAGGCAATGCCGATGCGGCAGGCTGCCCGGCTCCTGGCCCTGGCTGCACGGCGTGAGGCGGCCGATGGCGACGGTTCCGAGGCCCTCGGCGACTTCGTCCGTTCGGTGCCCTTGCTCCAGCGGCACTTCCTCGGCGAGGAGGCCTTTGGGCTCGCGACGTTCGCTGAACTGGCAGATGGCACCAGTAACGGTTCGGAATTACTGCGCCGGGCGATCGCCGTGGAAAGTGCAGCGGGACGAGCGGCAGTGGAGCCGCTGAGGATGCTCGTGACGTGTTTTCTTTTGCCGGCGGACCTGCGAGCGTACCGCTCAGTGATGCACCGATTCCAACGACTGGCCGACGACGCGGCCGCGGACACACCGTATCCGGAAGTCACCCGCCAGGCCGCGGCAATCGACAAGGATCTCAGCGAGCGACGACAGGGCATCATCACGACTGAGCTCGCCCCGGCCCTTGGTGGCGTCATGCGGTCGCAGGCACGAGCCCAGGCCCTTCACCGCTCGGCCGAGGTGCTCCTTGCCGCCACGAAGGTACGGCTGAAGACAGGTGAGCTCCCCAAGTCATCCGAGCCACTCGTACCTGGGTTCATGATCGCGATCCCACGTGATCCGTTTTTGAACGAGGGCCCGCTCATCGTGAAGGCCGGCGTGGACGAGTGGCTCGTCTACTCCGTCGGCCCCGACGGCGAGGACGACGGCGGGCCGGTGAGGCCTGGTGCCGCGGTCGTCCAGGACAACGACGACGTCGGCCTACGGCTCGAGCGATCGCGCTGATGGTCGCCCGGTTGGCGCAGCACACCACTTCCCGAAGGGCCAGCCGCTCGGAACGGTCAGGGGTCGAGGACCACCGCGACCGGGCGCGAGTTGCCGAACGTCGTGAAGCCCTGACAGCTTCCCGGTAGTTCGACGAGGCATTGAGGGCAAACCCATCCATCGCGGGCGAGGAAGGATGGGATCCTTCCGCACGAGCGGAGCCTCGACCGGCCAGCTCGCGAGAGAAGCATCACTTCGAGCCAGGGCAGCGTGTGCGGCACGCTGACTACGAACTCGGCGTGCTTGAGAAAATCAGCGGCGTCGGCTCCCGGTCGGTGGGCACCGTGGTCTTCGAGGGCTCCGCCGGCACGCGACAATTCATCCTCGGCCACGGCGGCCTCGAGCCAGTCACGGTTTCAGGATGATCAAGCGGCAGTGGCCACAGTAGAACGCCGGAAACTGGAATCCAAGCCCGGTTCGCGATTCACCGATCGTCTCGCCTCCGGACAGAAATGCCTTGAATGCGCCCAATGAGGTGGGCCGCCATCGAATGGCACAGCTCGATGCGAGATCGCCGTCGTCCATGAGGCTTCCACACCGTGGGCAACGCGAGACCAACACGGTGCTGGCCGCCTCTGGGCCTGCGTAGGGATTCGTGGTATCAGACATGGGTTCTCGTTCGGCAGTCCTGATTCAGTGACGATGGTGATCCAGTGAGCCTGTGGAGGAAACGTCTTTGTGAATCGCGGACCGATGGCCAACGACTCATCCAGAGAAACTGAAGTCACCTCTCGCAATGGGCCAGGAACTCCTTCGAGCATCCTGTCACCCACAATTCGCCATTGCGATATTTGGCCACTCCAAGGAGTGCGTTGCCAATGAAGATGGAGACGACGGTGACCAGGAACATGATGAGTACACCGAGCACGACCGTAGGATTCTCGGACATGGATGCCGGAGGCAACGCGAAAAACAAGAGGACCGCGGATACGATCTTCACTACCATCCACGTGCGATTTCGTTTTCGAACGGCCGGCGCAACGCCGAATACGAGGATGCAACGCTTGCGAACGATGAAATACACCAGCACCAGCAGGAATCCGCTCAGCAGGATCAGGAGGCCAAAGACGGGAAAGCACCAGCTCAACCGATGCTCGCGCATGTCTTCAGGGGCAAGCGGCGCGTTTGTCTTCACGCAATAGGCGGGCAGCACGGTTCCTGATCTGACGACGAAGGATAGGACGGCCAACGCCGTTTTCGCAACGGGCAGGTGGGTGGTGGTCGGGCTTTGAGGGTAGCCGATCCGGCCTGGAGTCTGTGAGGATTCCAGGAGAATTCCGGCCCCTTCATCCGGTATGAAGGGAGATATCTCCGACTGCTAAATGGGCTCCCATGAACCTGAAACGATTCGCTTCCGCCGCCCTCGTGGTGGCCGTCTGCGCCGGCCTCGGCTTCGAGCAGGGCAAGGACCCGCCCCCGACGATCCCCGCACAGAAGGACCCCCACCGACACGAGGAATTCCTCAAGGTTGCCAAGGCCGGCGGCGTCGATTTGCTGTTTGTCGGCGACTCCATCACCGACGGCTGGCGAGGAGCCGGCAAGGCCGTCTGGGACAAGAACTTCGCCCCGCTCAAGGCCGCCAACTTCGGCATCAGCGGGGACCGCACCGAGCACGTCCTGTGGCGGATGCGCAACGGCGAACTCGAGGGCATCCAGCCCAAGCTCGTCGTGCTCATGATCGGCACCAACAACCGCGATCCGGCGCCCGACGTCGCCCTGGGCATCAAGACCATCCTGCTCGACATCCACGAGCGCGTTCCCCGGGCCAAGGTGCTCCTGCTCGGAATCTTCCCCCGAGGCGCAAAGCCCGACGTCGCGCGCGCCAAGAACGACGAGGTCAACAAACTGATCGCGACGTTTGCCGGCTCGCTCGAACTCGGCCGCGTGTTTTACCTCGACATCGGCGCGAAGTTCCTGTCGGCCGACGGTACGCTGCCCCGGGACATCATGCCCGACTTCCTGCATCCCAACGACAAGGGCTACCAGATCTGGGCGGACGCGATCCTCGACAAGGTGAAGCAGCTCCTGCAGGACGACTCCGGGAGGCCGCTTCCGAGCTTCTCGCCGCCCTCGACCGTGGCGAAGATCGCGCGCCTCGAGGAGCTCATCGCGGCCGGCAAGATCGGCTTGGGCGTCAAGGCCCTCGAGAAACTTCAGGACGACAAGGACACGAAGACCGCCGAGGAGGCCAAGGCCGGCCTCGCGGCCGTCGCAGCCTGGAACGCGTCGGTCGACGCGGAGATCTCGCGGTTAAAGGAGGCGGGCGACATCGTCGGCGCCGCCGAGCTGGCCTCCGGCATGGCGTCGAATTACAGCGGCGACGCCGCGAAGCCATACTCGGAGCAGGCGTCCGAGCTAAAGAAGGACCGCGACTACAGCGTGGGGAAGGAGTATTCCAAGCTGGCCTCGTATCCCGCCGAGCTGCGCAAGGACCCGCGCTTCGTGAAACTGGTTGAGGTGTTTCTGAAGAAGCACCCCGAGGGCTATTACGCGAGGCAGGCCCAGGCCCTCATCGGGGCCAAGTGACCCGGTATCACGGGGTGATCGCGCTAATTGGTCGCCCGGAATGGGCAGCACACCACTTCCTGAAGGCCGGAGCCGAGGTGGCGATCAGGGGTCGAGGACCACCGCAACCGGCAGCGAGTTGCCGAACGTCGTGAAGTCCTTGAAGGTCCAGACCACGTCCTTGTCGGGCGTGACCTCGATGATCTGCGGGTTGTCGGGGCCGGCGTGGCAGTTGACCACGATCGTGTTCCCGTTCGGCAGCCGGCGGACCTGCGTCACCCAGGCAAGCGTGATCCCGGGCAGATCGTGCTGGTCGAGCCGCCAGGCGATCTTCTTCTCCGGTGTCACCTCAAGCACGGAGTGGCCGTTGCCCGTGCCGATGAGCGTGTTGCCATTGTCGAGCCGCTCGGCCGAGTAGACCTGGTTCCCGAAAGCCTCCGGGCCGTGCCCTCCCTTGCGGGCATGGCCAAAGAGCGGCACGTCGAACTCCCACACGATCTTCCCTGTGGCGTCATATTCACGGACGACACCGTCCTTCTCGTGGGCTACGAGGGTAGTGCCGGCTCCGGTCCGGCGGGCGTTCCGGGTGTCGGAGTGCGTCGAGGGAGCGTTGACCACGAGCGGGATCTCGCGGCGGATCGCGCCGGTGCGGTCCACCTCGATGATCCGGGCCGGGCCCGACTCGACGATCATCGTCATGCCGTCAGGCAGCCGCTGGAAGGCATGCACCTCGACGGCGCGGTTCGCATTGCCATTGCCCTTCGCGTCGTATTCCCACACGGGTTCGCGGTTCGCCCCGAGCTCCACGATCCGCGTCCAGCCGTCCTGGTAAAGGAGATGGCCATCGGGGAGGAGGTGCAGGTCGTGGATCTGTCGGCAGGGGAGCTTCCACTCGACTCTGCCGTCGGGGCCGATCATCGCAAGTGTCTTCGTCGAATCATCAGCCGCGATCACGCGGCGGGGAGTGCCGGTCTGGACAGCGGTGGCGGGCTGCTCGGCCAGGACCGCCGACCGTCCGGTCAACGCGGCCGCCTGCAGGCACAGAAGCAACGCAGCAATCCTGGTCATGCGAGCACCCCTCGGATCGGTTCGACATGCTCGACGCCCACAAGCTTTTGGTTGAGGCCGCCGAAGAAGTACGAGAGCCGGTTGGGGTCGAGGCCCATGAGATGGAGCACGGTGGCGTGCAGGCTTTTGACGTGGAAGCCTGGCTTGTCGTCATTGCCGTGCCCAGGCCCGGGGGAGATGGCGGCGGCGCCGAGCTCGTCGGTCTCCCCCACGCTCACGCCTCCCTTGATGCCCCCGCCAGCCATCCACATCGTGAACCCGTAGGCGTTGTGGTCGCGTCCCGTGCCTTGGGCGTATTCCGCCGTGGGCTGGCGGCCAAACTCGCCCCCCCAGATCACGAGCGTCTCGTCGAGGAGACCCCGCCGTTCGAGGTCTTCGAGGAGCGCTGCCACCGGCTGGTCGGTGTTGCCCGCATGAAAATTGTGATTCTTCTCCAGGTCGCCGTGGGCGTCCCAGTTGTCGTCGTTGTGGGCACCGCCGGAATAGAGCTGGATGAATCGCACGCCCCGCTCCACGAGCCGGCGGGCGAGCATGCAGCGGCGACCAAAGTCAGCCGTCCGCGGGTTGTCGATGCCGTAGAGTTTTTTTGTTTCCTCCGTCTCACTGGCCAAGTCCACTGCGTCCGGTGCGTGCTCCTGCATCTTCCAGGCGAGCTCGTAGGAGGCGATCCGAGCGGCAAGCTCGCTGTTGTCGCCACGGGAGAGCAGATGCGCGGTGTTGGCGTCTCGCAGCGAGTCGAGCATGGCCCGCTGGGCTTCGAGCGGCATGTCGTCTGGGGGCGCAAGGTCGAGAATCGGCGGCCCTTTGCTCCTGAGAATCGTGCCCTGGTACGTGGCCGGCATGTATCCACTCGACCAGTTTTTGGCCCCTGAAATCGGACCGCCGGTCGGATCGAGCATCACGACGAAACCCGGCAGGTTCTCGTTGACGCTTCCGAGGCCGTAGTTGACCCACGACCCCATGCAGGGAGCCCCCGACTGGATTTTTCCGGAGTTCATCTGGAGCATCGCCGAGCCGTGGATCGGCGAATCGGCTGTCATCGAGTGAACGAAGGCGATCTTGTCGACATGCCTCGCAACATTGGGGAACAAGTCGCTCACCCACTTGCCACACTCGCCGTACTGCTTGAATTTCCACTTCGGGCCGACGACCCGCCCCTCGCTGCGTTCACCACCTCGGCCCTTCGTGTGGACCGGGATCGTCTTGCCGTCGAGTGGATAGAGCGCGGGCTTGTAGTCAAACGTGTCGACGTGACTGGGGCCGCCGTACATGAACAGGAAGATCACACTCTTAGCCTTGGGCGCAAACATCGGCGGCTTGGCCACCAGCGGGTTCACGAAGGGCACACCCGTGGCGGCTCGGGTCTGCCGAGCGAAAAATCCCTGATCGAGCAGGCCGGTGAGCGCGAGCCCAGTGAACGACGCCCCGGCTTCCCAGAAAAACTCCCGCCGCGTGCGTCGGCAAAACCCGCCCGGCCCAGTCGTGGAATGGCTCCCGCTCATACACCCATCCTCCATCAGTCGACGTAGGCAAACTCATTCAGGTTCAACACCAAGAGACAATAGAGGTCGAGGGCACGACCTGGGCCGACGCCGTCCTTGGCTTCGAGGTCATCGATGAGGGCCACGCCACGGACGACCTCCTGATCCGTGGCAGGCCGCACGAGCGCGATCTCGATGGCCCGCCGGACCATGGCAGCTGTCTGGTCATCGTTCGTGCCGCCCGCCTCGCGGCGCACCCGCTCCGCAAAGACCCGCGCCTGGGCATGTGGAAACTCGCCGTTCATCATGCCGAGCGCCTGCGTCGGCTGCGTGGTCACAAACCGCACGGGGCAGGACGTGTCGGGATCAGCCACGTCAAAATCGGCCAGAATCGGCGTGGGGAGCGATCGCTTGGCATGGATATAGATGCTGCGACGCGCCTGTTCCTCCAGGCTCGAGCGTCCCCAGCCATCGCCCGGCTTCGACTGGGTGGCAAGCACCTCCTTCGGCATGTCCGGGTACATGCTCGGCCCAAACATCTTGTGGTTGAAGGCACCACTCGCGACATGAATTGAATCGCGAATCTCTTCGGCGGCGAGCCTTCGCATGTCGAATCGCCAGAGGCCGTCGTTGAGCGGATCGGTCTCCAGCGACGCAGTCAATGACGTAGCCGCGGCCCGGTATGCCCGAGACATGAGCATCGCCTTGTGGATGGGCTTGAGCCGCCAGCCCCCAGCCATGAGCTCAGCGGCGAGCCAGTCGAGCAGCTCGCGGTGCGTCGGTGGATCACCCATCAATCCAAAATTATTGGGGCTGCGCACGATGCCTCGGCCGAAGAGGTTCTGCCACATCCGGTTCACCATGACCCGCGCGGTCAGCGGGTTTTCTGGTGACACGATCCACGTCGCCAGGGCCATGCGCCGACCGCTTGAACGACCCGAGGCTGGCAGCGTGACCAAAGGGGACGGCGGCTGGAGAACGGCTGGAAACGCGGGCTCGACCAGGTTCTCTGGCTTCGGATCTGCGTGTGGATTCCCACGATAGAACACAAACGTGTCGGGAGCTTCGCTGCCACATTCCGTGACGACGAGCGCCTTGGGGGTCGCGGCCGACTCGGCAGTGAGGTCGGTCAGGAGCTTGTTCCAGTCCGCGAGGTCCTTTCGTGCGAGGTCATCGAGGGCTTGATCACCGTGCTCCTTGATGCGCTGCTCGATCGCCTTGATGTTCGAGCTGGCCTCGTCGCGGCGGCGCGCGATCTCGGTGGCGTGGTTCTCGGACTCGGAGATCGAATGGCTTCCGAGCGGAATCGCACGCTCGATGAAAGCCGAATTCATGTGCCGATCGCCCATTGGCGTCACGCCGTGGAAGAACGAGAGCATGCTGGAGTAGTCTCGTTGCGAGATCGGATCGATCTTGTGATCGTGGCAGCGGGCGCAGCTAATGGTGAGCCCCAGAAAAGCCTGGCTCGTCGTCGAAACGATGTCGTCGAGGCAGTCGTAGCGAGCCTGAAGCTTGTCGGCTGGCTCATCGTCCCAGAGGCCCAGCCGGTAGTAGCCGGTCGCGATGAGCGCGTCGGCTGAGGGCTCCGGCAGCTCGTCCCCGGCAAGCTGCTCGATCACGAAGCGGTCGTAAGGCTTGTCGTCGTTGAAGCTGCGAATGCAATAGTCTCGATACCGCCAGACGTGTGGCTTCACGCCATCCCGCTCGAAGGAATTCGTCTCGGCGTACCGAACAAGATCGAGCCAGTGACGGGCCTGATGCTCACCGTAGTGTGGGGAGGCGAGCAGCCGATCGACCACTTTCTCCCAGGCATCCGCCGAGTCGTCGGTGAGAAAAGTTTTTAGATCCGCCTCGGTGGGCGGCAGGCCCGTCACTGAGTAGGTCGCCCGCCTCAGGAGCGCTCGCTGGTCGGCTTCGGGGGAACGAGCTAGGCCGCGCTTCGCAAGGCCTGCATCGATGAAGGCGTCGATGGGATTCGCGTGCGCCACTCGATCACCAGGCACAGGTGGCCGCGCAACCGGACGAAATGCCCAATGCGGCTGCCACTCGGCGCCAGTCACAATCCACTGTTTGATCGCGGCGACCTGGTCAGCAGAAAGACGCGGTCCCTCCGGCGGCATCTGGAGGTCGTGATCGTGGGAGGTGATCCTGGCAACAAGCTCGCTCTTCGCCAGGTCGCCCGGCACGATCGCAATCGAACCGCTGTCGACCGCGGCCGTCGCGGCACGACGATCATCGAGCCGCAGCCCGCCCTCCTGCGTATCGGGGCCGTGACACGCGTAGCACTTTCGCGCCAAGACGGGCTGAATGTCGCGGCCGAACTCGACGTCAGCGGCGAAGGTCGCCGGAGCGATCGCTGCCACCAGCAACAGATTGGCCACGCGGGCCGCTGAAGCGGTGTGGATACTCCTCATCGGGCCACGCGCCTGGGTTTCTCGGGGAGAGTGCATTGCCAGTTACCTCGGCTGACTATATTCTAAATGTCGCTAAGAAACAATCTGTCGACCGACGGTTTCTTTCATGAATCGCCCAGAAAACCGCATTGAGTCGCCGCTTCTCCGACGTATCAACGAACGGCGACTCCTCGAGGCCATCCAGCGGCATGGCCCCTCGTCGCGGGCAGCGCTTACGCGGGCTTCGGGGCTTACAGCCCCCACCGTTTCCAAAGCGGTCGATTCGCTATTGGCACATGGGTTTGTCGAGGAGCTCGACCCAGTCGCTCCGACCATCGGACGGCCTGGCCGCCTGGTACGGATGGCGACTGAGACCGCCGCCGTGCTGGGCGTTGTGATCGACGCAAGCACCTGCTGCGTCGTGGCGACCGGGCTCGACGGCATGATTCGCGAAAAATGTACCCGGCGGTTCGAGACGCCGGCCACGTACCCCGCGCTCCTGAATCAGCTCGCCCGCGCATGCCGCGATCTCCGCGACCACTCGTCAGCCCGTCTCCTCGGGGTGGGTGTGAGTGTGCCAGGCCTCGTCAATGAACGGCTCGGCGAGATCGTCCTTTCACCCAATCTCCACCTCCTGGACAAGCAGAACCCGGCGCGTGACCTCGAGAAGCGTCTCGGTGTCTCCTGCCTCCTTCTCCAGGAGACGGACGCCCTGTGCCTTGCCGAGCGGCTCTACGGCGCCGCCCGCGGGCTTGCCGATTTCGCGATGCTCGATGTCGCCGCGGGCCTCGGCCTGGGCGTGATGAGTGGCGGCGTATTGCTCGCTGGCCACAGCGGCATGGCCGGAGAGGTGGGGCACATCACCGTGGTTCCCGACGGCGTCCGCTGCGGCTGCGGCAACCGCGGCTGCCTCGAGACACTGGCCACCGATGCGGCACTCGTGCGGCTCGTCTCGGAGCAGGTCGGGCGACCCCTCGATGTCGAGCAGACAGCCGTTCTTCTTGGCGAGCGGCCGGATGACTGTGCCCCCCATGTGGCCACGGTCACCGAATACCTCGCGATCGCGATCGCTGCCGTGATCAACATCTTCAATCCGACCGCCCTGTTCGTGCATGGCACGCTCCTCGCTGGCTCGAACGAGCGGTTCTCGCGGGTGCTCGAGCGGGTGCGACAACGGGCGCTGACAGCGTCACTTGCCGACTGCACGATCAACGCCACGACATCAAGCAAACGAAAAGGCGCGGTGGCGGGCATCGTCCACCACCTCACGCACACCTGGGCCCCGATGATCCGCTGAGTACACAAAGAACAAAAACCATGTCCCCTTTTTCACTTCTCGGCCGCACGGCCCTCGTCACGGGTTCTTCGACCGGTCTCGGCAAGGCGATGGCCCGCTGTCTGGGCCTCGCCGGGGCGAAGGTGGCGATGAACTACGCCCACAACGCATCCCGGGCCGAGGCGGCCCATGCAGAGCTTGTGGCGGCCGGCATCACCGCGATGCTGTGCCGCGCCGACGTGACGAGCGAGGCCGAGATCGACTCGATGTTTGCGTCGATCGAGGCAGCATTCGGCCCCGTGGACATCGTCGTCGTCAATGCGACGTCTGCCCAGCCGCAGAAGCCAATCGAGGAGTACGACTGGGCGTTCTATCAGGAGATGCTCGACTTCTTTGTGAAGAGCCCCTACCTCCTGGCCCGCCGTGCTCTGCCCAGCATGAAGGCACGTTGCCACGGTCGCTTGATCAACATCACCAGCGAAGTCTTTCACCTCGGCGTGGCCCCCTTCTCGGCGTATGTCGCAGCGAAGGGGGGCCAGACCGGCTGGTCACGAAGCATGTGCCACGAGCTCGCCCCCTTTGGGATTACCGTCAACATGATCGCGCCCGGCTGGATCCCCGTAGAGCGGCACACGGATGACTCGCAGACCGACAAGGATGCCTATCTCGCGAGGATTCCAGCCGGCCGCTGGGGCACGCCCGCCGATATCGGCTGGGCCGCGGTGTATCTCGCCGCCAACGAAGCCTCGTTCGTGACGGGCCAGACCATCGCCGTCAACGGTGGAACGACCTGCTGGTAGCGAACGATCCGCGAACGATCCGAGGCCGTCACGCCCGACTCAGCGACCTGCTCAGCGACCAGCCACCCGACGATCTCGGGGCATGGATGAAGCCGCCTGGACCGCGGCCGACCAGTTGGCTCCATAGGCTGCAAACGCCGCTGCCAATTCTGCGCGTGGCGCGGTGGCCGAATCCCGGAAGCCGGCTACCCTCGCGCCCGTGGTGGACGCGAGCGGCGACAGCGTGAACTGCGCCTGATACACGCCTATTGAACCCGCCCGACCGGAGCCTGCTCGAGCGGCGACGTAGGCGGAGTTGCCGTAGCCCGAGATGCCCACATAGAACGTGCCGGCGGCGGTCGCGCGGAAGGAACGGAGGCTGTCGTACGTCGCGCCGTCGTCATCGTTTGCGGCCACCTGGGTTCCCGACGCGTTGAAGATTCGCAGATAGCTGTCGAGTGTCGAGCCGCCGGAGAGCGTGCGCGCGTCGATATTGACCGTAAGCGTCTGCCCCGCAGCCAGCACCACCCTGAAGAGGTCCACATCTTTCGAGCCGAACGTGCCGTCGCCGATCCGACCCCCCAGCCGAACCGTGCCGGACCTGATGCTGATCGCAGCTGCCGTCGCGATGGAGTCACCCGCATCCACAAGGGTGGCCGCATTCGTGGTCCACGTGTCGGAGGCCGCCACAGCGAGCGCCGCACCTCCGTCAACCGCCACGATCCCGCTTCCCGCGGCTTTCACAGTGAGCACGTAGGTCCCCGACGATGCGGTCGCGGCGTCCAGGCCCGACAACGTCCAGCGAACGTTGTCAGCCGTCGTAAGCGTGGCTCCCGTGAGCGCGACCGCCGTGCCGCCGCGGGTCAGTGCGAAGTCGCTGACATCCACGCCCGACACAGCCCGGCTGAACTGCACGACCAACGCGGAAACAGACGTCGTTCGCGGATCAGGGGAGACATCGATGATGTCGGCAGTAGGGGCAGGAAGGACAGGAAGGGCCACGGTTACGATGGCCGAGTAATTTCCGGACGTCTCTCCCGCCGTTCCGGTCCCGGCCGTTGTTGCCGAATAGGCCGAGTTGCCGTACGACGTCACGCCGATGAAATAGGTGCCTGCCGTTGCCACGGTGTACGTGACGAGGCTGTCGAGCGCGTCCCCAGCGTCGTCATTCGAGGCGACTTCGGCGCCGGCAGCAGTGAAAATGCGAACGTACGAATCAAGCGATGAGGGCGTCGCCAGGGTGGTGGCGTCGATATCAACGGTGAGTGTGCCGCCGGCCCCGACGGTCACGGCATAGAGATCGACGTCGGCAATACCAAACGCGCCATCGCCAACCGTGCCAGAAACCGTCGCCCGGCCGCCCGATAGCGTGACGGCCTTCGCGGTCGCGATCGAGTCGTTCGGCTCACCGACACCCGAAGGAGGCGGAGGCGGAGGCTGCAATCCCGTGATGGCGGCCACTGCGGCGGCTACGTTCACAAGCCCCCCGGTCGCGACCTTCCCTGCCAGCGAGGCGATCGGAACGCTCGTCGAAAGAATCGCCGAGCGAATCTGTGCGGCGGTGGCCCGCGGATTGGCGGCCGCCATCAGCGCCACCATCCCCGCAACGTGGGGCGTCGCCATCGACGTGCCGCTGTAGGACGAATACGTATTGTTCGGCGTAGTCGAGCGAATGGCGACACCCGGGGCACCAACATCGACCGTCGTCACGCCGTAGTTCGAGAACGACGCCAAGCGGTTCGACGAATCGGTCGCTGCCACCGAGATGACGAAGTTGGAGGGAACATTAGCGGGGTACGACGGAGTGACTTCGTTGTTGGCGCTTTCGTTACCGGCGGCGGCCACGGTCAGGATTCCGGCGTTACCGCCATTCACGATCGCATTGGTGAGTGCCGTCGATGCCCCGTCGCCGCCCCAACTGTTGTTCGTGGCTACGACGTTCACACCGCGGGATTGCCTCATCATGGTGGCGTAGTTGAGAGCCGCCACGGCGGCGCTCGTCGTACCACTGCCGTCGGCGCCCAGGAACTTGAGCGCCATGAGCGACACCTGCCAATTGACGCCGGCGACGCCCACCCCGTTATTGCCAACGGCGCCGATCGTCCCCGCGACGTGGGTTCCATGGCCGTCGTCGTCGAACGGATCAGCGTCGTTGTTGGCGAAGTCCCAGCCATACACATCGTCAACAAACCCGTTGGCGTCGTTGTCGATTCCATCACCCGCGACTTCCCCAGGGTTTCGCCACATGTTGGCCGCGAGGTCTGGGTGCCGGTAATCGATGCCGGTGTCAATTACGCCGACGACCACCGATCGCGATCCTGTGGTCGTGTTCCATGCCTCGGCCGCATCGATATCGGCGTCGACCACGCCGCCTGCCTGGCCGCTATTGTTGAGGCCCCAGAGCGCGGAGAACGATGGATCATTCGGGATCGCTGACGAGGTAATGATGCGATCGGGCTCGAGCGATCGAATGACGAGCGTTGACGACGCCCAGGCCGATACGTCGGCAACCGATACAGCGGGCGCTCGGACTGAAAAGGAGCCTGAGCCAAGGGACGACATGGTCCACCCCGCGCGCACAGTCGGCGCGGCGGCGCCAGCGTGGGTCGTCACGATCCATGCGTCGGCTGCGGCGGTGACGGTCTCGCCGTTCCACACGAGCTGGTGGATCGATGCAGCACTGAGCAGATCCGCTGCCAGGAGGATGCGCCTCTCGAGCGTCTCTGCAAACAGACGGGTGCGGCGAACGGCCGAAGTAGGACGGCGATCACGTGCCATGGCTCGATCCTCCCAAAAGACGATTGCCAGAGAAGATTTCAGAAAAGTTTTCAGATCCGGAGCAGGGTCTCGCCCTCGCTGCGCCGCCATGAATGAACATGCACGGCGTTTGATCTGTGTCACCCCACCCGCCCATAAGAATAGGAGAGGCGGGGTCGCGAGGCAACAGGGCCACGATCAGATTTCAGCCTTTGCGACCAGCCCGAGCTTGAATGGGCCAGGGATGGCCATTCAAGCGTCAAACCAGCGCAGGATGCGATGCCCGAGCTTGAATGGGCCAGGGATGGCCGTTCAAGCGTCAAACCATCGCAGGATGCGATGCCCGAGCTTGAATGGGCCATGGATGGCCATTCAAGCGTCAAACCAGCGCAGGATGCGATGCCCGAGCTTGAATGGGCCATGGATGGCCGTTCAAGCGTCAAACCAGCGCAGGATGCGATGCCCGAGCTTGAATGGGCCAGGGATGGCCATTCAAGCGTCAAAATAGAGGCAAAACTCGTAGGGGTGCGGGCGGAGCCGCATCGGGGCGACTTCGCGTTCACGCTTCCACTTGAGCCAGGTGGCGATGACGTCATCGGTAAAGACATCGCCACGGAGAAGGAAGTTGGCATCGGCCGCGAGGGCGTCGCATGCTTGAGCCAGTGACGCGGGCGCCTTGGCCACGCCCGCAAGCTCTTCCGGCGGCATGTCGTAGATGTCGCGGTCGAGCGGGTCGCCCGGGTGGAGTTTGTTCTGGATGCCGTCGATGGCCGCCAAAAGGATCGCGGCAAAGGCGAGGTACGGATTACTCGTCGGATCGGGGCACCGGAACTCGACCCGTTTGGTCTTCGGGCTCGCGGAATACATCGGGATGCGACACGCCGCCGAGCGGTTCCGCTGCGAGTAGGCAAGGTTCACCGGGGCCTCGTACCCCGGCACGAGTCGCTTGTAGCTATTCGTCGTGGGATTCGTGAACGCCAAGAGCGCCGGGGCATGCCGCAGAATCCCTCCGATCGCATAGAGCCCCATCTCGGAAAGCCCCGCGTAGCCGGTGCCCGCGAAGAGCGGATGTCCTTCCTTCCACAGCGAAATGTGCGTGTGCATGCCGGAGCCGTTGTCGCCGTAGATCGGCTTGGGCATGAACGTGGCCGTCTTGCCGTGCCGGCGGGCCACGTTTCGCACGATGTACTTATAGACGCACATCTGATCGGCCATGCGGACCAGGTCCTGGTATCGCATGTCGATCTCGCACTGCCCGGCGGTGGCCACCTCGTGGTGCTGGGCCTCGACGTCGATCCCACAGGCGATCATCGTCTGCGTCATCTCGGTGCGAAGATCCATCAGTTGGTCTGATGGAGGGCATGGAAAGTAGCCCTCCTTGTGCCGCAGCGTGTAGCCGAGGTTCGGACGGTCTCCACGGCCACGGTTCCACTCGGCCTCCGATGAGTCGAGATGGTAGAAGCCCTCGTGGGCGTTCTGGTCGAACCGCACGTTGTCAAAAACAAAAAACTCAGCTTCGGCCCCGATGAAGCACGTGTCGGCGATCCCGGTGCTCTTGAGATAGTTCACAGCCTTGCGGGCCACGTTCCGCGGGTCGCGGGAGTAGTCCTCGCGCGTGATCGGATCCTGCACCTCGCAGATCATCGCGAGGGTGGGCGTTGCGGCGAAGGGGTCGACGAAGGCGGTGTCGGGCACCGGCACGAGGAGCATGTCGCTCTCGTTCACTGACTGCCAACCACGGATGCTCGAGCCGTCAAAGCCGAGGCCGTCACTGAAGGTCTCTTCCTCGAGCTTGCCGACGGGAATCGTGAAGTGCTGCCACGCCCCGAGAAAATCGGCGAACCGCAGATCGACGGCCTTGACCTCTTTCTCGCGACACATCGCGAGCACTTCACGCGGCTTCATGGGCACTGGCTCCTGGCTGGGGAGCCCCCATGATACGAAGGGGTCGGGAGTCATTTCTGCGAAGCACCTCGGCCAGTGCACTGGCCGAGGCCGTGCCGCCTTTGGCGGCCTGGAAATGACTCCCGACCCCTTTTTCATGCTTTTTCATGGCAGCCTGAACCGACCCGCGAGGATCATTCCCGACAACACGACGTCGAGCGTGCCAGGCGCAGCCGTTTCGGTCACTTCGTACGTTCCCGCATCGATCCGCCGTGCAAATCCACGCCCTTCTGATACCTCGGCCGCTGCAATATCGAGCCACGCCAGGCGGTGCGGCGGCAGGGGCTCGGCCGCGACTGTTTCCTCGCCGGCGACGGGAATCGTCGCCAGCCGCCATGTCCGGCACGCTTCGGCCTCTTCAAGCAAGAGGTCATAGTGCAACCCGGCCGGGTCATCCGGATGCCCGACATGCTCGAGAAGGACGAAGCGAGGCACGCGATTCCAGGCCTACACGATCTCGTAGGCCTGCTCCTGATGCTCGGCGAGGTCGAGGCCGCCTCGTTCGACTTCGATCGGCACCCGCATGCCAACGAGTTTGTCTACGACGAAGAACACGACCACCGACACCGTCCCGCTCCACGCTATCGTCACGAGCACGCTCTTGGCCTGTGCCCAGACCTGGCTGCCAATCGTCACGCCCTCAGCAAGGCCAGCACCGCCGAGCTCACTAGCCGCAAAGACGCCGGTGAGCAGCGCGCCCACGATGCCGCCAACACCGTGCACGCCAAACACGTCGAGCGTGTCGTCGTAGCCAAAGCGATGTTTGACAGTGGTCGCGAAGTAATAGCCGGCCACCGCTGACGCGGCGCCGATCGCGACGGCGCCGAGTGGCCCCGCCGTGCCGCTCGCTGGCGTGATCGCGACGAGGCCAGCGACGGCGCCGGTTGCGACCCCAAGCGCGGAAGCCTTCCCGTGCGCCACCATCTCGATCAGCATCCAGACGACGGTGGCCGTGGCCGCGGCGATGTGCGTCACTAAGAGGGCCATCGCTGCCGTGCTGTCGGCCTTCAATTCACTGCCGGCATTGAACCCAAACCAGCCCACCCAGAGCATCCCAGCGCCCATGACGGCGAAGGGAAGGTTGTGCGGCCGCATCACTTCTTTCGGATAGCCACTGCGGCGGCCGAGCATGATGCAGGTGACGAGGCCTGCGATCCCGGCGTTCACATGGACGACGGTGCCGCCGGCAAAGTCGAGGACGCCCCAGCCGTGGAAGAGCGATCCTTCGCCGGACCAGGCCATGTGGCAAATCGGCAGGTACGAGAGCGTAAACCACAGGGCGCAGAACAGGAGCATGCCCTTGAACCGCATCCGTTCGGCGAAGGCACCCACGATGAGGGCGGGCGTGATGATCGCAAACGTCATCTGGAACGCGACGAAGAGTGACTCGGGGATCGTGCCACTCACTGCGTCCACGGTCACGCCAATCAGAAACGCCTTGTCGAGGTTGCCGATGACCCACTGATAGGAGCCACCGTTGCCGAACGCGAGGCTGTAGCCATACGCAACCCAGAGGAGCGTCATCAACCCAGCAATCGCGAAACACTGCACGAAGAGGGAGAGGACGTTCTTGGAACGGACGAGGCCACCGTAGAAGAGCGCGAGGCCCGGCAGCGTCATGAAGAGGACCAGCGCCGTCGCGACGATCACCCACGCGGTGTCGGCCGGGCTGATCGTTGGCGTCTCTGCGGCGAACGCCGTCGCGCTGGAAAGCGAGATCAGCACGCCGGCGAGTACCACCGTGATCCGGCTGGCAATTCTGCCCGAAAACACCGCCGCCACTGTCTGCGCATATCCGCCCATAAGTTCCGCCCTCGAGGAGACGCGGCCGGGTCCGAACCACCTCAGTCGGACACCAAACGCGTCGCGGCGGAGAATAGCCTGCTTCTCCCAAAGCCGGAAGGGGACAGGCGCCTCTTGCTACGCGCCGCGGGCCTTCACAAAACGAGCCAGTTCCCTGCTTGGGCAAAGCCCAAGCCGCCGTGAGGGCTAGTAGCCGTCGTCCTCGGCCGCTGGCTCACTCGCCATCGCCAGCGGTTTTGGCTTGTGCCGCACGGCACGGCGGGCGTTCTCATCGCGGAGTCGTTCGATCGCCGCATCAAGGCTCATCGCGCCCAAGTCGCCGTCGAGGCGATCCCGAAGGCTGATCGTGCCGGCAGCCTCGTCGCGCGGGCCACAGACGGCCATGAACGGGATCATCTCGAGCTGCGCCGTACGAATCTTGGCTCCAAGCTTTTCAGCGGCCTGATCGATGCCGGTCCGAAGCCCAGCGGCCTCGAGCCGTGCTTTGACTGCTTCGGCATACGCCGCCGACTTCTCGCTCACCGGGATCACGCGCACTTGCTCCGGAGCAAGCCACAGCGGAAACGCTCCGGCAAAGTGCTCGATGAGCACGCCCACGAATCGCTCCATGCTGCCGAGCGGTGCCCGGTGGATCATCACGGGACGATGCTTGGCGTTATCGGCACCGATGTATTCCAAATCAAAGCGCTCGGCGCTCGGCAGGTTGTAGTCGAGCTGCACGGTGCCGAGCTGCCACTCACGACCGAGCGAATCATTGACGACGAAATCGATCTTCGGTCCATAGAACGCAGCTTCGCCCGGCTCCGGCTCGCAGCCAGGCAGGTTCATTCTGCGTGCTACGCGCTCAATCGCCGCCTCGGCCTCGTCCCACCGCTCCGGCGGCCCAACGTATTTGTCGCTCGATGGATCGCGGAACCCGAGCCGCACTCGGAAGTTCTCAAACGCCAGGCTCTCGAGCACCTTGAGCGTAAAGTCGATGCAGCCTTCGACCTCGTCCTCCACCTGCTCGGGCGTACAGAAAATGTGGGCATCGTCTTGGGTAAAGCCGCGAACCCGCGTCATGCCGCCGAGCTCGCCTGACTGCTCGTAGCGATAGACCGTCCCAAACTCCGCCAGCCGCAGCGGCAGCTCGCGGTAGCTGCGGGGCCGAGCCTTGTAGATGAGCGTGTGGTGCGGACAGTTCATGGGCTTGAGGAGATACTGCTCGTCCTCGGCCATCACGATCGGCTTGAACTGGCTGTCGGCGTAGTAGGGATAGTGGCCCGAGATCTTGTAGAGATCGACCTTGCCGATGTGGGGCGTGTAGACCGGCTCGTAGCCGCGGACTGCGAGCTCCTCCCGCACAAAACTCTCGAGCGTGGCCCGCACCCTGGCCCCCTTGGGCATCCAGAGGACGAGCCCCGAGCCGACCAGCGGGCTCGTGGTAAAGAGGTCGAGCTGCTTGCCGAGCACGCGATGATCGCGGCGGCGGGCTTCTTCGAGCGCGGCGAGGTGGGCATCGAGCTCCTCCTGCGTGAACCACGCGGTGCCGTAGAGCCGCTGGAGCTGTGGGTTGTTCGCGTCCCCTTTCCAGAAGGCGCCGGCGATGTTCGTGAGCTTCACGGCTCCGATGCAGCCGGGGCTCGGCACATGCGGACCGCGGCAGAGGTCGATGAACTCTCCCTGGCGATAGAAGGAGAGCGTGGCGTGCTCGGCCAGGCCCGTCTCGATATGCTCGGCCTTCAGTGGCTGGGCCAGCCCACGGATGATCTCGACCGCCTTCTCGCGCGGCACCTCGACCCGCTCGAAGGCCTCGTCGGCTTCGATGATCCGCTTCATCTCGGCCTCGATGGCCGGCAGGTCGTCGTCGGTGATCGGGCGGCTGGCCCGCATGTCGTAATAGAAGCCGTGCCCAACCGTCGGGCCGAAGGCAAGCTCAACCCCTTCGAAGAGCCGCATGACCGCGCGGGCCATGATGTGGGCCGCCGAGTGTCGCATCACGGGGAGTGCTCGCGGATCGCCGGCATAGAGTGGCTCGACCGTCACGGTTCCGTCGGCCGGCAGCGGCCCGTCGAGGCCGACAACCTTGCCATCAAGCACCGCGGCGATGGGGCTCTTGGACCTCTTCCCACGGCCGCCATCGGCAGCTGCGCCGCCAAAACAGTCGGCCACGCGGGAAGGTGCGGTGAGGTCACGGGCGGAGCCATCGGGGAAGCGAACGGTGGGCATTGGTCGGAAGCCAGTGGGGAGCGTTGTTTTGACAGGAACACCGCAGGGTATCCGCCGTGGCGCCGCAGCCGCAAGCCAAAACGCTTGATGAGCCGAGGATTGACCGTCGCATCTTTTAGCGTTTGAAAATACTCGTCGCGCACCCCGACGCCCGTGTCTGAGTCATTCGCGCGAGGGATTCCACTACGGTTTGATCGAATTGATGGCTCCCAAGCTCGCTCACGACGGATGCGATGGCCGAATCTATTCGCTCGCGAAGGTCTTCGACGCGACGCCGCACCATCGGGAGGGTCATGCCAGCATCCTTGGCGAATCTCGTCCAGCCATCCGCATCAAGCTCGCCAAGTGTCGCCCGCGTTCCGATCTTCATCGCGAACGTCGTTCCAAGATCGGGATAGAAGACGGTCGAAAGGAGATCGTAGAGCGGTGCGAGACGGGGGCCGTCGCTGTCATGAACGATCGAGAAGTTTTTTCCATGGGCATCGGCATTTCCGACCATCGCGTTGAAGATGGCAGCGTCGAGCAACTTCAGCACATCCACGGCAGGTCTGGCGGCGACGCGGCGCAGAAGTTCGAAACAGGCCTTGAAGGTGGGTCCTCCTTCGGCAGCGTACTTTCTATCGGGTGGAACGCCGAGCGCCTGGCAAAAGTCTTCCTGATGGATGCGGCGGAACTGCCCGTCGTCGCCGGCGGCGCGATCGTAGCGTTTGACCAGCAGAAACGGTCGGCCGCTGACAAGACGTGGTTCGACACGAGCGACATCGAGACCAATCGCTTCGGCGAGTCGCATAACAAAGGTTTCGTTCTCGGTCGTAGCCTTGAATCGCGAGATTGGTGGCTTGAGAATATGCGTCGTGGGTTGGCCTGGTGCGGGCAGGGCCACCGCGCCGTTCACGAGAACGACGGGGAGTTTCGGATGAGCTCCAGCTAACGATAGCCGCATGCTCCCCTGGCCCACGAGGAAGGGGCGAGTCGGCAGGGCGTCGAGCACCCTGACGAGCCCTGCTTCATTGAGAACGGTGGGGAACGATTGCAGGCCTGCGAAAGGTCGGTTCACTCCGGTTTGCAGGATCTGGATCGCACCGGCGACATCTCCGCCAAGGTGATCGAGAAGCGCAAAATCATTGGCGCTCGAAACACCAAGTGCCTGCGCTGCTGACTCGCGAGAGTCGGCCTCGGGCAAGAGTCCGCTGAAGAACGGACGGCATTCCCGGCGAGTAAATGCCTTTGCCCGTTTCGGAAGCGAAATCGACAGGGGCGGCGCATGTTCGTCGTCGAGCCATGTCGACGCATACGCGAAGCCAAGTTCGCCATGCTGGTTCTGCGTCAGTTGGCCGACAAGTCGATCGTCCCACCAGACATTGAGGAGGCGTTTCATGGCACTCCTCCATGCCGAGGCATGGGAGGCGGGGTGATCTCAACGGAGCATCCGAGTGCTGCCAAAACCTGGAGGCTTTTTCCGATCTGCGCCGTGGGCTTGCCCGCTTCCAAATCCACGATGAACCGCACGCCCACTCCGGCAGCACCTGCAAGCTCGTCCTGGCGCAGACCGGAGGCTTTGCGGGCGGCTCGCACGATCGAGCCTATATCGCCGGGGGTGAGGAGACGCCTAGCCATAGTTTTCCCGCTCGGGAAAAATGAGGTTGATTTGAACAAATCATACACCGAAATATCCCGATCGGGAAATTATTGCCCTGAAGTAATAAAAATGAATTCAATTATTCCCGATCGGGAAAGAATCGCCGGGGGCGGGGCGGTCCCTTTTCGATTGAGCACGCTTCGTATCACGTCATCCATGCCGCGGCTCTTCGAATACTTGATCCTCCGCAGCTTGCTGTTCGTCGGCTGTGGTCGCAGTTCTGGCAGCGAAAACAACAGCCGGAGGAGGTGATCGAGCAGGTCGTGAAGCAGTATCGCGAGATGGAAACGGTGCTCGAGCAGACACTCGCCCGAGCCCGTGCGGCCGACAAGACGCTCAAACGCAACATCCGCCAGAGTGAGGAGAATCTCACCTCGCTCGATGGCGAGGCGCACGCAGCGGCCGGACGGAATTCATTTATGGCAAGCGACCTATTGCACCACGACGGGGGTGTGGGGCACTTTGGCTGGGACGTCACAACTCTTGGACGTCACCGTCGTTGCCCCGGGGTCGCGGCGGCGGCGAT
>ENA-ORBV01003356-ORBV01003356.1-microbial-mat-metagenome-genome-assembly--contig:-NODE-3356-length-32109-cov-12.581325_pt1 | contig 32109 bp, 21 predicted proteins | sample MGYA00237777_ERZ505514 | MGnify/ENA primary metagenome ERZ505514 (study PRJEB26160, sample SAMN06269048) | microbial mat metagenome | isolation source: Oligotrophic lake microbial mat | place... | reverse complement strand
AAGTCGATAGGCAGGCCAAGCCGCAGCGCGGCGATACTTGCGTCACAGATATGTCGCCGCTTCGCGGCTTGGGCAACATTTCATTCTCCCCCGTGGGCTCACGCCCACGGCTACGATATGCCACCGCTTCGCGGTTGAAGCCGTTGAGATTTTTCCGCATTTGTTCAGCTAATCAACAGGCTGCGGTACAATGGCACATTCACTTTTGTTTCTGAGGAAGATTCATATGAATAGCAGACGCTTATCTCTTGCAGTGCTGATCGTTGCGGCCATGCTCATGAGTGATGGAAACGCCTCGGCTGAGCAGGGCAAACACCTTTTCATTCTGTCGGGGCAGTCCAACATGAGAGGCGACTTGCCCTATGCGTTTAAGGACGCTGTGGTTGGGGTGTTTGGTGAAGACAAGGTGCTCGTCGCCACGCACGCCAGGCCAAGTGCTCCGATCAGGTCCTGGTACAAGGATTGGAAGCCGCCAGAGGGTGTGACCGTACCCCAAACCAAGAGCGCGAACGGTCAGATATATGACGAGCTGATCGCACAGGTCAAGCGATCCATTAATGGGAAGCAACTGGCGAGCGTCACCTACATCTGGATGCAGGGCGAAGCAGATGCGGAGTCGGGGTGGGCCGGGGTATATGAGAAGAGTTTTTTCGGTGTGCTCGATCAAATCAAAAAGGACATCGGCGTCAAGGACATCAATTTCGTCGTTGGGCGAATCAATGACTACTACCTGACGAATCCCCGCATCAAACAAGGCAAAGAAATGCGGGAGTTACAAGTCAGGCTCGGGGAAACACACGCCAATGGGGCGTGGGTGGATACCGATGACCTTAATACGGGCGTGAATCCGTGGGGCGTTTTTTCGCTGGCGGATGGGCACTTTCCACCTGCGGGATATCGCGTGATGGGGCAGCGGTTTGCCCGCGAGGCTTGCAAGCTGATCGACCCGGCAATTAAGCTGGATGAGCGACTGTTTGATGCTCGAGTGTTCGACAAGGCGAGCGATATCAAAAGGCATGCGGCCATGGGCAAGCAGATCAGCGGGACGAAGCCGGACGCGAAATATAACGGCGGCGATGCTGGCCTGGCGTCACTACTGGATGGTAAGTATGCAAGTGTGAATCACGAAGACAAAGCCTGGCTGGGTTTTGCGCCGGGAGTAGAGGGTGTGGAATTACTCATCGACCTAGGCGAGCAAACGCTTGTGACTGATATTGCAGCGAACCTGCTGCTCAGCAATAAAGCGGCGGGGGCGTTCCCAAAATCAGCGACGTATTCAATATCGGAAGATGGCAAGGTATTTCGCATTGTGAACGAGCGAGCGATTCGCTTTTTCTATGATCGCGGCGAGGCAAAGAAGCTGATCAAGGAACTTGAGCCACAGCCCGTGCTGGTGCTGGTCACTTTGAACAAGCAAGCGAGTGTTCGTTACATCAGGGTGAAATTGGAAGCGGACGAGTCGTGGCTGTTCGTAGATGAAATCGTAGTCAATCCTGCTGCGAAATGAGGTAGGAATTTACACGGCGACGATGACACGTTCATGAGCGCACGCCATCTGGGTTGCACTATCGAAAGGTGGATACTGCTGAAAGCGCAGTGTCCTCTTTCACAGCCGCTGCGTCCTCGATGCGCGGGGTGCTGGTTATCGTGAAGAACGCGCAGCGAGGACGCTGCGGCTAACAATAGAAGTCGCGACTTCTCGCACTATACTACGCTACCCTATCCCCATGCCTTCATCTGATCTTGATCCTGTTCATCGCGAGTCGCTTTTATTGTTCCTGAAGGATCGGGATGTGGCGTGTCCTTATTGTCATTACAACTTGCGGAGCCTGGAGCAGGTGCGAGGGGGATGGGGTTGGTTTAACGATGAAATAAGTAGCTATGGTTCATGCGTTCTACCTGGCGCTTGACCCTCCCCTAACCCCTCCCTGGGAGGGAGGGGAATAGGAAAAAAGCCATTGCGCATTCACGGCCTAACTGGGTGGCGATTGTCGGGTCGATTGGCACGGTGCCGTTACTGATGGTGGTGGTGCTGACACGCCGGCGGTTTCTGCGGGAGACGCGAAACACGCAGCGGATGATTGCGTCATTTGTCGTGGTGGTGCTGGTGGTGCTGCATTGGTTTTTGTTTGGGTTGCTGCTGGGCGGGTGACGGGGGGAGTTTTGATTTTTTTTGAAGTGGGAGCAAGACACGCGCAGCGAGGACGCTGCGGCTGTGAAGGAGCGGGGCTTTGAAGATGCGCAGCGAGGACGCTGCGGCTGTGATGCTGCGCGGTTTTACAGGTGAGAATTGATGTGATTGCGAGACTGCGACACGAATTGAAATATGAATGCAGTGCCCTCCCCTAGCCCCTCCCCGAGGGAGGGGGATTGGAAGTGAGCACATCTGGTTGCGCGGTAATTCACGCGTTGATTTCTTTGAGTCGGCCTGTGGAGTCGCCGAAGCGTTCGGCTTTGACGTCCATGCGATCGAACATGGAGAGGAAGAGGTTGCACATGGGTTGGTCGTTGACCTTGATGTGCTGGCCGTGCGTTTTGAGGGTGCCTTTGCCGCCGCCTGCGAGGATGAGCGGGAGGTCGCGGTGGTCGTGGCGGTCGCCGTCGCGGATGGCGCAGCCGTAGGCGAGGATGACGTTGTCGAGCAGGCTTGAGCCGTCGGCTTCCTTGGTCGTCTTCATTTTGTTCATGATGTAGGCGAACTGCGACACGTGATACTGATTGATCTTGGCGATGTCGGCCATTTTGTTGGGGCTGCGGCCGTGATGCGAAAGACTGTGATGCCCTTCGCGCACGCCGATTTCGTTGTAGCTGCGATTCGATCCTTCATTAGCGAACATGAAGGTGGCGATGCGGGTGCTGTCGGTTTGGAAAGCGAGGACGAGCAGGTCGCCCATGAGTTGCACATGATCAGCGAAGGCTTTGGGGATGCCGGCGGGCATCGGGTAATCGATCTGCTTGTCGCGCGGGTCATCGGCTTTGGCCATATCCAGGCGACGCTCAATTTCGCGCACAGCATCGAGATATTCCGCCATCTTGCGCTGATCTTTGACGCCGAGTTTCGCGTTCAGTGCCTGCGCATCTTCCTGCACGAAATCGAGGATGGATTTGCTGTATTTCTCGCGCTTGGCTTTGGCGGCGGCCAGTTCGCGGGCGCTGGAGTCGCCAAAGAGACGCTCGAAGAGCAGCTTGGGGTTGATCTCTTTTGCAACGGGCGTGGTGGGCGAACGCCAACTGACGGTGTTGGAGTAGGCACAGGAATAGCCCGAGTCGCAGCTACCGGCGAGGCGGCCGGGCTCGCAGCCGATTTCGAGCGAGCCAAAGCGCGTGTTGGCACCGACCTGATGGGCGGCGAACTGATCGGCGGACATGCCGACTTCGATATTGGCGCCGCTGGTTTTGCGAGCCTGCATGCCGGTGAGGAAAGTGGCGGCTGAGCGGGCGTGATCACCAGCGCCATCGCCATTGGCTTTGGCGCAGTCGTGATTGAGGCCGGAGATGAGGGTGAAATCTTTGCGTAGGTTCTTGAGCGATTCGAGAGTGGAAGGAAGTTCGTAGTTGCTGCCGGTGTCTTTGGGGAACCACTGGCCGGGCTCGACGCCGTTGGGCACGAAGAAGAAGGCCATGCGCTGCGGGGCAGTACCGGCGGCGGCGGCTGCTGTATTGCTGGCGCTGGCAGGCGCGGCGACAGCGGAGGTGGGCAACATCGCTTCCAGCGCAGGCAGCGCGAGCGTAGTGCCCAGGCCACGCAGGACAGTTCGGCGAGAGAGAAGAAACTTACGGCTCATGGTTCACCTCAAAAAACTACGACAAATCACAATGCCCGCGTATGAATGATTGAAGCCTAATCGCCAAAGGCTACAACATCATAGCTCTTATCGGCAGATAACCAATCAGTTTCGGAAGAAACGGACGGGCTGGGCGAATATTGCGTATAGGCAGGAGCAATGGGTTGAGTGGCAACGCATAGGTAAGTAAAACATCACACCTGCTTGCCATAATCGAAGACTGCCGCCACTTCGACGGTGAAACCTTCGAGCAGTGGTGAAACGGCATGGCTACCCGGAGCATATTCACCCGCAACGGCGTACTCGCTGCTGCCAGTCGGCAAGGTGAGGACAAGGATGCGCTCGCTGCGCGGATCGACGATCCAGTATTCCCCGATGCCTGCCGCCGCATATTCCATTCGCTTGCGAGCATAGTCACGACCAGGGTCATCTTCGCTGACCACTTCGATCGCCAGATCAGCACCATCGAGAAGTGACCTGCTGACTTTTTCCCGTTTCGACTTGCTGATGAAGACAACATCGGGTTCGCGGATGAGGCCAGGCCTTAGCCGCACACGAGCACCGCTGACCAGCACGAGGCCCAAGCTCGCTGCGGAGACAAACGAGTCGAGAGCTTTGAAGAGCCATTGGAGAATCAGTTGATGTTGCACGGTCGGCATGGGCAAGAGCTCCACATGGCCGTCGGACAGTTCGATGCGGCCCCCGGTGAGAGAATCCAAATGAAGAAACTCGGACTCATCCCACGCCCCTTGATCGGGGAACAATCGCGCCACTTCCCATGCGGGTTCGCGGGTGACGATGGCTGAAGTGTTGTCGCGGGATTGGATCATCGCTGAATATTCTACGGGGATGGACTTCGTTCACCAAGGTGACGGGCAAATAAGTAGGCGTGTCATTCGCGCCGCTCAAGGCTCGTCGGCCTGCTTGCCGCGGCGCTTGTTGAACGGGTCGCTGGTCACGATGGCCATCACCATCGCACTGAAGCGGTAGTCATCTTTCTGCATCGCTTTCATGATGTCATCGACAGCACACTTGTCGTAATACTCGAGGCCGCGCCCCAAGGCGAAGGTGAGCAATTTCTCTGCAAGGTTGCGGGCGAATTCGTTCTTGCGATCCAGCAGCATCGCTTTGAGCTGCGCGGGTGATTTGAAAGATTCGCCGCTGGGCATCGTGCCTGATGCGTCGATGGGGTGTTTGCCTTCGTTGGTACGCCACCGGCCGATGCCGTCGTAATTCTCCAGACCGAAACCGATGGGGTCCATCTTCTCGTGACACGAGGCACAGGTGGGATTGGTCAGGTGCAGCTTGAGGCGCTCGCGCATCGAAAGCGTTTCGCCCGCGCCAGCTTTGCTTTCATCCGCAGGAAGCTCCGGTACATCGGGCGGAGGCGGAGGCGGCGGGGTACCCAGAATTTCTTCGAGCACATACTTGCCGCGCAGCACCGGACTCGTGCGCGTCGGATTAGACGTGATCGTCAGAATCGAAGCCTGCGTGAGCACTCCCGAGCGCTGCGTGCCATCAAGGCTGATGCGCTGGAAGCTGTCGCCGGTGATGTTGGGAATGCCGTAGTGCTGGGCGAGCCGGCCGTTGACGAAAGTAAATCTGCCATCAATAAAATCGAGAATCGAGCGGTCTTCCTTGATGACGGTTTCAAAGAAAAGCTCCGTCTCGCGCAGCATCGCCTGACGCAGCGGCTGATCAAAATTGGGGAACTGTTTGCGATCAGGCGTGATGCGTTCGAGGCTGCGAAGCTGGAGCCACTGAGCAGCAAAGCCTTGCACCAGTGCCGCGGCTTTGGGGTCCTTGAGCATCGAGCGCACCTGCTTTTCCAGCACCGCAGGCTGTCGCAAAATGCCCTTATCCGCCAGTGCAAAAAGCTCTTCATCAGGCATTGATGACCAGATGAAATAGCTCAGCCGTGTGGCCAGTTCATGATCGTTGATAGTGCGGATCGCTTTGGGATTGGTGGGATCAGCGTCCAGTTCGATGCGGAAGAGGAAGCTGGGCGAAACGAGCAGCGCCTGGAGCGCCAGCTCGATGCCTTCCGCGAAAGTGCCGCCATCGCCTTTCACCTGTTCGACAAAGCGCACGAGCCTTGCGACTTCGTTCTGCGTGACGGGTCTGCGGTAAGCGTGCATCGCCTTGCGAGCGAGAATTTCGCGGGCAGCTTCGCGCCAGTCGCTGTCATCGGCTTTGGGCAGACGGGTGAAAATCTGCGACATGGCGACGACTTCGGGCTTGTCGAAGATCGGGCCGACGATTTCGATGGCGGTGATGTAGAGATTGCGATCTCGCCGCTTGGGGTCAGGATTTTTTTCATCCTTGAAGTTGTTGAGAAAGCGCAGAGCAAACGGCAGCTTGCCGCGCTTGAGGTTCAGCGAGTGCGTGCTCAGTTGGCCGCGCCCGCCGGTGTCTTTGATGTCGAACACTTCCTTCTGCTGACCGCCCAGCACAAGGCCCATCTTGACGAGTTCATCACCGGCCTGCGAGGCGTAAGCGAAGATGCGGAACTCATATTTGCCATCGCGTGGCACTTCGATGTCGGTGGTGACATCGCCGGTGAGGTGAACAACTTTGACGCGCCGTTCGTTCTCGCCGCCGGCCATATTGCTGGGCGTGATGAACTGCACCGGCGTGCCCTTGCTGCCCGGGTCATTGGCGATGGCGGCTGTAGTGACCTGCTGCGCAGCACGCAGATATTTTTCCAGCAGCACCGGCGGCATGCTCAGCACATCGCCAATATTGTCAAAGCCGTAGCCCACATCATCGGTGGGAAAATCATCAGCCGGTGTGAAGTCCACGCCCAGCAGATCGCGCACCGTGTTGTTGTATTCCAATCGATTGAGCCGACGAATCGTCACCCGGCCGGGATCGCGCTTGTCGCAGTCAATCTCATTGAGCGTCTTCTCGATCCACTGCACCATCCAGTCGCGTTCTTCCTGCGTCGGCTTTGGCCCTTTGCCCGAAGGCATTTCGCTGGTGTGGATCATGTGCGAAGCAGTGAGCCAGGTCTTGCGGCCGCGCAGAATGGAAAGCTTGTCGGTGTATTGATGGAGCGTCAGGTCGGCGCTTTGCTTTTTTGGGCCGTGACAATTGATGCAGTAGGTGTTGAGAAAAGGGATCACCTTGTCTTTGAGATGATCGACAGGCACAGCGCTGCTGACGAGGACCGTACCTGCCTGCGATTCATCTTCACTGATGCGCTGGTCGGTGACTTCGAGAATGGCGGGGTGCACGGGTTTGACGACTGCGTCGCCCTTGCCGCCCATGATGGAGACGACGACGATCACCACGGCCACGTTGACCAGTGTGACCCCGAGCATGATGAGTAATCGTCTGGGCATCCAACAAAACTCCGTCAAACAGAAAGCGAAACATCAGCACCGCATTATAGGAACGCGGCGCAGGTGTATTTCATTGCCATATTCAATGAACAGGTTAGGCCAGTAAATCACCTATTTAGCCGTTCGCCTTGGCGAACGGAGATTGAACTGCTCAAGGCAGTTCCAACCCTTTGCCCGACTGAGCCGCGCGCACATAGACGCCGCGTGAATCGACGATGTAAGCGAAGCCATCTTTGCCTTTGACCAGCGCGGAGCCGCCGTTAGGGATGGAGACGCCAAAGGCTCCGCCTTGCGCGTGAGCAGCACCATCCTGCTGTGCGTGGAGCGGTGTCGTTTGCGACGAGCCGAAGAAAAATCCTGCTGCCGCGATCGCGCCGCCGGCCAGAACGTAGCCCAGTTTGGAAGGGGTCCATGTTGTCACAGCAAAGCTCCTTGGGGTGTTGAAATTGATCAGTTGAGAATTCGCGAAGATGATCGCGATCAGCTTCATTGTAGGCGAGGCGCTAAACGTTATGACTCCGCCGCTTGCGGCTTCGCTCTTATCCGCCGCTTGCGGCGTAGCGTCATCAGCGCGGTGATCGCCGATGTCATCTGTCTTACGCCGCGCGCTTTCGCAAATGACGCGCAACATGAATCGCCAGCGTCAACGCCACCAGCGGCGTGACCCACAGGAACACAACGGTGCTGTAAGAACTCAGGGCATCGTGCTGATTCGCCGCCAGCAGCAGGTAGATGGTGTAGGCCACGTAATAGAGAAGAAAAAGAATCCCTTCCCAGCGGGCGATGACATGCCCGGTGAAAAAAATCGGAAGGCAGGCGATGGCCACGGCGACCATGAAAGGCATGTCCATTGAAAGCACCGATGGATTCACCGGCACACCTGAAGGCGCGATGACAGCAGTGAGGCCGAGGATGCCCAGTAGATTGAAGATGTTCGAGCCCACGACATTGCCCACCGCAATGTCGCGCTGGCCGCGTATGGCTGCCATCACACTCGTGGCCACCTCGGGCAGCGAGGTGCCTGCCGCCACGATGGTCAAGCCGATGACCAGCGGGCTCAGGCCCATGGTGGTTGCGAGAGCGACCGCGCCATCGACGAGCCATTTGGATCCGAGGATGAGTAGCGCCAGACCGACGATGATCAGACCGATGTTCGTGGCCAGCTTGCCGGTGGATTTTTCAGAGGCGGGCGCGTTTTTTTCCTCTTCCTTTTTCTTCGCGCGTTCTTGTCGCTCTATTCTTCGCCCTGCGATGACGGTCATGGCGGTGTAGCCGATGATGCCTGCAAAAAGAAGCAGGCCATCGAGCCGACTGATCGAACCATCGAGCGACATGAGCCAGGTGACAGCCGAGGCGACGATCATCAGCGGCACATCGAAACGCACCAGTTGCTGATTCACGATCAGCGGGACGATGATGGCGGAGAGGCCGAGGATGAACAGGACATTGAAGATATTGGAGCCAACGACATTGCCCACCGCGATGTCGGCTTGATCGTTCAGGGCCGCATTGACACTCACCGCCAGTTCCGGAGCGCTGGTGCCGAAGGACACGACGGTTAATCCAATGACCAGCGGTGAAACGCCCACGGCGGATGCGAGGAATGAAGCGCCTTTGACCAGTGCCTCAGCACCAGCCACGAGAAACACCAGTCCGAGCATAAAGAGCACAAGGGTGAGAATATCCATGTTGCATATCGTACCTGTCGGCGTTTTTCATGCCTGTGCGCGTTCACGCCTGCGCCGGTTCGTGCCTGCGCAGATGACGCACCACACGAATGAGCAGCGTCAACGCGACCAGCGGCGTCAAGCCCAGGAAAAGAACCGTGCCATAGGTCGAAAGCGCATCGTGCTGATTCGCCATCAGGAACAGATAGATGGTGTAGGCGGCGTAGTAAATCAGGAAGAGGACGCCTTCCCAGCGATCAATGCGATGGCCCACAAAAAAGATCGGCAGACAGGCGAAGGCGACGGCGGTCATGAAAGGAATGTCAAGCACGAGTGCAGAGGCCGGCACCGCAATGCCATCGGGAGCGACGATGCCGGTGATCCCCAGGATGCAGAGGATGTTGAAGATGTTGGAGCCGACGACGTTGCCCACGGCGATGTCGCGCTGACCACGGATGGCCGCCATCACACTCGTCGCAATCTCCGGCAGCGAGGTGCCCACTGCCACGACCGTCAGCCCGATCACCAGTTCGCTGAGCCCCATCGCCGTCGCCAGTTGCACCGCACCCGCCACCAGCCAGTGCGAACCGAGCAGCAGCATGGCAAGGCCCAGCGCAATCAGCAGCAGATTCAACACGATGGCCCTGCGGCTGCGATCGCAGGTGGCCTCGATGCCATCTAGCGGCGCCACCTCTGCGCACGCGCGCTGCTCACGGCGACTCACGCGAATCAGAAAAATCAGATAGACAATCAGCGCCCCAAAGAGCAGCACGCCATCGAGCCGACTGACCATGCCATCGAGACACATCAGCCACATCACGCCAGACGAAACGATCATCACCGGCACATCCAACCGCACCAGTTGCCGATGCACAACCAGCGGCACGATCACCGCAGAAAGGCCCAGAATCAGCAGCACATTGCAGATGTTCGAGCCCACGACATTACCCAGCGCGATGTCGGCGGTACCGTTGTAAGCAGCGCTGACACTCACCGCCAGTTCAGGAGCGCTGGTGCCAAAGGAAACGACCGTCAGCCCGATGACCAGCGGCGAAACGCCCGCCAGTACCGCCATACGGCTGGCGCCTTTGACCAGTGCCTCAGCACCAATGACCAGCAGCACAAGGCCAAGCAGAAATAGAACCAGCGTCGTGAAATCCATGCGGCGAATCGTAGCGGGAAACTCGGTGCACACCAATTGCGACAGCGATCGCGCTCGTACGGGCAATCGTCTGGCGCGATCGCGCTCGTACTCCCCTCCCTTCCAGGGAGGGGTTGGGGGAGGGTTGGATTATCGATGGACAGCAGTGCTACGTTTCATACAGACTTGCTGAGCGCTCAACCCTCCCCTTGCCCCTCCCTGGGAGGGAGGGGAATAAGAAAAAAGTCTCGCGCGTTTGCCAGGCGCACAGGCTGAACCTTCTACCGACGATTCCCGCGCTGATTTTGAAACGGCTTGCGCTGCTGCGTCGCTTTGTTGACCGTCTGCGCAGACTTGGCTGGCGGATTTACCTCGCTGCCTTTGCGCATGATGAAAAGGTAGTTGAACCCGCGCAGAAAAAAATTTCCCTCTTCCGCGGCTCGCCGGTAGTTGCCCATGTCCAGCGTTTTGTTGTGGCGAATCACGGCGACAACATCAACAGGCTCCAGATACTTTCGCATGATCGCAAACAGCTCGAAACCAATGGGCATGAACGGCTTACCCTTCACAAAAGAATCGCTCACATAAAGCGCCATGTGCTTGCCCGGCTTGAGCACGCGGTGAATCTCGGCGATGACCTCTTCCATCGCGTCGTAGTACGCTTTGCCGCCGTCGATACCTGCATCGAGTTTGCCGATGCAGCGCGGGTCATCGCTGTATTCCACATGCGTGGAGTAAGGCGGATCGATGAAAACAAAATCGACTTTGTCCGTCAGTTCCTGCGGCAGCTTGCGTGCATCAACCCGAAAAATATCCTTGCGCGATGGTGCCACGTCATAGCCCAGCGCTTTGCGATTCAGATCACGCGCCACATCAAGCGTCGTCCCGCTGCCGCAGCAGGGATCGATGACCAGATCTTTTTCCTGCGTGTACCGCTGAAGCAGATTCCAGATGATGTAGCTGGGCGTGGCACCGCGATAGTTGGGGTCGCCTTGCACATCGTCGCCGTAGTGCTGCGAAGGATAATCCCAGAGCGTGGTGACCTGAATGGTGAGTGGTGGTTTCTTGACAGCCATGCGTGGCATCTTATCGCGACTGAGTGAAGCTGCGGAGTAGCCGCAAAAAGTCGCAAAGGGCGCAAAAATGAAGACAATGATTCTTTCGCTCTGCTTCTCTATTGTGTTTTTCCTTACAACTTCTTTTTTGCGCCTTTTGTGCCTTTTCGCGGCCATTCCCGAAACCCGAACCTCCCATGCCCGTTACCGCCAAACATCTAAGCCAACTTCGCGATCAAGGTTTTACTGTGGTGCCCAGTTTTCTTTCGGCTGCCGAGCTTAAAGCGGCGCGGAAAGCAGTGGCGCGATATTTTCCTTCACCCGAAGAGCTCGCGCTTCAGCCGCTGCGATATCGAGCGCTGACGGAAAGCCCGGACTTTCAGCAGATCGAATTTCCCTATGTCGATCACACGCTCAATCACATTGCTCTGCATCCGCGCATTCTCTCGTTCGTCGAGAAGCTCCTGGGCACGGAGGACGTGATGCTTTCGCGCTCGGCGCTGTGGGCCAAGTATGCGGGCATGGGCGAATTCGATCAGCCGATGCACGTCGATTATCAAGGCAACACGCTCGTCGTGCCGCGCGATGATGGTGACTACCGGCAGGTCAACATCATCCTCTACTACAGCGATGTCGATGACACGCTTGGCCCGACGCATGTGGTGTCGCAGAAGCACACGCGAAGCGATCCGCTCTGGCCTCCGTTTCGGCCGCGCGAGGAATATCCGGAGATTTACGACCTAGCCACGCCGATTGTTGCCAAGGCTGGCTCGATGCTCATCTTCTCCATGCGAGCGTTTCACAGAGGCACTTCGATCACCGCTGACTTTGGCGCACGCTTTACGCAGCACCTGGTTTACCGCAGTAAAAAGCATGTTTTTCAGGGCTATCAGCACTGGCCCAGCTTCGGCGAACAGGCGGAGCTGCAATCGTTTATTGAGCGCGCCACCATGAAGCAGCGCGAGGCATTAGGCTTCCCTAAGCCGGGCGATGCATATTGGAATGACGCGACGATTGCGGGTGTGGCGACGAGGTATCCGGGGATGGATATGCAGCCGTATAAGGCGGGGATGGCCGCGAAAAAGCGCAAAAAGCGCAAAACGGAATAAAGAGAAAAAAAGAAAATTCTGGTACGCGCCCCAAGTCCGATGGTGAGGCTTTGCGAACCGTCGGGGTATCGGTGAAAGTCCAGAGTCCGGAGTCCGGAGTCTTGATGCCGAGGAGCATGGATTGAATCAACTCGTCTGAAAACTTTGGGACCCGTACCCCGACGGCTCGCAAAGCCTCGCCATCGGGCTTGGTTGTGATCCTTGAACACAACCTCTCCTTTTCTCATGCCTTTTCTTTTTTGCGCCTTCTGCGCTTTTTTGCGGCCATCTCTTTTCGCGGCCATCTCTAGGCCATGTGCTTCGCTTGTCGCTTGGGCGCTGCGATCTTCCTGCGATCCACCGTGCGCAGTTCCACCGGCAGATGCGGCCTTAAGAACGGCGGCACATCGCTGCGCCCGGTGCGCTGGTAATCCTCGTAAATAACTTGGGCCACTTCGTTCGCATCAGCGCGCACTTCTTCCGTCAGATAGCGGAAGAGATATTCGGTGAGATTGGTCAGCGCGATGCCGTGCTGCTTGCCGATGCGTTCGTAGAGCCAGTCGGAAAATCGCGCGAAGCTTTGGAATGGCGAGGCGGTCGCATCCAGTTCCCAAATCAGCGGCGCGGTCTTCACGAAGTTGCCGCTGTTGGCGACGATGTCCCAGTACTTCGCAAAGCGGCGCATGCGCTGAATCTGCGCGAAGTTCAGCAGCTTGTTCGCAAGGATTTCATAAGGCGGCGCCGGGCTGTATTTCATTTCCCATGCAGCATCGTGTCGCACGATCGGCGTGCCGCGCAGCCGCTTGAGCATGCCCACCTGAATCTCCTGCGGCTGCATCGCCACCAGCCGATCAAAGCCGCGGCCAAAGCTTTCCACATCCTCGCCAGGCAAGCCCACAATCAAATCGGCATGCACGTGAACGCCTGTTTCTTCCCGCAAAAAACGCAAGTTTTCTTCGAGCTTGGCATTGTCCTGCCTGCGCGAGATCAAGGCCATCACCTCTTCATCAAAGGTCTGAATACCCACTTCAAATTGCAGCGAGCCTGGCGGAAACTGTTTGATCAAATCGCGCAGTGCTTCAGGCAATCGATCGGGGATCATTTCAAAATGCAGAAACAGATCAGGCACGCGGGTGAGCTGATCGAGGAAGAATGAGAGGATGCGTTTGCCGATGCTCAGGTTCAGATTGAAGGTGCGATCGACGAATTTGAATTGGCGAAGGCCGCGCGCGATGAGCTTGGCCATCGCGTCCAAAAAAGCATCAAGCGGCGCATTGCGTACGGGGATGTCCAGCGATGACAAACAGAACTCGCACTTGAACGGGCAGCCGCGCGATGCCTCTACATAGACCACGCGGTGTTCGATATCGCGCTGATCGTATTCGTCATAAGGCAGCGCGAGCTGTTCCATTTGCGGCAAGGGTGCCGCGATTATTTTGATGAGTGGTTTTTCATTGGCGAGTAGCTGCTGACATAGCTGCGCGAAGGCGAGGTCGGCTTCGCCGGTGATGACATAATTCACAAGCTTGGTGAGTTCCTGCTCATCAGTTTCGTAACTGATCTCCGGCCCGCCGGCGATGACGATGATGTCAGGCCTCAGTCGTTTGAGGTCGGCGATGAGCTGCGTGGACTGCGTGATGTTCCAGATATAGACGCCGATGCCGACGATGCGCGGACTCATAGCGAGAATGGTTTCGAGCATGTCGCGGGTCTGCTGATTGATGTCGAACTCGATGATCGAAGTACGATCGCGCAGCTCGCCCATGTTCGCCACCAGATAGCGCAGGCCAAAGGAGGCATGGGCATAGCGGGCGTTGAGGGTGGTCAGCAGAATCTCAGACATACGACGATTCTAGCGTGAGGCGGCGGTTCGCGATCCAGCCCCCGCGCTGCAACCCTCATCAATCCCGGCGGTAGGTCATGAAAACCGTTCTATCGCTGCGCTTGGGTGAAACAAAATGCCAGTTCACGCGTTGTGATCTAAGATAGCCTCACTAATAGCCACTTCGGCTGGCGGTTCTGTTTTGTAGTTCGGGGTTCCTTGCAATGATATTGCGGGGCCTTTCATTCGCGGAGACATCATCATGCCTCAAGTTCTCAAGCCTTTCGTTTCGCCCTGTCTCCTGCTGAGCGTGGTGATGGTCATGTCCTCTTTCTGTTCGCTGAGCCTGGCCGATGCCAAGGTGAAGGAAGAATTCGATCAGCTTTTTGGCGGCGAGGTGAAGCGGGTCACGGCGACGCCTGAACCCGAGGATGATGTTGAACTGGCGCAGCTACTACTCAATGCCGCCAAGGGTTCGACGGATGATGCGGCGATGCGCGAGCATCTGTGTGAATACGCCTACGTGCTGGGCAGTCGGGATGCGACGGGCTACCCCGTGTCAGTCGAGGCGATGATGTTCGTGGCTGAAAACAATCCTACCAAGACGGCTGAATGCAACGCGAAAATTCTGGCGGTCTATCAGCGTGGCTACGAGCGATCCAGCGGCGACAAGAAAACCGAAGCCGGCCAGTTATATGTTCAGTACCTCACCAAGCAGGCTGACGAACGCATTGCCGCCAAAGACTATGGCGAGGCGATGAATCTGCTTCGCCGGGCAAGGCCGGTGGCAATCGTGATCAAGTCCGATGAAAAGGATGCGATCCAGTCGCGCATCGATACTTACACATCGCTGGCGCTGGTGGCCAACCGCGTCGATCTTTACGAGAAGAAAATCAAAGCCAACCCGTGGGACAAAGCCACGCATTCTGCATTGGTCGAACTTTATGTGACCGATATGGATGATCCGATCAAAGCATCGAAGTATCTCGAACTGGGCGGCGACGAAACGCAGAAAAAACTCATCCCGCTCGCTGCCAAATCCATCGGCGATATCGATGAGCCTGGCGCGCTTTCACTGGCGGACTACTACGAAAGCCTTTCCAAGAAAGGCGTCACGCTGACCCGCGCTGCGATGCTCACGCGGTCCAAGGGTTACTACGAACATTACATGACCCTGCACACCGACACCGATGTGCAGCGAACGGCAGCGATGCTCAACATGAACCGCGTCTCCGATGCCCTGGCGAAACTTGAAACCGAACTGGGCGGTATCAAGAAAGCTGACCTGGCCGATGGCAAGGCGATTGAACTGCTCGACTACGCAGACCCTTCGCGTGACGGCAAGCGTGGCAAGTGGTGGCGCCATGGCGAGACCATCAAAGTCGAACGCGGCGGCTTCACCGAAGTGCCGCTGCTCAAGCCAGCCGTGCGCATCGAAGGCAGCAGCTACAGCCTCAAGATGAAGTTCACGCGCGATCAGGGTGAAGGGGCTGTCGGCATCGTTTTCCCCGTGGGAAACACGCAGGTTTCTTATGCGATGAATCTCTTCCCGCAAGGTGCCGCCGGCCTCTCTGATGTCAACGGTCAAGGCGCGGCAGCAAACGCCACGCGCAAGGATGTGAGCCTGACTAATGGCAAAGTGCATCAGGTGGATATCACCGTCAAAGCGGAAGATGACGGCACCGCTGCGATTGCGATTGCCTTCGATGGCAAGAGTGTGCTCGAATGGAAAGGCAAGCAATCGGAGTTGTCGATCAACAACGTCTTTGGCCCGGGCGATGTCAAGAGCGTGGCTGTGATCAGCTTCAACTCAGCGGTGACCTTTGGCAGCGTCAAGCTCAAGATGCTCTCAGGCAAAGCGGAACTGACGGAGAAGCCTGTCGAGAAAAGCGTCAAAGCCGAGACCGCCAAGCAGACGCTGCAAAGCGACAAGCCTCGCGATGATGATCGGCGCGACCGCGAGAAGATGATCGAAGATTTCTTCAAGAACCGAGGCAAGGGCAAAGGCTTTGGGCGGTGAGTGAAGAGCAGTGCATGTGAGCCGCGACTCAACGAGTCGCGGACGCCAAAGGCCTGAAGGGGTGATGAATGTCACCTTATGTAACGGGCCTTCAGCAATCAGCTTTCAGCTTTAAGCTTTAAGCTCCAAGCTCCAAGCTTCATCCACTCGCGGTTTGAGATGATTCCTGACATGTGCGCTCAGGGAGGTCGCTGACGTCCGCGACTCGTTGAGTCGCGGCTCACCATTTCTCACCTCACCAGATCACATCATCTGCATTAAACACCGGGCCATCGGTGCAGGCGAGTTTGTAGCGCCAGGGGCGACCTTGTGCATCGGTGCCGTGCGGTTTGTTCGCGTCTTCGATCTTCACGATGCACGACTGGCAGGTCGTCATGCCACACGCCATTGCCTGCTCGAGACAGACCTGACAATCCACACCATGCGCCTTCGCCAGCTTCGCCACCGCATGCATCATCAGCTCAGGCCCGCAGGTGAAGACCACCGCTTTCGCCCTCTGCTGCGGCGACAGCGATTGCAGATATTTTTCTAAGCCTGCCGTGATTCGCCCCTTGAGTCCCAGCGAGCCATCATCAGTCGTGATGACGGTGGCATAACCTTGCGATGCGAATTCCTTTGTGCTCAGGCACGGCTCGCCGTTGACATCAGGTGACTGATTTTCTTCAAACGTCACTGCGAGCAGATCGCGAGTCAGCGCGCCGACAAAACCGACGCCATCCCAGCCTTGCGCTTTGAGTGCTTGCGCCAGATAAAACATGGGAGGGAGGCCCACGCCGCCGCCCACGAGTAAGCCGATTGATTTCTCGGCGGGCAGTGCGAAGTGATTGCCCAGCGGCGCGATCAGATCGACCGCATCACCGGCCTTGAGCTGCGCAAGCCAGGCAGTGCCGACGCCCACCACGCGGTGAATGATTTCGACCCAGGTGCCTTGTTCATCATCGCCGCGCCCGGCAAGACTGAACGGCCGTCGCAAGAGCGCCAGTGGATGACACAGCTCAGGCTGCGACAGCGCAGGCATTTGGCCCGCCTGCCATTCACAATCATGCCCTTGCAATTGCTCCTGATCGATCGCGCTGTCGGGTGTGCGGCAACCGATCTGAATGAACACGCCAGGTTTTGTTGCGGGGAACGGCGTCGTCGGATCGATGCGCATGCGCAGTAGAAAATGCTCGCGGCAGATCGGCCGATTGATCAGCACCGTCGCATCAAAGCGAGCACGCGACGATGAAGGAGTAGCAGGCGAAGAAGTTGGATTCAAGGTGGCATTCACGCTGCGAAGTATAACGCGAACAAAGCCCGTGACATGCCAACCCGCTTCGTGTCACAATGCTCTCGATGACGCGACTGCTCAGTCCATTTCGCGCGCTCTGGTCCGCCTCACGCCGGACAGTCACGGCAGGGCTCGATGAACTGTTTCCTTCCCATGTGGAACATGAACTTGAGGCTGCTCGCGAGAGTGCCTGGCAGATCGACTCTTCCAATTCGTACTGCCATCGCTGCGGGGCTTCAACGGGATCGGGCGAGGTTACCGTGCGAGGCTGTTCGCGCTGCTCGGGCATGAAGCTGGCGTGGGATCATCTTGTTCGATTGAGTCTATATAAGCCGCCGGTTTCTTCGTGGATTGTCGCGATGAAATTTCATCGTCAGTGGCCTTGGGCACCTTGGCTTGGCAGGGCGCTGGCGGCGCAGGTGAACATGCAGGCGAATGCGCAGGCCAGTGACAGGAAGCCGATCGTTTGCGCGGTGCCTTCGCCGCGCGTTCGGCAGTGGCGCCGGGGATTCAGTCACACGCATCTGATGGCTCAGGCGTTCGCCGGTGCCCTGAACTGGCGTGTGGTGAATCTGCTTCATCGCCGAGGCTGGCAACAACCGCAGACGCGCGTGCTGGCGGCGCACCGCGCCCTGAATGTGCGCGATGCTTTTCGTGTGGATGAGGTCGATCTGACAGGCTGCGAGGTCTGGCTGATCGATGATGTCAAAACCACAGGAGCCACGCTCAGCGCCTGTGCCAAACTGCTGCGGCAAGCAGGAGCGGCGAAAATCAATGTCGCCGTCGCTGCAGCGGCCGATCCTGATCATGCAGATTTCAAGCTGAAATAGTTTGTAATTCTTCGTTCGCCAAGGCGAACGGCTAAATAGCGCGGCCTTGAGCTCACACAACTCAGGCGGCTTTCTTCTTACCCTTGCCTTTGGGTTTTTCATCGTCCTTCGTTTTGCCTTGTGGCTTTTCTTCCGGGAACTGTTTCCAGTAAAGCTCGTGGAAGGGATTCACCTTGGGGCCATCGAGATCTTCATTGACCATCAGCGGCAGCACTTGATCCCACCAGGCGTCGTAAGTCTTGCGCAGTTGCTCAACGACTTTGGGATGGTCATCGATGACGTTGGTCTTCTGGCCGTAGTCAGCTTTGAGATCGAATAGTTCTTTGTTGTTCACCAGTGCGAACTGGCTGTTGCGAATGGACATGTTGCTGAACTTGGCATCAGCAGCCTTGCCGCGTGGCCAGCGCCCGACATGGGTGACCAGCGTGCGATCGGGCCAGTGAGCTTTTGCATTTTCCAGGATCGGCATCAGACTCCTGCCATCGATCTTCAGTCCATCAGGATGTTTGACACCCGCCAGTGCGAGGAAGGTCGGGAAGTAATCGATGTGGCTGGTGAGCTGATTGGCATCAACACCCGCAGGCAGCTTGCCGGGCCAGCGCCAGAAACTGGGCACGCGTGAGCCACCTTCGTAGGGCGAGCCTTTGGTGCCGCGCATGCCAGCGTTAAAGACCTGAGCGCCGGTGGCGGTGCCGTTGTCAGTCATGAAGATGAGCAGCGTGTCGCGTTCGATGTCGAGTTCTTTGAGCTTGGCGACGAGCTTGCCGACGTTGTCATCGATGTTGGTGATCATGCCATAGAACTTGGCGACGTTGGCGTTGACTTTGCCGGTGTACATGGCTTCATAATCGGGCGGGCAGATGAGCGGGCCATGCGGCGCGTTGGTGGCGATATGGCAATAAAATGGGGCTGATTTGCCGCTGGCTTTCGCCGTTGATTTTTCGGTGATCCACTTCATGGCCTGATCGAAAAAGATGTCGGTGCAGTAGCCTTTGGTCTTGACGAACTTGCCGTTGTGCATGATGGCTGGGTCGAAGTATTCGTTGCCGGGGGCGTCGCCGCAGGAGCCGGGATAGCTTTGGCCGATGCCGCCTGCGCCGTGGGTGAACTGTTCATCGAAGCCGCGCTGGCTGGGCCAGTATTCGTGTTCATCGCCCAGGTGCCACTTGCCGAAGATGCCGGTGGTGTAGCCTGCGGTTTTGAGCAGGCTCGGAAATGTGGTGGACTTAAGGCTCAGCCGTTCGCGTTCGAGAATGGTGTGCGTGACACCATTTTTAAATTCGTGATTGCCGGTGAGCATGGCCGACCGCGTGGGCGCACAAGTCGGGCTGACATGGAAGTTGGTCAGGCGAAGCGACTCGCCATGAAGACGATCCAGATGAGGCGTCTTGATGATGGGATTGCCCAGGCAGGCGACATCGCCGTAGCCTTGATCATCGGTGAGCACGATGATGATGTTGGGCTTGCTGCCTGCAAGCTCAGCGCGCGCTTCGGTGGCGGGCAAGATGAACGCAGCGATGCCAAGCGACAGCAGTGCGAAGGCACAGAAGAATCGTGCCGCTCCAACAGGGGGCACATCAAGGTGCGACGAGGGGCGATGGGGGGCAACTGAGAACATAGCGACCTTTCGTGAGTTGGATCAACGGCAAAATTGCTGCGGACCGGCACCATCAAGACTGGCGTATTCCATGAACCTCGTCAAGCATAGACATCGCCCCGTTGCTCTGTGCTTGAACGAAATCCCACATGCGTTACTTTATGCAGATGATCGAGAAAGGATTTCGTCATGATCAAATCTGCCGCCACAACCCTCGTCCAACTCTTTTCGCGTTTTTTCTCCGAGCAGACTCGCAAAAAAGGTCAGAGTTATTTTACTCAAAGAGCCGTCCACAATTTCCAAGGGTCGGAGGATCGCGCCAGCGCTCAGGTTGTTGGCAGCGATGTTTATGACGTCCACCTCCAACACCTTTACGAAACCAATGAGCTGGGCATTAGTTGCACCTGCCCGGCTTTTGAAGATCGACTCCGCTGCAAACACGTATGGGCAGTGATCAGGACGGCCGACCGCGAAGGTGCTCTTTTCAATGCCATCGCCAGTCAGTGCAACGACGTGATTGATTTTGAGCCCGATTATGAAGATCAAATTGACCATCAGGACACCGCTGATCAATTCGACAAGGCTTCAAATAAATCGGCTGGCAACTTCGTCCGTCACACAGCCGGCGGGCAACCGATCGATCTGAAAGGCGGCTCGCAGGCGATGGACAAGCTCCTGCAACTGATCGGCCTATCCGGCAAACTCAGCATCTCCCAACTACCCCCCGTCCAGAAGCAGCCCAAGCCACCGCACTGGCAAAAGACCCTCGATGCCATCGGCAACATCTCGCAAGATGAAGAATCATCGCGCGCTTTCTGGAACGGTGGTAAGCAGATTCTTTTCATCATCAATTACTTCACCGACTACGGCACCGACAAAGCGGCCGTCAGCTTGGCCTTGCAGGATCGCAAGGCCAACGGCGAATGGAGCAAGCCTCGCGCCATGCGAATGACCGTCGGAAATATGACACATGCGCCCGATCCAATCGATCGTAAAGCATTGGAAACCTACCGCAGCCTCGATCCCTCTCAATACGCCTATGCCTATCGAAGCGGCTATACCTACGCCTACAACCACTATGACAAACTGCCAGACTCCATCCCTCTGACCCAAGGCAATGTTGATTATCTCTTGCCACTGTTCTGTAGCACCGGACGCTGCTTTCTGCGCCTGTCGCAATACAACGACACCCCGCTCACACCTTTGACATGGGACGAAGGCCCTGCCTGGAAACTGATGATTCAGGTGCAGGAAATCGCTGACAAAAAAAAATACATCGTGACCGGCCTCCTGCGCCGCGGCGATCAGACGCTGCCAGTGCAAGCGCCCAACCTCATCATGCGCGGCGGCGTACTCATTCACGGCGAAACCGCTGCACGCTTTGACAGCGACGACTACGACTGGATTCAAACGCTGCGCATAAACCCCGCTCTTGAAGTGCCCACCAAAGAAGGCGATCAGCTCGCCAGAACGCTGCACCTCAAAAAGCGAAGCGCCCACATCGACGTGCCCACGCAGCTACATATAGAAGAGATTCAAGGCACGCCTTCGCCAAGGCTCAAACTCGTCAAAGGCAGTGCCCGCGGCGGCTCACTCATCGCCGACCACATGCGCGCCAGTGTGACCTATGACTATCAAGGCAAGCTTGTTTCTCAAAGCGATGCTGAGGATGCTCACTACATCGAAGAATCGCGCCAGATGATTCATCGTGATCGCGCCGCTGAAGCGGCGGCGATGAATCAACTCTTCGCCCTGAGCTTCCGCGAGGTGCCTCAATATGATCGTCGTGATGGAAATCATCTGGAGATCAAGAACAAAAAGCTTTCTGGCGCGCTGCCTTCGCTCATCGCTGAAGGCTGGCATGTCGAAGCCGAAGGCAATGCTTATCGCTCTGCGGGTGCGATCAATATTCAAGTCTCCTCCGGCATCGACTGGTTCGATCTCAATGGACAGGCCCACTTCGATGATCAGCAAATCGATCTGCCCATCCTGCTCGCGGCCCTGAGGCGCGGCGACAATACCGTGATCCTCGATGATGGCACCATCGGTGTTCTGCCCGAACAGTGGCTCAAAAAATATGGCATGCTCGCATCGCTGGGCAAGGAAACCGATGGGCAACTGCGATTCTCGCAGGCACAAGTTGGCCTGCTCGATGCGCTGCTGGCGGCGATGCCTGAAGCGTCCTGCGATGCGCTCTTTGAAAAGGCGCGGCAGCGCCTGCGCCAATTTGATGGCGTCAAAGCCGCTGATGCGCCCGAAGGCTTCGGCGGCGAGCTTCGCCCCTATCAACGCGAAGGCCTGGGCTGGCTCAAGTTCCTGCGCGAGTTTCGCTTCGGCGGCTGCCTCGCCGATGACATGGGCCTGGGCAAAACCATTCAAGTGCTGGCCATGCTCGATGCGAGACGCTTGGAAAAAGAAGCGGCGACAACAACCGAGCCATCCACTTCACCCAAGACCAAACCACGCAAAACCAAGCGAAAGAAGAAAGGCGAGGATACAGATGCAGACGCTGTCGCCCAAGGCGAAGCGGTAGCGACACAGGATGATGCTGCTTCGCTGCCGCGTACTTCGCTGCCGCGCCCTTCGCTGGTGGTACTACCTCGCTCTCTCGTTTTCAACTGGCAGAAGGAAGCAGAAAAATTCACGCCCAAGCTTCGCCTTCTCGATCACACCGGCATCGACCGCATCTGCCGGGGCAAAGGCGATCACACAGAAGCGCTCAGCGAATACGACGTGATTCTCACCACCTATGGCACCCTCCGCGCTGATGCTGCCAAACTCAAGGATGTGAAGTTCGACTACGTCATCCTCGATGAAGCGCAGGCCATCAAAAATTCCACCACCGCCAGCGCCAAAGCAGTGCGCCTCCTCACCGGCGAACATCGCCTGGTCATGACCGGCACACCCGTCGAAAATCGCCTCTCCGACTTGTGGAGCATCTTCGAGTTCCTCAACCCCGGCATGCTCGGCAGCGCCAGCGTCTTCAAACTGCTCAGCGGCAACGACAACGCGCAAAGCCCCGAGGCCAGGCAACTGCTCAGTCGCGCACTGCGCCCCTTTATTCTTCGCCGTAAGAAGGAGCAGGTGGCCCGCGATCTGCCTGCGCGTGTTGAGCAAACGCTCTACTGCGAACTCGAACCCAAGCAGCGAAAGCTCTACAACGAGCTTCGCGAACACTATCGCAAGTCGCTGCTTTCGAAGATCGATACCGATGGCATGAACAAATCGAAGATGCACGTGCTTGAAGCGCTGCTGCGCCTCAGACAGGCTGCCTGTCATCCGGGCCTGATCGACAAGACGATGCAAGGCGAACCCGCAGCCAAGATCGATGTGCTCTTGCCGCAGCTTCAGGAACTGATCGATGAAGGACACAAGGTGCTGGTCTTCTCGCAGTTCACCAGCCTTCTCGCCATCGTTCGCCAAAGGCTCGATGCTGAGAAAATCACCTACGAATACCTTGATGGCAAGACCAAAGATCGCCAGGCCTGCGTCGATCGATTTCAAAATGATCCTGCGTGTCCGCTGTTTCTCATCAGCCTCAAAGCGGGCGGCGTAGGCTTGAATCTCACAGCGGCTGAGCATGTTTTCTTGCTCGATCCCTGGTGGAATCCAGCCGTGGAAGCGCAGGCCATCGATCGCGCTCATCGCATCGGCCAGACCAAACAGGTCTTCGCTTTCCGCATCATTGCCCGCGACACGGTGGAAGAAAAAGTGCTCGAACTTCAAAACAGTAAACGCGAACTGGCCGACGCGATCATCGGCGAAGACAACAGCCTCATCACCCGCCTTGGCCGCGAGGATTTGGAGATGCTGTTGTCGTGAGGAGACACGATGAACGCGCGTAGGAGTTTCACGTTTATCGCCCCGCCGAAGGCGTGGCTGTCTTTCCTTCAAAATTTCTCAAGTGGGACTTGCAATGATCCGATACTTTCCTATAATTGGATATGAATGTCCGCTTGTCGTGATTTAGTTCTCATCTGGACTTTCGTAGTTTGCCTGGCTTGGACTGGATTGGAGCTAAACGCACATGATTTCACAGACCACCGAATATGCCTTGCGTGCGATGGTGCATCTGGCGGATCAGGCCGATGTGCCGCTGACCACGCCGCAGATCGCGGACACGACCAAGGTGCCCGTCGGCTACCTCGCCAAGGTGCTGGGCTCACTCGCCAAAGCCGGGCTGGTGCGGTCGCAGCGCGGGCTCCATGGTGGATTCATGATTGCCCTGCCTGCGGAGAAGGTCACGGTGCTCGATGTGATTAATGCTGTCGATCCGATTCAGCGCATCACCACCTGCCCGCTGGGACTCAAGGCCCATGGCAAGAAACTATGCCCGCTCCACAAACGCCTCGATAACGCGATGGCGCAGGTCGAGACGGCGTTTGCCAATAGCACGCTCGCTGACCTGCTCGCAGACCCGTCGCCCAGCAAGCCCCTGTGCGATGTCGTGGGCGGCCGTCGCAAGTGAGGCGTAGCGCCACTGCGTTATTCGTCGTCGTTGTTTCAACGTCTCACTTCATGCCCTGTGATTCGCGAAGGTGATTCATGTTCCTACGATCAGCCCCCGCGCCAATTCGTTGCCTGCTGCTCGCCTTGATTCTGCTGGTGTCGAGTTCCTCCGCGCTCGCTCAATTTGGCGAGTCCAGCTACGTCGTGCCGCTCGAAGATGATGCGATTGCCTACGACAAGATTCCGCCGAGCGACGCGGTCACTGCCCTGCTCGCTCGCATCAAGCAGAACAATGCCAAGCTCACCCGCGATGACGACACCGGCTACCTCCGTTCACTGCTCAAAGAACTAGGCGTTCCCGAATCGTCGCAGATGTTGGTCTTCTCCAAGACGAGTGCGCAGCTTCGCCGAATTACGCCGACGAATCCGAGGGCGCTCTATTTCAATGATGATGTTTACGTCGGCTACGTGCGAGGCAGCGAGATGCTGGAAATCTCGGCGGTCGATCCCAAACAAGGCGCGATGTTCTACACGGCGATGCCCGATGAGCAAGGCATCCTTCAGATCCAGCGCGAGGGGCAATGCCTTCAGTGTCATGCGTCGCCGCGCACCGCCGGTGTGCCCGGCCACATCGTGCGCTCGCTTTATGTTGATGCCAACGGATTCCCTCTACTGCAAGCTGGCTCGAACAACATCGACCATCGCAGCACCATCGAATCGCGCTGGGGCGGCTGGTATGTCACCGGCACCCACAAGCCACACGTTCACATGGGCAATCTCCTGGCGGAAGATGAAAAGTACCCGGAGAAATCAGACCTCTCCCAAGGTGCCAACATCACCGACCTGAGCAAGTTCTTCGATGCCCGTGGCTACCCCAGTGGCCACAGCGACATCGTCGCCCTTATGACGCTCGAACATCAGACGCGATTGCACAACCTGCTCACCCTCTCCAACTACGAAGCGCGCACCGCCCTTCGCTATCAGCAGGTGCTCAATGAGATGACCAAGGATTCGCCGGGCCGCATGCTCGATTCCACCAAGCGGCGATTTAACAGCGCCACCCAAGCGGTGCTCAAGTACATGCTCTTTGTCGAAGAAGCGCCCATCAAGGGCGAGATCAAAGGCACCTCCACCTTCGCACAGGATTTTGCAAAGCAAGGCCCGCGCGACAAGCAAGGACGATCGCTGCGCGATTTCGACCTGAAAACAAGGATGTTTCGCTATCCCCTGAGCTACCTCATTTACTCCGATGCCTTCGATGCGATTCCTGATCCGCTGCGCGAGCAGATGCTCCATCGCCTTTGGGAAGTGCTGACGGGGCAGGATAAAAGCGAGGCGTTTGCATCTATCAAGGCGGAGGATCGCCAGGCCATTCTCGAAATTCTCAGAGCGACAAAAAAGAACTTACCTGCGTACTGGCACGCGAAGATGCCTTGACATCTTAAGAAATTCAGTCGGCTCTCTTGCTCTCGCTTGCTGCATGCGGAGCGGGATCGCTATCGCCTCATCAACACCCTGGGCACTTTGAATGTGCCCGACACCATGCGGCTCGCCGCCGCGGAAAGGATCGCATCATGTCGAGTCTGTACGAACAATTGGGAGGGTCGAAAGCCGTGGACACTGCCGTGGACATCTTCTATCGCAAGATGCTCAGTGATGAACGCGTGTCCCATTTCTTTGATGACATTGACATGGAGGTTCAGGCTGCAAAACAGAAGGGATTCCTGACGATGGTGCTGGGCGGGCCCCACAACTACACCGGTCTGAGCATGCGCGAAGGACACAAACATCTGATCGCCCGTGGTCTAAACGATTCTCATGTGGACATCGTGATTGAGCATCTGGGCGACACGCTGCGCGAGCTGGGCGTTACGGATGACAAGATTGCTCAGGTGGCAGCACTGGCGAACTCGGTTCGCGATGATGTTCTGAATCGCGATCCCAAAGCGCCTGCTGGCGCTCACTGATATTCGCTCGTTATGTGCGAAGTCACGCCTGTTTCATTTTCACCACAAGTAAATCCGTAGCGGTGCTCAGCGCAACTGAGCACCGCAGCACGGGTGCAACGGGTGCAACGTGCCAATGACGCTGCATCGCGTTTCGCTATATGCCCGGAGTTATCCATGCCCCATGTCGAACTTGAAGGCAAGTCCTACGCTGTCGAGCCGGACGAAACGGTGCTCGATGCGCTGCTGCGCCAAGGCGTCAATGCGCCGTACTCATGCAAATCCGGCACATGCCAGTCGTGCCTGATGCGCGTGGTGACTGGCACACCACCCGAGGCTTCGCAAGTGGGTGTGAAGGAGTCGCTCAAGATGCGTGGCTTCTTTCTGCCTTGCGTGTGCAGACCCGAGAGCGATCTTGTCATTGCCAAGCCTGATGCAGCCGATGTCGCCGCTGCTGCAACGATCATCTCCACCGATGCGCTGAGTCATGATGTGGTTCGTCTGCTTCTGAAGACGGAAAGCCCTTTCGATTATCGCTCGGGGCAGTTCGTCAATCTCGTGCGTGAAGATGGCTTGATCCGCAGCTATTCCGTGGCCAGCCTTCCGCACCGCGATGAGCATCTGGAGCTGCATATTCGCAAGATCCCCGGCGGAAAAATGAGCAATTGGATTCACAGCGAAGTTCAACCCGGCGACCGTGTCCAGGTGCGCGGCCCATCGGGCGACTGCTTTTATCTGCCCGCCAATCGAGATCAGAACCTGCTCCTGGTCGGCACCGGTACCGGCCTCGCCCCGCTCTATGGCATCATTCAAGATGCGATCCATCATCAGCACCGCGGCCAGATCGCCCTCTTCCAGGGAGCGCTCAATCACACGGGTCTCTATCTGGTCGATGAACTTTGTGCGCTCACACAGCAGCATGCGCAACTGAATTACCGCCGTTGTCTGGTGCAAGGAGAACCATCGGAACAGATTGAGGTGGGAGCGTTGGATCAGATCATTTTCAAGCACCATCCCAAGCTCAAGGACTGGCGCGTTTACCTGTGCGGGAATCCCGATCTGGTCACGATGCTGCGCAAGAAAGTTTTCCTCGCCGGTGCCAGCATGAAGGAAATTCACAGCGATGCGTTCATCATGGCCAAGGGGTGAATGTGCCGCGATCGCTGCTTCTCTATCTCGTCCCGCGCTACAAACACACAGGGTAGACACACAGATAGAACATGCTCCTTACCCCCCGATTCGCAACGCATCACTCATGCTCTTCGTGTATCCTTTTGCGCCTATGACGGACATCCGCAACAACCCATCGCTCCTTCGCATCGGCCTTCCCAAAGGCAGCCTCCAGGATTCCACGGTCGATCTCTTCAATCGCGCTGGCTTTGATGTGAAGGTTTCTGAACGCTCCTACTTTCCGACCATCGATGATCCTGATTTGACGATGATCATGTTCCGCGCGCAGGAAATCAGCCGGTATGTGGAAGATGGCGTCATCGATGTAGGCATCACGGGTGTGGACTGGGTCGTTGAAAACAGTTCCGATGTTCACGAGGTCTGCGAGCTTCGCTATTCCAAAGCGACCAGCAAGCCCGCCCGCTGGGTGCTCGCGGTGCCTGAAGAATCCAAGATCACCAAGCCTGAGGATCTGGCTGGCGGCATCATCGCCACCGAACTCGTACACACCACCAAGAAATTTTTCGCTGACCTGAAGGTGCCCATCAAGAAGGTCGAGTTCAGTTGGGGCGCTACTGAAGTGAAAGCTCGCCTGGTCGATGCCATTGTCGATATCACCGAAACTGGCTCGAGCCTTCGCGCCAATCGGCTGCGCGAAATCGCCACCGTCCTGAGCAGCACGACGCGTCTGATCTGTAACAAGGCGACCTGGGCTGATGAGAAAAAGCGCGCTAAGGTGGAGGACATCGCGCTACTATTACAAGGTGCGATTAATGCCCGTGAAAAGACCGGGCTGAAAATGAATGTGCCTCGCGCCAGTCTCGATGCGGTGCTGGCGATTTTGCCAGCGGAAAAATCGCCGACGATCAGTGCCCTGGCGGATACGCCGGCGCTTGCGGGTGCTCAGTGGGTCGCGGTGGATATCATTGTGGATGAGCGCGTGGAGCGCGCTTTGATCCCGCTGCTTTGCCGTGCTGGAGCGACGGGGATCATCAGTTACCCGCTCAACAAAGTGATCGCCTAAGCCGCGCGCGGCTTCGCTCTGCGGACTTTCGCGATCACGCCAAGGATGAAGAACATGGCTGTGAATCGCTGGTCTGGCCTGGCCCTTTCGCTCTTTGCTGTTGCCGCCACAGCATGTCAGCAGCTTCCCTCTTTTGCTTTTGCCGCTGATGCAGATCAGCCGGGGCACGTGGATGACGGCGCGGTCTTCACTGCTGATGGTCCGCTTGCTGTGCTGATCGGTAAAAATGCCGAGGGCAAGCCGCTGATGGATGTGGCGGTGCCGCCGGGCGTGGATGGTTCACTCATCACGCCACGCACGGGTGAAATGCTTGAGCGCGCGATGCTGCCGGTGAGCAAGATCGTGCCCCAGCTTGCTCGCCCGGACTATCTGCCCAAAGCCGGCGCAGCTCAAAACAACAACAACAACAACAACAACGGCGACGACAACGTTGCCGCCACTCTCGATCAGCGCATCAAAGAGCTTCAAGCAATCCTCAAGGACAAGCCCAAGGATCGCGCCGCTTCTACGGAACTGCTTCAACTTTATCTGGTGAACAAAGACGATCCCGCATCCGCCCTGCCGCTGCTTGAATCGGGTGCTGATCTCAAGGCTCGCATCCATCTGCCGCTGGCTGCCAAAACCATCGAAGACCTCAAGGAAAACGAGCTGCTCGATCTGGCGATCTGGTATCAGGAAATCGGCAACCGCACCAAGAGCGAGGCGGGCATAAAAATGCTCGCGCGTTCCTATCGCTACTACGAATCATTTCTCAAGCTGCACACCGCTGCCGACATTCAGAACGCCACCGCCAAGATTGCGCTGATGAAAGTGCACGAAGCGATGCAGGCCCGCGCTGCTGGCGCTGCAAAACCAATCGGCCCATCGCTGCATGTGCAGCGGACTTATGCCCGCGCTCGCGCCGCTTGGCGCGAAGGGCAGCCGCATGTCGCCATCAATCTTCTCGAAGCTGCCAACAGCCTCGCGCCCAATCAGCCCGAAATACTCAGGCTGATGAGTCAGCTTTACTTCGGTGAACTCCGCAATGCGGTGCAAGGTGCCCACTACACCAAGCAGGTGCTGGCTCTGAATCCCGCCGATCTCGACAGTCTCTTTCTGCTGGGGCGCTACGAGTTTCTGCATCTTCGTCAGTGGAATAATGCGATTGTCGTCTTCGCTCATGCACTGACCATCGAAGACAAAGCTGGCGACTCCGCGATTCCGATGCTCACGCATCACTACCTTGGCAGAGCGCTGCAGAACGAAGGGTATGATGCTGCCTCGATCGCGGAGTTTGAAAAGTTTCTCGATGCTGCTGATGAAATGAATCGGCCGTCGCGCTACATGCAGGAAGTGGGCCTGTTCACCCGCACCTTGCCCATTGCCTGGATTCAGGTGGGCGATGCTCACAATCGGCTCAACAATCCGCAGGCCGCACTCATCGCTTACGAAGAAGCCAACAAACTCGATCCCGATGATCGCACTGAACTGGCCAATCGCATTGCTTACACGCAGCTTCGACTTGGCCGTGGTACGCAGGCGCTCAAGGCGATTCTCGCGCTCGTCAAAGAGACCAGCGGTGATAAGACTTCACTCGCGCTGCTTGACTACCTCATCAGCTCCGGCGTCAGCGCGAAAGACCTCACCGATGAGATGCGAAAACTCAGCGATGAACTTGGCCAGCCTTCCGCTCTCGTTCTCGCCCTGGCCAACATGCAAGACGGCAGTGATGGTCTCAAGACCTTGCGCGATCACCTGCTTAATAAGCCGATGGACCGCGAAGTTTTCCAGGCCTGGCTTGAGAAGACTTTTGCATCCACCGCTGCTACTGCCGCTGGCGATGCGGTGATGCTCACTGCTGAGCTGATCGCCAAGGAGCCGAGCACCATCGATCGCTACGGCGACCTGCTGCTCGATGCTGCCAAGGAACCAGCGAAAATTCTCACCGCCATCGAGTCGCTTGCCGCCGCTGAAAAAAGCAAAGGCATCGTGCGTCTTCTCAAGGCCATGGCGCTCCTTCGCGCTGGCAACGATGATGCTGCCATCGATGAATATGCGGCGGCTGCACAGGCTGATCCTTCGCTGGTTTCTGCGCAGGCTTCGCTGGTGAAGCTGCTGGTGGATCGCCGTGAGTATGAACGGGCCAGCAAAGCGCTGGCAACGATCAAGGCTTCGGATGATCCGCGTATCTTGCCGCTGCGTGTGCGTGTACTGCGCGAGACGAACAAGACCGTCGAAGCACTGGCGCTACTGGAAGGACTCACCGCACAGCAAAAGCGCAATCCCGACATGGTGCTGGAAAAGGCCAAGCTGCAACTGATCAGCGGCGACTTCACCGGAGCCACGAACACCCTCGAAGCAGGCCTCGATGCCAACCCCAATGCTGAGCCGCTCTACGAAGCGATGCTCGATCTGCTCGATGAAGAGGACACGCCCGAAGCGCAGCGACTGATGCTTCGCATCAGCGAGCGCATGTTCCGCCAGATTCCCCGCAGCAAAATCGCTCAGGTGCGCAAGGCTCAGCTCTTTATCCGTAACCGCGACATCGATTCCGCAGAACGCACGCTCCGCGATCTTCAGAAGGATCACCCCACCGATGCTCGCTCACTCGCCTTGCTGACGCAGATTCTTTTCTTCACCGAGCGCAAAGACGGAGCCGATGAACTGGTGCTCAGCCGCCTCAAGGCTTATCAGGCCAGCGAGGAAGTCGCCGCCGTCGCGATTCAACTCGTGCGCCTGCACCTTCAATCCGGCGATCCATCGCGCTGCATGGCGATCATCACTGCAACGCTGAATAATCGTGCAGCTGTGCGCGATCCGCGTCCCCTGGCCATGCTCGCCCGATTCGCCATGGTGCGTGCCAAGAAATTCGATGGCATGGACGTCTTCTACAAAAAAATCACCAGCGACTACCCGACGCACTGGGCGGACCTCATGTCCGACTGGGCGCTGACCCACGAATACGCCGGCGAAAAGCCCAAGTCCGAAGCCATCCTCGAAAAGATTCTGGAGAAGGAACCCAAGCACGCCAAGACGAACAACGCCCTTGGCTATAGCTGGGCGGATCAAGGCAAGAATCTCGAGCGAGCGGAGAAGATGATCGAGATCGCGCTCAAAGAAGACCCGCACAGTTCTGCGTATCTCGACTCGATGGGCTGGGTGAAATACAAGCTGGGCAAGTTCGATGAAGCCGTCAAATACCTCGAAGACGCCGCCAGCCAGGAAGGCGGCGACCACGCGGTGATCCTCGATCATCTGGGCGATGCGCTCTACCGCGCCGGCCGAAAGAACGATGCCCTTGATTGGTGGACCAAGGCTCAGCAATCCATCGACCCGCAGGAACTGGACCTGGATCTGGAACTGGCCAAGACCTCTGCCGCGCTGCGTGAGAAGATCGCCGCGATGCGTGCCTCGAAGGAGCCGGCGACAGCGGAGGTGCCCCCGAAGGTTGAGAAAAAGGATTGATCGTGAGTCCCAAGGCAAGTCCCGCCTCCCTTTGTCCAATCCCCGGGCCAATGTCTGTTCGCTTTGAGCACGCATGTCTACCCCCACGTTTTTCAATTTGCGTTTTCTTGCCTAAGTCCATTGAAATTCAAGCGTTACGACGTGTCTACCCGTAAACCCCTAGACATCTACCCCTCGATATTTCGCTGAAAACGCGGGTTTGAATGTCTACCCGACATCGACTTTCCTAAGGCCCGACAAGCCTGCATCGCCGTTGGCCTGTGCATCCCAAGTGGTCGAAGCCGACCCGCAAACACCGCGCGGTCGCGCTCCGGGGGCCGGATGAGATCAAAGCAGAAAACCATGTGAGAAACCCCGGGAAAAAGAATGGAAGCGAATCGCCGACGTGACCCGCTATTATAGCAGAATGTGATGCGGCAAGCTTGCGAGAACAAAATAAAATGTTGAGGAAGAGGAC
>ENA-ORBV01003355-ORBV01003355.1-microbial-mat-metagenome-genome-assembly--contig:-NODE-3355-length-32118-cov-7.293093_pt1 | contig 32118 bp, 32 predicted proteins | sample MGYA00237777_ERZ505514 | MGnify/ENA primary metagenome ERZ505514 (study PRJEB26160, sample SAMN06269048) | microbial mat metagenome | isolation source: Oligotrophic lake microbial mat | place... | reverse complement strand
TTTCAAGCAGAAGACGGCATACGAGATTCGCCTTAGTCTCGTGGGCTCGGAGATGTGTATAAGAGACAGGACCGGAAGATCGTGGAGATCATCCCGCGGGCCGAGCGTGCGCCGGGCGGGCGAAAAGTGCGGGTGAACGTGACGTTGCAGGACGATTTCTCGCTGCACCAGGCCCTGTCGCTCTACCTGCTCGACACGTTGCCGATGCTACAGCGGGACTCGGCGGATTACCCGTTCGACGTGCTTACGCTATGCGAGGCGATCGTGGAGGACCCGGAGGCGATTCTGCGGCGGCAGGTAGATCGGCTCAAGACCGAGAAGATAGGGGAAATGAAGGCGGCGGGTGTCGAATATGACGAACGCATCGCGAAACTGGAGGAGGTGGAGCACGCGAAGCCGTTGCGGGAATTTTTATACGAAACGTTCAACGCCTTCGCGGCCGCCCATCCGTGGGTAGAAGGGGAGAACGTGCGTCCGAAGTCGATCGCGCGGGAGATGTTTGAAGGCTACCGGTCCTTTGCGGACTACGTGAAGGACTACGGCTTGGAGCGGATGGAGGGACTTCTGTTGCGGCACCTGACGCAGGTCTGGAAGGTGCTGGCGCAAACGGTGCCCGACGCCGCGAAGACGGAGGAGGTGGCGGAGATGGAAGTGTATTTCCGCGAGTTGATCCGCGGCGTGGATGCGAGCCTGCTCGAGGAGTGGGAGCGGCTGAAGAATCCGGCGTGGGTGGCGGCGGAGACGGACGGTGCGGACAAACCGGCGCGACCGACGAGCTTCGACGTGACGCGGGATGCGGCGGCGTTTCGGCGGCTGGTGCGGGCGGAGATTTTCGCGCTGTTGCAGCGCGCGCTCTCGTGGGACGAGGAGCACGCGCCGGAGCGGGCGAGGTTCGCCGCGTATCTGGAGGCCCGGGGGCGTTTCCGACTCGATCCGGAAGGCCGCGCCGCCAAGCACACGCACTTCGGCGAAGTGCGGACGCGATCCGTCGAAGAGGGCGGCAGGACGGAATGGGAAGTGGCGCAGATGCTCGTGGACGAGGAAGGGAGCAACGATTGGGAGGCGGTATTGGTTGTATCCGTGACCGAGTCGCGGGCGGAGAACCGGGCGGTGGTGCGCTTGGTGACGGTGCGCGCGGTCGGCGGCGGCGCGGAACCGACGGAGGGGGAATGACCGTGGGTGCGGTGCCGACCATCGTCCATCTCGATGCCGACGCGTTTTTCGTCGCATGCGAGCAGGCATTGAACCCGTCGCTGCGCGGAAAAAAGTGTGCGGTCGGAGGGACCGAGCGCGGCATCATCTCGTCGGCGAGCTACGAGGCGCGGGCTTGTGGCGTCTACACGCCGATGCCGACGTCGCGGGCGTTACAGGTGTGTCCGGACCTCGTGCTGATCCCGCATACGAGCGGCCTCTACGGTCGGGTCTCGGAGCGGATGTTTGACCTGTGCGAGACGCTCACGCCGCTGGTGCAGCGCAACTCCATCGACGAAGGCTACCTCGACCTCGGACCCTGCGGTCTGGCGACGACGCCGGCCATGGAAAGGGCGGTGCGAAAGCTGCAAACGAAGATTTGGGACGAGTTGCAGATCACGGTGTCGATGGGCGTGGCGACGAACAAGCTGGTGGCGCAGATCGCGAGCAAGCTGCGGAAACCCCGGGCGTTCGTGGTCGTGGCGCCGGGGGAGGAGCGGGCGTTTCTCGCGCCGCTGGCGCTGGGGAAATTGCCGGGTATCGGCGGAAAGACCGAGGCGGCGTTGGTGGCGCGGGGCCTGCGCCTGATCGGAGATTTGTCGGCGCGAAGTGAGGCCGAACTGCGGGCGGCGTTCGGAGACGGCTGGCGGGAAATGGTGGCGATGGCGCGGGGCGAAGACGACCGGCCGGTCGAAACCGAGCCTGAGGACGCGAAAAGTTACTCGCAGCAGGAGACGTTTGCGGAGGACGTGGGGGAGTTTGCGGCGGTGGAACGCGTGGCGAAGCGGATGATCGACGATCTGATGCCGAAAGTGCGGGCCGATGGAAAACGGGCGCGGACGATCACCGTGAAAGTGCGCTACGGCGACTTCACGCAAACCACGCACGGGAAAAGCCTGGCGGAAGCGACCGACCTCGAGGCGCCGTTTTATCCTCTGCTCGGACCTCTGTTGCGAGAGGCGTGGAACCAGCGGAGAAAACTTCGGCTTGTGAGCGTGCGGTTTTCCGGGATCGAGGCGGGCGGGGCGCAATTGGAGATGTTTGCCCAGAGCGATGAGAAGCGGCGTAAGCTGGCGGCGGTTTTGGACCGCCTGAATGCCTCCGGGAAGGGAACGACGGTCGCGCGCGGCCACCAACTCGACCGGCCGAAAGACGACTGACGACGGGGCGGAGCGAAGGCTTGCGAAGCGGCGGCGGAGGGTTACGAACCGGAGCCGTGCCGATCTACGAGTATTACTGCGCCGACACCCACACGGTGTATCAATTCTACGCCAAAACGCTGGCGCAGGGAAAAACGGTGCCGAAGTGCCCGGACAATCCGAAGTTTCGGATGAAGAAAGTTGTGTCGACTTTTGCTTTTACGAAGGGCGGGAAAGACGAAGAAACGGCCCGGAAAGCGCCGGTAGAGGAGGGGAGCGGGCCCGACGATGCGCGGATGGAGGCGGCGATGGGGGCGATGGAAAAGGAGTTTGCCAGCATGGATGAGAACGATCCGCGCGCGATGGGACGGATGATGCGGCGCATGGCCGAAATGTCGGGTGAGAAGATCGACGGGGAGATGGAGGAGGTGGTGCGGAAGTTGGAGGAGGGGGCCGATCCGGAGTCGTTGGAGGCGGAGATGGGCGGCGACGGCGACGAGGGAGAAGAAATGGGCGCGCCGGGGTCGCCGCCGACGGCCAAGCACATCCGCGAGGCGCGGGCGCGCTTCAAGGCGAGGAGACTGCCGGCAATGCGCGATCCGAAGCTCTACGACTACGCTTGATTGCGCGGAAATGGGGATTGGCGGGCGGCGTGGGCGGCGATTGGGTGGTTGGCCATGGCAACTGCTGAACTCATGCGTCGGATCGAGGCGGGTAAGCGCGCGGTGAACGCGCAGACGGCGCTTTTGCACCGGGAGTTTGGCCGCGCGGAGAGCAAGTGGAAGAGCGACGGCACGCGGGTGACGGCGGTCGACGTGGCGATTTCGGAAAACATTTTTCGCGAGCTCGCGGCCGAGTTTCCCGGGGATCAGTTCTTCAGCGAGGAACTGGCGGAGACGGACGCGCCGATCCCGGTGACGGCGCGTTTTTCGTGGGTGCTCGATCCGATCGACGGGACGAACAACTTTGCGCTCGGCATCCCGTATTGCGCGATCTCGCTGGCGTTGTGCGAGGGCGGCGAGCCGGTGTATGGAATCGTGTATGATCTCAGCCGCAGGGTGCTGATCCACGGCGGGCCGGGCTTTGGGGTCCGGGACGGGGAGCGCGACGCGACGGTGCTGAAGGTCGCGCCGCATCCGGAGAGCATCGTGGGATTTCACCGGCCGTTCGATCCGGCGCTGCTGCCCGCGGCCAACGCCGTGCTGGGGCAGTTCAAGATCCGCGGGCTGGGGAGCGCGACGCTGCACTTGGCCTACGTGGCGGTGGGGCTGTTCGACGGGTGTGTGGATTTCAACGTCAAGATCTGGGATCTGGCGGCGGCGATTCCGCTCGTGCGTGCGGCCGGCGGCGAGGTGACGTTCCTGAACGGCGAGCAACTGCCGATGCGCGTCTTCAACCTCAAGATGGGACGTATCGTCTACGTCGCAGGCGGGCCGATCGTGGCGGCGCGGCTGCGGGAGTTGTTGGCCGGAAAATAAAGCGGCGCAGCCGGAGAGCTGCGCCGTGAAGCGGACGGGCCGAGGCCGAGAATCTCAGACCAAGTAAGTCTGCAAGGGAACCGGATCGAGGATCGTGCTCTTGGGCATCTGGCTCTTAAGTTGCTCCATGAACCACGCGCGGGCGGCCGGGTCGCCATGGGTGAGGATGACGCTGCGGGCCTCGGTTTGGACGACGAATTGGACGAGTTCCTCGCGGTCGGCGTGACCGCTCAGGTGGAAGCGCTCGACGCGGGCCTTGATCTTAGCCGACACGTTGGCGGTCTTGAAGAGAAACGTGTCCCCGGGAGAGGAGGCGAGGAGTTCGCCGCCGGGGGTTTCCGGGTCGCAGTAGCCGACGAAGCCGATGGTGTTGCGCGCGTTGCCGAGGAGACCCGAGGCGAGGGTGTAGCTCGGGGTGCGCTCGACGAGCATGCCGGAGCTGATGATGTAGAGGGCGTTTTGGCCGGGGTCCTGGCCGGGGACGAGCTTGCGGGGCGTGGGCTTGATCTTGAGGTCCTTGATGATGCCGCGGTTGAACTGGACGTGCTTCGTCTTGCGGCTGATTTCGTCGAAATAGTCGGCGAGGTCCATGCCGAGACCGGAGGCGAAGATGGGAAACTCGGTGAGTTTGCCGAACTTCCGGGCGTCGTGGATGATGGTGAGGACCTCTTGCATCCGACCGAGCGCGAAGACGGGAATGAGGAAGGAACCGCCGCGCTGAATGGTGTCGTTGATGCTGGCGACGAGACGGGTCATTTCCTCGGAGCGGCTCTTGCCGGCGGGACGCTCGGTCGTGCCGCGGGTAGTCTCGGTGACGACGGTGTCGAAGTGGCCGGCGGGGAAACGGGCGCCTTTGAGCGTGCGCTGGTCGGTGAAGAGGACGTCGCCGGTGAAGAAGATGGCGCGGTGCTTGTGGATGATCTCGACGGCGGCGGCTCCGGCAACGTGGCCGGCAGGGTGGAGAATGATCTCGATCTCGTCCTTGTTGCCCCGGAAATTTTTCGCTTGGTTGAAATTGAGACCGACCAGGCGCTTCCCGCAGCGATCAATTTCCTCGTGGGTGAAGAGGGGGTAGTCCGCGATGTTGGCCTCTTCCTTTTGGCGCATCATGACGTTGGCGGAGTTGTGGAGCATCCGCTCGATGAGCATGCGGCTCGAGGTGGTCATCAAGACCGGGGCATTGGGGTGCTCGCGCATGAGGACCGGCAGGCTGCCGATATGATCCAAATGGCAGTGGGTAATGATGATAAGATCGACGGGCTTGCCTCGGGTGAGTGCGATGTCCGGGGAGGCGGCGCGGCCTACGGCCTTGGGATTCAGGCCGCAGTCGATGACGATGCGGAGGTCGCCGAGTTCGATGAGCATCGAATTGGCACCGATGCCACCCGTGCGGTTGAGGTCAGTTAACTTCATGAAAGGTCAAGCAAACACCAGAACGCCGGAGAGAACGAGAACGAATTTCGCCGGCGGGGCAGACCTTTGTCGCGTGCAGGGTATCCGACTGCCTAGCAGGAGGCATCGGGAACGGGCGGAACCAATAAATCGAACGGCGGAAGGCGCACATGAATCTTTCGCCCCAAGTCGTCGACCCCGTGGAAGGAGCCCGAGGCACGGGCCGATTCACCCGAAACGTGGTAGCTGTTATACGAGAAATGCTCGCCGGGGGACAACCGGGGTGTCTCGCCGACAATCTTCTCGCCCTCGACGACGAGATGCGAGCCGTCGGCCTGTTCGATCACCCACTTTCGGCCCAAGAGGATGACCGTGCGCTCAGATGCGTTCAGCACCGTCACGAAATAGACGAACGCGTGCGGCTTGTCGGCCGGCAAGCTTGCTCCGCCATGGTGGTAAGCGAGTTTGTCGAGACGAGCGGAAAGGCCGGGAAGTTCAAGCGAGCTACAGGACACCGCCGGAAACAGAACGCAGAATCCCGGTGCCGCAAGCGCGGCCTGCGATTGCGACAAGGATCCGAGCTTCGGGCTTGCTGCACGGAGGCGGTCTCCGCAAAAACGCGATCCCATGGGAAAACTGGCATTGCTCTCGGTCAGCGACAAACAGGGACTCGTCGAGTTCGCCGCGGCGTTGGTCGCCACGCATGGCTTCACGCTGCTGTCGACGGGCGGCACGGCCAAACTCCTCGCCGCGAGCGGACTACCGGTCACCGAAGTCGGAACCCATACCGGTTTCCCGGAAATCATGGAGGGCCGGGTAAAGACCCTTCATCCCAAGATTCACGGCGGCCTGCTCTGTCGTCGCGATAAAGCGGAGCATTTGGCGCAAGCCCGGGAGAACGACATCGAGCTGATCGATCTCGTGGTGGTGAACCTTTATCCCTTCGAGGCGACGGTCGCCAAGCCTCACGTGGAGTTTGCCGAAGCCATCGAGAACATCGATATCGGCGGCCCGTCGATGCTGCGGAGCGCGGCGAAAAATCACGAAAGCGTGACCGTGGTGTGCGATCCGGCAGACTATACGGGCGTGCTGGCGGGTTTGGCGGCGGGCGAGGGCAGCGGGGTTCTTCGCGAGCTGCGCCGCCGACTTGCGCTGAAAGTTTTTCAACGGACCGCGAGCTACGATCAGGCGATTGCCAAATATCTGGAGTCGCAGGCGACGGAGCCGGACTTGGAAGCGCTGGGCGGCCTGCCCAAGGAACTCACCTTGAGCTGGAAGAAATCCCAGACCCTGCGCTACGGCGAAAATCCCCATCAACGGGCGGCGCTTTATGGCACGTTCCATGAGCATTACGAGCAGCTGCAGGGCAAGGAACTGAGCTATAACAATATCTTGGATATCACGGCGGCGACCTATCTGATCGGTGAGTTTGAGCGGCCGACCGTCGCGATTTTGAAACACACGAATCCCTGCGGCGTGGCCAGCGACGATACGCTGATGGGCGCATGGGAAAAAGCCTACGCGACCGACCGCCAGGCGCCCTTTGGCGGGGTCATCATCGCGAACAACACGCTCGGGGGAGACCTCGCGGCGGTGATCGCGGAGATTTTCACCGAAGTGATCATCGCGCCGCGTTTCAGCCCCGAAGCCCTCGCGATTTTTTCGAAGAAGAAAAATCTCCGGCTCATGATCGCGAAAGAAGGGATGGGAGCGGATGCTCTCACGGAGATACGGTCGGTCGTCGGCGGGGTGCTGGTGCAGGACCGCGACCGCACGCTGGGCAACGTGCGTGATTTCAAAGTCGTGACCCAACGACAGCCCTCTGCGGAAGAGCGGGCCGCGATGATGTTCGCATGGAAGGTCGGCAAACACGTGAAATCAAATGCGATCGTGTATGGGCGAGGTGAGCAAACCCTGGGAATCGGCGCGGGCCAAATGGCGCGGGTCGACAGCTCGCGGATCGCGGTGTGGAAGGCGGGCGAAGCCGGTCTCGATCTCCGTGGATCCGTGGTCGCAAGCGAAGCGTTGTTTCCCTTTGCGGACGGGTTGATCGCGGCGGCCGAGGCCGGCGCGACGAGCGCGATCCAGCCAGGCGGATCGATCCGTGACGCTGAAGTGATTGCCGCGGCCGATGCGCGCGGTATGGCGATGGTGTTCACCGGATCACGGCACTTTAAGCACTGAGCATTAAATGGGTTTTGCGGTTGGCGGACCCGGGGAAAATACGCCACGGTGGGCGTATGTTCGACCCCGTTGAAAAGTTAAAAGAGTTCATCCGTCATCCCTCGGTCTCGGCCGATCCCAAGTTTGCCGAAGGGATGCGTGGCGCGCAGCGATTCGTCTCGGACCTGCTGGCCTCGATGGGCTTCTCGGTCGAGGTCGTGCCCACGGCGATGCACCCGATCATTCTGGCGACACGGGGTGGCGAGCCGAGTTGGCCGCATGTGGTGATTTACGGCCACTATGACGTCCAGCCGGCGGATCCCTTGAATCTCTGGACATCGCCGGCCTTTGAACCGACGATCCGCGGCAATCGTATTTTCGGACGCGGCGCGGCCGACAACAAAGGGCCGCTGATGGCCAACATCACGGCGGTAGCGCGTCTGTTGGCGGCGAATCCCGCGCCGGCCCTGCGAATCACGTTTCTCATCGAAGGCGAGGAAGAGATGGGGAGCCCAAGCTTCCCGAAGTTTCTCGACGGATACAAAGACCGGTTGAGCGCGGCGGATTTCGTCTACCTTTCGGATACGGCCCTGCCCAACGAGAACCAGGTGGTTTTGACCTGCGGACTCCGGGGCTTGGCGCTCTTCGATATCGAGATTACGGGAGCCAAGGGCGATTTGCATTCCGGGTTGCACGGCGGCGTGTTGCTCAATCCGATCCAGGCTTTGGCCGAGGTCATCTCGACTCTGCACACCCCGGACGGCCGCGTGAATGTCCCGGGATTCTATGATGACGTCCTCGACGTGCATCCGTGGGAACGCGAAGAGCTGAATAAGCTGGGCGCAGACGAGAAAGCTTACGCCGAGTTCCTGGGTATTGATACCTTTTATACGACGCCCGGATTCTCGCCCTTCGAGTCGGCGAGGTTTCAGCCGACTTTGGAATTCAACGGCATTGGCGGCGGTTATCAGGGAGAAGGCACCAAGACGGTAATCCCGAGCAAAGCTTTCGCGAAAATCAGTTGCCGGCTCGTGCCCAATCAGCAGCCCGAAAAAATCAAGCACCTTGTAATGGATACGATCCGCGCGCGTTTGCCGAAAGGCGTGAAGCTCCGGTTCATCGACCAGCACAAAGGCGACCCCTACGTGGTGGTGCCGCCGGGACGGAGCAACACTCCGCCAGATCAGTCACCGGTCTTGGCGCGGGCTTTCCGAGCGGCGGACACGGCGATCACGGAAATCTGGGGTCGGGCGCCGCTCTATCTGCGAGAGGGAGGGAGTGTGCCGATCATCGCCGACATCAAGCGGGTGACGGGCCTGGATTCCGTGATGTTCGGCCTCTTCCTGCCCGAGGACAACCTGCACGCGCCGAACGAGAGCTTCAATCTCGACGTGATGAAGAAGGGGATCGAGACAACCCAACGGATGCTGGCGGCGTTGGCGGCGGGCAAGTGAGGGTTGCCGGGCGGTGGAAACAAAAAACCCCGGTCATGAAGACCGGGGCTTGGATCGCGGCGCGGGCCGGACAAATCATTGCTTCTTGATGATGACCAGTTCGACGCGACGGTCTTTCCGCATCTCGTCATCGGTGCCGCCCTTTTTCCCCTCTTCGCTGCCTTTGGAAAGGGTTTCAAGTTTCTCGGCGGAAGTCTGGATCGTGCCGAGATATTTTTTCGCCGCATTGGCGCGCCGGTCACCAAGGCCCAAGTTGTATTCGGAGGTCCCGCGCCAGTCGCAGTGCCCTTCGAGGAGCAGTCGTTGGTCGGGGTGCTTATCGAGGTAGTCTTTAGCCGCTTGAAGTTTGGCCCGTTCCTCTGGTTTCGAAATGTCGGAACGGTCGAATTCGAAGTAGACCGCGCCGAGAAGGCCGCGAATGGTGCGGCCGTCGTCGATCACGCCATCCGGAAGGCGTTCTTGTAGCCCGGAATTTGCATCAGCGGTCGTGGCGATATCCTGCGGGTTGATTCTGCCGCCGGTCTGAGGGCCCATAACGGTAGAGCTGGGATCCGGGCGGGTCGGCTTTTTGGAGCAGCCGCTGAGTAAGACAGCGGCGCCGAGCGCAAGAATCAGGAAAGGCTTCGAGAGAAGATTCATGTGATGGAAGATGAGGGAGAGTCTGGGCTAGGTTCTGGGCGAAGGCCTAAACGCCGCAAGGATTTTAGACGAGTTTCTTGTGTTCGCTGATTCCGACCTCAAGGGCATAGCGGGTAAGGCTGGCAACGTCGTGAAGATTGAGCTTACGCATCAAATTGGTGCGATGATTGTCGACGGTCTTGGCGCTGATCCCGAGCTTCGCGGCGATCTCGCGGGTGCTATGACTTTCCGCGACCAGTTGGAGGATTTCACGTTCGCGAGCGGTAAGGAAATCAGGGGCGTTATTGGCGGCTTTGGGATTGGCGACGACATTGCGCAGCAAGGCCGCGACGGCCGGACCGAAATAGGTCCCTCCGTTGGCGACCGTTTCCAAGCCTTTCTTGAACTCGAAGAGTCCGGCGGTCTTTTCGATAAAGCCGTGGGCTCCGGCTTCGAGCATATCCCGGACGAGCACCGGATTCTCGTGCCCGGAAAAAACCAGCACTCGGGCGTGAGGGACCTTCTTCATAACCTTGCGAAGAATATCCACCCCGTTCAAGCCGGGCAGCTTTGCGTCGAGGACGATCAGATCGGGCTGTGTATCCAAGACCAACTGCACTGCAGCCTGACCGTCGCCGGCTTCGCCGACTAGCTGGTAATTGCTGTCGAGACGCAGGATTTCAACCAGCATCTCGCGGATGGCGGTTTGATCTTCGACAATGACGAATCGCTTCATTTTTTGGAGATGTGATCAGACGGTGTCACGAGTGGCGACACTGCTTAGGTGGTGGGCTGGCCGGGATTCGAACCCGGAACCAACAACTTAAAAGGATGCTGCTCTACCATTGAGCTACCAGCCCAAAACCTATGGAACTGCGGAAAATGGGTTTTGGCAGACGTCGTTGGCAAGAAATTTCTCCCGGCCCATTTGTCATTGTTCACGAGTGTTGCGCTTGATCGGCTCAAGTTCAAACTTGCCCGATAAACGTGGGAACTTTCGATCAATTTACCCATCAGAAGGACCAAGAACGCATGTCCTCCAAAGCTCAAGAAGTAGCCCTAGATCACGCCCTTGTGGATCGATTCAAAAACGGCGATCAGTCCGCCTTTGATGAAATGGTGGGCCGTTATTGGGATCGGATTTACTCCATGGTCCATCAGCTCCTGCGAAATCAACAAGATGCTGAGGAGGTCACCCAAGATGCCTTTATCCGTGCCCATCGGGGGCTCGTTAATTTTCGCGGCGATTCGGCGTTCTCAACCTGGCTTTACCAGATCGCGACAAATCTGGCGCGTAACCGCTACTGGTATTGGTGGCGCCGCAAACGCGACAAGTCCGTTTCGTTTGACGCTCCGTTCGGGGCCGACAACGACATGACCCTCGCAGACATCATCCCGGCCGAGGTGGAATCGCCGGACGACATCGCGGTCACGGCGGAATTCGTTTCCCGGATCGGCAAGGGCATGGAGAAAATCAGTGCCAAACACCGTGAGATTCTCACCTTGCGCAATATCAAGAATCTGTCCTACGAAGAGATCGCGGTCATCTTGAACATTTCGGTGGGCACGGTGAAGAGTCGAATCGCCCGGGCGCGAGACAGCCTGAAAGCCAAACTTGGAGAGGACTTCAAATGAAAGACGCCGAATTTATCGAACTTCTTAACCTTTATCTGGATCACGAGATCGGAGCCGAGGACGCCAAGCGATTGGAGGCCGAGGTTCGGCGGAGTCCGGAACGTTATCGGACCTACCGGGAATACTGTCAGATGCAGAAAGCCTGTGTGGTTCTTTCCGCACAGCACGCCGGTGCCGCTGCCGACGGCAAGGTGGTCGCTTTCGAGCCCGCGTCCCCGTCGTGGGGCTTTGGCACCTACGCCTCGGGTGTGTGTGCGGCCGCAGCGTGTTTTGCCTTGAGTGTGGTTTTGTTCAAGGGCGACGGTTCGTTCACCAGCGCGCCCAAGAATTTGGATGCGACTTCCATTGCGACCGTGCGGATCGAAGACCCGGCCGGGGCCCGCGCGCTGATGCGGGAAGTGCCAACAATGGTTTCGCTCAGTCCGCGAAATGCGGAGCTGAAATCCGTGCTCGCGACCCAACCCCTCGCGCTCACCAGAGAGCAGCGCAGTGCGGATTCTGCGACGGTCTGGGACGAGCGCTTCGACTGGATGAACCGCGTCGAGTTTGCGACCATCCCCCGGGCCGATGCCACCACGCTCTTGTTTGAGGCCAAGACGGCGGTGCCATTCGACGGTCGCGTGTTCACCAACCGCCGCTCGAGCGAGTGGCCGGTCGAGAAAGCCGCGTTTCAGTTTCAACGCTGACGGTTTCCGCCGTGGCGCGGAGGTGATCGAGCGTTTCAGCTCAACGCTTTTTTGATCAGGGCCTCGGTCGAGGCCTTGGCGCCAAGCGCGAGTCCGGCCTGGCGGACGGCAGCATCCGCATCCTGGGCCCGATAGCCGAGGGCAAGCAGGGCCGAGACGGCGTCGCGATGGGCGCTGGGTTCGCTGGCGTGTGAACCGGCAGTCGATCCAACGGGCGCGGTCGGATCGGTGACGCCGACCTTGGACTTGAGCTCTACCACCAACCGCTCGGCTGTTTTCTTGCCGAGTCCGGGGCAGCGCGCGAGCAGGCCGACATCGCCGGAGCGGATCGCGCTCTCGAGCAACTCGACCGAAAGCTTGCTCATGATCGCGAGCGCGCTTTTTGGACCGATTCCGGTCACATGGTCGATCATGAGCCGGAAGAAATCCCGGTCCGTTGTGGACGCGAAGCCGTAAAGCGTTTGCGCGTCTTCGCGATAGATCACGTGGGTATGCAACTTCACAACAACCCCTGGCGAGGGCAGCTTCTCCGCAGTAGTGACGGGGATGTTCACCTCGTAGCCGAAACCGTTCAACTCGATGATCGCGTGATTCGGTGTAGCCGCGGCGAGCAGGCCGTGAATGGAGGTGATCATGAACCAGATGGCGCGAAAAAATAGCCGCGGTTAGCCGAGCCCAAGGACGTCCTGCATATCGTAGACGCCGGGCTTTTGGCCCACGATCCATTGCGCGGCGCGGAGGGCGCCGCGGGCAAAAATCGCCCGGTCGCTCGCTTTGTGGTTCAACTCCAGTCGCTCGCCCAATGCGGCGAAAATCACGGTGTGGTCGCCGACGACGTCGCCGCCACGCAGAGCATGGATCCCAACTTCCGTGGCCGAGCGCTCGCCGGTGATGCCTTCCCGGCCGTGGCGCAAAGCCGAAGCGGTGAGTTTTCGTTCTTCCAAGATGATCTCAAGCAGCCGGGCGGCGGTTCCGCTGGGCGCATCCTTCTTAAAGCGGTGGTGCATCTCGACGACCTCGGCGTCGTAGTCGGCACCGAGCACGGCGGCTGCCCGACGGGTGAGGGCGAAGAGAAGATTAACCCCCACCGAAAAATTTCCCGCCCACACGCAGGGAACCTGTGCGGCAACCGCCAAGAGCTCGGCCTTTTCCGCCGCCGAGTGCCCGGTGGTCCCGATCACCACGGGTTTCTGTTGTTCCACGGCGATCTCGAGCAGGGCCCGCGTGGCTTGGTGGGAGCTGAAATCGATAATGACATCACAGGCGGGCAGGCGCTTCGCGACGTCATCTCCGGCATCGAGGGCTGCGCCGATGGAGCATCCGAATTCGCCGGCGGCACGGGTGAGGGCGTCGCCCATCCGGCCTTTGGCACCGTTGAGCAAAAGAGAGAGAGGCATGAAAGGAAGACGACTAGCGATCAAGGCGGGCCAGCACCTTGGTCAGGAGCTTGGCGTTCGCCGAACTGATCTCACTCAATGGCAAGCGCACGTCGGCGTCACCGATGACTCCGGCGCGAACCAAGGCGAACTTGATCGGGCTGGGGTTGGGCTCGATGAAGATAGCCTTGAACATCGGATACAGCTGACGGTGTAATTGCCGGGCCTTGGCAAAATCACCGGCCTGGGCGCACCGAACCATCCGGCTGACTTCTCGGACATAGAGATTGGAGGCGACGCTGATAACTCCCTCGGCTCCGACGGCCATGAAGGGCAGGGTAAGCGAATCGTCGCCGCTGAGGACGGTTATGTCGTCACCCATCGCCTGTTTAATTTGATCAACCCGGTCGACGCTGCCGCCGGCCTCCTTGATCCAGCGGACGTGCGGGTATCTCTTTCGCAGCCGCTCGATGACGGGAACCCCGATCTCGATACCGCAGCGGCCGGGGATGGAATACAGAATGATTGGCTTGTCGGTCGCATCGGCGATCGCGCAGAAGTGCTGAAAAAGGCCTTCGGGGCCGGGCTTGTTGTAATAGGGAGCCACCACGAGCATCGCGTCTGCGCCGGCCGCATCCGCGAGCATGGTCAACTCGACGGCTTCATGGGTGGAATTAGATCCGGTGCCGGCGATTACAGGCACGCGCCCTCGGGCGGCCTCGACGGTCGCCCGAATGATTTCGATGTGCTCCTCGTGGCTGACCGTAGGTGACTCGCCGGTGGTTCCGACCGGGACAAGCCCGTCGATACCCCCGCGGATCTGATGCTCGATCAGTCGTTTTAAATCGGAATGGTTGATCTGGCCCCCGGAAAAAGGAGTGACGAGCGCGGTGATCGTGCCGGTGAGTAGACGTGGTCTCATGGAAGATTTCGGGCGAATGGGCAAAGTTGCCTTGCTGGAGACAGCAGGACGATTTAGGGATTGCGAACGCTTTTTTTGCCCATGCCCGAGCCCACGATCCATACCGAGATTTTCAACGACCTGCTCAGACTCGCCGTCGAAAGCGGCGCGAGCGACATTGTCATCAAGTCCAACAAGCCCGGTTACGTGCGCATGGCCGGTCGGCTCAAGCCGGTGGACATGGATCCGATATCCTGCCCCGAAGCCCAGGCGTTCGTTGACGAGCACGTGCCGAAGGTCTTTCGGAAGAAGTGGGACGATGACGGTCAGGTCGATTTTGCCTATGCGGCGGAGGGGGTCGGTCGCTTCCGGGTCAACGCCTTTCATCAACGCGGTTTGGTGAGCGTCGTCATGCGGCACATCAAGAGCCGGGTGCCAACGTTTGAAGACCTTGGGCTGCAGACCGAGTCCCTGTTGAAACTCGCACAATCGAAAGACGGTATCTTGCTGATTTGTGGCGCGACGGGTTCGGGCAAAAGTTCGACGATGGCGGCGATGCTCAACTGGATTAATCTGAATCTCGACAAGCACATCGTCACCATCGAGGACCCGATCGAATACACCTTTCAGGACGAGAAATCACTTTTCCAGCAGCGGGAAATCGGTCTCGACGTGCCCAGCTTCGAGTTGGCCATCAAGTCGGTTCTGCGGCAGAATCCCGACATCATCCTGATCGGTGAAATGCGGGACAAGGAGACCTTCGAGACTGCCATCAGCGCGGCGGAGACCGGACATCTGGTGTTCTCGACGATGCATGCGGCGACGGTCGCCCAGTCGCTCACCCGGCTTTTCGAGTTCTTTCCGCCCGAGCAGCAATTGCAGGCGCGTCGCCAGATCGCCGGCTCGCTGCGAGGTTTTGTCTGTCAGAAGCTCATCCCTTCGCTCGACGGCAACAGTCGAGTGCCGGCGAACGAGATCCTGAACGCCGATGCGACCGTCAAAAATCTCATCCTCGAGGGGCAGTTTGAGAAGCTTCAGGGTATCCTCGAGGGCAGCGCCGATTCCAACAGTTTTTCCTTCAACAAGGACATCTACCGGCTCATCAAGGCCGGAAAGATCAGCAAGGCCGACGGCCTCCGCTTCTCGCCCAATCCTCAGGCGCTCGAGATGAATCTGAAGGGCATTTTCATCAAGAGCTGAGACGCTTGATCGATCATCGTGCAAACAAACCGGGTTCTCCTTGTGGCGCTGTTTGCATTGGGCGCGCATCAGGCGGTCGCGGCCGAGGCGCCGGTTGAATCCCCGGTCGCAGATGGCTCGATCAGCGCCGCAAAAAAATCGTTCGATACCTTGGGGAAGAAGCGAACTTCCGAAGACCGCGGGGCCGATCTACCGAAGGTCGCAGCGCCGGAGTTGTCGATTCTTGCGCCATCGTCGTCGACCGCGAAGCAAAGACAACCCACGCAGGTTTCCAAAGACTGGCTGGTCGACGGTGTCATGGGGCGAACAACGACGCGCGCCGACAATTCGTCCGCGCTCGGGCCGAGGCGGAGTTCCGCCGGACGAACCGATGAACCGGAAGACCTGCTGTCCCCGGAAGCCATCAAGCCTGAAGCAGGCCGGCCTGCCCCGCGAGTAGGCGAGGATGCTCTCGGCGAACTTGATCCGACCCGCGGCGTGCGTCCGACCGCCGCGATGAATCCACTGACGAACTTTATGAGTTCGTGGATCTCGACCCAAGATCGGGCGTTGTTGCTTCCCTCGGCAGGTTCCGAAGCGGGCGCGATCCGCCCTCCGTCTGATTCAATCACCCGGTCGTTTGGGCCTTCCGTGTCGAACAAAGATCTCGGCGAAGCAGGTTTTTTAGCGGCGAGAACCGTCAATGCTGTGCCACGGGAGAATCCTTTTTTGACGGCCGATGGGGTCGGGGCGCTCCGTCAGGGCGTTGAAGTATCGGCGGGACTACTTCCGCGGCCGCCTTTGCCGGCGTCGGTCCGACCCTTCGATGTGGGGTTGCGCGAACTGTCGCCCGCCGCGGGCTTGGTCGCGCCGTCGGACAAACCACCGGGGCCGCGCGAGTTGGGCAAGCGGGAAGACGAGGCCAAATACTTCCGGCAGCTGAAGCGCTTTTAGGGCTTGGATAAGCGGCGGGCGGGCGTTTGTCTCGCAGGTTTCCACCATGGGATTGGCCTTATTATTCGCCGGACAGGGTGCCCAAAAGCAGGGCATGGGTAAGTCGCTTTTCGAGGCGTCGCCGGCGGCGCGTGCGCTCTACTCCGAGGCAAATCAGCTGCTGGGCTGGGACTTGGCCAAGGTGAGTTTTGAGGGACCGGATGCCGAACTTACGCAGACAAAGGTGTGCCAACCCGCTCTCTATGTTCACGGGCTGGCGCTCCTCGCCGCCCTTCGCGAACAAGAAAAGTTGCCCGAGGTGAATTATGCGCTCGGGCTTAGTCTCGGCGAGGTTACGGCCTACGCGGCGGCGGGGGTTTTTGATTTTCCTACGGGGCTGCGGATCGTGGCGGAGCGGGGCCGCCTGATGCAGGTCGCCTGCGAGCAGACCGAGGGCGGTATGGCGGCGGTGATCGGCGAGGAGCGCGCCAAGGTCGCCGAGCTTTGTCGCGAGTTTGATATTGAGGCCGCCAATTTTAACGCGCCCGGGCAGATCATCGTTTCGGGCGAAAAGACCAAGGTCGCTGCGGCCGTCTCCGCCGCCAAGGACCGCGGCATGAAGAAAGTCATCCCGCTCAACGTCGCGGGCGCTTACCATTCGCGGTTGATGGAGCCGGCGCGGGTCGCCTTTGCCGCCTATCTGGCGGCGGTGCCGTTTGCGCCGCCTCGGTTCACGGTCTTCTCGAACACCACCGGCCAAACGTTGAGCGAACCGGCGGCGATGAAGGCCGCGCTGGTCAAGCAGGTGGTCTCATCGGTGCTCTGGGAAGATTGTATGCGCGGCGCTGCGGCCGCCGGCGCGACCGGGTTCTGGGAGCTGGGACCGGGCGGGGTGTTGGCCGGCTTGGCGCGACGCACCGACAAGGCCTGGGTTGTCAGGAGTTTTTCCGAGTTTAACGAAATCACCACCGCCTGAGCCGATGTCCGTCCCGAACACCCGCAATTTTTGTATCATCGCCCACGTCGACCACGGCAAGACCACGCTCTCCGACCGGCTCTTGGAGCACACCAACACGGTCGCGATGCGCTCGATGACGGCGCAGCATCTGGACTCGATGGATCTGGAGCGCGAGCGGGGCATCACGATCAAATCGCACCCGGTCACGATGACCTACCGGGCGAAGAACGGGCAGGACTATAAGCTCAATTTGATGGATACGCCGGGGCACGTGGATTTCTCCTACGAGGTCTCCCGCAGCTTGGCCGCGTGCGAAGGCGCGGTGCTCCTGATCGACGCGGGACAGGGCGTCGAGGCCCAGACGGTCGCGAACGCCCATCTGGCGTTCGGGCAAAAGCTCAAGGTCATCCCCGTGATCAACAAGATCGATTTGCCCAGCGCGAATCTCGATCTCTGCATCCGTCAACTTGAGGACATCCTCACGATCCCCGGCGAGGAAGCCATCCTCGCCAGCGGCAAATCCGGCATCGGCATCGTCGATATCCTGGAAGCCGTTGTCGAGCGGGTGCCGCCGCCGCGGTGGGTGGACTATCCGCAGGCGAGGATTTTGGTCTTCGATTCGCTCTACGACGCCTATCGCGGCTGCATCGCCTACGTGCGGGTTTTTTCCGGCACCATCAAGGCCCACGATATGATGATGATGATGAGCACCGGGCAAAAGGCCGAGGTGAAGGAAGTCGGCATCTTCACGCCGAAGATGGAGAAATGCGCGTCGCTCGGGCCGGGCGACGTGGGCTATATCGTCTCCAGCATCAAGAATCCCGCCGATGTAAAGACGGGCGACACCATCACCCTTGCCGCACGGCCCGCGACCGAAATGCTGCCGGGCTACAAGGAGGTGCGCCCGATGGTTTTCTGCGGGCTCTACCCGCTCGAGAGCGATGACTACGAGAAACTCAAGGCCGGTCTCGCGCGTCTGCGGCTCAACGACGCGGCCTTTGTCTATTCTTCGGAAAGTTCGCTCGCGCTCGGCTTCGGCTTTCGTTGCGGCTTCCTGGGGCTCCTGCACATGGAGATCATCCAGGAGCGGGTGCGCCGCGAGCACGACGTCGAAATCATCTCCACCTATCCGAGCGTGATCTATCACATCGTGAAGCAGGGCGGCGAGGAACTGGACGTCGACAACCCGGTCAACATGCCCGACCCCGGCACGATCCTCGAAATCCGCGAGCCCACCATCCGCGCGTCGATCATCATCCCCAACGACTCGATGGGCGACATGCTTTCCCTGATCATGGAAAAACGCGGGGTCTGCGAGCATACCGATACGCTCGACATGAACCGCGTGATGCTGCGCTGCGTGCTCCCGCTCAACGAAATCCTCGTCGATTTCAACGACCGCCTGAAGAGCATCACCCACGGCTACGGCTCGATGGACTACGAGCTGGCCGATTACCTCGCGTCCGATCTCGTAAAGATGGACATCATGATCAACGGCGACCCCGTCGACGCCTTCGCTTGTATCGTCCATCGCGGAAAAGCCGAGGGCAAGGGACGCCAGCTTTGCGAGAAACTCGCCGAGATCATTCCGCCCCAGATGTTCAAGGTCGCGATCCAGGCCGCCATCGGCGGAAAAATCATCGCCCGCGCCAACGTGCGCGAGATGCGGAAGGACGTGACCGCAAAATGCTACGGCGGCGACATCAGCCGCAAGCGGAAGCTCCTCGACAAGCAGAAGGAGGGCAAAAAGAAGATGAAGCAGATCGGCAAGGTCTCGATCCCGCCCGACGCCTTCATCAAGGTCCTCCAGAACGGCTGACGCCACCACCGCCCATGTTCGGATTTTTCAAATCGCAGGATCGGAAAATGCGGGACAACGCCGACAACTGGCTCGAGCTCGCGGAAAAAATCTACCACTACCGCCGCGATGTCATTCCGCCGGCGGATTTGGCCAAGCTCGTCCAGCACACCAGCGCGCTTCGAGACGGCATCAAGCAACGCCTCGACGCGGCGAAGTTGAAGCTCCAGATCGAGCAGACCGAGGCCGTGCTGCGGCAGACCGGCGGGGCACTTTACCCCCGCGGCTCGTTTGCCGAGAACATCGAGTTCTTCGTCGTCGCGGCCATTGTCATCCTCGGTATCCGCACCTACTTCGCGCAGCCCTTCAAGATCCCGACCAACTCGATGTGGCCGACCTATTACGGCATGACGGGCGAGAACCTGGCGGCCGACGACGCCAAACCCGGCCCGGTCGGCCGCTTTTTCCGTTTGGTCGCCTTTGGTGCGCAGCGTATTTCCGTCGACGCGCCCCGGGCCGGCGAGGTCTCGGCGGCGTTCTTCAGCACCGGGCAGATGGCCTACACCTTGCAGCCGGATCGCAGTTGGTTCGTGTTTCCGACGCAGGTGAAAGAATACACGTTTTACGTCGACGGCGCGCCCGCCACCGTGCGTGTGCCGTTGGATTTCGGAGACTTTGACCGCATGGTCATGGAAACCTATTTCGGGAACGAAAAGGACTTCGCGGCGCACTGGGGCCGGCAGTTACAGGCCGGGAAGATCGAGGAGATACCGGTGAAGGTTGACGCCGCCTCCGGCGGATCCGTTTCCGCGCGAAAGCTGGCGCTCGGCCGGTCGGTGAAGAGCGGCGACTCGCTGCTGCGCTTCGACCTGTTGACGGGCGACCAATTGTTCGTCGACCGGATGAGCTACCATTTTGTCCGTCCCACACCCGGACAGGGCTTTGTTTTCCGCACCGGTAATATCGCCGGGATCGGGCAGGACCAGTATTACATCAAACGCCTCGTCGGCGTGCCCGGAGACACTCTGGAGATCCGCGAGCCCGGCATCTATCGTAACGGCCAACCTATCACCGGGTCCGACGCCTTCGGCTTCAACGCGCGGCGCGAAGGCAAGTATCGCGGGTATTTCAACGGCAACCCGCGGGTCGGTGCCAATTTCCTCCAAGCCGGCGAGAAACTCTCGGTGCCGGCCACAGGGTTCTTTGCGATGGGCGACAATTCCGGGAACAGCCAGGACGGGCGCTATTGGGGTTTTGTTCCGTTGAAGGACGCGATCGGGCGGCCGATCCTCATCTATTATCCGTTTACCAAGCGTTGGGGTCCGGCGCGCTGAGTCCCGGAGTCGCGTTCACCGCGAGCGCCCGGCCATCGACTCGACCAGCGCGACGAGGAAGGCTTTTTCCCCGGGCACCTTCTGGAGCGCGGCGAGGGCCGCGGCGGTGTGTTCGGCGGCGATCCGGCGCGATGCCTCGATGCCGTGGAGTTTCACAAAAGTGGTCTTGTCCGCGCGCGCGTCCTTGCCCGCCGTTTTGCCGAGCGTCGCGGTGTCGGCCGTGGCGTCGAGCACGTCGTCGACGATTTGAAAGGCGAGGCCAAGGTGCCGGCCTGCGGCGCGCAACACCTCGGTCGTCGGCCTGTCCGCGTGAGCGCAGAGCCCGCCGAAAACCAAGGCGACCTCGATCATCGCGGCGGTTTTGTTGAGGTGGATGAACTCCAGTTCGGCCGGCGTGGCGTCGGTCTTTTGCTCGGCGAGGAGATCTTCCATTTGGCCGCCGATAAGCCGGCGGCTGCCGGCGGCGAGAGCGAGTTCGCGTGTGAGGGCGAGCGCAAGGCCGGGGTCGGCCGCGTAGTGCTCCGCGATCAAGTGGAAAGCCTCCGTTAAAAGGGCGTCGCCGGCAAGGAGCGCGGTTGCCTCGTCGAATTGACGATGGGCGGTGGGGCGCCCTCGGCGCAGGTCGTCGTTATCCATGCACGGCAGGTCGTCGTGGATCAGTGAGTAGGTGTGGATGCATTCGATGGCGACCGCAGCGGGGAGCGCGAAATCATCCGTGCTGCCGAGCAGTTCGGCCGCCGTGAGCGCCAGCACCGGCCGGAGGCGTTTACCCCCGCCGAGAAGACTGTAGCGCATCGCCGCGTGGAGCCGCGCCGGGCGAATGTCGGCGGCGGGTAAAAAACGGTCGAGACCGTGCTCAACGCGGAGGACGTGGCGTTTCAGGGTGGTGGCGAAGTCCATCAGCCGGCCAGTAGCGCGCGCTTCGACGGGGTCCTCAAACAAATTTACGTTTCCGAGATGTCGTTCGCGAAACGAACTCGCCATCACCCCCGGGCCGTCCATCTTGGCGTTCGCTTCCTCCATGCCCACCTACGAGTATCTTTGTAAAAAATGCGGTCACGAGTTCGAGCAGTTCCAGTCGATGCGCGACGAACCGCTGGCGCAGTGCCCAAAGTGCAAGAAGAAGGCGCTCAAGCGTCTCGTGGGAGGCGGCGCAGGCCTGATTTTCAAGGGCACGGGCTTCTACATCACCGACTACAAAAAGAAATCCGGCACGCCTCCGGCTGTTGAAAGCAAGCCGGCTGCGCCCGCCGCACCCTCCTCACCCGCAGCCGCTCCGGCCGCCAAATCCTAGTTTTCCCATGAGTGCCAAATCCAAGCGAGGCGAATACGAACCCAGTTGGACCGAGGTCACCATCGGAGCGCTCTTGAGCGCGGTGATCGGCGCGACGCTCGGCATCGCCTATCTGGTCACGAAGCCCGTGATTACCGTCAAGGTGTTGCCCGAGGCGGAAGAAATCTCGCCCGGCGCGACCTACTTTATCGAGGGCGCCAAAGATGCGGCCAAGGCCAGGCTCGCGGGGACGAAGCGGAAATCATTTGCGGCGGGCGGTTCCGTGACGGTGGACGAGAACGAATTGAACTCATTGGCGGGATCCGTCGCTGCTCCCGGTGCTTCGGCCAAGCCGACGCCTGCGGCGAAAGGGGCGAAGGCTGCGCCGCCCGCTGTGCCCGGGGCGAAAACGGCCGACAAGCCGGCTGCCGCCGCGAGCGGGTTCGGCCTCTCTCCGGGTAATCCGAATTTCCGGATTCGGGACGGCGAGCTGCAGATCGGCCTGCCGGTGCGGATTGAGGCTTTTGGCTATGGGCTCGACGTGATCATGCAAATTCGCGGTCAGTTTGCGAAGGCGGGTGACGTGTTTGTTTTCGAGGCGGGAAGCATGACCGTCGGCTCGTGTCCGTTGGACCGATTGCCCGGGGCGACGACTTGGGTCGCGAAGCGGGTGCTGTCGGCCGTGCCCGTGCCGGATGATATCACCAAAGTTTGGGGCAAGCTTGCGGACGTCGCCGTGGTCGACTCGACCGTGCGGCTGACGATGCCGTGAGACGGGCGCTCGCGATTGCGGGCTGGGCTTGGTGCGCGCTGGCGCCCTTCGCGTGGGCGACAGCGGTAGAGACTGCGCCCGTGCTTTCGCAGACTGGCGCTGGTCGGTTTGAGATCGCCAGCGTCGATTCCGCAGCCGGCCGGCAGGTGCGGACCGAGGCCGAGGCGGCGTGGCGCTGGCTGGCGGGTCCGCTGGGATTGCCCGCAAGATTTCCGTCGTCGATCTTCGTGCGCGTCGTGCCGGCCGAGGCATGGACGGAGTCGGCGCCGTTCCGGGTTTTCGCCGAACCGGGAGGCGTGGTTTCGGTGCGCCTTCGGTGGAGCGATTCTACGCCGGTGCTTTTTGTCCGGAGGGCGCTGGTGCAGGCGTTGCTGATTCGCCTCGGGGTGGCCGAACAAGGGGTCGATGCCCGGCTTACGGTGCCGCTTTGGCTCGAGCAGGCCGCCGTCGGTTGGTGGCATGTGCGCGAGGAGCCGGCGCAAATGGACGCCTTGCAGCAGGAATCGGAAGGCATTGCCCCGCCGCGGCTCGTGGATCTTCTGGACTGGCAGCGGAGCAACGTGGAACCGCGCGCCCTGAGCGTGAGTGCGGTATGGTTGCTCGCGTGGTTGCAGGCCGAGACGGGTCCGGCCGGGGAATGGCCGGCGGTGCGCGCGCGATTGATCCGGGGGGAAGCCGGTTCGGCCGCGCTCGCCGCGGGTTTTCCCGGGCGATTTGCGGACGCGGCGGAACGCGAGCTCTGGTGGCAGACGGGCTTTCACCATGCGCGCAGGATCGCGAATTCGCCGCAGTTGGGCAGCGCCGAGTCACGCCGGATCGTGGGCGATCTCGGCCGGTTTGTGTTCGGGATGGGAGGCGTGGACGCAGTGGTGCCGCTGCGCTTCGTCGTGCGGCGGCGGGAGGAGCCGGCGGTAGCGGCGGCACTCAGCCGCCATGCGGCGGATCTCCGGCCGCGGCTCGCCGCGTTGCATCCGTTTTATCGCAACGCCGGCCTTGCGCTCCAAGCCTGTCTCGAGCCGGCGAAGGCGGCGGCGCCGGAGATCGAACGCCGGGTGGATGAGTTTGAGCGGGAGTGGACGGATGGGGTGGAATTGGAGGCGACGACGCGTTCGATACTGGATGCCTATAGCGCCAAGCAGCGGGGCTGAAGCACGTCGCGGGCGTGTTTGGATTTGCGCCTAGCCGACGGTGGCGGAGAAACTCGGGCGGTGTCGAAAAGCCTGAAAAACATAGGGACCGTCTCCGCGCTGACGATGGTGTCGCGGGTGCTCGGCCTCGGGCGCGATATTTTGGTGACGGCGGTGTTCGGCACCTCGGCGCTCGCCTCGAGTTTTTATACGGCGTTCACCTTGCCCAATTTGTTCCGGCGCCTGCTGGGGGAGGGCGCGTTGACGGCGGCGATGGTGCCGACCTTGCAGGAGGAACTCCGGGCGCGCGAACGCGCCGGGGCGTTTACCCTCGTGAACCAAGTCGCGAGCTGGCTGCTGGTGGTGACCGGGAGCATCGTAGCCGTGGCGATGGCGGTGCTGACCCAAACGAAGGGCTTGATCGAGACCGCCCGCCCGTGGGGATTGGAAGCGGCGACGGCGGTGCGGCTGACGGAGGCGGCCGGGCTGGCGGTGATACTTTTTCCGTATCTCGTCATGGTGTGTCTGGCGGCGGCGTTTAGCGCGGCGTTGCAGACGTTGCATCGCTTTGTGGAACCGGCGCTTTCGCCGATCTGGCTGAATCTGGCGATGATCGGGCTGCTCGGCGGGGCGGTCTACGGCGGCTGGGCAACCACGCCGGGCGGGTGGATGGGTTGGCTGTGTGCGGGCGTGTTGCTCGGCGGATTCCTGCAGATGGTGGTCCCGGCGATGGCCTTGGCTCGGCAAGGCTGGCGTCCGAGACTTGATTTTAGGGTGGGGGCACCGTTGCGGCAGATCGTGGCGCTGATGGGACCGACGGTGTTTGGCTCAGCAATCTACCTTGTGAACATGGCGGTGGCGCGTTTCGTCGGGCTTTCGCTCAACGACTCGGCGGTGACGGTGCTCAACCTTGCCACGCGCCTGATGGAGTTGCCTATCGGGGTCTTTGCGGTGGCGATTTCCACGGTGATTTTTCCGCTCATCGCCAGACATGCGGCGGCGGGGAACTGGACGCGGTTGGCGGAGGCCTACCGGAAAGGGATGCGGCTGATTCTCGTGATCAATGTGCCGGCTGCGGCCGGGCTCGCGGTGCTCGCGGTGCCGATCGTGCGGCTCCTCTTTGAGCGGGGGGCGTTCGGCGCGGCCGATACGGCGCTGATGCGACCGGTGCTGATCGTCTATGCGCTGGGGCTGCCGTTCTTCGCCTTTGTCAATCTGGTGCTGAGGGCCTTCTACGCGCGCAAAGACACCGCCACGCCGGTGCGGGCGGCGTTGTTGAGCTTTCTGGTCAACCTCGGCCTGAGCCTGGCTCTGATGGGGCCGCTCGGGACGGCAGGGCTCGCGGTCGCCGGCAATGTCGCGATCGTCGCGCAGGCGTGGTATCTGCAGCGCCGGCTGGCGGTCGGGCATGACGGCCTGCGTTTCGGCCACCTCGGGCGAGATCTAGGGAAGGTCTTGGTCGCCAGCGTGGTGATGGGCGCGGCGGTGGCGGCGGGCTGGTGGGGCTGGTCCCAATTTGCGCCGGCGACGAAGGCCGGCGATGCGTTGGGCCTGATCCTGACAATCGGTCTCGGGGGCGGGCTCTACGGCGGGTTGTTGTGGATCTGGCGGATCGAGGGGCGCGACGAACTCGCGGCGTTGCTCGCACGATTCCGGACCAAGGCGGAGTGAGGCGCCGCTATCATGATGAAGTTCAAATTCGACTGGTTTCTTCCCGGGATGGTCTTGGCCACGCTGCTGGCTTGGCTGTTTCCCGGGCCCGGGGCCCCGGGCGGTTGGTTGCGGCCGGAGCTGCTGACCAAGGTCGGCATCGCGCTGATTTTCTTTTTGCACGGCGTCGCCCTGTCATTCGCCGCGATGAAGGCCGGCGCGCTCAACTGGCGGCTCCATCTCGTCGTGCAGGCGAGCACGTTTGTCTTTTTTCCGCTCGTGGGCGTCGCCGTGTTTTGGGCGGGCGAAGGCCGCCTCGCACCGGGGTTGCTCCTGGGTTTTTTCTACCTCTGCGCTCTGCCCTCGACGGTGTCGTCCTCTGTGGCCTTCACGGCCGCGGCCAAGGGCAACGTTGCCGGCGCGGTGTTCAATGCGACGCTGTCGAGTTTGCTGGGCGTGGTGTTGACGCCGTTGCTGGTGAGCGCGGTCCTCAAGACGGCGGGGCAGACGGTGCCGCTCGGCCCGGTGCTCCTCGATCTTCTCCGTTGGCTCGTGCTTCCGCTGGTCCTCGGGCAACTGGCGCGGCCTCTCTTGGCGGGCTGGGCCAAACAGCACAAGGCGCGCATCGGCTTCGCGGATCGGGCGACGATTCTGGTGCTCGTCTACACGTCGTTCTGCGGCTCGTTCAAAATGGGGGTGTGGTCGGGGAGCGGAGGTTGGCTGCTGCCGATCGTGATCGGGGGTGCGGCGGCGTTGTTTGCGTTGGCTTACTTTGCGACCACCAGCGCGTCCCAAGCCATGGGTTTTAACCGCGAGGACCGGATCACGGCGGTCTTCTGCGGCTCAAAGAAGACGCTCGCCTCGGGTGTGCCGATGGCGGCGATCATCTTCGGCGCGCACCCTCAGCTCGGGCTGATTCTCCTGCCGATTTTGATCTATCATCAGCTTCAACTGATCGTGTGCGGGATCTTGGCCGACCGGTGGGCAAGGCAGGCCGAACCAAGCGTCAGCGCGGTTTGACGCAGCCTTTGACAATCCGTCGTGCGGGGACTCGTTTTCCAGCTCTCATCATGCAACCCATTGCTTCCGACACGCTCCTGGCCGCGCTCAACTGGCGATACGCCACCAAGAAATTCGACGCGGCGAAAAAAATTCCCGCCGAAACCTGGGCCACGCTTGAGTCGGCCCTCGTGCTCGCGCCCTCGTCCTTCGGCCTGCAGCCATGGAAGTTTATCATCGTGACCGACGCGGCGGTGAAGGCGAAGTTGGTCCCGGTTTCGTGGGGCCAGACGCAGCCCGCCGACTGTTCGCACATGGTCGTGCTCGCGGTGAAGCAAGGTCTCGGCGCAGAGCACGTGGAAAAGTATCTCGAACGACAAGTCGAGGTGCGTGGCGGCAGCAAGGAGGCTCTGGCCGGTTACAAGAACATCATGCTCGGCAGCCTCGCGGGCGCGGCCCGGGCCGGCACGCTCGACGGGTGGCAGGCGCACCAGGTTTACATCGCGCTCGGCCAGTTCATGACCGCGGCTGCGTTGCTCGGCATCGATACCTGCCCGATGGAGGGGATAGACCGCGCCAAATACGACGACGTGCTCGGCCTCGCCGGCACGGATTACACGACAACCGTCGGCTGCCCGGCGGGCTACCGCGCGGCGGACGATAAATATGCGACCGCGCCCAAGGTGCGTTTCAAAGCCGCCGACGTGGTGGTGCACATCTGAGCTGAAAGAGGCAGTTGAGAGCTGAGAGCCTGATCCTCGGAGGCGAGGTAGACCTCCAGATTTATAACAAATGGACGCACCGCAGGGTTCTGCTCTCGGCTCACAGCTCGCAGCTGCATCTCGCCGATTGAGCGCTCGCTTCGCCGGCCCGTAGACTCACCCAAAAACGCTCGTGCGTTCGCTCGCCGTGAGCTCTCGCCATGTGGCCGAGGGCAGTCCGCCGAGAGGAAACTCGCCGATGCGCGCGCGCAAGAGTCTCAGGGTCGGGTGACCGACGGCGGCGGTCATGCGCCGAACCTGGCGGTTCTTCCCCTCGGAAAGCTCGAGGGAAATCCAAGTGTCGGGCACGGTCTTGCGCACGCGGATCGGCGGGTTGCGCGGGGCGAGGTTCGGCGCGGGGTCGAGCCTGCGCGCAAGGCAGGGCAGGGTGCGGTAATCGCCGAGGTCGATTCCGCCGGCGGCGAGACGGGCCAAAGCGTCGGTCGTAGGCACGCCTTCGACCTGCGCCCAGTATTCGCGACGGTGGCCGTGCCGCGGATCGAGCAGGCGCGAGTTCAATCCGGGTTCGTCGCTCAAGAGCAGCAGGCCCTCGCTGTCGGCGTCGAGCCGGCCGAGCGCATACACGCCGGGAGGCAGGCCGAAGTCGGCGAGCGGCCGCCATCTCGAGCCGGGTTCGGGCGTGAATTGCGAGAGGACGCCATAGGGTTTGTTAAACGCGATCAGCACGGCGACGAGTTGTGCGGGACGAAGCGCCGCCCGCAAAACGAATCGGTTGCAGCGGCGGCGGACGGGCCCTTGGTTGGGGTCATGCAAGTCCTCCAACTCACCGCCCTGAATCAATTGAACGTTGTCGATCTACCCGCGCCTGAGCCGGCGGCGGGGGAAGTCGTCGTGACGTTGCAAGCGGCGGCCCTCAATCACCGCGACGTATGGATCAAACTCGGGCAATATGCCGGCCTGAAATATCCGGCGCGGCCCGGATCCGATGGCGCGGGCATTGTCACTGCGCTCGGGGCGGGTGTCGGATCGGAATGGTCGGACCGCGAAGTTATCATCAACCCGAGCTTCGGTTGGGGCGCGAGTGAGGCGGCGCACGGTCCGGAATTTACGATCCTCGGTTTGCCGCGTGACGGCACCATGGCGCAGCAGATCGCGGTGCCGGTGGGCCAGCTCTCGGCGAAGCCGGAGCATCTCTCGTGGCAGGAGGCGGCGGCGCTGCCGCTTGCGGGATTGACCGCGTATCGGGCGCTCTTTGCGCGGGCGCAATTGCGTGCGGGCGAGAGAATTTTGATCTCGGGCATCGGCGGCGGCGTGGCGCTGTTCACGCTGCAGTTTGCCGTCGCGCAGGGCGCGGAGGTTTGGGTGACGTCGAGCAGCGCGGAGAAGATCGCTAAGGCCGTCGCGCTCGGAGCGCGGGGCGGGTTCGACTACACGGCGGACGGCTGGGCGAAGGCGTCGGCGGAGAAAATGCCGGGCGGCGGGTTCGACGTGATCGTGGACAGCGCGGGCGGCCCCGGCTTCGAGCACCTGATCGACCTCGCGGCGCCGGGCGCGCGGATCGTCTTCTTCGGCGCGACCCGCGGCAATCCGGCGGTGCTGCCGATGCGGAAGATCTTTTGGCGGAATATTTCCCTGCTCGGCACGACGATGGGTTCGCCGGCCAACTGGCGGGCGATGCTGGAGTTTGTGGCGCTGCACCGGATCGTGCCGGTGGTAAGCGACGTGTTTCCTTTGGCGCATGCGACCGAGGCCTTCGACTTGATGGAAAGCGGCGGGCAATTCGGAAAGATTGTGGTGACGGTTTAACCCTGCAATCGGGTGTTCAGGCTTGGCGCGAACGTCCCGGAATGGGAAAAACCTAATCTCATATGAGCGAAACGTCCCATTTTTTTGCGTGCGTCATGGCCGGTGGCAGCGGCGAGCGGTTTTGGCCGATGAGCCGGGCGCGGCTGCCCAAGCATTTGCTGAAACTTTTCTCCGAGCGGACGCTGGTCGAGGAAACCGTGCGGCGACTCGGGGGCGTGGTGCCGCTGGCGAACGTCTTCGTGCTCACCAACACGGCGCAGCTTGAGGCCACGCGCGCAGCGCTGGCGGGCGTGTTGTCCGAGGCGAACATCGTCGCCGAACCGGCGAAGCGCGACACGGCGGCGGCGGCGGCGCTGGCGACGGCGTTGGTGCGGGCGCGCGATCCCGAGGGCGTGCTCGCGCTCCTGCCGGCGGATGCGCTCATCAAGGACGGCGCGGCGCTCGGCCGCCAAGTGACGGCGGCGCTGCGGCGGGCGACGAAATCGACGTCTTTGCTGACCTTTGCGATCAAGCCCGACCATGCGGCGACGGGCTTCGGGTATTTGGAGATGAGCGACGAGGCGGGCGAGGGGTTTAGACGGGTAAAACGCTTCGTGGAAAAACCCGATGCGGCGGCTGCGGCACGCTACGTTGAGAGCGGAGATTATGCGTGGAACGCGGGGATGTTCTTCTGGAGCACGGAAGCGTTTCTAGCCGAGGCCGAGCGGCACACGCCGATGCTGGCGAAATTTATCCGGGAGTTTCCGGCGGGCGAACCGACGGCGTTTCTCGCGGAAAGATTCCCCACGCTCGAGCCCAAGGTCTCGGTGGACTACGCGATCATGGAGAAAGCGGCGGCGGTCGAGACGATGGTGGCGGAGTTTGACTGGGACGACGTGGGCCTGTGGACGGCGCTGCCGAAACACCTGCCGCGCGATGCGGGCCACAACGCGACGCGCGGGCCGGTCGTCGCGGTGGGCGCGGAGCACAATATCGCGGTGAGCAACGGCCGGGTGATCGCCCTCGTCGGCGTGAAGGATCTGGTCGTGGTCGAGACGGCGGACGCGATTCTCGTGTGCCACCGCGATTGTGTGGGCGACATCAAGAAACTGATGCCGCTGCTACCGAAGGACGTGCTTTAGGCGCGAAGCCGCCAAGGCCGGCGCAGGTAGGAGCAAATTTATTTGCGAGATTTGGGCGGAGCGTGGCCGGCGCGGGCGTGGGCGTGGGCGCGGGCGTAAATCGCAAATAAATTTGCTCCTACGAGGTGAGGAGTTCGTGGGCGAGGCGGTTGTGGTGTTCGATGATGACCGGGAGGTCGACGTGGGTGAGGCGGCCTTCGCGGGCGACGATGCGGCCGTTGATCACACTCAGGGAAACTTGCGCGGGGGTGCAGAATACGAGGGCGGCGACGGGGTCGTGCAGAGCTCCGGCGAAACCGGGCGCAGCGAGGTCGAAGGCGACGAAGTCGGCGGCCATGCCGGGCGCGAGGGCGCCGATGTCGTCGCGGTTGAGCACGGCGGCGCCGCCGCGGGTGGCGAGGGTAAGGGCGTCGCGGGCGGTCATCGCGGCGGGGCCGAAGCCGACGCGTTGGAGGAGCATGGCTTGGCGCGCCTCGGCGAGCAGGTGGGCGCTGTCGTTCGAGGCCGAACCGTCCACGCCGAGGCCGACGTGGACGCCGCGCTTCGTCATCTTGCAGACGGGGGCGATGCCGGAGGCGAGGCGCATATTGGAGCAGGGGCAATGGGCGACGCCGGTGCCGGTGCGGGCGAAGAGGTCGATGCCGGGATCGTCGAGTTGGACGCAGTGCGCGTGCCAGACATCGCGGCCGACCCAGCCGAGTTCCTCGGCGTATTCGGCGGGGGTGCGGTTGAACTTCTCACGGGAGTAGGCGACGTCGTTGGTGTTTTCGGCGAGGTGGGTGTGGAGAGAAACGCCGTGCTGGCGGGCGAGGACGGCGGATTCGCGCATGAGGTCGCGGCTCACGGAGAACGGCGAGCATGGCGCGACGACGATGCGGCGCATGGAAAAGCGGGAAGCATCGTGGTAAGTCTCGATAAGGCGCTGGGTGTCGCGGAGGATGGCGTCTTCGTTTTCGACGAGGCTTTCGGGCGGGAGGCCGCCGGCGCTGCGGCCGACGCTCATGCTGCCGCGGCTCGCGTGGAAGCGCAGGCCGATGCGGGCGGCGGATTCGATCGTGTCGTCGAGCCGGGCGCCGTTGGGATAGAGGTAGAGATGGTCGGAAGACGTGGTGCAGCCTGAGAGTATCAGCTCGGCCATGGCGGTGAGCGCGGAGACGCGGATCATCTCGGGCGTGAGACGGGCCCAGATGGGGTAGAGGGTTTCTAGCCAGCCGAAGAGTTCAACGTCCTGCGCGGCGGGGACGGCGCGCGTGAGGCTCTGATACATGTGGTGGTGCGTGTTGATCAGTCCGGGCAAAACGATGTGGCCCCGGAGATCGAGGATCTCGTCGGCGGTGGCGGGGAGCTCGACGCTTGGGCCGACGGCGACGATGCGGTTGTCCTCGATGAAGAGTCCGGCGTCGCGGAGTTCGCGACGCGAATCGTCCATGGTGACGAGGACGGCGGCGTTTTTGACGAGGAGAGTTTTAGGCATGGGTGGTCACCACGAAATACACCAAATACCCGAAATGCGGAGAAGGCCCACGGAACACATGGAAGAAAAACGGAGGAAATTATTCGGCGGCGAGGGCGGCGAGTTCGCCGAAGTAGCGCTGCTTGGCGGCGGCGGGGAGGTCGGCGACCTCGAAGCCGTTGCGGGCGATTTTCAGGAGCGTGGCGCGGGAGAGGCCGGCATCGGTGGCGAGGGCGAGGTAGTCGTCGTTGAGTTGGTTGCCAAAGAGCATGGGATCGTCGGTGCTGACGGTGCAGCGGATGCCGGCGTCGAGAAAACGGGCGATCGGGTGTTCGCGCATCGAGGGGACGGCGCGGAGTTTGACGTTGCTGATCGGCGTCATGTCGAGGGTGACGTCGTGCTCGCGAAGGAGAGCGAGGGCGGCGGGATCATGGATCGCACTCAGGCCGTGTTGCACGCGGCGGGTGCCGAGGACCTCGACGGCGCGGCGAACGTCGGCGGCGGGCGCGAACTCGCCGGCGTGGGCCTTGGTGGTTTTGCCGAGGGCGCGAACGCGCGACCAGACCTCGGTGCTCCAAGGTTGGAATTCGGGGTTCTCGAAGCCGTGGAGATCGACGCCGGCGACCTCGTCCCAAGTGACGGCCTCGTCCACGACGCGAGCGAAGCGGCCGGTGTAGTGATCGCGAAACATCCCGAGGTAGAGGCGCAACTCGAGGCCGGGGGGCTTGGCCGCGTGGATGGCGCGGGCGATCTCGCGGAAGGGTGTCGGGCCGATGCGCTCCGCGGTGCCGAGGTGAAAGCTGCATTCGAGATAGACGCAGTTTTGGGCGACGACATCGGCGAATACGCGGCGGCAGCTCTCGTAGTAGTTTTCCGGCGAGACAAACCACTTGAAGAAGCAGGAATCGAATTGTTCTTGGACTGTCTCTTATACACATCTGACGCTGCCGACGAATAGAG
>ENA-ORBV01003354-ORBV01003354.1-microbial-mat-metagenome-genome-assembly--contig:-NODE-3354-length-32134-cov-25.890102_pt1 | contig 32134 bp, 30 predicted proteins | sample MGYA00237777_ERZ505514 | MGnify/ENA primary metagenome ERZ505514 (study PRJEB26160, sample SAMN06269048) | microbial mat metagenome | isolation source: Oligotrophic lake microbial mat | place... | reverse complement strand
CCACCCATCTGGCCCTTGGGCGCTTCACCGACCCCCATGATTTTCACCAAAGGCCGCTTCAGGCTTTTGGCGATCTCCGGGCTGGTGACGATCAACGCGCCGCCGCCATCACTCACCACGCAGCAGTCGAGGCGGTGCAGGGGGTCGGCGATGAGCGGCGAATTGATGACGTCTTCGACCGTCACCACATCGCGCAGCATCGCATGCTCGTTGTATTGCGCATGGTGCGAGGCTGCCACCTTGACCCAGGCCAGTTGCTCGGGCGTGGTGCCGTACTGGTGCATGTGGCGCATCGCCACCATGCCGTAGCCGTTGGCGGTGGCCATACCGTAGGGAAATTCGTAGGCCATGTCGGGCGCGCTGGCGCCGTAGTTGCGCGCCTGGGTGCCCGACGAGCCTTCCGAGCGCGGCCGCCCCGCCAGGGTGATCAGCGCGACACTGCATTTGCCCAGAGCGATGGCTTCGGCGGCATGCGCCACATGAATCAGGTAGGAGGAGCCGCCGCTGTCGGTGGAGTCGACGTGGCGCGGTTTCAGGCCCATGTAATCGACCATCGACATCGGCCCCAAGCCCGGCGCATCGCCGGCGCAGAAATAGCCGTCGATGTCATTCTTGGCGAGGCCCGCGTCAGCCAGCGCGCCCCTGGCGCATTCGGCATGCAACTGCGCCACCGATTTGTCCGGTGCTTTGCGCGTCGGGTGTTCGAAGGCGCCTGCGATGTAAGCCTTGCCCTGGATGCTCATGATGGTGTTTCTCCCTGGTTGCCGGTTGGGTCCGGCTTTGTCATTGCTTCACTTGCACCGCATATTTTCGCAGGCTCCGCGATTTTGCGCAGCGGCGGCGCCGTGCTATGTTTCACGCCGTGCAACATCTCCGTCAAACTTCGATGTGTCAAGTGCTCCGCTCATCAGGCGCGGCCGCGCTGTGTCTGGTTCTGGCATGCGCTGGCGTGCTGCATGCGCAGGACTATCCGAACCGGACGGTGCGCGTGATCGTGCCGTTTTCGCCCGGCGGCGCGGTCGACGGGCCGACCCGCGCCATCGCGCATGAGTTGGGCAAGCGCTTCGGGCAGCAGGTGGTGGTCGAGAACCGCCCGGGCGCCGGCGCCACCATCGGCGCCGAGGTGGTCGCCAAGGCGCCTGCCGATGGCTACACGCTGTTGCTGGCGTCGCAAACCAATGCCATTTCCGCCACCTTGTATTCGAAGCTGCCGTTCAATGCCGTCGAGGATTTCGCGCCGATCGCCTTGCTCGGGCGCGAACCGGGGGTGCTGGTGGTGCACCCGGTGTTTCCCGCCAGGACCGCAGCCGAACTGATCGCTTATGTGAAACAAAATCCCGGCAAGGTGGACTACGCTTCGTCCGGCAACGGCAGCGGCCAGCACCTGTTTGCGGCGCTGTTCAACAGCATGACCGGCATTCGCATGAACCACGTGCCCTATCGCGGCAGCGGTCAGGCCACCACCGATGTGATTGCAGGCGTCGTGCCGCTGTCGTTTCCCGGCCTGTCCTCGATGCTCGGGCATATTCGCAACGGCAAGCTGCGCCCGCTGGCGGTCACCGGTGTGCGGCGCTCCGCACAACTGCCCGAGGTGCCGACGCTCGACGAGGCCGGTGTCAAGGGTTATTCGGCCTATGTGTGGATGGGATTGATGGCACCCAAGAACACGCCGCCCGCGGTGCTGGCGCGCCTGAATCGCGAACTGCTGCTGGTGCTGGGCGCGCCCGAGGTCAAGACCTATTTCGACAACGCGGCGATCGAAGCGGTGGGCTCCACGCCGGCCGAGTTCGCGAACTTTTTTCGCGACGAAAAAGAGCGCTGGGCGGCGATCATCCGCGAAACCGGCGCCAAAATCGATTGACGACTTCTCCAGGGATCATGCAATGAATACAGGCAACGCAGAGAGCAGCGCGGTGAGCGGCGTCGAACACCGGGCCACCAAGGGCGCGGACGTCAAACTCTTCCTGTGGGAAAAATTCGTCGGCTCACCCGCGGGCAAGCCGGCGCTGCTGTTCGTGCACGGCTCGTCGATGGCATCCACCCCGACCTTCGACCTCGCAGTGCCGGGGCGGCCCGACTCGTCGGTGATGGACTGGTTCGCGCAGCGCGGCTTCGTCTGCTGGTGCGTCGACATGGAAGGCTACGGCCGCTCGACCAAGACACGCGACATTTTTTGCGACATCTCGAACGGCGCCGACGATCTCGCGGCGGCCACCGATTACATCGCCCAAGCGCGTGGCGTGAAATCCTTCCTCACCTACGGCATCTCATCGGGCGCGCTGCGCGCGGCCCTGTTTGCCCAGCGCCATCCCGAGCGCGTCGCCCGCCTGGCACTGGATGCCTTCGTCTGGACCGGCGCCGGTGCGCCCACGCTGGAACAGCGACGCAAGAAGCTGCCCGAATTCATGGCGACAAAGCGCCGGCCGATCGACCGTGCCTTCGTCGATTCGATTTTCGAGCGCGATCACGCGGATTGCGCCGAAAAGCGCGTGGTCGATGCCTTCGCCGATGCCATCCTCGCGCTCGACGACTCGATGCCCAACGGCACCTATATCGACATGTGCTCGAAGCTGCCGGTGTGCGACCCGACCAGGATCACGGTGCCCACCGCAGTGCTGCGCGGCCAGTTCGACGGCATCGCGGCAGAAGACGACCTGATCGAGTTCTACAAGCGCCTGCCGAATCCGGACAAGCAGTTCATCATGCTCTCGGGCATTTCACACGCCAGTTTCCAGCAGAAGAACTACAAGATGGTGTACGCCATCCTGCATGCGTTCTTCACGCAACCGGCGCCGGAGTATGTCAGCGGCGGGCATTGATCCTCTCGCGCGGTAGTGCCGCGCTGGATTACCCGGATGAAGCTTGGTGTGGGTGCGCGGCATGAGTTACCTGGCCCAATCACCGCTAAAGGGAGACACAGCATGCAACGACAAGTAGTGCACACCGACCGCGTACCAGCGGCCAAAGTCCCGCTGTCGCAGGCGATCAAGGTGGGCGACTGGGTGTTCGCCTCGGGGCAGTTGGGCATGGACCCGCGCAGCGGGCGCCTGATCGAAGGCGGCATCGTGCCTGAGACGCGCCAGGTCTGCGAGAACTTGAAGGCGGTGCTCGAAGCGGCCGGTTCGTCGTTGCAAAAGGTTGCCAAGGTCACCATCTACCTGGCGGATCTTGGCGAGTTGATGCCGATGAACCAGGTGTTCAGCGAGTATTTTCCGCAGGACCCGCCGGCGCGAACCACCTTTCAGGCAGCCGGCCTGGTGGGCGGTGCGCGGGTGGAGATCGAGGCGATCGCGCTGGGTTGAAACCCTGCGGGCACAGCCGATAGCGGGCCATAAGCCCGTGAAGGCCCGCAGACTCGGGCTTCTACCGCCTACCTGTACTTGTCCTCGATCGCCGACCATGCCGGCATGCCGACAATCGCCTTGTATGCCTCAAAGCTCACCCCGCTGCCGACTTCATCGAGCTCGCCCGCCTCGATGTCGGCCAGCCATTGTGGTCGTCGTAGCGTTTTCGGCATCCACCAGCGCCGGCAGGTCGGTCACCGCCAGCATGTCGCGGTAGGCGTCGGCGAATTCGCGGGCGCCGAGCAGGCCGATGTCGGGCACGCCATAGCGCACCCCGGCGATCGATAGAATTGGGATAGTCACGGATGATCCGCCGTTGCGGGAAAGCAGAGGGCTGCATGTCAAACCTGGTTTCGTTCACGCGCATGCCGATCGCGATCATCGGCGCCGGCGGCATCGGTCGCGCGCATGTCGCGCGCGGCATGCGCAGCGATGCGGTGACGATCGCGGCGATCGCCGATCCAGCCGCAGGCGCGCGCGAGTTCGCAGCCAGCGTTGGCGTCGCCTGGTACGCCGATCATCGCGCCATGCTCGACGCGGTGCGACCGGCCTGCGCGATCGTGGCCACCCCGAATGCGCAGCATGTCGATATCGGCCTCGATTGCATCGCGCACGGTGTGGCGCTGCTGGTTGAAAAGCCGATCGCCGACAGTGTGTCCGAGGCACGGCGCCTGTGCGAGGCGGCGGCCGCGCGCGGCGTGCCGCTGATGGTCGGCCACCAGCGCCGCCACAACCCGATCATCGCCGCCGCCAGGCGCATGCTCGCAGCCGGCGTTCTCGGCCGGCCGGTGTCGGTGACCGCGATGTCCACCTGGTTCAAGCCCGATGCTTATTTCGACACGGCATGGCGCCGCGAGGCGGGCGGCGGGCCGGTGCTGATCAACCTGATTCACGACATCGACCTGCTGCGCTTCCTTTTGGGTGAAATCACCTGCGTGCAGGCGGTCACCTCCAACTTTGTGCGCCGCCACGCTGTCGAGGATACGGCAGCGGTCATGCTGACCTTCGCCAATGGCGCGCTGGGCGCGATTTCGGTCAGCGACAGCGCGGTTGCGCCGTGGAACTGGGACCTGGCCGCAGGCGAGGCCGCGCATTATCCGCGCCAGGATGTCAACAGCCACTACCTGTGTGGTACCGAGGCGTCGCTGACCCTGCCGCGACTGGAGGTGTGGCGCTATCGCGGCGCGCGCGGCTGGCACGAGCCCCTGACCGCGGAGCGCACCCAGGTACATACCGCTGATCCGTATGCCGAGCAGTTGCGGCATCTACGCGCCGTGGTCGAAGGCGGTGTCGCACCGATTTGCTCGGGACAGGATGGCCTGCGCACACTGGAAGCGACATTGGCGGTGCATACGGCTGCTGCCAGCGGCCGGCCGGTAACGCTTTGCGCCTGATCAGACTTTAGTGCCGGACCATCTGGCGCCCCTTCCCGTAACGACCCGGACTGCGCGATGACGCGACAATTTTGTATCGGCCCCCTCACCGCCCTGGCGTTGCCGCCGCCGCGTCTGCTGGAGGCCGCGGCGCGCGCCGGTGCCGACGGCATCGGCGTGCGCATGCTGCCGGCGGCGCCGGGCGGCATCGCGCACCGGCTGATGGACGATGCGGCGCTGCTGCGCGAAACCCTCGCGGCCAAGGCTGCCACCGGCATGCGTATCCTCGATATCGAGATGGTGCGCATCGGCCCGGCGTTCGATCTCGAACCGTACCGGGGGTTTTTCGAGACCGCTGCCGCGCTCGGCGCAGCGCATGTGCTGGTGGCCGGCGACGACCCGGACGAAGCGCGCACTGCGGCCGCGTTCGCCCGCGTATGCGAGGCGCTGCGGCCTTATGGGCTGAGCGCCGACTTCGAATTCATGCCCTGGACTGCGGTGCGCGACCTGGCGGCCGCCAAGCGCATCGTGGCGGCCGCCGCGCAAGTGAATGGCGGCATCCTGGTCGACGCGCTGCATTTCGCGCGCGCCGGCTGCCAATTGCACGAGCTCGACGATGTGCCGCCTGGCTTTTTGCACTATGCGCAAATCTGCGACGGGCCGCTGCGTGGCCCCGCTACGCTCGAAGGCCTGATCCATGCGGCACGCTGCGAGCGCGGCCTGCCCGGCGAAGGCGGCCTTGACCTCAAGGGCTTGTTCGATCGCCTGCCGGCGCAGGCGCCGATCTGCATCGAGACGCCTTCCGACACCCGCGCGCCGGTGCTCGGTTGGGATGAGTGGTTGCGCCAGGCGGTGGCAGCGTCGCGCCGGGTGTTGCGTGGAGTAGCCGGCCGCTAGCCGGCAGCTAGCCGGCAATGCCGCGCGGGTTTAGCGCCAGGCCCACACCGGCTGCTCCAGGTGCGCCACGCGCGTGGGCCGCCCATGCACCGCCACTTCCATGAACTGGTAGATCACCGCCGCGGTCGGCGCATGGATGCGCGTGCCCAATAGCGGGTAGCGGATCACCGGCCGTTCGCTTTCGGGAATCGAGACGAATTCGGGAACGCCAGGGCGGTTCAACTCGTCGAAGCCGATACGATAGATCGCCGCGACTTCATCCGGGTTGGCCTGCATCGACACACCCGCCGGCGCCCATGCCACAAGCGGCGTGATGAGATAGCCGGAACGGGTTGGAAAGTCATCCAGGAAACCCAGCACGGCGCCTGCCTCCAGATGCAGCCCGATTTCCTCGCGCGCTTCGCGCAGGCCCGCCTGGAGTGCGCTTTCACCGGCATCCAGGCGCCCGCCCGGCAGGGCGTACTGGCCGGCGTGGGCGTTGAGCTTGCGCGAGCGCAGCGTCAGCACCAGCGACGCGCCGCCGGCGCCGTCGTCGGTGACGATCACGCAGACCGCGGCGGGCTTGAGGCCGCAATGAGCGGCGTCGTCGCCCCTGCGCTGCTTGAGGTTGTGGGTGATCGAGGCCCGCAAGCTGTCGTCGAAACGCGGCTGCGTCATCGGCGCACGCCCCACTGCGAGAAGTGCACTGCCGCAGCGGTCGCCAGGCCATAGCTCACCATGCCCAGTCCGACCAGCGCGAACACGCTCCACGGCGGCGCGCCGGTCGCGGCGATGGCCCAGCCGCCGGCGGCCACCACGCCCAAGCGCAGGGTACCGGCCATAACCGGCCCCAGCGCATGGCCGGCGCCGAGCGAGGAGAAATACAGCGAGAGCCCCATGCCGAGAAAGCCGTAGCACGGGCCCGACCACATGAAATAGGTGGCCGCCGAGTGCAGCACGGTGGCGTCGCTGGTGAAGTTGCGCCCCCACAAGTCCGGCATCAACGCCAGCACCAGTCCGATTGCGGTCAGCATGGCGCCGGCCAGCGCGGCGCTGGTCCAGGCCACCCGGCGGGCGCGTGCCGGCAAGCCCGCACCCACCGCCATGCCCACCAGCGGCACCGAAGCCACGCCGAAGGCGAAAGAGATCGGCACCAGCAGGAATTCCAGCCGTGCGCCGATGCCGTAGCCGGCCAGGGTTTCAATCCCGAAATGCGCCACCAGGCGCGTCAGGATCAGCACCGCGAGCACGGTCTGCAGCGGTGACAGCAGGGCCACCGCGCCGACCTTGAGAATATCGCGGAACAAGGCACGATCGAGCCGTGTGGCCGAGGGCGCCAGGCGCAGGCGTGCACGACCCGAGCGCAGGTAGAAGTAGAGAAACAGCGCGCCGCCGGTAAAGGCGCACAACTGGCCGGCGGCAATGCCCGGCATGCCCAGTTTCGGGAACGGCCCCAGGCCCAGGCCGAGCGTGCCGCCCACCAGCACCTGGATCGCCGCCACCGAGAACACCGTCACCGAAGGCACCCGCATGTTGCCGGCGCCGCGCAGCACCGCAGCGAAGGTATTGGTGAGCCACACCCCGACCGAGCCGCAGAACGCGATGTTGGAATAGGCGATCGCCTGCTTGAGCGCTGCACCCTTGCCGCCCAGCAGCGCGTAGACCGTTTCGCCCAGCGTCAGGAAAGTCACGGTAAAGAAGACACCGGCGGCGATGCCGATCCACATGGCGTGCACCGCCAGCGCGTTGGCGCGCTTGACGTCGCCGGCGCCGAGCGCACGGCTGATGGCGGAAGACACGCCGCCGCCCATGGCGCCGGCCGACATCATCTGCTGCATCATGACCATCGGGAACGCCAGTGCCATGCCGGCCAAGGCCGCTGTGCCCAGGCTGCCTACGTAGGTGGTTTCGGCCACGGTTGCCAGTGCGGTTGCCAGCATCGCCACCATGTTGGGCAACGCGAAGCGCACCAGGGTCGGCAGGATCGGCGCGTAGAGCAGCGGATCGGCGGGTGCGGCGCTGCCGTTGCCGGCGGAAGGGGTAGAGGGGGTGGTCAAGGGAGCGGCCAAGGGAGCGGCCAAGGGAGCGGCCAAGGGAGCGGCCAAGGGAGCGGCCAAGGGAGCGGGATTTGCAGCGGACCCGCATTGTCGCGCAACGCGCAGCGTACCTGCCCGCTTCGCAAGCCTGCTTGCCGGCGCCAACGCGCGGCGGCACTGTGGCGCAAGCCGCGCTTCAGGTCGCGGCCTCGTCGGCCAAGCGCCTGCGCAACTCCGCCTTGGCGATTTTCTCCAGCGTCGAGCGCGGCAGGGCGTCGACTACGCGAATCTCGCGCGGATGTTTGAAGTCGGCCAGTTGCGCGGTGCAGGCGGCCAGTACGCGCGCGCCCAGGGCCGGCGCGCAATCGGCTGTCGGCAGCACGAAGGCGATCGGCACTTGGTCCAACATCAGGTGTCGCTTCGCCACCACCGCACACTCATGCACCCCCGGCACCGTCAGGATCACGCGCTCGATTTCGGAGGCCGCAACGTTCTCGGATGCGGCATGCCGCTTTCAAGGATTGGTCGCATGGTGCCTTGCTCGCGCAGGGTGTTGGTGGAGGCGCTGCGGTGTTGCGTGGCGCTTCAGCCGATGATCACCAGAGTGGAGGTGGCGGTTGCCACCGGCCGGTCGGGATCGTCGGCGCTGGCCAGGCTGGCGCGGCTGAACACCAGCTGGCGCCCGCGCTTCTCGATCTCGCCGCTCGCCAGGTAAAGCCCGCGCGGCGCCGCGCGCAGAAACGACACATTGACGCTCGCGGTGGTGCAGCCCTGGCTGGGCGGCAGCACGCCCAGCAGCGAGAAGGCCATCGCGAAATCCAGCATGGCCGTAAGCGCACCGCCTTGCAGCACGCCCACACCCTGCACGAAGATGCCTTCAGGTGCGAACGCAAGCTGGATCGCGCCGCTGTCGGCATCCAGCGCCAGTAGCCGGGTGCCGAGCGCCCGGGCCATCGGGTTGGCGGCGAAGGTGGGCGCGGTTGCGCGATCCTTGAGCCACTGATGCAGTGCCAGCTGGTCGGGGTTGGGTTCGCGCATGTGCTGCATTCGGTCCTTGAGGGTGGCCGGGTCGGCGCCGCTGGCGCGCATTATGCGCCGGCGACCACGCGGCCGGCGACCATCACCATGCGCGCCAGTGCTCCGCCTGCCGCCAGGCCGGCGGTATCCGGCGCATCGGTGATCAGCAAATCGGCGCGTGCGCCCGCGCGGATGCCGTAGTCGGCTTCGAGCCCCATGAGGCGCGCCGGATTGACGCTCGCCATGTCGAAGGCGCGCGCCAGTTCATGGGAACCGAGATGCGCGGCCAGCATGGTCCAGCGCGCGATATCCTGCGGCTCGCAGGCTTCCACCGCAGTGCCGGGCGGCAACAGGGCGCTGATGCAGCCGTCGGTGCCGATCAGGATGTCCTGCCGCTGCGGTGCCTGGTGCGCATCGGCCTGCACCCGTGCGCCGCGCAGGATTTTCGGTTTGTCGATCATGCGGATTACCTCGAATCGAAGGCTTTGTCGGGCGCCGCCAGCCAATTCAGGCTATCGCGCCATGGCTCCTGCATCAAGCAAGAACCTGACCATCAGGCGCGCTACCGCGTCGAACATGGCGCCGCCGGTCGCCGTATTGCAGCCGGTCTGGTGCGCCGCAGCCAGGAGCGGGGTCACCGCGGGCGCGGTGATCACGTCCGCCACGAACACGTCGCGGGTGAACCTGGCGGCATCCACCGGCAAGCGATCGCCCGCGCGCATGCCACTCGGGGTGGCGTTGACCACCAGGTCAAATCCGCGCGGATCGCGCGAGCCCTGGCAGGTGCGACCGGAAAAGCGCGCTTCCAGCCTTGCGCGCAAGGCGTCGCGGCGCTGCGCATCGTCGTCATGGATCGCCAGTTGTGCCACGCCGGCATCGAGCAGTGCCAGCGCGATCGCGCTGCCGGCGCCACCAGCGCCCACCAGCAGGGCGCGGGCCCCTTGCAACTGGCAGCCCGCAGCACGGATGCCATCGACGAATCCGCAGCCGTCAAGCATGTCGCCATGCCAGCTCAAGTCGGCATTGCGGCGCATGATGTTGACCGCGCCAAGCAGGTGGGCACGCTCGCTTACGCTGGCGCAATGCGCATAGGCGGCGAATTTGTGCGGCACGGTGGCGATCAGGCCGTCGAAATTGCGCGCCACCGCGGCACCGCGCATGAAAGCATCGAGGTCGGCGGCAGCCACATGCACCGGGATGACTACGCAGTCGCGCCCGCATTGATTCAAGGCACGGGTAACGCCGGCCGGCGACTTCACCTGTGCGATCGGGTCGCCGACAATGGCAATGACGCGGGTGGCGCCCGAAAGCGTTGCCGCAATGCCTTCGGGCATGGGTTTTGGTGCGGCGCTCTGCGCGCCCGGCACGGCTACTTCAAGGGGGCGGTGAGCCCGGCCAGGTTGGAGCGCGCCTTGAGCTTGGCCTGCGCTTCCGCCTTGTTGATGGCGGAAACCTTGCGGCCGAAAGCTTCGCGCTCTTCCTTGCTCTTTTGCGCCGCCTTGATGCTGGCGATACAACGCCAGCGCTTGCCGCTCTTGGAGACGACCAGGCGCATTTCCTCGCGCGGATGTTGCGCGTGGCAGTGATAGCAGTAGACAGTGGAAGATGACATGTGAACGCTTATGCTGGGTCTGGGAACTGGCGCGTTTGCTGCGCGCCGCCCCTGCCGGTTTGCGGGTGCCGAATCGGTGGGTCGGTGGGCGCAGTACATTCCAGAAGGTCTGCGATTATACCAAAATGGGGCGCCGCGCCGGCGTGGCGCCAACGCATGGCACCAACCGGGGCCCGGTTGCGCCGGCAGCGGCACTCGCGGTGAATCCGCAAGCGGCATGGCGCCGGGCTTGCGGGCAGGCCCGGCAGGCAAGCCGGGCGGGCGTTCGCCCGCCGCCATTTCATTGCATTTTTTGCAACTTTTGCAGCGAACGCATGCGCCAGGGCACGGTTTGGTCGGGAAACAGGCGCGGATACTCGGTGTAACTCACTTCGCCCACATAGATGTCGCCGCGCGAATCGACCGCCAGGCCGTGCGGCGCGACAAATTTTCCGCTGGCAAGGCCGGGCCCGGCTTCACCGCCCAGCCGCGCCAGCGTCTTGCCCTGGTGGTCGACGATGGTAAGGCGCGGCCCGATGTTGGGCGTGTTGCGGTTGACCGCCATCGCAGGGCCCAGCTCGCCGATGATGAAGCGCGGCTCCTTGCCGCCGCAGCAAAACAGCCCGCAAGGGCGGTGCATGTTGGTCCACTGCGTCTCGTAGCGGCCTTTTTCGTCGAACACCTGCACGCGGTGGTTTTCGCGGTCGGCGACGTAGACCCAGCCCTGGCTATCGGTGGCGATGTTGTGCGCCACATTGAACTGGCCCGGATCGGTGCCCGGCTCGCCCCACGAGAACAGGAGCTTGCCGTCGGGTGAATACTTGTGCACGCGGGCGTTGCCGTAACCGTCGCTGACATAGATGTCGCCGGCCGGCGACAGCGCGGTGTGGGTGCAACGGTGGAACGGCAGGCCGCTCATGAACGGCGCAGGCTTGCCGGGTACGCCGATTTCCAGCAGCACGCGGCCGGCGGTGCTGCATTTGCGTACGAAATGGCCGCCGTCGTCGGTGCAGTACAGGTTGTCGTCGGCATCGATGAAAAGCCCGTGGGCACGCGGGAACGTGCCTTCGCCCCAGGAGCGCAGGAAGTTGCCATCGCGGTCGAATACGATCATCGGGTGTTCGCCGCGGTTGAACACGTAGACTTGATCGCCACTGTCCACCGCGACGGCCGCCACATCTTTCAACTCCCAGCCTTCCGGCAGGCGGGCCCAGTCTTCCACCACGCGGTAACGGTGGGCGCCGCTGCCCAGGATTGCTGTCATCATCTGTCTCCCCGTTGTCGTCAGGCGCGCACCAAGCGTCTGCTCAAAGCCTAACACGAGGCATGCGCGCGCGTCGCGGCGTCGGTCCTGCGAGATCGAGACGGCGGGCGTGACAAGCTTTGCGCCGCCCGCCGCCGCCGGCGGGCAACACCAACACCGGAGAGGCAACATGTCCGACTGCGACCACCACGACCATCCCGCGGCAGGCACGGGCGGCGTCGGCATAGCGCGCCCCGGCCGTTTCGATGCGCCGGCATTCGAGCAGGCCATCACCGATTTGCTGCGCGCCTGCGGTGTGCAGTCGGACTGCGCGCATACCGGCATGACGGCGCGCCGCGTGCGCGAGCTGTGGGAAAAGCGCCTCCTGGGCGGCTACGACATCGATCCCGCCACGGTGCTGGGGAGCGGTTTCGACGACCCGCGCGAAGACATGGTGGTGATACGCGGCATCGCCATTCACGGCGTGTGCCCGCACCACCTGGTGCCGTTTCGCGGTGTCGCCCATGTGGCCTACATCCCGGGAGGCAGGCTGCATGGTTTCGGCCGCATCGCGCGCCTGGTGGACGCCATCGGCCACCGCTTCACCTACCAGGAATGGATGACGCGCGACATCGTCGAAGCCCTGGTCAGGCATGGCCAGGCCAGGGGTGCGGCCTGCGTGATCGAGGCCGAGCAACTGTGCCTGTTGCTGGGAGAAGACCGGCGCGGCGACGAACGCGTGCGTACCCAGGCCTTCGCCGGCTGTTTCGAGCAAAGCGCGCAGTTCCGCCAGGAATTTCTGCAGGCCGTGAGCGACCGCATCGCGTAACGCCGGCCGCAGCGGATTTATCGCGACGTGCCCTGAGCGGCGTTCCGCGCGCGCCCGATACGCCCGGCCACCGCGCGGATCTGGCGCGGGCCGGCGCGCCAGATGCACAGGGCTGAAACCACGCTGGCGCCGATCGAGATGGCGAATGCCACGGTATAACTGCCGCTGGCGTCGTGCAGCGCCCCGGTGGCCCAGGGCCCGATGGCGCCGCCGATCAGGCCGATGCCCATCAGGGTGCCGAAAATGCTGCCGAACTGGCGCCCCAGAAAAATCTCGGCCACCACCCCGCCCAATACCGAGGTGATGCTGTAGCCCAGGAAGCCCTGCACCGCCACCATCGACCACAGCAATGCCGGGTGCGGGAATTCGCGCATTGCCAGGAGCGCCGCGTAGCACAACACAAAGCCCAGGTTGCCGACCGCCCACACCCATTCGCGGCCAATCCGATCCGACAGGTGGCCAAACGCGATCTGCCCGGGTATCGCCGCGAAGCTCACGAAGCCCAGCGCCCAGGCCGCGTACATCGGCGTGAAGCCGGATTCGATCAGGTATTTGGTCTGGTGCACCTGCACCGCATACCAGGCGAACATGGCGCTGAAAAAACCGCCGGCGATCCACCAGAAGCGTGCCGTGCCGAGCGCGCGCCTGAGCGTCCAGTCGATCGCCACCCAGGCATGGTCGATCACATTGGCGTGGCCCGGCGCGGTGGCACCGGTGGCAACGACGGCGTCGCCATCCGCTCCCAGGCCCAGGTCTTCGGGGCGGCGCCGCACCAGGAGGTTGAGCGGCGCCAGCACGATCACCACCAGGAGGCCCAGGCCGGTGCAGGCGGCGCGCCAGCCGGCCTCGACGATCAGCGCCTGCACCAACGGAAACAGCACGATCGAGCCGATGCCTACACCCGAGAACGCGATGCTGGTCGCCAGGCCGCGCTGCCGCACGAACCAGTTCGGCAGGTAGAGCGACTGCCCGGTATAGCCCAGCGCCACGCTGCCGCCGCCGACCAGGACACCGATGGTCAGATAAAGCTGCCACGGCGTTTGCACCTGCGCCGAAAGCAGCAGGCCGGCTGCCATGATGGCCACCCCAGCCTCCAGCATCACCAGCGGGCCGTGCTTGTCCATCAGACGGCCCAACAGCGGGCTCAGCACCGCGGCGATCAAAAAGCCGAACGAAAACGCGCCGGCGGTGACGCCGCGATTCCAGCCGAATTCGTCGATGATCGGCGGGAACAGCAGTGAAAACGCGGTGCGCGCGTTGACCCCGATGGCCATGGTGACAAAGGCCACCGCGACGATGGCCCAGCCGTAGAAAAACGGCAGACGGGCTGGTTTCACGCGGTAGCCGCAGTGCTGCCGCAACGACGATGTCCGCTGCCGGTAAAGTCATCGACCCTGCAGCGGCAACACCATATCGGTGCTTGCAAGCGCATGGAATAATCCGTGCAACCATTGAGCGCTACGTCATTCATGACAAAAACAGGCCTTTCAAGAGGCTGCACAGAGGCGTGCAGCGAGGCGCTGTTGAACGCGCCTTGAGGATTGCGAATGGTTGGCGCGGCCATGGTGTGCATCTGCGTCGACTTGGTATCCGTTGGCGGCAATGAATGCGCTGCGGTCCGCTCAGCGGCATTCCAGTTCCCAGGCCTTGCGGGCCGCGCCATCGACGGGCGGTGCTTGGGTGCAAGGTGACGGCCGGGACGGCGGCAACAAAGGCGAAGAAGCTGCCTGCTGCGCCGGCCACAACAGCCCGGGCAGGCGGGTTTCGAGCGGGCCAGGCAACGCAAGACACAGGCCGATCAGGCAAACAATGGCGAGGCTGCCTGCGAGCAACGGCCGGGCGGGCAACACGCGGCGCAGGGCAAGTTCGAGCAACCCGCCGGCAATCACGCTGCACAGGGCGCCAGACAGCATGCCGCCGAACGCCCACAGGCCGGCCAGGAAAAGCGGCGCAAAGGAATCGGTATTGAGCCCCGGCTGTCGGAAGTACAGATGGAACCCGACGTAAGCCCCGCTGAGTGCGCCCGGCAGCGGCCAGGCGAGCCGCAGCAGCCACAGTGCCAGGGGCTTGCCGCTGGCGGGCGAGGGGTTGTTCGATTCATTTTCTGCCATCGGGTTTTCCGGCCTTGGCCGGGCCGTCCAGCAGCAGCTCGGCCTCACCGGTACGACGCTGCACGTCGCTGTGTGGCTGCAGTTCGCAGGCCGCGATGTTCCCGCTCAATTTCAGTTGCAGGGTGCGGTTGAAGCCGCTGTTAAGCGTCAGTTCAGACAGCGGCAGCAGACGCCGGCGCGGTTCAGCCGGCAGGGGGCGGGCGTCGATCAGCTCCACGCTCTGGCGCTGGTTGCGCCAGCGAATGCTTGCACCACGCCAGTCGCCACTGCCACCGCGGACCAGCACTGTGCCGGATCCGTCGGTCGTCAGGCGAATCAAACAAAACAGGTCTTGCGCACCGGTGCCGATCCAGTCGCCGGAAAAAAAGGCCGGGCTGTTGTCCGGTAGGGGTGTCAGCGCCAGGCCGGAACTGGCGCCTACGCTGCCCAAGAGCGCTGAGAATATGCCAAGCCAGTGCATTTGCTGGACCTGCCGGAAGGTTCGGCGGAATCAATTCCGCAGTCGCATGTTAACCGCTTGGTGCCCGCAGATACGACTGGGCGAGGCGCGGCTGCGCTGGCTTGGGCGTTGCGGCCGTGGCGCGCGATCGTGCAGGCTGCTTGCCGGAGATTTGCATGATGCATGACTTGTTCATCAGTTTGGTGCAGCAGAACGCGAACACCTTGTTGATCGCCGAGCGTGGCTCACCCAGGGGCCGAGCGCGCTGTCGGTACGGGTGCAAGTGGAAAAGTGGACCGCAGCCGCGCCGCCGATGCGGGCGTGTGAAGCGCCGGCGATAGCTGAATAGGCAAGAAGCACCGCCAAAGCGGTCGCGACCCACGCGATGGGCCGACGCCATGCCCGAGGAGTGCAGCATGGAACAACCCCGCGGCTCACAGGTTCACGGGGTCAGGTGACATGCCTGCTTTTCGCTAGCCAAGCCCCGAATCGCCGTGTCCAACCTGACCGTTGCGCTCGATGCCGAACTCATCAAGCGGTCGCGCGTGCGCGCCATCGCGCAACCCGCCTGTTGCCCGGCTCCCAGGCAATCTATGCCTTTGTCGCCAATCGAAAAATCCGTATACTCGTTCAGCATGGATTCCGACGCCAGCACAGCAATTCCCGTCAGCCCCGACGTCGCCGCACGTTTCGCCACTCTGACCACGGAACAAAAGCGCATTGTCCGCATGCGCGTGGCGGTCGAGATCGGCCGCTTGTCGAAACAAGAATCACGCGCCCAATCGGTCGCCGAATTTCGTGCCGCAACCACAGCCATCGGCAACCGGGCGCGCCGCAAAGGGCTCACTTTGACCAAGCTCGCGCGCATGCTCGATGCAAGCCGCTGAGCGGGTTGTCGTCGACACCAATGTCATTGTCAGCGGCATCCTGCTACCCGCTTCCACACCCGGCAGACTCCTCGATTTTCTCGCCCGGCACGGTAGCTTGATTTTCTCGGCGGCGACCCGCGACGAATTGCTCAGCGTCATCGCGCGCGAGAAGTTCGACCGGTACGTGCCCTTACGCCGATCTGACCACCCTGGGCCAATTTCAAGGTATTCCGATTATCAAAGCCGCCGGCTATCTCGCGGCTGCCGGCCGATAAGTTGCGGATCCCCTTGCGAGTCAGCGCGTTTTTCAAGGTTGCCCCTGGATCGCCAACACTGGCAGCGGCGACTGATCGACCGGCACCTGGGGCACGCGCATCGATTCGCGCAATGCGCTGGCGGGCAAGGTCGGGCGCTGACGGCACGCCGGAGAATGCGACCCAGGACCCGGCGAGCGTGGCCACATCATCGCGGGCCGGGGAAAGACCGTGTTGGAATTCGGGGTTTTTTGCATACCTGCAAAAATACTCGCGAGTTTTTTTGCAACATTGATAAAACGCTCGCGCGTATAATTCCGCTTCATGAACACCGTCTCGCGCCATCCGCGCTATTTGCGCCCGGTCATTGCGGACGATCTCACCCGCAAGATGGTGTTCCTCGGCGGCCCCCGCCAAGTAGGCAAGACCAGCCTCGGGCGGGACTTGATTCCGGACCCGGCGGCATACCTGAGTTGGGATTTGGCGGCGCATCGCGCGGCGCTCCTGAAGCAGCAGCTGCCCGCCACGGATGACTGGTTCTTTGATGAGATTCACAAGTACCGGCTATGGCGCGGCTTCCTGAAAGGGCTGTTCGACGTGCATGGCAGCGGCCGGCGGATTCTTGTCACCGGCAGCGCGCGGCTCGACTACTACCGGTTTGGCGGCGACTCGCTGCAAGGGCGGTATCACTATCTGCGCCTGCACCCGTTCTCGGTGGCCGAACTGGGAATCACCGCACAGTCCGATTTCGAGCAGTTGTTGCGCCTGGGGGGATTCCCCGAGCCCTTCTTGTCCGGGTCGGAGCGGCACGCCCGGCGCTGGGCGCGCGACTACCGCGACCGGCTGATGCAGGAAGACGTGACCAGCCTGGAACGCATCGACAACCTCGGGCAACTTGAGCTATTGGTGATGCGCCTGCCGGATCTGGTGGGCAGCCCGCTGTCGCTGAACAGCGTGCGCGAAGACTTGTCGCTTTCGCACCGCACCATCACGCAATGGATTGAAGTGCTCGAACGGCTGTACGCGATTTACCGGGTCGCGCCGTTCGGCGCGCCGCGCATTCGCGCGGTGAAGAAATCGCAAAAGCACTATCACTTCGACTGGTCGGTGGTCAATAGCGAAGGCCCGCGGTTCGAAAATCTGGTGGCCGGCCATCTTCTCAAATGGGTGCACTATCAGAACGACGCTGAAGGCCGCAGTGCCGAACTGCGCTATTTTCGCGACATCGACCGCCGCGAGGTTGATTTTGTGGTGCTCGAGGCCGGCCAGCCGGTCAGCTTCATCGAGTGCAAACTCAGTGAAGGCCCGATTGGCGTCGGTATGCGCTACCTGAAGCAGCGTTTTCCGCGAGTGGACGCATGGCAAGTAGCGGCACGCGGCAAGCGCGACTATGTGACGCGCGAAGGAGTGCGGGTGGCGCCTGCGCTGCGCCTGCTTGAAGCGCTTGTATAGACAGCCAAGACTCGCGCAAAGTCATAAGTTGCGAGGTCCGGGCAGACGCGCCCGGAACTTGGCGCTTCACAGCGCACCGCCCGCAGGATGAATCGAGTCCCTCGGCGTTCTTCTTGATCGTGCGTACCCGCTCGCTATGGGCGCACCCGCGTTCTATGCGCGCTGCGCCAGGGCCCACGTGCGCGCGAACTCGCCGGCGCGTGAACGCTCTGCGATCCACTTGTCGAACTCTTCTTCAGGTGTGCCGCATTCGCCGTAAACATGGCCGCCCTTCTGCTCGGCTTCCGGCACCTTGATGGTGAATTCCATGCGGATGCCGTTGGGGTCGAAGAAATAGATCGACTTGACGAAATCGTGGTCCAGCGGCACGACCACCTCGATGCCCTCGCCTTCGAGCGCGCGCTTGGCTGCCAGCAGTTCGGCCATGTCCTCCACCTCGAAGGCAATGTGGTTGACCCAGGCCGCGGTGTTGGGTGACGGCAGCGACTTCTCGTCGTCGCCGAGATCGAAGAACGCGATGCAGCTGCCGTCCTTCATCTGGAAGAAGAGGTGAAAGTAATGCGTAGGCTCGCCGCCGGTGGAAGGCGCGGCAGTGGCGCGGATGGTGTGTACCAGCGGCAGGCCCAGCACGGTTTCGTAGAAGCGGCGCGTCTTGAGCGGGTCGGCGCCCGGATGAAAAGCGAAACCGGGAAGTGGGGTGCGGTGGTGCGGCGTTCGGTGCGCGCGCGGACCAGGCCAGGCGGACGGGCCGTACAAGCGGTTTGCGGCGGACCGCCGCCCACAGGCTGACCAATCCGAAGAGATACATGAGCGGCATCTCCGGTTCCGGCACCAGAAGCGCGGTGCCCAGCACGCAATCCCGGTTGCCGGCGGCGCAGGCCGGCGAAACACGCGATAGAGGGTCGACCACGCCGGATCAGAAGGTGGTATTAAAGGGAGGTTTGTTGCCGAACGGTCGCCGAATTTCGCGCCGCTACGATAGCCATCGGCAACCGGGCGCGCCGCAAAGGGCTCACTTTGACCAAGCTCGCGCGCATGCTCGATGCAAGCCGCTGAGCGGGTTGTCGTCGACACCAATGTCATTGTCAGCGGCATCCTGCTACCCGCTTCCACACCCGGCAGACTCCTCGATTTTCTCGGCGGCGACCCGCGACGAATTGCTCAGCGTCATCGCGCGCGAGAAGTTCGACCGGTACGTGCCCTTCGACGCGCGAGAACGCGCGGTCGCGATATTCTTGCGCGAATGCAAAATTTTCAGCCCGCGCCGCCTGTTTCAAGTCTGCCGCGACGCCAGGGACGACAAGTTCCTTGATGCCGCATACGCCGGCAAGGTTGATTGTCTGATTTCCGGCGACGCCGATCTGACCACACTGGGCCAATTTGAAGGTATTCCGATTATCAAAGCCGCCCGCTATCTCGCGGCCGCCGGCCGATAAGTTGCGGATCTCCTCGCGAGTCAACGCGTTTTTCCAGTTTGCCCCTGGATCGCCAAAACTGGCAGCGGCGACTGATCGCGCAGCCTGACTGGCCACGCGCAGCGACGCGCCGTCGATTCACGGCATGCCCTGCAAGGCTACCGCGTTACCGTGATTGCCTGAACCCGCGCGGCCGGGAAATATCGACAATGCCGGCGCGGCGCGCAAACGCGCACCTGCCTGCCCCGTAGCTGGCCGGAACGCGGCTACACTTCCCGTTAAAGCGCGACGCACCGCAAACTGCGGTACTCGATACAGGGACCTGTGGGATGGCGAGCAAGAAGATCACGGCAGCGCGCGCACCCGGAAAACCGGGCGCGGCAGCGTCTCAAACGCCAGGCGCTGCGTCCGCTGGACAAGCTGCCACCGCCGCCCGCGACTGCGCCTGGAGCGGCCGCCACGACGAGGCCATCGAACGTTGCACCCGGGCGCTGGCGGCCGAAACGCTTGCCCCGGCGCAGCGCATGGACCTCCTGGACCTGCGCGCCGAATCCTTGATCGCCGTGCGCCGCATCGATGCCGCCGGCGCCGATGCCCGCGCCATGCGCGCACTGGCCCGCTTGCACCAGGCGCCGGCTTTGCGCGTGCAGGCGTTCAAGCGCGAAACCCTGGTGCTGATGCGCCAAGGTCGGGTGCAGCCGGCTGTCGCAGCCGGCGCCAAGGCGGTCAAGCTGGCCCGCGCCGGTGCCGACCCGATCCTGTTGGCGCAAAGCCTCTTGTGCCTGGGCGAAGCGCAATTTCGCGCCACTCAAAACGCGGCGGCCGTGGCCAGCGGACGCCAGGCGGGCGAATTGTTCGAGGCCGCCGGCGACCCGATCGGCCTCGGCCGTGCCCATTGGGTGATGGCCTTCGCCCACTCCCGCCTGGCGCAGCATGAAGAGTCGCGCGCGGCGGCCAGGCGCGCCGTAGAGATCGCACGCCAGGCCGGCGACCAGAACGGGCTGGGCAACGCGCTCAACGTCATGGCCTTTTCGTCGCGCGACATCGCCGAGCGTTTCGCCCTGTTGCAGCAGGCAGCGCAGGCCTTCGAGCGCAGCGGCTATGCCTTCGGCGCCACTATGGTGGTCGGCAACCTGAGCGTCGCCTACGCGGAAATGGGCCTTTATCGCCTGGCCTTCAGGCTTTGCGAGCAGGAAGTGCAGCGCATCGGCAAGTTCGGCGCCGAGGTCAACATGACCCTGGGGCTGGGCTCGATGCTGAACTGGAAAGTTGCCGTCGGCGACATGGCGGGCGCGCGCGCCCTTTGGCCTCGATTCGATGCGCTGGTCGAAGAGCTCGACGAGCCGGTGACGCGGGCCGCCCGCGACTTTTGCGCCAGCGAACTGGCGCTGGGCGAGGGCGACGCCGCCGCGGCGGTCAAGCGCTTGCGTGCCAACCTGCGAGCGGTGCGATCGGACAATCCGGCACACGAACTCTACGCCCTGGTGCCACTGGCGCGCGCGTTGTTGGCCCACGGCGACCCTGCGGGCGCCTTGCGCGCAAGCAGCCGCGCGGCACGTCTGTATCGCGCACAGCACTTCGCGCGCGCCGATTTCGGGCGCAGCCAGGACATCTGGTGGTGGCATTCCCGGGCGCTGGCGGCGAACCGCCGGCGTGCCGACGCCTGGGTGGCGCTACAGCAAGCCCACGCGCTGCTGCTCGACGCGGTACGCAACGTGCACGACGAAGGCCTGCGCCGCAGCTTCCTGGGCAAGGTCGAAGTCAACCGCGACATCGTGCGCGCATGGCTTGGCGAGTCCGCGCGGCGCAAGCTGCCGCAAGTGCAGCGCCTCGCGCACCTGGCCAACGAGAGCAACGTCGGCGAACCCTTCAAGCGCCTGGTCGATACCGGCATGCGCTTGAACGAGCTGCGCAGCGCGGCCGTGCTCAATGAATTCCTGATCGACGAAGTGACGGAGCTCTCCGGTGCCGAGCGCGTGCTGCTGGTGCTGGAAGCACCGCAAGGGCCGCAGATCGCCGGCGCGCTATTGCCGAAAGGCGAGGACGCGCCCACTCTGCTCACAGCCATCACGCCCTGGCTGGACGAAGCACGCCGCACCCGCGCGGTGCGCCTGCGCCACGGCCCGGAAGGCGCGGAGCCGGTCGACCAGCGCTCTTGCCTCATCGCCCCGCTGGTCGCGCAGAACCGCCTGCTGGGTTTTATCTACGCCGACCTCGAAGGCGCGTTCGGGCGTTTTCACGACCCCGACCGCGATCTCCTGGCGATGCTGGCCGCCCAGGCCGCAGTGGCGCTCGACAACGCGCAATGGGCCGAGGAGTTGGAGCGCAAGGTCGAGGCACGCACCCACGACTTGGCCGACGCCCTCGGGCAGCAGACCGCGATCAGCGAAGTGCTGAAAGTGATCAGTCGCTCGACCTTCGACTTAGGTGAGGTGCTGCAAACACTGACGGAGAACGCCGCCCGCCTGTGCGGCGCCGATATGGCCGTCTTGTTTCGGCCGGACGGCAGGGGTGGTTTCCCTCCCTGGGCACCGTACAACTTTCCTCCGGCCTTCCTGGCCGCCCTGCAGGCCAAGCCGATCCGCCCCGGGGACGGCTCGTTGACAGGGCGCGTCCTGCAGGAGCGCCGGGTGCTGCAGATGGAAGACCTGCACAGCACAATCGGCTACCGGACTGACCTGGAGAGCGTCGCCAATTTCTCCACCTTGCTGAGCGTGCCTCTGCTCAAGGACGGCGAGCCGGTTCTGGCGATCACCATTGGCCGGCTCGGCGAGCGCCGCGCCTTTACCGATCAGCAGGTGGAATTGTTGGGCGCGTTCGCCGATCAGGCCGCCATCGCCATCGAGAACGTGCGCCTGTTCAACGAGACCCGCGAAGCGCTGGAGCGCCAGACTGCCACTTCCGAAGTGCTGCAGGTGATCAGCAGTTCGGTCTCGGACGTGGCGCCGGTGTTCGACAAGATCGTCGAGAGCTGCAACCGCTTGTGCGAGGGCGACCACGCCGTGGTGTCTCTCATTGGCGACGATGGGCAGGTGTACCACGCAGCGGTTTTCCCCCACATGCCGCAGGCGCGTGAAAAGCTCGACCGCGGCTTCCCGCGGCCGCTGGAGCAGGCCTACCAGGCGTATCCGATCCGCAAACGCGCGGTAGTGCACTACCCGGATATGGTGAACGGCCCCAACGTGCCGGAAGGCATGCGCCAGATGGGTCGCGATGTCGGTAACTTCTCGATGCTGATCGCACCCATGATGTGGGAAGGCCGTGCGGTCGGTACGCTGCATGTCAACCGCATGCCGCCGCGGCCCTTCACCGAGAAGGAATTCAGCCTGCTGCGCACCTTCGCCGACCAGGCCGTCATCGCCATCCAGAACGCGCGGCTCTTCAACGAGACCCGCGAAGCGCTGGAGCGGCAGACCGCCACCGCCGAGGTGCTCAAGGTGATCGCCGCATCGCCTTCGGATGTGCAGCCGGTGTTCGACGCCATCGCCGCGAGCTCCAACCGCCTGCTGGGCGGTATGTCGACGATGGTGGCGCGCATCATCGAAGACTCATTGCACCTGATGGCGTTCACCTCCACCAATCCGGCCGGCGACGAAGTGTTGAAGGCGAGCTTCCCGATTCCGCTTTCGACGGCTTTCTATGGACCCGCGATCCGTGGCGGTGAAGTAGTGCGCATCGTCGACACCGAGGATGAATCGGCAGTCGGAACGAAGTTGCGCGACCTCGGGCGCGCGCGCGGTTACCGCAGCATGCTGTTCTGCCCGTTGATGCGCGAGGGCGTTGCCATTGGCATGATCAGCGTCACCCGCAAGGATCCCGGCACATTCGCCGAGGATCAGGTGCAGTTGCTGCAGACCTTCGCCGATCAGGCTGTCATCGCGATTCAGAACGCACACTTGTTCGAGGCCGAGCAGGTGCGCTCGCGCGAGTTAGAGGAATCCCTGAGCTACCAGACCGCGACCAGTGATGTGCTCAGGGCGATCAGCCGCACCACCTTCGACGTGAAGGCGGTGATGAGTTCGCTGGTCTCCTCCGCGGTGCGCCTGTGTCGCGCCGATGTCGCCTCGTACTTCCGCTTCGACGGCCAGGCCTTCTTCTGGGATGCCGGCTTGAATGTCGATCCCGCCTACGAGGAAATCGAGCGCAACACGCGCATCGAGCTGACCCGCGGCACATTGGTGGGTCGCGCCGGGGTCGAGCGCCGCACTGTGCACATCATCGATGCGATGACCGACCCCGAATACGCGGTCAAGGGCGAAGCGCAGGTCGGCGGCGTGCACACCATGCTGGGCGTGCCGATGCTGCGCGAAGGCCGGCTGCTGGGCGTGTTCGCCATCGCCCGCCAGCGGGTCGAAGCCTTCACCGAGCGGCAGATCGAGCTGGTGACGATGTTCGCCGACCAGGCCGTGATCGCCATCGAGAATGTGCGCCTGTTCAATGAGACGCAGGAGGCGCTGGCCCGCCAGACCGCCAGCACCGACATTCTGCGGGTGATCAGCGGCTCACCGAACAATGTGCAACCCGTATTCGAAGCGATTGTCGGCGCAGCCGTGAGGTTGCTCGACTGCGATATGGCGTTTGTGCTGCGCCGCGACGGCGACATAATATCGATTGCAACAGGGGCCAGCCGCGACGGCCCGCTGACGGACCTGGGGCCGGCATCGAGCTTTCCCGTCGACCCGAGCGCCAACTTCCCGTCGCGCACTATCGTGGACAAAGCCATCCTGCACATTCCGGACTGGTCAGCCATCGAGTTGCCAGAGCATGAGCGTGTCATCCAGACGACGTTTGGTGTGAATGCAACGCTCTTCGTTCCCCTGTTGCGGGAAGGCGAGTGCATCGGCCTGCTTTCATTCGCGCGCAAGCAGGCAGGTGTATTTCGCAAGGAGGAAATAGCACAGGCCGAGTCGTTTGTTGATCAGGCGCTGATCGCCATCGAGAACGTGCGCCTGTTCAACGAGACCAAGGAAGCGCTGGAGCAGCAGCAGGCAGCCGGCGACATCCTGTCCGTCATCAGCAGTTCCGTGGCTGACGCGCAGCCGGTGTTCGACAAGATCCTGCAAAGCTGCAAGCACCTGTTCGGCGGCGACGAGCTCGATGTGTTGCTCGTCGACGAGCAGGGCATGCTGCGCATCGGCGCCTACCTGGGCGATGCGCACGACATCGTGGCGGCCACCTTCCCGGCGCCGGTGGAGCGCACGCCGGCCGGCCGCGCGATCCGCGAACGCCGTGTCGTGCACTGGCCGGACCTGGTCAACGGCGAGGATGTGCCCGGCGTATTGCGCAAGATGGCCAAGCTCATCGGCTATACGTCGATGGTGTTCGCGCCCATGTTGTGGGAAGGGCGCGGCATCGGCGCCATCGGCGTCGCGCGTTCCACCGGGCCGTTCAAGTCCAAGGAACTGACCATGTTGCAGACCTTTGCCGACCAGGCAGTGATCGCTATCCAGAACGCAAAGTTGTTCAATGACACGCAGGAGGCGCTGGAACAGCAAACGGCGTCGGCGGAGGTCTTGAACGTCATCAGCAGCTCGGTCGCCGACGCCGCACCGGTGTTCGAGAAGATCGTAGAGAGCTGCGCGCGATTGTTCGGCGGCGACCAGGTCGGCATTTCGCTGGTGCGCGAGGACGGCCAGGTGGTACATGTCGCGCTTGACAAGAGGAACCCGGATTCCCTGGAAATGCTCAATCGCGGTTTCCCGCGGCCGCTGGGCGAGAGCTACCAGAGCTATCCGATACGCAAGCGCCACGTGATCCACTACCCGGACATCATCAACGGGCCGGGTGTGCCCGAGAGCATGCGTGCGCACGGCCGCGAAATCGGCAACTATTCCATGCTGATCGCTCCCATGCTGTGGGAGCAAAGCGGCATCGGCACCATCCATGTCGTGCGCATCCCGCCCAAGCCGTTTACCGCCAAGGAAGCCGGCCTCCTCAAGACCTTCGCCGACCAGGCGGTGATCGCGATCCAGAACGCGCGCATGTTCAACGATACCAAAGAGGCCTTGGAGCAGCAGACTGCGACGGCCGAAATCCTGAGCGTCATCAGCAGCTCGGTGGCCGATACCGCGCCGGTGTTCGACAAGATTCTGCAAAGCTGCAAGAAGCTTTTCGACAGTTCCGAACAAGGCATCATCCTGGTCGCGGAAGATGGCGTTGCCACGATCGCGGCGCACCATGGGCCGGCGCGCGATCGCGTGATGGAAATCGTGGCGTCGGGCCTTGCCGACGGGCAGGCACAGGTCGAGGGGATTCGGCAGCGCCAGGCCTTGCACTATCCCGATGCGCTGGCGGACCAGGCAAAGGGTCCGGTCCAGCGCGTCGCACGGGCGCTTGGCACGGGCAGCTACTCGCAAGTCGTGGCACCCATGGCCTGGGAGGACAACCCGGTGGGCTGGCTGTATGCCATGCGCCAGCCGGCGGTCGGGTTCACCGAGAAAGAAATCGCGCTCCTGAAAACCCTGGCGGACCAGGCGGTGATCGCGATCCAGAACTCGCGGCTGTTCAACGACACCAAGGAGGCGCTGGAACAGCAGACCGCCACGGCCGAGGTGCTGCAGGTGATCAGCAATTCGGTGTCGGACACCGCGCCGGTGTTCGCGAAGATTCTCGACAGCTGTCAGCAACTCTTCGTGACGGACCAACTCGCGATCTATCTGGCCCAGGACGATGGGCAATTGCACGTCGGTGCGTTGCGCGGCGCGGCGATCCAGGCCATGAGCGCGTCGCTGCCCAAGCCGCTCGACCAGACCGTGACCGGGCGGGCCATTGCCGAACGGCGCACGATTCATGTGCCCGATGCCGCCGCCATGCCGGACATGCCGCCCACAGTGCGAGACCTGCTGGAGCTGACGGGCAACTACGCCGCCGTTTTCGCGCCCTTGCTGTGGGAAGGCCAGGGTATCGGTTCGATCATGCTGATGCGCCAGCCGCCCGCGCCATTCACCGACAAGGAAATCGCGCTGCTGCGCACCTTTGCCGACCAGGCGGTGATCGCGATCCAGAACGCCCGGCTTTTCAAGGAGACCCAGGACGCGCTGGAACGCCAGACCGCCAGCGCTGAGGTGCTGCGCGTGGTCAGCGGCTCGATGGCCGATACCCAGCCGGTGTTTGACAAGATCCTCGATAGCTGCCAGCGGCTGATCGATTGCACCGACATGTCGGTGCTGACCATTGACCAACAATCGCTGGTGCACGTGGGTTCTTCTCGCGGAAAGTCCGGCGACCGGTGGGCGAAGTTCAGGCCTGATCGGGTTGAAAAAACCGTCATCGCCGAAGCCATGCAGGAACGTCGGGTGATGCACTACCCGGATATGGCCAGTGGCGCAGGCGTGCCCGAAGTCCTGCGGCGCGTGGCGGCCAAAACGGGCGCCAATGGTTCCGCCGTGATCGCGCCCATGATCTGGCGAGGCCGCGGCGTCGGCGCACTCTACATCGTGCGCATCGCCTATGAAGGGCGTAAGTTGCAGGCCTTCACGACAAAGGAAATCACGCTGGTCGAAACCTTCGCCAGCCAGGCCGTCATCGCGATCCAGAACGCGGGGCTGTTCAAGGAGGCGCAGGACGCGCGTGCCGCGGCCGAGACCGCCAACGAAGCCAAGAGTTCGTTCCTGGCCACCATGAGCCACGAGATCCGTACGCCGATGAATGCGGTCATCGGCATGAGCGGCCTGTTGCTCGACACGCCGCTTTCCGACGAGCAGCGCGACTTCGCTTCCACCATCCGCGATTCCGGCGATGCGCTGCTCAACATCATCAACGACATCCTCGACTTTTCCAAGATCGAGGCCGGGCGCATGGACATCGAGGCGCATCCGTTCGACCTGCGCGATTGCGTGGAGTCGGCGCTCGATCTCATCAGCACCCGCGCGGCCGACAAGCGCCTCGATCTCGCTTACCTGTTCGAGGGCGAGGTGCCGGTGGCGCTCAACGGTGACGTGACGCGCCTGCGCCAGGTGCTGTTGAACCTGCTCGCCAACGCGGTCAAGTTCACCGAATCCGGTGAGGTGGTCCTGACGGTCGGCGCCAAGCCGGTGGAACAGGCGATGGAGCTCACCTTCGCGATTCGCGATACCGGCATCGGGCTTTCTGTCGAGGGCATGGGGCGCCTCTTCCAGTCGTTCTCGCAGGCCGATTCGTCGACTACGCGCAAATACGGCGGGACCGGGCTCGGGCTGGCGATTTCCAGGCGCCTGGCCGAGCTGATGGGCGGGGGCATGTGGGTCGAGAGCGCGGGCCCGGGTCACGGCTCGACCTTCACCTTCACGATGGTTGCGCCGGTGGCCGAGTCACCGCAGGCGAACCGGCGCGACTTTATCGGCCAGCAGCCGGCGCTGGCGGGCAAGCGCATCCTGGTGGTGGACGACAACGCCACCAACCGCCGCGTGCTTGCGCTGCAGGCCGGCAAGTGGGGCATGCGCACGCGCGACACCGCATCCGCTGGCGAGGCGCTGCGTTGGCTCGACGCCGGCGAGGCCTTCGATCTTGCCGTGCTCGACATGCACATGCCGGAGATGAATGGCCTGACGCTGGCGCGCGGCATCAAGGCGCGCAATCCCAAGCTGCCGATGATCCTCTTTAGCTCACTGGGGCGGCGCGAGGCCGGCGATACCGAGAGCCTGTTCACCGCGTACCTCTCCAAGCCGCTGCGCCAGTCGCAGTTGTTCGACACCCTGGCGGGCCTGCTCGAAGGCGATGCGGCGCCGCGGCAGGTCGCCACGCCGGCGAAGCCGAGAATGGACGAGGGCATGGCGCTGCGCCGCCCCTTGCGCATCCTCCTGGCCGAAGACAACGTGGTCAACCAGAAGCTCGCCATGCGCCTGCTGCAGCAGATGGGCTACCGCGCCGACCTTGCCGGCAACGGCGTGGAGGCGATCGAGTGCGTCAGCCGCCAGACCTACGACGTGGTGCTGATGGACGTGCAGATGCCCGAGATGGACGGGCTGGAGGCCTCGCGGCGCATTACCGCGCGCTGGCCCCAGGGCGCGCGGCCGCGCATCGTTGCCATGACCGCCAACGCCATGCAGGGCGACCGCGAGCTGTGCCTGGCCGCCGGCATGGACGACTACATCACCAAGCCGATCCGCGTCGACCAGCTCGTCGAGGCGTTGAACAACACCCAAGCCCGCAAGGAATAGCATGAGCGCCAACCCCATCGACATGGCCGTCTACAACGACCTGGCGGAAACGGCCGGCGCCGAATTCGCCGCCGAGCTGGCCGGCACCTTTCTCGAAGAGGCGCCGCCCATCCTGGCGGAACTGCGCGCCGCGCTGGGGTCACAGTCGGCCGACGGTTTCCGGCGCGCCGCCCATTCGCTCAAGTCCAACGGCCATACCTTCGGCGCCACGCGCCTGGCGGAAATGGCGCGCGAGCTGGAACTGGGCGGGCTGCCTGCCCACAGCGCGCCGATCGACGCGCTCGAAGCCGAGTACCGCAAGGTGGCTGCGGCCCTGGCGGAGCTGATCCGTGGCTGAAGGCGGCGCGCGGCTCCTGGTGGCCGACGACAACAAGGTCAACCGCCTGCTGCTGACCCGCAACCTGGTATTGCTGGGGCATCGGGTCGCCAGCGCGGAGAACGGTCGCATCGCGCTCGACATGCTGCGCGCCGAGCCCTACGACCTGCTGCTGCTCGACATGGAAATGCCTGAGATGGATGGCTTCCAGGTGCTGGAGCAGATGGTGGGCGAGCCCAAGCTGCGCGACATTCCGGTGATCGTCACCAGCTCGCTCGAAGGCATCCACAACGTGGTGCGCTGCATCGAGCTGGGTGCCGACGACTACCTGCCCAAGCCGGTGAACCCGGTGTTGCTCAAGGCGCGTGTGGGCTCCAGCCTGGAAAAAAAACGCCTGCGCGACCAGCAAAAAGACATGGTGCGCCGCTTCGCCACCTCGGAAGTGGCCGAGGATTTGCAGAAATCCGGCTTCGCGCTCGGCGGCCGGCGCTTGCGCGGCACGGTGATGTTCTCCGACATTCGCGGCTTTACCTCGCTGTGCGAAGCGCAGACGCCGGAAGAAACCATCGAACTGCTCAACAGCTACTACGCCCTGATGTTCGACGCCATCAGCGGCCAGGGCGGGGTGGTCAACCAGATGATCGGCGACGGGCTGATGGCGGTGTTCGGCGCGCCGCTGCCGCTTGCCGAGCCGGAACTGGCCGCGGTGCGCGCCGCGCTCGACATGCTGGAATTGATCGATATGTTCAACCTCGAGCGCTCGGCCATGGAGAAGGCGCCGATCCGCATCGGCGTGGGCATCGCCTCCGGCGAAATGGTGGCCGGCTATACCGGCACGGAAGCGCGCGCCACCTACACCTGCATCGGCGACACCGTCAACCTGGCCGCGCGCCTGGAAGCGCACACCAAGGAGGCCGGGCGCGACATCCTGGTCGACGGTGACACCCAGGCCGCGTTGGGCGAGCGCGTGCCGGTCGAAGCGATCGGGGAGGTGCGGTTCAAGGGCAAGGCGCAGCCGGTACCGGTGTTCGCGGTGCGGCCGCAGGCGCAGAGATGATGTCGACGCTGGCGATCCGGAGCGCGCCGCTGAGGACTACAAAGTCGGACCGGTTCGTTTAGTCACCCACACTGCATCAGGGCGTAACGCTGAAGAAGAAGGGGGCACGCAAGACTTCAAGTTGGCCCTTCCTACGTCTGTTCGCCGGCGACGACAACCCCGCTTTGGACAAAGACTTGGTGGACGATATCATCGCTCGAGCGCGAGAGGTTCCCCGTCCTGATGTATCGGCATTCTCCGTCGGCACATACTGGAGGACGCTGCAACAACAACCCGTTATCACCGCGGTTGCAAGTGGCAAAGGCGGTGTAAATCCGTGTCACGGCATCGGCGGCCCGGCCCCGGCGCCTGACTGTCCCGCCGCGACCCCACCGGTCTCCGCCTGGGGGCCGGTGGTCAGCAGTTCGTGCACGCTGGCGATTTCCACGCGGCGGTGCCCCCCGGGCGTACGCCAGCCACGCAGATGGCCCCCGTCCATCCAGCGTCGCACCGTCTGCTGCGGCGCACGCCCCGTCTCCTCGATCGTCTCGCGGCACTGATTCCGCCACCACGCAAACATCGGCATCGCACCTACGGGGTGCTGGCGCCCAACGCGCCTGCGCTATGCGGTCACCGCGCTGGCGCAGCCCGCTGAGATTGCCGCCGCACCGAGGCCGGTCGAGCCGATCCCGCCGCAAGCGGCCCCGGCAGCGCCAATGCATCGCCAGGCGGCGCGCTACGTCTGGGCGCTGCTGCTTCGCGCGCATCTACGAGGTGCTGCCGCTTACGTGCCCGCTGTGCGGTGGCGCGATGAAGATCATCGCTTTCATCACCGAGGCGGTGGTCATGCGGGAGATTCCCGGTCATCTGCGTGAGCCTAAGTCACCGCCGCGCCTGATGCCGGCCCGTGGGCCGCCGCTGTGGGAGATGCAGGGCCGCGAACCGGCCGAGGGCGATCCACGCGCGCAACCCATGCCGGACTACATGCCGGACTACGAGTTCGATCAGCGCATTGCGTGGTAGGGCAACAGACGACAAGACTCGCTCGTCGGGGGCGAGTCTTGCCTGTGGCCACCCGAGCGGCGAAATTCCGCCGCTCGGGTGGGCACAGGCACACACAATGGGCATGCCGGGGCGGGGTTTCAGCGGTTTGTCAGGGGTCTTCGACGCCGTATCAACGATTGACGCAGACGGATATGGCCGGATTACTCCAACAATGGCGTTGAAATTCCTGTCCTTCAGTGACACCGATTGCCGCGTCCATCGGCAATCAGAGATAATGACAGCTGGATGGTTGAATACGCACACATCATGAACCGCTCACTCGCACTGAACCTGCTGAGGCAGCACAAACCCGAACTCGCCCGGCGGTTCGGCGTGACGGCGCTCGCCCTTTTCGGCTCGACTGCGCGTGGTGATGCTGCGGACGCAAGTGACATCGACATTCTCGTGTCATTCGACGGGCCGGCCACGTCGGCACGTTATTTCGGCACACAGTTTTATCTGGAAGACCTGTTTGGCTGCGTGATTGACCTGGTGACTGAGAAAGCCCTGCGTCCAGAATTGAGGCCGCATATCGAGCGGGATTCGGTGCATGTCTGAGGATGGTTCGAGCAGGCCGCCACGCGAGTGGCGGTTTTATCTTGTGGACATGATCGGCTTCGCAGAAAAGGTACTGCTCTACACCGAGGGCCTTGACCAGCAGGCGTTCGTCGAGAGCGGACTGAACTATGACGCTACGCTGCGCAATCTGGAGTTGATCGGCGAGGCTGCGGCGCGGATTCCGGCTGACGTGCGTGACAGCGCCCCCAAAATCCCCTGGCGCCAGATCATTGCTACCCGCAACCGGCTGATCCACGGCTATCTGGGCATCGATAACGATACGCTGTGGAGCATCATTGAGAGCGATATTCCAGTTTTGCTGACGCAGTTGGCGCGTCTCAAAGGCTAGGCCTGATCTGCTTTTGAAAAACACCAATCCTTGAAGAGTGGCTCCTCGAGCGGGTTCAAGAGTAGTTAATGTCGAAGAATCGCTCGCACCCACGGTTTAAGGGCGGCACCTGTAGTCATTCGATCACCTTGGTGGCTTGAATCAGAATCGACTGCGACACCTTGATGCAGAGCGCCTTCGCCGTTTTCAGATTCACGGCCAGCTCGAACTTGTCACCGGGATTGGCGCCCTTGAAAATCTTGTCGGCATAGGTTGCCGCGCGCCGTACCATTTCGATGATTCTCGCGCCGTAGCTCATCAGGCCACCGGCCTCCACGTATTCACCAAACGCACTGATGGATGGCAGCCGCTGCTTCGCCGCGAGTTCCGCAATCTGTTTTCTCTGCTGGATGAAAAACTGGTCCAGCGACACGATGAGCGCCCCGGCGTTCTGGCGCGCCATCGCGGTAAACCCGTTGGCAATCGCTTGCGACGTGCTCGCTTCAACGGTCTGTACCTTTACACCAAGCGTCGGTGCCGCAGCATGGACGTTTTTCAGCAACGCAGCGTGGCTGAGGTTGGAGGGATTCACCAAAACCGCTACACGAGTAACCTTGGGCGCCATACCGCGCAGCATCTCCAGAAGCTTGGGGCCTATGCCGAGCTCGGCATAGGCCCCAGTCGACTTGCCCCTGCTCACCCGGCAGAGTGGTCAGGCGCAGGTAGGCTTCGGCCGCCGGTCGCGGGCGATAGAGCGAGATCAGGTGGCGGAAGTGATCCGGGCCGCCAGCATAGCCACGCTCGCGCACCATCGTGTACAGGCGGCTGGCGGTGAGGGTCGGATACTTCGTCAGGGTCTGGCTGAT